>Ga0181525_10003100_pt1 | contig 13289 bp, 12 predicted proteins | sample PEATcosm2014_Bin_48_FD_121100 | JGI IMG/M metagenome (GOLD analysis project Ga0181525, IMG submission 121100) | Peatland microbial communities from MTU Mesocosm Facility, Houghton, MI, USA - PEATcosm2014_Bin06_10_metaG | ecosystem: Environmental > Terrestrial > Soil > Wetlands > Peat | place...
GATTTTGGCGATGGCCGCCTGATACGGATTTTCCGGCTCTTCATACGCGCCGCCCAGACTCACAAAGCCCTCGGTGATCTTGACTTTTTCCGCGTCCGCAAATTTTAATTTCGTCTCGTTCGCAAAATCCTGCGTGATGGCGTTCGCCCCCAAATTGATGCTGCGTGAAAAAACTTTTCCCTTCTCGAAGAACAGCAGGTTGCTCGTCTTCGCGCCGATGTCCAACAGCATCGTGCAGTCTTCGAGGTCGCCATAATTATATCTGAACGCGTTGCACAGCGCCGCCGGCGAGGCGTCGCACAATTGCAGCCGCAGCTTCGCCTGCGCCGCCACGCGGAACAATCCCTCGACGATTTCGGATTTGATTGCGACCAGCAGCACTTCCAGTTCGCCGCTGGCCGCCGAGCCAAGGATTTGATAATCCCACACGACTTCCGAAAGCGGGAACGGGACGTTTTGCTGCGCCTCGTATTGGATGATTTGCGTGACTTTGTTCGCATCCACCGGCGGCAGCTTGACGAACTTGGAAAAAACGTGGAAGCCCGGCGCGCAGACATTGACACTCCGCGCCTTGATGCCTTTTTCAACCAACGCTTCCTGGAGCGCCTTGAGAATGACGGCCTCGCGCGACGATTCCTGAGAACCTTCCGCGCCGAGCGGCTTGATGGCGAAACTTTTCAGGGACAAGCTGCCGGCGTCGGTCGTCTCAAACTCCGCCAGCTTGAGGCTGCCCGCCCCAAAATCAACCGCCAGAAATGATTTCGAATTCAGCATCGCTGTTACGTCTCTTGCCGCCGCAAATCAGACTGTCCGGAAATTTTCATTTTGTTCGTGGCAGCCGGAATGATTAAGGCAAAATCCCAAAGCGGTCAAACAGAAACCACGGAAAAGGCAAAATAGTTTTTGCCGCGCGGCAAAAAACATTGCGCCGGGCCGCCAACTTTGGCTTCATCCTGCCGTGCCAGTTCAACTGCCAAACATTGCGCCAGCCGCCGAACGCCAGCGCCTGCAAATTTTTTATTCAGGCTATGTGCAGGGCGTCGGCTTCCGCTACACCGCCAAAACCATCGCCGCCGGATTTGAAATCACCGGAACCGTCCGCAATCTGCCCGACGGCCGCGTCGAACTCGTCGCCGAAGGCGCTCGCGAGGAACTGGAAGCTTTTCGTGCGGCCATCCGCGACGCCGGGCTTGCCAGATTCATTCGCGATGAAAACATAAACTGGGGCGGTGCGCAAAATGAATTTCGCGGTTTTGAAATCACCCGCTGAACGCCATGAAATACGCAATCATCGCCGACATCCACGCCAACCTTGAGGCGTTGCAAGTCGTCTTGGAAGACATTAAAAAACAAAACGCCGACCACATCGTCTGCCTCGGCGACGTCGTCGGCTACAACGCCAATCCAAAGGAATGTCTTAAAATCGTCCGCGACATGAACATTCCGTGCGTGAAGGGAAATCACGACGAATACTGTTCCACCGACGAAGCGCTCGAAGGTTTCAACCCTCACGCCGCCGACGCCGTCCACTGGACGCGCAATCAATTGACCACTGAAGAACGCCAATGGCTGCGCGACCTCAAATACACGCGCATGGTCGCCAATTTCACCATCGTCCACGCCACGCTCGACGCGCCGCAACGCTGGGGCTACGTCTTCGACAAACTCGCCGCCGCCGCCAGTTTTCCATATCAAAACACAGCCGTCTGTTTCTTCGGCCACACGCACGTGCCCGTCGCGTTCATGCGCGACACCGCGGTTCGCGGCGGAACTTATTCCAAATTCAAAATTGATCCGGCAAAAAAATATTTCGTCAACGTCGGCGCCGTCGGCCAGCCCCGCGACAACAATCCCAAGGCCGGCTACGTCATTTACGACATAGACGCCGGGACGATTGAACTCCGCCGCCTCGATTACGACATCGCGGGCGCGCAGAAAAAAATCCGCGACGCCGGCCTGCCCGAACGACTGGCCGAGCGGCTTGAGTTCGGAAGGTGATTTTCTTGCCACAGATAAACACAGATTTTCACGGATAATTTTTGAGCTGTGAAAGAATCGGAGCCTTCATATGTGTTTGTTTGTGTCCATCTGTGGCCGAAAAATTGAAAATTCTTATTCTCAAACCAAGCTCGCTCGGCGACGTGATTCAAGCGCTGCCGGTTTTGCGCCTGCTGAAACTGTATTTTCGCGACGCTGAAATTTTTTGGTGGATAGATTCCGCGCTCGCGCCGTTGCTCGAGGGCGACCCCGATCTCGCTGGCGTCGTCCGCTTCGAGCGCAAACGCTGGGGCAAAATTCAAAACTGGCCGGAAATGCTCCTCAGCATCCGCTGGCTGCGCGAACAGAATTTTGATTTGGTCATTGACCTACAGAGTCTCGCGCGCAGTGGCGCGTTCGCATGGCTCGCCAGCGGAAAATTTTTAATCGGCCTCGACGAAGTCCGCGAAGGCGCGCGCGGCTTTTACGATCTCGCGGTCCGGCGAGAATCATTCTACACGCACGCCGTGGACTGGTATTTGTCCGTGCTGCCGCCGCTCGGCGTGCCCGTTCATAAAAATTTTGAATGGATTCCCGAACGTCCGGAAATTTCCGCTGGAATAAATTCAAAATTCAAAATTCAAAATTCAAAATTAATTTTGCTCCAGCCCGGCGCGCGCTGGAACAACAAACGCTGGCCGGTCGAAAATTTTTCGCAGCTCATTTCATTGCTCGCCAAAAAATTTTCCGACGCACGCTTCGCCATTCTCGGCAGCGGCGAAGACAAACCGCTCGGCGAAATCATTTCCAAAGCATCGCCGGAACGCTGCCTGAATCTGTGCGGTGAAACTTCCCTGCCGGAAATGGTCGAGTGGATTCGCATTTGCGATTTGACCATCACCAACGACACCGGCCCGATGCACGCCGCCGCCGCGCTCGGCAAACCGCTCGTCGCGCTCTTCGGGCCGACCGAGCCGCGCCGCACAGGGCCTTACGGCCAGCTCGGAAACGTTTTGCGGATTGAACTCCCCTGCTCGCCTTGCATGAAATCTTTTTGCCACTGGAAAAATCCAATCGAATGTCTGACGGCGATTTCCGCGGAAATGGTTTTTGAGCACACGCAGAAGCTTCTCGCCTCGCGTTCCTGAAAGTTCTTTATGCCGCCGCGCCTTTGTGGTTAAATTTTTTCATGAAATCTGCCGCCGTTTTCCTTTGCCTCATTATCGCCCTGTCAAAAGCCGTCGCGCAGGACGCCATTGCTTCGGCCGGTCATTCCGAACTTTTCAACTCCAAAGATTTTTCCGGCTGGACATTTTTTGAGCGCGGCAACACCGACCCGATGAAAACGTGGAGCATCACGAATGGCATGGTTCATTGCACCGGCAGGCCGACCGGCTACATGCGCACGGAAAAAATGTATCGCGATTTTGAAGTCACCGCCGAATGGCGTTTTCCAACGAACATGACCAAAGCCATCAACACCGGCGTCTGCGTCTTCATGCAGAACCGCGCGACCGACGCGCCGACGAACCAAGTCTGGCCGCATTGCGTCGAGTGCCAGGGAATGCACGGTCACATGGGCGATTTTTGGATCTGGAGCGGCATGAAAATCAACGAGCCGTTCAACATGGCAAAAAATGGAATCAAAATGCTTCAGCCGTCCAATGAAAGCCCGGTCGGCGAATGGACGACGTTCCAGTGCATTTGCCGCAGCAACACCGTCGAGATCGTCGTCAACGGCAAGTCCATGAACAAAATCACCGGCTGCGATGTTGCGTCCGGCTACATCGGCATCCAAAGCGAAGGCGGCCCGTTTGACCTGCGCAAGGTTTCAATTGATCCGCTAAATTAACCAAAAACTTTATGGCTCCGTCCGTTAATTTAATTGTGAAACTTTTATTCCTGTTTTGTTTCGCATTCGCAGAAATTGTTTCCGCGCAGATTGAAACTGCGATCACCCCCACAAACCGCATAGAGCTTTTCAACGGCACGAATTTCGATGGCTTCACTTTTTGCATGAGAAACGACGCCGACCCGATGAAAACGTGGAGCATCACAAACGGCGTTATCCATTGAAACGGCTCGGCCATCGGCTACTTGCGGACGAAAGATAGTTACAGCAATTACGTCGTCACCGTCGAATGGCGCTTTCGGTATGTCACGCCAAAGAAAAACAACACCGGCGTGCTCGTGCACATGCAATTGCCCGACAAAGTCTGGCCGCCGTGCGTGCAAAATCAGGGCAAGTCCGGCCGGCAAGGCGACTTGTTCGTGATGTCCGGCGTGGAATGCAAGGAACACCTTGCACTCGGCAAAGATGCGAACACGCCCGTCGCATTTACCGGACCGTCAGCCGAAAATCCGGTCGGCCAATGGGACACGAACGTGACGATTTGCGCGGGCAACACGGATGAAGCAATCATCAACGGCAAGTCACTGAACAAAATTTCCGAATGCACCGTTTCATCCGGCTTCGTCGGCATCCAAAGCGAAGGCGCGGATTTTGAAATTCGGAAAATGTATTTGGAGCCGCTGAAGAATTGAAAAAATCTGCGAACAAGAACTTTTGAGAAGCGCAATGTCAATTTTATGAAAACATTGGCACTTACAATTTTGGCAGTTGTTCTTGTTGGTTGCGACAAAACAAATCACGATGCCAGTTCACAAGCTCCGCCGTCATTTAGCGAAAATGATGTTCGAGAATTTGTTACGCCAGGCCGGACGATTGCCGAAATTACAAATCGCTTTGGTCATCCCAGCGCCGTTATGACGAATAACGGACAAATTGTAATGTGGTTTTCTAATCCATTCATGATAACCACGAATGAAGCTCGTCCGTTTGGTTTTTCTACATCGTTTACGAACGGCATTGTCGAAAAATGGGAAGCTTTACAAATTAAATTTACTGTAACCAAATAGCTGCGCCTAATCCTCGCAAATTGAAAAATTTATTTAGCCAGTGTCCGCTTCACCCACGTCTTCGCCTGACGCGGCGTTTTCAATTCATCCTGCAACTGCTGCTCGCGGATTTCGTGCAGCATCGCGCCCAGTTCTTTTCCCGGTTTTATTCCGAGCGCAATCAAATCTTTTCCCGTGAGCAGCGGCGGACGGATCGCCGGCTGCTTTTTCAATTCCTCCGCCTGCCCGACCAAAAAATCGTAAAGCTCCAAGTCGCCGTGCGAGCCAAGACAATCCAATTTGTGCAATTCCAATTCCAGCGGAAACGTCTCGCGCAAAAGTAATCGCCGCAAAGTGGATTTCCGCATCTGCTTCACATCCTTGAACTGCATGTGATGCAGAACGCACGCGACGATTTCATCAATCTGCTTTTTTGGAAAACGCAGCCGGTTCAAAATGGTCCGCGCCATTTCCGCGCCGATTTTTTCGTGGCCGTAAAAATGAATTGAGCCGGTTTGCAAATCCTTCTCCGCCGTCACCGGCTTGGCAATGTCGTGGAGCAACGCTGTCCACGGCAAAAGGTCGTTTGAATCCGGCGGCAGATTTTCCAGCATCAACTTGATGTGTTCGAAAACACTTCCTTCGGGATGATAATCCGGCGATTGCTCGCAGGAAATCGTAGCAGCCAGCTCCGGCAAAATGTGTTCCAGCAATCCGCTGTCGCGCAGCAAAAGCAAACCGCGCGCGGCGTGCGGCGGTGAAAATAATTTTAGAAGCTCGTCTCGAATTCTTTCGGCGCTGATGAGCTTGATTTTCGGCGCAAGCGATTTGACGGCGGCAAAAGTTTCCGGCTCGATTTCAAAACCGAGTTGCGCGGCAAATCGCACCGCGCGCAGCAGGCGCAAATGATCCTCGCCAAAGCGTTCTTCCGGCTTGCCAATCGTGCGGATGATTTTTGCGCGCAAATCTTTTTCGCCGCCAACCCAGTCGTGAATTTTTTTTGTGAGCGGATCGTAAAAAAGTCCGTTCACCGTGAAATCGCGGCGCGATGCGTCGGCTTCGGCATTGGCAAAAACAATTTTCTCCGGGCGACGGCCATCCTGATAATCCGCCTCGGCGCGGAAGGTGGCGACTTGAAATTGCAGTTTGTTTTCGACAACAACCATCACGCCGAATTTGCGTCCGACGGCAATCGTGCGTTTGAAAAGTTTCTCGATTTCTTCCGGCTTTGCGTTTGTGGCGATGTCGAAATCCTGCGGCTCGCGTCCGAGCAAAAAATCGCGCACGCAGCCGCCGACCCAGAACGCGGCGAAGCCCGCCGCCTGCAGCCGGCGGACAATTTCAACGGCGATTTCTTTGGGCAAATCTTTTTTTGGGCCGGACATTTTGCGGCTTCAGCCTAGCACAAAGTTCAAATTAAGAAACCACGGATGAAACGTGGCGGTTTCAAATTGACCGGACCGCCGGGTTGTGCAAGGGTTTTGTTTTAAGTTTAAATCAGCGATATTCATGTCGTCATCTTCGAATCATTTTGAACATAAAATCCGGCAACTGGATTATCACAACGACAAAAAGAGCCTTCAGCAGGACGAAGGTATTTTGGACGCGTATGGCCAGGACGGCTGGGAACTTGCATCGGCGGTTCCGATTGTTGAAGAGGGATAAACGGTCCGCGTTCTTTATTGCATGAAAAAACAGTCCAGGCGCACAATCATCTAATCCGCCAGAGCAAGCCGGCTTTGCATCGTTCCAGAAATCATTCCTTTCCCCAGACCAGCTTGACGTGCGCGATGCCGGCCTTGGCGGCTTCGACGGGCATTTTGCTGCTGAATTCAAAAACCTTGATGTGTTCCGGCTTCACGAACGGTTTCAGCGCGACAAAATCAACCGTGCCGGTGCCGGGCGAGGCATGGTCGCCCGCCGGAAAAATCACGTCGTGAATGTGAAAACCGGCGAGGCGTCCGGCGAGCGATTCAAGCTGAGACGCGTGATGGATGAAGCTGAGGTGTTCCTTGATCTGCGCGTGGCCGCAATCGTGCCAGTAGCAAATATTCGGGCTGGTGAATTCGCGGAAGAAAAACTTGAAATCGCCGTCGGGCGGAATCTCCTCGAGCGCCTGCCGGTTTTCGCAGCCAAGCTTGAGGCCGAGCTTTTCGGCTTCGGGCAGGATTTTTCGCAGCGTGTCGTAAACGCGCTCGATGAATTTTCCCTTTCTTGCCTCGATGGCCGCCGCCGCGTCGACGCGGAGCTTTTGGAATTTGGGCGAATTTTTCCCGCCGCGTTCGAGCATTTCGCACAGCCGTCCCGTGTAATCCTTCAGCTCCATGCTGCCGAGGTGCAGCACGACGAGCGGCGCCTTGAGGCGCGCGGCGAATTCAAACGTCTTGAGCGTGTGCTTGATGGCCAGTTCGCGCTGGCGCGGGCGCTCGTCGGAAAATTCGTATATGTTCGGCGCGGCGTGGGTGACGCCCATCGGCAGCGGACAAAAATTGTGCAGGCTGGAAATCTTGATGTCGCCGGCGTCCACCGCCTCGATGATGCCTGGCATGAGGCTGACGCGGATGCCGTGGCTCAGCTCGGCGTATTGAAAACCGAGGTCGCGGATTTCGCGCAGCATCGCGCGGCCGTCCGTGTGGCGGCCCGAATTCCAGCAGGTGGAAAAGGAATACATGGGAAACTTGAATCGTTGAATCGTTACATCGCAAATTGTTGAATCGTGAGAAGAAGAATCGTTAAACCATTGCCACGATGCAACGATTTAACGATTCACGGCCTGGCAAATTACATATCCGCGTAGCGCGCGGCAAGCATCGCGGAGAACCGCGCGACTTTTTCCTTGCGGCGGCGGCGTTCGCTGGGTTTTTCGAACGTGCGATGACTGCGCACGATTTTGAGCGTGCCTTCGCGGTCGACTTTTTTCTTCAGTCGCCGCAACGCGCGATCCACTGGTTCGCCTTTTTTAAGTTTGATTTCTGTCAATGCACTCACTTCCTTCCTCGGGCGAGGCAAATCCGCACGCGCGGCTGCTCGCAGATAATTTAAAACGGACGCGGAGCATAATTTTTCCGGCGCGATTGTCAATGTTCAAATCTCGCTCTTAATCTTAACTGAAACCAGGATGACGATGATGATTAAGGTTGCGAACGGAAGACGCGCAACTCTTGCATTTGCGGGTGCGTAAATTATTCTTCCGGCAATGAAATCAGGGAACGGAAAAAAGACAAACTCCGGCTCCAGCCCGGAATTGAAGCGGCGGATTCACGAACTCATCCAATTCAAAAATGGCGGCTTCAACGAATCCGAAGTCGCCGACATCATCGAAAACGCGCTCAAACTTTTGACCGACGTGCGCGACACCGGCGACGTCCGCATCATCAAAACCGCGCTGCGAGAACTGCGCTACGCCTTCCGCCTCTTCGCGCCGTTCATCGGCAAACGCAAAGTGACCATCTTCGGCTCGGCCCGCACAAAGCCCGACACCCTGGAATATCAGCAGGCCGTCGAATTCGGGCGCAAAATCGCTCAAGCCGGGTTCATGGTCATCACCGGCGCGGGCAACGGCATCATGCAGGCCGGACACGAAGGCGCGGGGCCGGAGAAAAGCTTCGGTGTCAATATTCGCCTGCCGTGGGAACAAGCCGCCAATCCCGTCATCGCCGAGGACAAAAAGCTCGTCACCTTCAAATACTTTTTCACGCGCAAACTCATTTTCATCCGGCACTCGGACGCCATCGTCCTTTTTCCCGGCGGCTTCGGTACGTTCGACGAGGGCTTCGAGGCGCTCACCCTCATGCAAACCGGCAAGAGCCAGCTCATGCCCCTCGTGCTCGTGGACAAACCCGGCGGCACTTTCTGGAAAACGTGGGACCAAAACATCCGCAACCATCTGTTGCGCGACAAATTGATTTCGCCCGAAGACCTGAACCTTTACCACATCACCGACAGCACCGACGAAGCCGTGAACATCATCACGCGCTTCTACCGGAATTTCCATTCCACGCGCTTCGTGAAGGAATTGCTCGTCGTGCGTTTGAAAACCGCGCCGGACGAATCCGTCCTTGCCGCGATGAACCGGGATTTTTCCGACATCATCAACGACGGAAAAATCAAAACCATCAGGCCGACGCCCGAAGAAATCGCCGACAACGACAATCTGCCGCTCGCGCGCATCGCCTTCAACTTCAACCGCCGCGATTACGGACGCCTGCGGCAATTGATTGATGTGTTGAATGGGGTGTAAATAAAATCTCAATGTAAATCTATGAAAAAGATCGGGCTTCCGGTTAACACTCAATTCCAAATCCCTGCCAATGTCTCCGTAAATGTCAACGAAGCGTTAGACCTCACCCGCCAAGCACGGTTAAACCGTCATGTGATCCTTGAATCTGCCATGACAATTGAAGGAGAGCTTACTTATTTGGCTTACTGCTGCTTTGATTTTTGTCGGCGTGATTCAAATAGTGATGATGATTTTCAAGCCGTAAAATCCTGTCATGACGGCGCGGGTTTCATCGGCTCGCACGTTTGCGGACACCTCCTCCACGGACACGGTAGGGCGGACAGTCCCCTGCCAGCCGTTCGTCCAAGCACCAAATCCGGCGCATACGGAGTGACCCGCCCTACCTTTGAAATTGGCTCTTTTTGATCACACCCCATTTTTTGACGAAAAAAACCCTCGTTTTTGAAATTTTAATGTTAACCCGCTTATTTTCAGCCTGTTCCATTCAATTCAGTTTCCAACCCGATTCCGGCACCCCTCAAAAAACCATCTCCTGAAATCATTTTAGGAGTTCCTAATTTCATTTTAGGAGTTAATAAAACCGTTTCAGGAGTCGTTTTTCCCATTTCAGGAATCGCTGAAATCAATTCAGCGAACGCTTTTTTCGGTTTAGGAGTCGCTGATTTCAGTTCAGGAGTTCCTGAAACCATTTCAGGAGTCGCTGAAACCGGTTCAGCGAACGCTATTTTCATTTTAGCAATCGCTGAATCCATTTTAGAGCTTCCTGGTTTGGGTTCAGGAGACGCTTTTGCCTTTCCCGCGCACTCGACACCCTGTCCCGTGATTGCTAGCGTCTGGCCATGAACTTTCTGGTCACCGGCGGCGCGGGCTTTATCGGCTCGCACGTTTGCGAACGGCTCCTCCACAACAGCCACAACATCTGGGCGTTCGACGACCTCAATCCGTTTTACGACCCGCAATTCAAGCGGCGCAACCTGAAAGAAATCCAGTCGCTCGCCCCGTGGAATAGCTCTTCTCAAAACGCAACCGCCAATAATCCGGCTTATTCCACGGGGCGAGCCAAACCGTTTGAATTTGTACACGGCGACATCACCGACCGCGCCGCCCTCGACGAGATTTTTTCCTCCGTCAAGTTCGACCAGGTCATCCACCTCGCGGCACGCGCGGGCGTGCGGCCTAGCCTCGCCGAGCCGGCGCTTTACCAGCGCGTCAACGTCGAGGGCACCGCCAACGTCCTCGAAGCCGCGCGAAAATCCGGCGTCAAAAAAATAATCATCGCGTCGTCGTCGTCGGTTTACGGCACGAATTCCAAGGTGCCGTTTTCGGAAGGCGACCCGGTGGTCTCCGCCATTTCGCCCTACGCCGCGAGCAAGCTCGCCTGCGAGGCGCTCGGCCACGTCTGGCATCACATCTACAAAATGGACGTGACGATGCTGCGGTTCTTCACCGTCTACGGCCCGCGCCAGCGGCCGGACCTTGCGATTTATAAATTCGCGAAATTGATTTCTGCCGGCAAACCGATCCCCGTTTTCGGCGACGGCAGCGCCGCGCGCGATTACACTTTCGTCTCGGACACGGTTGACGGCGTGATTGCCGCGACGAAAAAGGATTTCGGCTGCGAAATCTTCAACCTTGGCGAGTCGCAGACCATTTCGCTGGCGCGGATGATTGAACTGCTCGAAGCCGCGCTCGGCAAAAAGGCGGTGATTGACCGGCAGCCGTTGCAGGCGGGCGATGTTCCAATCACTTTTGCGGATATTTCCAAGGCAAAGGAGAAGCTCGGCTACAATCCGCGGGTAAAATTCGAGGAAGGCATCAAATTGTTTGCGGATTGGTTTCGGAAAAGCCAAAGTTTAGCCCCATGAGTTCAGCCGCAACGAATAATCGTCCCCCGCTGGCCGGAGCCCTCGAAGCTTGGAATCAATTGCTCGCCAAGCGCGGCTTCGCGACGGAACTCACCTGGATTTTTCAGGAAAATCTCTGCATCGAACGTTCGCGCGCCGAACTGGGCGGATTTCTTTTTGGCTTCCAGACCCGGTTCACTCCGCCGCCCGAAGACGCGCTGGAGATCGCCTACGGCCATTTTTCCGACACCGACGCGCGCATCGTTTTTTTCCGGCTCGGCGAATACATGGGAAAATCCATCTGCATCCTGCTTTGCGATCCGTGGCTCGATTCAAAAGGCGACGGCGACGGCTTTTTGCGCCACGACGACTGGAACATCTCTTTTCACATCGGCCACGATGACAAGATTGAGGAGGTCACAGATTTGACCCGCTGGCTGCGCCGCGTCAAGCGCGACCGCGCGTTCCACGAACTGGATTTCTGCATGGCGCTGGCGATAGTTGAAGACATAAAAACTTACGGTCGCCCGCTCGCGCCTTACGAACGCTTCGCCCAAACGATGCTCAACCGCCTGCGCCGGTTTCTGGGGCAGTCCGCCTGAATCATTTCACTTTGCCGGAGGCGTGTTGGTCTTGTTTTCGTTCTTGAACGCCGAGCGCAACAGCCAGTGATGTTTCAGTCCCTGGATAAAATCGTCCGAGTCCACGACGGTTTTTGAAATGCCGCTCAACATGTTCGAGTTCGCCTGCACCTGCGCGTTCAGATTGCCGGTGATGTCAGCGAGATTGATGAGCATGGCCGTCAAGTTCGTGTCCGTGCTGACCAGTAGCGAATTCACATTGGTCAGCGCGGTTTGAATCTGCCCGCTGCCGTTCGTGCCGAGCGCCCAGACGCCAAGCCCGCCCGGTTCGCGCAATTGCGCGCTGATGGCGGCAAAATTTTTCACCAGCGGCTGTGCGTCAACGAGGGTCTTGTTCAAATTGGAAGTCGCGTTCGCGGTGTTGTCGAGAACGGCGGAAATTTTATTCGTCAGCGCAAGGATTCCCGGCAGCGCCGCCTGGACCTGCGACACCATCGCCTGCAACTGCTCCGTCACCGCCGGCGATTCGACGACCGGCAGCCAGTAAGGCTCGTTGGTCGCGGCGTTCCAATTTTCGTAACGCTGCAATTTCTGGTTCCAGACGGCGGCGGTGTAATTGTGATTTTCAGTGTCGTTAAAGGCCCAGACCGTGTCGTGGTTCAGCGCGGCGATTTGTTCGACATTCGTCCTGTCAAGCACCCGGTACGCGCGCAGGACCAGATTGGAATTTTCGTCATAAATATTTTCGGCCAGCCGCCAGTCATCCGGGTCGGTGAGGCTTTCCGCCTGCTGGATGGAAAGCTCCTCAAGCGTGTGCGTGTTGTAAATTCCAAATCCGTTCGTGCCGCGCGTCACTTCGAGCGAGCGTTTGCCCAGGAAATCCGAGGCGTTGATCTTCACCTGCGAGCCTTCGCTCCAGATGTAGCTGAAATAAGGCTGGCCGCCCTGGTTGACCTGGTTGATTTCAAAATCAATCCGGATGTCATGCGCTGTGCGCGGCGGCATCGCGGCCACGCTCGTGATCTGCCCGACTTGAAAGCCCATGAGCATGACCGGGTCGCCGACGTTCAGGCCGGACGCGTCCTGGACATAGGTCAAAAATTTTGCCTTGGTCAAAAACCAGCCCCTGCTCTTGGCGACGTGATAGACGTAATAGCCGAAACCAAAGAGCAGCAGCGCCGTGGCCAGAAAAACAAACCAGCCGACCGCGCGTTCCATCCGGCTCAGGCGCGTGCGCAACTGCGGGGTCAAATCTTGCAGGGGCATATTTTCCTTTCGTTAAAAATTATCGCTTCCATTTTTTATTTTTCAACTCCGGCCGCCGGTTCTTCCAATGGCGCGGCCAGCAGCTCTCTTACAAGCGGTTCGTCCGCCGATGAAACCTCGTCCCACGAACCGAGCGGAACGAATTTTTTTTCCTTCAACAGCGCGAATTTCCGCTGCCCGTTCCGCCACGGGCGCAAATCGTCCGTCGTCGCGATGATCGTCATCGGTTTTTTGCCGAGCAATTCATGGCCGCGCCAGAGATCGTCCAAAAAATGCAGCCACCAATGCGAATGGCGCGCGTCCAGGCCGCCGAGCGGATTGTCGAGCAGCAGCATTTCCGGCCGCAGCGCCAGCGCGCGGGCGAATCCGGCGCGCTTGTGCCAGCTTCGCGGCAGATTCGCCGGCGTCACGTCGGCGATGGATTTCAATTCCATCAGTTCGAGCAATTCCTCGACTTCCTTCACCGCCTCGGCCAGCGGCAGA
>Ga0181525_10003102_pt1 | contig 13285 bp, 14 predicted proteins | sample PEATcosm2014_Bin_48_FD_121100 | JGI IMG/M metagenome (GOLD analysis project Ga0181525, IMG submission 121100) | Peatland microbial communities from MTU Mesocosm Facility, Houghton, MI, USA - PEATcosm2014_Bin06_10_metaG | ecosystem: Environmental > Terrestrial > Soil > Wetlands > Peat | place...
ACGTATGATGTGGGCTCGGGGATCTCCAACCTAAAAGATGCAGTCGTAAAGGCGTTGCCTTTGGAGGTGCTAGCCCTTCCCGGCCTTTGGCTTGTCGTGCGCCGTGCTCGTGCCCAATCTGGGGCGGTGCCATGGGCCTGCCTTACGTTGGGGTCAGTGGGAATCGCTATCACAGTACCCATGTCGGCCGTGACAAGCTGTAAGGACGGCGCGTGGAGCAACTACTTCTTCGAGAGCGCGTTAATGGCAACCCTGGTTGCTATCGGTGGATGCTCCGCAGGGATCAGGGTTTTCCCGAAATTCGCGATTGCCGCAGCCTTTTTGCTGGCCGCAGGTCAGGCGCTCGTCGTCACCGGAAGGGTGGGGGTGATTGACCTGGAGCCGTCTGCGCGCGAGCTCGCCCAACGCTGGCAAGCTTGGAAGGACGAGCCCCAGCCGCGTTTTTCAGCGGACCTCCGTCTCAACCTTCCTTGGATTAGCCCTGGAAGCGAGGGGTTTGTTCTCGCCTACAATTACGCTCGGGACAGGGAAAGGGGCATACCCTTTGAAAATGGGGGGATTCGAGGCCTGATCAGCAAGGGATATTTCAAGGCGCTGATGCTCCAGGGCGATCTCACTTCATTTGACGGAGCGGATCTGTCTGGCTATCGCGTCGTGGACCGAAGCATGGGAATGGGTATTTTGGAGCTCACCCACAAAGCGGCGCACTAGGGTGACCACAAGCCGTTGCGCCAATTTTTGGGGCTCTCACGTCACCTTATGAATCGCTTGAAGCTAGTGGCCGGGCGTCGTCACAGGCCGTGCGACATTTGCGTGCTTCCATTCCCTCGGGCAACGAGCCGCCGAGAGCGAGGATCAGTAACGTTGGAACCTGGTCGATTTTGAAGTACGAGCGCAGCACCTCTTTCCGGGTGCGATCGCGGGATGCCCTCGGCTCTTTTGCTCCTGGGTTGGGAGACCCGTTTTTTGTTTTCTTGGGGGACAACTTCAACCTCCGGGGAACCCCTTAAGGATTGCTAAGTAAGTGATTCCTTGCGACTTGATTACCGCCTGAATTGGAACGGAGTGCGAATAGATTCGCGCGCGACCTCGATTCCAAGACAACGCAACCCCTCGAAATCTCAGCGACTCGCCATGTTTAGCGTATCTCGGTTCCTGTTTAATCTGTTTGTTGGATATGGGAGGCCTGTAAATCGCTGAGAGGTGTTCCGCATCCACGAGGACTCTGTAAATCCTAATCCTTCGGAAACATCTCTTACGTGTGAGCAGCTCCATCTTTTCGATCCGGGTTCAGGGTCGGTCTGGAAGGTTGGTTGATGTTGAGACTATCGTGGCTCCAATATCAGTCACAGTTCTCTTACTCACGCGGCAATTAATTCCAAATTCAGTGGACCGGGGCGTTGGGTCGCTGTCTGACTGGACCTGGAGCCGGTCAACCGATTAGAAATCCTATCGTCAGAAAACCCGAAACCAAAACCAACCGTCGACTCTCTTGTAGCGTAATTGACCGGCCTCTGAGGTCGTTGATTGAAAACGAAACGAAAACATGGAATTCAAAGGTGCAACATTCTTGTACACACTGGCTGGCCTGATGATCACGTTCGCGGGCTACTCGGCGCTCCTATTGGCCCTCCGACCTGCCGCTGGAGCGAGACTGTCGCTGCTTGACCGGTACCTCGCAAAGACGGTCATGACGTACATTTTCGTTTTGACGGCGGGGGCTCTGCTGCCGGCGCTATTTGCTCTCTACGACGTTCAGGAAAAATGGATTTGGCGAGACTCTGCTATGCTTTTCGCAGTACCGATGTTTTCTCTTCAGGTCACCTACCCGCGCCGACGCCTCAAGGTGGTCGGCAAGGAGCCGCCGCCCGCAGTATACGCAGTTCTCGTTGTGTTGGGCTCCGCTGTGACACTGGCGATGCTTGGCTACGTGTTGGAAGGGCTTCAATACAGCGCCGCCGCTTACATCACGGCGTTGACGATCGACTTCTTTACGGTCGTTTTCGGCTTCGTGATCGCGCTCGATGTCGTTATGCAGCAACCAATGGACGTGCCGGAGCGGCCGGCGCCGCATTAACTCCGAGTGCAATCCGAAAGCTCAAGCGGCCGTCCCTCGCCGCAGGTGGGGATAGCCGATCTTGGGAGCGGCGATGCGTGTGAGCAAATGGGAGATGCTTACGCCAGCGGAAACGGCGTTGAAAAAAGCGCCGCGAAGGCATCCGATTACTATGAATTGGCAGCGGAGGGTTTCGATTTTGGTAACACTTTTAATGCAAAGGATGCCACCAAAGCAGTCGGTCTTTATCGAAAAGCTGCGGAGCTGGGGAACGCGAAGGCTCAAATTTCGCTCGGCTACACCTATCGAAGCGGTTTCGACGTACCTAAGGATGGACTGGAGGCGTTGAAGTGGTTCCGGATGGCTGCAGATAGTATCTGTGGTTTTCATGTGTTGGCCTTCATTTGGTGTTCGCGCGCCACAGCAGTAAGTTTTGTCGCCGCGGCGCGGAACAGCCCAAGGTCGCGTGAAACCATCCGACGGTACTGGTCGGCGATGTCCATGTTGGTAAGCGCGAGAAGGCCTATAATCTCCTCCAAGCGGTCCGTCTTTATCCAGAGCTCTTTCTGCCCGCAGGAAACTGGGTCGCCAGACTCCTGGCCCCACCGTGCTGCCAATGTTGAGATTCCGGCGTCAAGGGTCTGACCCGGGAATGCCTTTTTGATTGTTTCGACTGTGTCTATCTTTACGCGGATCCTTACGGATTTTGATGTATTCATATTTATTCTCTTTGTTCTTCAGGCCTGTCAGCGGTCACCCAAAACCAGCCAGTGATGGTCACTTTGACCAGGCCAGTTAGCTTTTGTAACTTCGCAGTTTCAATTCAAGAACCTCCGAGCCCTGCGCTCTGATGGAGGCTCTCGAATTGAAACTGCTTGTCCGCACTTATGAATTTCAAGTGGCCGGAACGAAGTGACCACGGGTGGCTGGTTTTGAAGTGACCGGTGACATCAGGCCGGAATAGCCTTGGGAAAATATTCGACACCGTGGGTCGGCTTCGTCGGCCTGATGGAATAGAAATCACGCGCCTCCTCCTCCGGCATCTCGGATATGTAGTGCTCAAGGGCGACTCGGTCGCTATTTCCATGGCGTTTCACAGCAGCCACGATCCCGTGGATGACGGCGCAAGCTGGTGCCATTAGCGCGGGCCACGAGTCCGAGCAAATCAGGAATGATCGCGGCCGATCGCGTCGATCTGCGCGTCCAGGCTGAAGAGGACCATCGCCAACTCTTCCTGGCCAATTGTCGACCACTGCATAGCGCGCAACGAGATGCTGCGTCCCGATTGGAACGCCAGTAGGCTTGAGATCAGCATCAACGCCTGGATGCGCGCATTCGGGTCATTCTCGGAACATCCGCGGATGCGGGCTATCAACTTGGTAGTGAGCTCAACGCCAGGCCGCCAAAGGCTCGAATACAAGAGCTCGAACGCCGGGCCCGGATCACGCAGTTCCCTGGCCACGAACTGCGCCCAGGCCTCGGCCTGGTTGGATCCAACCAGAAGTCCGGCAAGGGCTTTGATCACCGCCTTCAATTGGGCTCGGGCTGCCTCGGCCGAGCTCTCCTTATTCAGCACTTCACGGGCACTCGCGGCGGCAGACGACGTGTGGCGACGGTACCGTTCGACGATGGCCCCAGCGCAGCCTCTGTAGAGGCCCTCCTTGCTACCAAAGTAATACTGCAGTGTTGGCAGACTCACCCCCGCCGCTTCCGAAATGTGGCGCGTTGTAACGGCAATGAAGGAGTCCTCACCAAATGCCTTCAGCGCCACATCGAGGATCCGCTGGCGTGTCTCCTCGCCCTTTCGATAGCCCGTTGTCGAGACTGGCCGCGTCTTCGGTGTTTTGCCCGTAGCCGGTAGGGTCTTCGAAGATTGTTTCATACCTTTAGAGAGCGTTCGAAAATCCTGCGCAGCGCGCGAGGATCCATCATGATTTTTGCGCAATACTCGAACGTTCCGCTGCCTAGATCGCATTTACAGATGTCATATCCATTTCCTTTATATGATCTTATGAAAAGCATTGCCATACACGGCAAAATACCTATCAACCGATAGGAATTCAATCTTAAAAGTCTAACAAAACATGAACACGTCTATCGCTGAACTCACCGAAAAGGTATCAGCTCAAGCAACCCGGATTCCGTCTATGTACGGCCGGGTGGATTTTTCGATCACCCCGGAGCGCTTTACGACGAATTCTGCCGACAAGACCCACCTAGATCCGGAGTTCCTGGCGCGGAGGCCGGAGTTGCTTGCCAATAAGGAGCAGGTGGCCCGCATTAAGGCCTACACGATGCATGGGGATCCAGTTGCGGATGTCCTCATCTCCGAGTTCCTTGATCGCTTTATCCGGTAGCGTTTCGAGCGCCTTCTTCACGAGCGCCTGGTTGGCGCGGTCGCAGGCTACCAGCAGGTCAATGTCCTCTGTTGCGCGAACATAACCGAGGCGATTGATGGCAAAGCCGCCAACCACAACGTAGGCCACGCCAAGACGGTTTAGCTCGCGTGCTAACGAGACCAAATCGGCGTCTGTGGGAACTCTGGTTACTTCCCGTTCCGATTCAGATTCGCGGTCCATCGGGAGCATTCCTCATTGGTAGCGAACCTAAAGATTCCTTTTGGCTGACCGCGGCCCAGAGCAAGTCGAGCGACGGTACGCTGGAGCCTGACAAAGCGTTGCCATGGAGTCTTATTCACCTTGCCGATAACTTTAGTTGCCGTTCCCTGCACCCGGAAATTCTCACACTTCGGGTTTGAAGGGTCAAGAGCGCCCACTCCTTTTCGTGGCATTTGCTTCCCGAATTCTAAGAGGGCCACCAGGACAAATGGTCAATCGCCAATGGGACTCGCATTTTGTCACACAGTCCAAACCGATCTCATGCTTCACAATGTGCCGCGCCGAAATGGAGGACCGCATCTAGACGGAATCTACCTTTTCACGGCTGGACGTTCGGAGTCCGGTACAAAGAATTAGAAGCAGCAAGCCGAAGTCGAACCACGCGAACCAATCGCCGAGATACCCATAGGGTGTCGCTTCGTGTCGATAAGGGATCTCTGCCGTCAAGATCGCAAACGAAGCGGAGTCCGATGCGCGCTCTGCGACTATCCTTCCGCGGTCATCTGTAAGGGTCATAAGACCCGCCTTGGGGGCGCGAGCGATACTGAATCCTCCCTCAACTCCTCGTAGGATCGCCATTCGTCCGTGCAGCCAACCATCGACGACAAAATCGTATGCCGGCACCAGCAGCAGCCCTATTCCATCCTTGGAGTACTCCCGACTTAGAGCGGGGAAATCCATGTCCTTGCAGATGGCAATGCCCCAAGTCCCATCTGTTTGTTTCAATACAGTGCGTGAGGTTCCAACAGCGAAGCGCGGCGATTCAAAGCCGGGTATCAGGTGATGCTTGTCATAGGTTGCGGCGACCTTCCCGTCGGGCGAATAGATGCGCGCCTGATTCAATAGAACCGTGTTTGAAATTGCGTGGTCCACGCCAACGACCAGATACACCTTATTCTGGCGGGCCACGGTGGAAAACATCACATCCACCCTCGGAGTGTTGCCACCCGGAGACTTGTCGTCCAAATCGCCAAGATGCTCCGGCATGACAATGACCTTTGCCCCCTGGCCGGCTAATGATTTCACCTTTCCCGAGTACCTCTTGAACAGCGCGAGGCTCTCCTCGTCTCCGTGTACAACAAGGTTTTCTGGGAGGTCGGATGCAAGTAGGCCAATTCTGATCGATGATCCGGATACCATCGCCCACCGTTGTCGGTTTTTCCCTTTGGGTGTTCAATGCGATCCCGCCTAAGGACGTAACGTGCCGTCGCTCGGAGTAGCCGGTCGGGGTGACTTTTGGAAAGTTCCCGGAGCTTTTCATACAGCTCGGCTGTTGTCTTTGTATCGGCCATCTTTTCGAGGGCCTTCAGTTCGACCGCCTTATTTTCGAGCGACTGAACTTTGGTTGCTTGTGATTCGACACCTATAAGTGGTGCGACCGATAGTTTTTTGTTACCGGCATTTTCTGACTCTGTATTCTGAACTGACATGAAGTTTTTTTCTCTGTAGTGCGGTGCCCGCAGCTCCTTTTGGGGTGTGGGCATAGCACGGCTATTGGTTCCGAAGGCATAAATGCCCTAGGGGTGGGGAGGGGACTATTACATCCCGAACCGAAGCCGACCTTGCTTGCGCTCAGTACAACCTGGCGAAGGCCTGTTTAGGACCTCCGGCGAGAAACGAGAGTCGCAACTCTCGAAAATGTGGAATCCACCGTTGGGCACCACTAACCAAAAAACTCGCTGGGCCCGGAACATGGGGTCGAGCACGCATCCGTCAAGGAAAAATGTTGTATGCGATAGCAAAAACTTTTTTGAGACTTATCTTCCCAGGTTACGATAGCTTGGGTCCATGCCGGGCTTGCTTGACGCGACGCCGTACTTGGCTCGACCCAGCGGACAGAGGTGCACGTCTTGGCAAAACAGCGGGCTACTCTAAGTCCGCGGTTTTGAGGCCGGCCCTAGCCGGTGGGATTTGCTGCATCCTTTTTTTCGTGGAGGGCGAGAGGTCTACACCGGCCTCACTAAGCATTCGGGCGGCCCACTCTCGGTCGGCGGGGCGCCTTCGGCCGTCGGAGGCGATGCGGCGAAGCTTATCGGCTTGTGGGGCCTTGAGGCGTCTGTTGTCGGTATTGCCGGACATGAAACTACCTGAGTTCGTAGATTTCGACGAGGGCGATGCCGGTCGAGTTGTTTGCGCCGGAGACCTCGGCGGTGTACGGGCCTGGGGGCAGAGTGGCTACGATCACGGCGTCGTTCGATCCGGCGGTAAGGCCGAAGGCGCCGACTTTTCCGAAGAGGGCGGCGGTGCCCGGCTGGACGGTGATGCTGCCGGTGGCCTGAGGGCCGGAGGCTGGGGCTGTGCCCCAGCCCGAGTTCGTGGCGATCACCCCTGAGCTATTGGTGAGCGTGAGGGTGGGACTGGCGAGGACGCCCGAGAGGCCGAAGTTGGCGAGGGTTGGGCCCACACCGCGGATGATGACGGTCTGAGGCGTGTTTCCGCCGATGACGAAGCCGCCTATTAGGACGTTGCTTCCGGTACCGACAAAGGCCCTCGCGGAGATGTTGATCAGTCGATCGGTAGGAGCCGAGCTGTCGGCGTCGTAGATTTCCGCCAAGGCGACACCCTGGTTGGTGGTCGCCGATGTGACTTGGGCCGTGTAGGGCCCAGGGGCTAAGCTCTCGAAGAGGGCGGTATCGTGTGATCCGGCGGTTAGGCCAAAAGCACCGACTTGGGCGAAGATAGCATCCAGCGAGGTCGACCACGAGTTTACGGTGGCGAGGGTCGTGCTCCCTGAGACGAGCGTCATCTGGGGGTCCGTGAGGACACCAGAGACATTGAAGCTCGCGAGGGTCGGGCCAATGCCGCGAATCAAGACGGACTTTGAGTTCGGGCCTGTGGTGACGAATCCGGCGATGAGTTCGTTTGCTCCTGTCTGGGCAAACGCACGAGCGGACAAATTGATGATCCATGCGTCTGTGGTGACCGTTAGGGTACCGGCGTCCGTCTTAGCGGATCCGGCCGAGTTCGTTACGAGGACCGTGTAGTCGCCCTGATTGGCGGCCGTCGGGTAGACGATCTCCGTGGCACCTGTGGCGCCGGGGATTGCAACGCCGTTAAGCGACCACTGGTATCCGGTGGGGTTGCCCGTGGCGGTAGCCTGGAGCGTGATGGGCGCTGAGCCGTTCACGACGGGTGTGGACGGAAGCGGGGTGGCTACGCTGACGGACAGGCCGGCAGGCGGCGCTTCGAGAGCCGCCGCGATAAGGCCGATGTTCGGCGTGCCGATTCCCGTGATGCAATCATACGTCGGTCCGACGTTGAAGGCTCCATTGCTGTCGACGGTTCCCGCCGGGAATGTTACTGGCCCAATGGGTGGTGCCCACTGGTAGGTGAATTGACCTTGTGTAACGTAGTTCATCGCACCGGTTCCGGCGAGAGGGTAGAGAGCCTGAGTCAGGAGACCGACGGGCTTGTGCCCGTTGGCCTGAAGATTTTGGTTCAGGATAGCGCAAAGGGCGGCCCAGATAGGGGCTGAGGCGCTCGTTCCGGCTGCCGCTGTGTCGGCGTTCCTTAGGACGGTGTAGAACCCCCCGTTGTAGGCACCTGCTGCTGCGGCAACGTCGGGGACGCACCGTTTTGTGCTGGAAGGGATCCCCGGGCCGGTCTGCCAGCTAGGGGCTGCGAAAACCGTGCTGATGCCGCCTCCGCTCATTGCGTAGTTATTTCCATTGAACGTCGTGGTGTTGTTTGCCGAGTCTGTGTACGAGGCTACGGGGTTTGTGGCTGCGGTCCACGCGAGTTCTTTGATGACGCCCGTTGTGCTTGGTGTTCCTGGGAGTGCGGACGAGTAGGTTTCACCTCCGAAGACTTCGGTAGTTCCACCCACGCCGACGACGTAGGGGTCGGAGGCGGGGTACGAGACGACTTGGGCGTTCGTTGATTTGTACACGCCCCCATTGCCTGCTGATGGGTTGCTGCCGCCGTCGCCTGAGGCGGCGAAGGTGGTGACACCCTGTGCGGCAAGAGCCATGAAGATTTGGCTAGAAGCGGTGTCGCTGGTGTTTTCCGGAACGCCAGAGCTATAGGTAAGCTGGTGGATGCCGGGGTATTTTGGAAGATCCGTGAGGACCTCTTCCGCTACCGTCGCGTAATCGTACGTGCAGTAGATTCGCACGGTTGCTCCCGGGCATAGGCCCGTGACGATTTCCGTATCCATCGTGACTTCGTAGCCTTCACTTATGCCTGGGCCTTCGTCCCACGTGGGTGTGTTTGCCGGAATGACAGTTATGTCGGCATTTGTGTGGCTTGAGCCTATCTTTGCCCAGTAGGCCGTAAGGTCCGTTGGGCTAGGAGCGGTGTTGAATCCGTAGATGGCGATGATTTGGCCGGTGCCGTCGCCGACACCCGTTGCTCCGTAGTTATCGAGCATGTATTGAGGCCCGAACGCAGGGAGGGCTGGCCAGATGGCGTTATACGTCGTCATGGTCTTCGGGTGAATGTGGGGCTGGAGTTTCCTGACGCCCGCGACATTTCCAGCGATTTCGTCCGGTAGGGATACGGGAGTGACGGCGGAGGTGAACTCCTTCCCGTCTTCATCTGTGACCCTAGCGAAGCGTGTCTGGAGCGCATTTTCAAGCTGAGCGACTTGGCCGTGGGCCTGGACGCTCATGTGGGTAAAATTCTCGGCATCGACCGTGAGGCCCTGTGCTTGCGCCCAGAAGGCAACCGACTGCCACGTCTCGTGGGTCGGGTAGTACTTCTCCTGCATTTCCTGCGGGGAGATGATCTCACCGGCAGCGACGCGAGCGGCGAGCTCGTCTTTATTGCGGAGGTTCAGGACCAGCATTGCGGGCTGGACGGCCGCCGACTCTTCGGGAGTCAGGGTCGACCGCACGATGTTTGCGGTCTTTTCACTGATCGACGGCACGACGCGAGCGGCCGTGGCAACCGGAGTGATAACGAGGGCCAGCGCGAGTGCGATGAGCGCGAGCGTGGACTGGATGTACTTGTGTCGGGGCTTTCGGTGGTGGGAGAGACAATGAAGCTTCACGTGGTAATGGTAGGGTAGTGCCGACAAATAGTGACGTTTCTATCTGCGCACCCAACTGCGGCAATATAGAAGATATTTTAGCAGCGTTGCTATATTCAGTGGGCTTTTCCGGCGTGGCAAAATGCTCCCTCATAACCACGGGAACCGCCTCGGTAGGCAATCAACAGATCGCAGGGTCGTCAAGCAAGATGGGCGACATGTCGCCCCATTCGCTGCTTTGTAGAAGCTAACATCGTGGGCACTTTATGCCCCATTCACGTTATGTTCCCAGGAAGAGGAATGATCGCAACGCTTGTGGCGGAATCGTGGCAAAGTTGCGGATTCAACAGAATCTTTCCCAAGAGGATCTCGCGGGTAGAATGGCCGCCGTAAAATGGTTGGCTTCACGCGACATCGTTAAACGAATCGAAAGCGGTGAGCGGGAAGTGACAGATAAGGAGCTAAAGTTACTTTCGAAAGCTCTTCGTGTCCCTGTAGCGGTGCTTTTTGAACCGTAGGGGATCTGGGGTTTTATCGGAGGAAGAGGCGGCCTGCCTGCATCTCGAACCTAGGTGAGACGAGTGTGAACCTGTGCGTGGCTCCGTCCACATTGACGGTGAGTACCTTACCGGAGAAATCGGGTTGGTCGGAAGGAGTCATGCTTTAGCCGCCATTTTCATTCCATAACCCTAAGCTGAGCCGCGCCGGAGGGGTCGGCTCTGGCGGACGTTATGGGGGCGGGTGGGCATGGCTCTGTATTATGGGCGGTTTTATACTATTTGGGAGCTGAATACGTAATCACTCGCGTTTGGATCGTGAAATACGAAGCAATTCGAAGAAGGCATTTGAACGCCTTTCGATTTCCTCAGATGAGATTCCCGTTTGGGCGAGAAGAATCTCGATTTTGCGCGCGTCAACGAGATTGAGTTGTTCTGATGTTGGGTACTCGCGCTCTACCGGTGGCGGCAACTGCTCTAGCAAAGAAATCTTTGTATCTTCTAGGGCTTGGATGAGCTCGGGTACAGTCACAAAGAGTCCGCTCTTGCGGTTGTGGATCCTCGGGCCAAGAGCGCATAGGCGCGGAAGATTCGGGTAGTAGCCGCTTCCGTGGAAGCATTCGATACTGTATTGCGCAACGACACTTCGGCGGGTGAGGTAATCCATGGAGCGGCTGCGGTAAGAATCAGGGATGGTCTGCCACCATTCGCTGAGAGCAAATTTGTATTGGCCAATGGTAAAGCAACGCGCAGGTGAAAAAAGCGAAATCGTATCTACCCCATACGTCAGACATCTCTACCAGTGACCAACAGATCGGAAGTGGAATATGGCAAACAAGAGCCGGAATTCGAAGTAGGTCGATGTGCATAGAAGGAACAATCCGACCGAAAATCTTGGGAAATATATGTTATACATCCGTAGGAGGTAATTGAGAGGGGAAACAGGGCTTAGCTATGTGTGGACGCACGTGGCCCACGAGATCGAGCGATGTGCAGCAGGGTAAGTTAATGTGTGCGAGCGAAGTCTGGTCTTTCGGGAACTGTGCAAAGGCTGAAAGTCTGCGAGCCGATCAAGCGCAGGCAACGATTTCAGTTTCTCTCGTCGAGTATTGGCCACTTGGCCGACTGGCTCTTAAGTAAAAAGGTTTCGCACTTTGGAACCGGTACGTTTTTGGTGCGCGCTACAGCGTGCGGCAGATCGTAGTGACCTACCCAGACGCAGGCGTCGTGATCCGGCGCGTACTCGGGCTTAGTGATAAAGGTCTCGCAGGTGTACCCATGGAGCCAGCCGTCTAGCTCTTTTGTTGTGAATACAACACCTGGGGCAGGCTGGAGAATCACGACCAAGAATTCCTCGGAAAGTGTTTTAAATATCAGAACGTTGTTAATAGGAGAACACACGTACCGCGAGGGGATCACTCGTGTTTGGATTCCAATGATGGGTGTGTCGGAAGCCAAAATCGGATATCTCCTTATGGTGGTGCCGGTCTCGTTGGACCTTAGAATTTCAGCGTAGGTCGGTTCTTCCGATTGAATCCGAAGTAGAAATAGATCTTTCTCTGTGGGCATGGCGTACCAATGGTCCGATCTTTCCTTTCGGTCTTAAGCAGCCCGTAGGAGCTTGCCGGCTGTTTCGCAGCAATGGGGCAACCCATCTGTCCATTCGAAGACGCGGATCGTACGCGCGGCAGGAGCGATGTACGCGAGCGCCCCCCAATATCCCCGAAAACTTCCCCTATTTTCCGCAAGTCCTCGAGCGTAAAGGCTGAGCTGGAGTAGGTGGTCGCGCCGATGAAATTCCGGTAAGGTATTAACCAACTTTACCTCAACTACACCGCTCTGGCGGGGTCCACCTGACACAAGAATATCGCAAGCTCCGACAAATTTTCCCGTCTCTCGAAGCTGCCAATCCGTCCAGATTCTCTTTACCCCCACATCGTCAAGCCAATCTCGCAAGACGCGGGCATACGGCCAAAAACGCCGTTCAGACCATTTTCCCCGAATTAGCGCGGATATCGCAGCATGTGCTCTCTCTCCTTCGTCGATTCCGATGAAATGAATCTTGGGGCCCCGCATATGTTGGCTGAGCTCTAGGTCATACGAGGCGTCCGGGTGGGCATCTGCGAACGCCTGATTAATTGCCCATGTGGGGGCGTTTCGTACTAGCGATGTAACACTGGTCATAATATCGATCTCCTGTCTGGAAGTTGACAGAAGTGTCAACCGGACGAATTAGGTGCACAACCTAAAAATTGACAGAACTGTTAAAAATGCGTAAGCAGTTGATGTGCACGTTCCAAAAGAAGTAAAAAAAAGACATTTTCAGACCGTCCTTGAAGAGCTGGTCCGTGAGGTGATGGAGCAGGAGTCCTACCGGAATCGCGGCGAAGCAGCAGACCATCTGGGGATAGCGCACCCTCGTTTGATCCGGCTTCTTAATGGTAAGAACGTAGCGGGGGCGCGCACCGTCGCGATGATCTGTTCAAATCTTCAGCGAAGAGAAGCGAGTCGCCTCTTGGAAGCATACCTTTTAGACGAAATTGAGACGGTTACTAGCTTGGTATTGGACAAGGGTGGGAAAGGCTGGGGCAAGGATTCCTTGGTTGTTGTAGGCAGGAAATAAGCCCTTGGGAATTCTTGAGGCCGGACGTGGCTGCACCGGGCCTTAGGCCCGGCTGCTGCCACGTTTCAAAGATAGATTTGCCTTCGGCCCTTTTTGCCGGCGGTGCGGTCTTTCGCGTCCCCGCTTATCAGAAGAGACGCTCTGATATGAAAGATAATCCCTCACGGCGCTCTCCAGCGGCCCCTAAAAAACAAATTCGCTTTGTCTCAATACACGGCGACGAACTCACAGTGTCCGACGATGGATCGGCTACCGTTCTCATCAAACGAAGGGTGCCGGTATGGGCTAAGTTGCCCATATGGAAGATCCAAAATTCCCACGCCGCGCGAATGTTCGCATTCGCCCGTAAAATCGGGTTCTTATTTTCCGTCGAGCGCTTCCTCCATCCTGTGAAAGATGTCTGGGCTCCGGTGCTCGTGCTTCGTCTTGATGTCGGATCGCAGACCCTGTCGTACTGCGAAGCAGTGGTCGAATGGGACGACTTCTCAGATTTCTTTCGGCGATTCTCTGATGTGGATATTC
>Ga0181525_10003104_pt1 | contig 13285 bp, 14 predicted proteins | sample PEATcosm2014_Bin_48_FD_121100 | JGI IMG/M metagenome (GOLD analysis project Ga0181525, IMG submission 121100) | Peatland microbial communities from MTU Mesocosm Facility, Houghton, MI, USA - PEATcosm2014_Bin06_10_metaG | ecosystem: Environmental > Terrestrial > Soil > Wetlands > Peat | place...
CGGCAAAAATTGAAAGAAAGCTCCGCGTTGTCGCCGACAACCGCAAAGCGCGGTTTAATTATTTCATCGACGAAACCTTCGAGGCCGGCGTTGTGCTCACCGGCACCGAAGTCAAATCGCTGCGCGACGGCAAGGCCAATATCGGGGAATCTTATGCCGATACCCGCGACGGCGAGATCTGGCTGATTAATTCAAATATTCCCGAATACCGGCAGGCCAGCCGCTTCAATCACGCGCCGAAGCGCCCGCGCAAAATTCTGCTGCACCGCCGCCAGATTAATAAGCTGTTGGGCGCCGTCGAGCGCGAGGGCATGACGCTGGTGCCGCTCAAGCTCTATTTTAACGAAAAGGGCCGCGCCAAGATCGAGCTGGCGCTCGCGCGCGGCAAAAAACTTTACGACAAGCGCGAAACCGAAAAAAAGCGCACTTGGCAGCGCGAGCGCGGCCGGTTGATGCGGGAGAAGGGGTGAGGCGTGACAACGGAACCGGAACGTCTGATCGGGATGCTGATCTTTCCGCGGCTGACGCAGCTCGATATGACCGGGCCCTATGAAGTGCTGGCCCGGCTGCCGAACACCAAGGTTCTTCTCGTCGCTCATACTCGCGACGCGGTAACGACGGACCGCGGCATGATGATCTTGCCGACTGTGACGTTCGCCGATTGCCCGCAACTCGATGTCGTCATGGTGCCCGGCGGACCAGGTCAGCAGGAATTGATGGAAGATTCGATTGTGCTGGGATTTCTGCAAGCTCAGGCGCGTCACGCGAAATACGTTACCTCGGTCTGCACCGGGTCGCTGGTGCTCGGCGCGGCGGGGCTGCTTAAGGGCAAACGCGCAACCTGCCACTGGGCAGCGATCGAGCATCTCGAGGCGCTCGGCGCCATCCCGGTCAGCGAACGCGTCGTGGTCGACGGCACGATCGTCACCGGCGCCGGTGTCGCCTCCGGCATCGATTTCGGCCTTGTGCTGGCTGCGAGACTGGAGTCGGAAGAGATAGCGCGGGAAATCCAGTTGCAAATAGAATATGACCCGTCGCCGCCGTTCGATTCGGGCTCGCCGCGCACGGCGGCGCCGGAAACCGTCGCCACGCTGCGTCGGCGCCTGGCCTCGCTCAACGATGAACGCCGTGCGGTGACTGAGCGCGTTGGCCGCAAGCTCCGCGTTGCCGATAGTAAAACGAACTGAGGTATTGCGATGTCCGTTCCGACCAAGCTCGATCACTGCGTCATCCACGTCTCCGAGTGGGAGCGGTCGAACGCGTTCTACACGACGGTGTTGGGCGCCGAACTGGTGAAGCGGCCGATCGGATTCGCCTATCGCTTTGGCGAAAAGCAGCTCAACGTCCACGGACCGGGCGTCAAACCTGCCGAGGTGGCGCGGCTGCCGGTGGCGCCCGGCAACAGCGATCTATGCTTCGAATGGATGGGACCGATCGCCGACGCGGTGGCGCATCTCCAACGCTGCGGCATTGCGGTCGAAGCCGGTCCGATGCAGCGTTTCGGTGCGAAAGGCGCGGGGACGAGCGTCTATTTTCGCGATCCCGACGGCTCGCTGATGGAATTCATGTCGTATAGCGCATAACTGGATGAGTGCTATGACCGAAGCCCCTGGCATGCACGACCCGACTTTTCTGCCGACGGATATTCCTATTCCGCAGGATGACGGCGCGGCACGGCACTTGGCCGGCATGAGGATGCCCGATCTGGCGCTCCCGGCGACGACCGGGCCGGCTGTGAACCTGTCAAAACTTCACGGCCGCACCGTGCTCTATATCTATCCGCGCACCGGCGTGCCCGGCGTCGATTTGCCGCCGGGATGGAATGAAATACCCGGGGCGCGCGGTTGCACCCCGCAATCGTGCGGCTTTCGCGACCATTTTGCCGAACTCAAGGGGCTGGGTGTGGCGCAACTGTTCGGGCTGTCGACCCAGGACACGGCTTATCAACGCGAGGCGGCGACACGCCTGCATCTGCCGTTTGCGATCCTGTCGGATGAGGGACTGGCGTTGACGAAGGCCGTCAATCTGCCGATCTTCGCCACCTCCGGCATGACGCTGCTAAAACGCATGGCGCTGGTCATCGACGACGCGGTGATCGTCAAGGCGTTCTATCCGGTGTTTCCGCCCGATAAGAACGCCGCGGAAGTCGTTGCATGGTTGCGCGGCCGTGGCTAGCTTGGGCCGCAATAGGTTCAAAGCCTGGACGGAGGAAATTCCCATGTCGAAATTCGTCGTCGCGCCGCATTTTCGGTTGCAGGAATGGGTTGCCGAGGAAAAGGGCTATTTCGCCGCCGAGGGCCTCGATTACGAATTCCGCGAGGCCATCGATTCGAGCTCCGGCAGCGGCCATCACATCGGTAATAAAGTTGGCGCCTTTCAGACCTTCGAGGCCGGCCGCAGCTGCAACGTCAGCGGCGCCTGCCACTGGACGGTCAACGTTGCTGCCTCGAACGGCCACGGCAAGCTCTATCCGGATTGCTACTCGGTGTCGCCTTGCGCGGTCTTTGTGCCCCCGGAATCGCCGGTGAAAACGCCGGCTGATCTTGCCGACGTGCCGATTTCGGTCGGCTATCAGTCCGGCAGCCACTACGCGACCATTCAAGGCCTCGAGCAATACATCAAACCCGATCAAATCAAGCTATCGTTCAACGACGGCCTGCTGTTCAGCCGGATGGAGCTTTTGATCGATCGCAAGGTGCCGGCGGCGTCGCTGTTCAGCGGGCCGTATTATTTCGTCGAACAGCTCGGCTTCCGCAAAATCATCGACACCACTTTCATGATCGCGTCGATGGTCACTGAAACGCCGGATCCCGAGGACGTCCGCAGATTTTTCCGGGCGCTGCGCCGAGCTCAGCGCGACATCGATCTGCGGCCGGAGCTTTATACCCATTACTACAAAAACGAGTTCCCGCAGCGTTTCCATGACCAGATGGACACGCGGCGCTGGGGCCCGGGCGAGCGGCTGGTGTTCGAGCCGTATTCGAAGGAGACCTTCGAGGAGTCGTTCGACTGGATCGAACGACACGGCATCTTCCCGCGCAGCGAAATGGGCAGCGGCAATTACGAAAGCTCGATCTTCGCTTAAGCCGGATGGCAAGGGCGCGGGGCATGCCTACACCATGATCCGATTCGACTGAATCGGATCATGGTCTCGATCTTCCCGTTGAGTATGGTCTCTTCCAAAAACCGGTTTCCACTTTTTGGGATCATGCTCTAGCGCGCATTCAAGTGTTCGCGCACCTTGGCAAATACATCGCGAAACATTTGCGTCGTCAGCACGCCGGTGTTGGTGTTGTAGCGCGAGCAATGGTAGCTATCGAACAATTTGATGCCGGCAATCGCATGCGAATGTCCGTGCCCGAACGGATACTGTGATTTTCGTGCATCGTTTGCCGAGATAAAGGTGTCGTGCGCGACTCGGCCAAGCGCGACGACCGCCGAAAGCCGCGGCATCTCCGCAATCGTCGCGCCGAGGAACGGGCGACAGGTTGCAATCTCGTGCGGCGTCGGCTTGTTTTCGGGCGGGACGCACCGCACCGCATTGGTGATGCGGCAATCGATGAGTTTCAAGCCATCATCGGGGCGCGCTTGATAATGCCCCTCGGCAAAGCCGAAATCCCCAAGCGTGGCGTACAGTAGGTCGCCGGCATAATCGCCGGTGAACGGCCGCCCGGTCCGGTTGGCGCCGCGCAACCCGGGCGCGAGCCCAACGATGAGGAGGCGGGCATCGACTTCGCCAAACGAGGCGACCGGCGCATTGAACCAAGTCGGCTCACGTTCGCGCCAGATATTGCGAAACGCAACCAAGCGAGGGCAGTGCGGACAATTGCGGCCCGGCATGCCGCTCATGCGCGCCATTATTCGTCGTCGAATTCGTCTTCGACCTCGACGACGCGTTGCGACGTCGGGCTGCGCTGGAGAAATTGCGGGGTGTGGCGCGGCTCGCGGGGTTCGCGCGTTTCCCGCGGCTCGCGGGCCGGCCGCTCGGCGGGATCGCGGCCGATCTTCGACTGCAATTCCATGATATCGACGAACTGATCGGCTTGGCGGCGCAACTCGTCGGCGACCATCGGCGGTTGCGTCGAAATCGTCGAGACGACGATCACGCGCACGCCGCGCCGCTGCACCGCCTCGACCAGCGAGCGGAAGTCGCCGTCGCCGGAGAACAAAACCATTTGATCGATATGCGGCGCCAGTTCCATCGCGTCGACCGCGAGTTCGATGTCCATGTTGCCCTTGACCTTGCGCCGGCCGGTCTGATCGACGAATTCCTTGGTCGCCTTGGTGACCACGGTGTAGCCGTTGTAATCGAGCCAATCGATGAGAGGCCGGATCGACGAATATTCCTGATCCTCGATCACCGCCGTGTAATAGAATGCGCGCACCAGATAGCCGCGCGACTGGAACTCGCGCAACAGCCGCTTGTAGTCGATGTCGAATCCGAGCGATTTTGCGGTGGCGTAAAGATTGGCGCCGTCGATGAACAATGCGATTTTTTCGATTTGTGCCGACATTAGGGTCTCTCGTGATGTCTCTAGCGATTGGGGTCTACAGGGATGAAACCGGATCAGCCGCAATGGGTTCGACGATTCCGGGCTCTTAAATCAGCTTTCTCGCCATCGGCAATAGGCGGCGCGCCAAGGACCTAAAGTAAAAGTACCGAAAGTACGGGTAACCAGCAGAGTTGGCACCAAAAGCACTGCGGCACGCCGTCGCGGCAAGTCCGAAATTATGATTCAGAGCGCCGCGCTCCGGTTCCCCCGAATTTTTGGGTAACAGAGCCAAGCGCGCTCGCCAAGTAAAATGTTGCGTGAACTATCCGTGGTTTAGGGGGCAAAGATGGCTCTTGCGCTCGACGGCCGGCGAGGCTACGTAAACGCCACAATTACACCTAATACCCCATTGCAAGGGGTCGGAATCCGGTTTGGACCCGTCCCAAAACACGCCATAGGAAATACGCCACATGGCCCGCGTCACCGTTGAAGACTGCATCGACAAGGTCGAGAACCGTTTCGATTTGGTGCTGCTGGCCAGCCACCGTGCACGGATGATCTCGTCCGGGACCCAAATCGCGGTCGACCGGGACAACGACAAAAATCCGGTCGTGGCGCTGCGCGAGATCGCCGAGCAAGCGATTTCGCCCGAGGACCTCAAGGAGGAACTCGTCCATTCGCTGCAAAAATATGTCGAGGTCGACGAGCCTGAACCCGAGGCGGTGCCGCTGATCGGGGCACCCGGCACCGGCGTCGATGCCGACGATACCGACGTCACCACCGACCGCATGACCGAGGAAGAGTTGCTTAAGGGCCTGGAAGGCCTCACGCCTCCGGAAAGCCAGCCCGAGCCCGACGTCGGCGACGACGAGGAATAAGGCCGCTCGCACGGCTCATTAACCAAAACCGGCGCTTGGCGGGCGGTATCTCGCTCCCAAACCGTCTCATCACGGCATTGCGGCTTGCGCGCCTTGTGGCGCCGGCGTCGCTCCATGATATCTTTGCGGTCGCGCTTCGCCGACTTTCCTGGCGGAGCCGAGGATCGCCAAAGGATCGTCATGCCGCGCTCGCCGATCGATCTGCCGCGGATGCAGAATCAGCCCCGGTCTCGGGCGCGGGTTACGCGTGGCCCCAATTTGGTGCCGCTGGACGCCGACACGCCGCCGCCGAAACCGCGCAAACCGCGCCAGACGCGGCAATACGAGCTGATCGATCGGGTCAAACAATATAATCCGATCGCTAATGAGGATTTGCTCAACCGCGCTTACGTCTACGCCATGCGCGCGCATGGCGGCCAGAAGCGCGCTTCCGGCGACCCCTATATCTCGCACCCACTGGAAGTGGCCGCGATCCTCACCGATCTCAAACTCGACGATGCCACCATCGCTGCGGCGCTGCTGCACGACACCATCGAGGATACCGACGCCACCCGTGCCGAGATCGATCGGCTGTTCGGCAACGAAATCGGGCTTTTGGTCGAGGGTCTGACCAAGCTCAAGCGCCTCGATCTGGTCTCCAAGGAGGCCAAGCAGGCGGAGAACCTGCGCAAGCTTCTGCTCGCGATTGCCGACGACGTCCGGGTGTTGCTGATCAAGCTTGCCGACCGCTTGCACAATATGCGCACGCTGGATCATCAGCCGGCCGAGGCGCGCCGCCGCACCGCTGACGAGACGCTGGAAATCTATGCCCCGCTGGCCGGCCGCATGGGCATGCATGAAATGCGCGAAGAGCTGGAAGACCTGGCGTTCCGCGAACTTAATCCGGAAGCCTATCGGGTGCTGTCCGAGCGGCTCGAAGCGCTCGCCGCGCGATCGAGCGGTTGGATCACCGAAATCGAGCAGCAACTCGCCCAAAAGCTCGGCGACCGCGGCATCGCGGCCGAGGTCACCGGCCGGCGCAAGCGCGCCTATTCGATCTGGCGCAAGATGGAGCGCAAGGCCGTCGGCTTCGAGCAATTGTCGGATATTTTCGGCTTCCGCGTCGTGGTCAACACACCCGCCGAGTGTTATCAGGCGCTCGGCATCGTGCACACGTCCTGGCCGGTGGTGCCGGGGCGATTTAAGGATTACATCTCTACCCCGAAGCAGAACGACTATCGTTCACTGCATTCGACGGTGATCGGGCCCGGCAAACAACGCGTCGAGTTGCAGATCCGCACCCGCGCGATGCAGGAGATCGCCGAATACGGCATCGCCGCACACGCGCTCTACAAGGACGCGCTTGGTTCGCCGACCGAAATGCTGTCGCGCGAATCGAACGCCTATGCCTGGCTGCGCCGCACCATCGAGCTTTTGGCCGAAGGTTCGAATCCCGAGGAATTCCTCGAGCACACCAAGCTCGAATTGTTCCACGACCAAGTCTTTTGCTTCACGCCGAAGGGTAAACTGATCGCGCTGCCGCGCGGCGCGACGCCGATCGATTTTGCTTATGCGGTACATACCGACGTCGGCAATATGGCGATCGGCGCCAAAATCAACGGCAAGATCGGTCCGCTGACGGCACCGTTGCAAAACGGCGACGAGGTGCAGATCTTGACGTCAAAGGCGCAAACCGCCCCGCCGGCGGCCTGGGAATCGATCGTGGTCACCGGCAAGGCGCGCGACGCCATTCGCCGCGCCACGCGCGACGCCGTGCGCAGCCAATATTACGGGCTCGGACGCAGCATCGTCGAGCGGCTCTGCCAGCGCGCCAAGATCGAATATTCCGACGAGAAGCTGCAAGGCGCCTTGCCGCGGCTGGCGCGGGCTTCGATCGAGGATGTGCTGTCGGCGGTCGGGCGCGGCGAGATGAAAGCTTCCGATGTGGTGCGCGCCATGTACCCCGACTACAAGGACGAGCGGGTCACGCCGATTGCCCCGAAGGCCGAGAGCGGCTGGTTCGGCCTGAAATTCGGCAAGGCGCTCAAGTTCAAGGTGCCGGCGGAAGGCGAGAACGGCGCGGCGATCCCGATTCGCGGCATCAACACGGATTTACCGGTGAGCTTCGCGCCCAAGGGCGGCGCCGTTCCCGGCGATCGCATTGTCGGCATCATGACGCCGGGCGAGGGTATCACCATTTACCCGATTCAATCGGAGGGATTGAAGCATTTCGAGGACGAGCCGGAACGCTGGCTCGATGTGCGCTGGGATGTCGACGATCAAACGCCGCAGCGTTTTCCGGCGCAACTGGCGGTGCAATCCGTCAACGAGCCGGGCACGCTGGCGCAGATCGCGCAAGTGATTGCCGAGCACGACGGCAATATCGACAATATCCGCATGACGCGCCGCTCGCCGGATTTTACCGAACTCACCATCGACCTTGAAGTTTATAACCTGAAACACCTGACGTCGATCATCTCGCAATTGCGGGCGAAGAAGGTGGTCGCCAATGTCGAGCGGGTGAACGGCTGAGTGTGGCGCAAAGGCAATCGGCAAGATAAACAACATGTCCGCTCCAACCCCCCTTCGCCTCGGCGTCAACATCGATCACGTCGCCACGGTGCGCAATGCGCGCGGCGGACATCACCCCGATCCGGTGAAAGCCGCCGAGATCGCGATCGCGGCCGGTGCCGACGGCATTACCGCGCATTTGCGCGAAGATCGCCGCCACATTGTCGATGACGATATCGCGCGGCTGAAGGCACGGATCGCAAAGCCGCTGAACCTTGAAATGGCGGCGACGGCGGAGATGGTCGGCATCGCCTGCAAGTTCAAGCCGCACGCCGCCTGCATCGTTCCGGAACGGCGGGCCGAGCGCACCACCGAAGGCGGGCTGGACGCCGCCGGCCAGCGCGAGGCGCTGCGCGCGTCGGTCGGCGAATTGGCACGTGCCGGCATCCGGGTTTCGCTGTTCGTCGCCGCCGATCCAGCGCAGATCGAGGCGGCCACCGCCATTGGCGCGCCGGTGATCGAGCTTCACACCGGAGCCTGGTGCGAAGCGCTGGCGGCTCGCGACGGCGCTGCCGCGGCGGCGGAGTTCGAACGCATCACCCGCGCCGCCGCTCAGGCCTGCAACGCAGGCCTCGAAGTGCATGCCGGCCACGGCCTCGATTACGTCACGGCGGAAAAAATCGCGCAGCTCAACGACATCGCCGAACTCAATATCGGCCATTTTTTGATCGGCGAGTCTATATTTGACGGCCTCGAAGCCGCGGTGCGCACGATGCGCGCGGCCATGGACCGGGGCAGGGCGAAGGGCGCGTCATGATCCTCGGCATCGGCTCCGACATTACCGACGTGCGCCGCATCGCCAAGGTGATCGAACGCCACGGCGAACGGTTCCTCGATCGCGTCTTCACCGCCACGGAACGGGCCAAGGCCGACAAGCGGCGAAACCGCGTGGAAACCTACGCCAAGCGTTTCGCCGCCAAGGAAGCCTGCGCCAAGGCGTTGGGGACCGGTCTGCGCGCGGGCGTTTGGTGGCGCGACATGGGCGTCGTGAATTTGCCGGGCGGCCGTCCCACCCTGGAACTGACCGGCGGCGCCAAACGCCGGCTGCAAAAGATCACGCCGGTGGGCTACGAGGCGCGCATCGACCTCACCATCACCGACGAGGGACCCATGGCCCAGGCCTTTGTCGTCATCTCGGCGGTCGCAGTCGGCGGCGGATGATCGGGTTCTCCGCGGGCCAACCGTTCGCGGGCCCTGTGAATATGTCGCGTCTGGGCCGCCATGAAAAATTAGTCGGGCGGCCAAGCCCGACGATAAGCCTATGTGAAACCTAGGTAAAATCAGGCGGCACGGGACGTGGCTAATCCCCCTGCGTAATTGCTTGTGGTTGCCCCAGCGGCTACAAGATCGCGGGCGGGCGCGTGGACACGAGACATAGGCCGATGAGCGTGCAGACCGGAACCAAGCGGAAAGAGGGTGGCTTCGCCGAGACAGTGCGCGTGGTGTTTCATGCCCTGATCATCGCGCTGGTCATCCGCACTTTTCTATTTCAGCCGTTTAATATCCCGTCCGGTTCGATGATCCCGACGCTTTTGGTCGGCGATTATCTGTTCGTCTCGAAATATTCCTACGGTTACACCCACTACTCGTTTCCGTTCTCGCCGCCGGTTTATTCCGGCCGCTTCCTCGGCTCCGAACCGAAACGCGGCGACGTCGTGGTGTTTCGGCTGCCCAAGGACGATTCCATTGATTACATTAAACGCGTCATCGGGCTGCCCGGCGACCGCATTCAGATGATCGACGGCGTGCTCAACATCAACGGCACGCCGGTGCCGCGCCAGCGCGTCGACGATTTTATCACCGATGACGACGGCGTGGTTCAGCGCGTCAAACAATTTCGCGAGACGCTGCCGGACGGCGTCAGCTACAACACACTTGATCTCACCGATAACGGCTTTTACGACAACACCCCGGTCTATACCGTGCCGCCCGGTCATTTTTTCATGATGGGCGACAATCGCGACAATTCGACCGACAGCCGGGTGCTGAGCCAAGTCGGCTATGTGCCGTTCGAGAACCTGATCGGGCGGGCGCAAATCATCTTCTTCTCGGTCCGCGAAGGGACGCACGCCTGGGAAGTTTGGCGTTGGCCCTGGGCGGTGCGCTGGGACCGCCTGTTCACGCTCGTACGATGAGATGAGTGGCCGCAAAAAAATAAAACCCGTCACAGTTCCGCGCCAAGAGTCGTCTCACCAACCGCCTGCCGAGGAGCAAGCCGCCGCGGCAGCGGGCACGGCCGACGCCGCCAAAGAGCCGCGCCGCCGCAAACGCAGCGCCACCGTCCTGGAAGAGCGCATCGGCTATCGGTTCACCGACGCCGCTCTGCGAGAATGCGCGCTCACCCATATTTCCGCGTTAAAGGGTGCCCGCAATCGCGCCGGCAGCTATCAGCGGCTGGAATTTTTGGGCGATCACGTGCTCGGCCTGGTCATTTCCGATATGCTGTATCGTGGCTTTCCCAAGGCCGATGAAGGGGAGTTGTCGCGCCGGCTTGCCGACTTGGTGCGCAAGGAAACCTGCGCCGAAATTGCGCGCATGATCGATCTCGGCGCTTCCGTTCATGTCGGCTCGTCGGAAGCCAACGCCGGCGCCCGCAAGCGGCCGGCGATCCTCGCCGATGTCTGCGAGGCGGTGATCGGCGCCGTCTACCTCGACGGCGGCTACAAGGCCGCCGAAGGGCTGGTCGAGCGGCTGTGGCAGGTGCGCATGACGGCGAAAGCGCAGCCGCTGCGCGATCCAAAAACCGTGCTGCAGGAATGGGCCCAGGCGCGCGGCCTGCCGACGCCCACCTACCGTGAAGTGGCGCGCTCCGGCCCCGACCACGACCCGGAATTCCGCGTCGCCGTGCAGCTTCCCGGCTTCGCCTCCGCCGAAGGCTCGGGCCGTTCCAAACGGGTCGCCGAGCAGGGCGCGGCCGCCGCGATGCTGGTGCGCGAGGGGGTCAAGCCTGCGCGCCATGGCTGATCCTGACCAGCCATTACCGCGCTGCGGTTTCGTCGCGCTGATCGGCGCGCCGAATGTCGGAAAATCGACGCTCGTCAACGCTCTGGTCGGCGCCAAGGTGTCGATCGTCACGCCCAAGGTGCAGACCACGCGCGCGCTGGTGCGCGGCATCGCCATCGAGGGCGCAGCGCAACTCATTTTTGTCGACACGCCGGGCATTTTCGCGCCGCGGCGGCGGCTTGACCGCGCCATGGTCGGCACCGCCTGGGGCAGCACCCAGGACTCCGACCTGGTGGCGCTGTTGATCGATGCGAAAAAAGGCATCAAGGACGACGACGAAGCGGTTTTGGGCGCGCTCGGCAACGTCCGCCCGGCCAAGATTTTGATCCTCAACAAAGTCGACTTGGTCGAAAAGCCTTCGCTCCTGACGTTGACGCAAACGCTCAACGAACGCGCCGATTTCGCGGCGACCTTTATGATTTCGGCGCTGTCGGGCTACGGCGTTCCCGATCTGCGCAGCTGGCTCGCCGCGCGCGTGCCGCTAGGACCGTGGCTCTATCCCGAGGATCAGATTTCGGATGCGCCGCTGCGCCAGCTCGCCGCCGAAATCACCCGCGAAAAGCTTTATTTGCGGCTGCACCAGGAACTGCCGTATCAGTCGACAGTCGAAACCGAGGTCTGGAAGGAGCTCAAAGACGGCGCTGTGCGCATCGAGCAGACCATTTACGTCGAGCGCGACAGCCAGCGCAAAATCGTGCTCGGCAAAGGCGGCCAGGCGATCCGGGCCATCGGCGCCGCCGCCCGCCTCGACATCGCCGCCGCGATCGAGCATCCGGTGCATCTGTTCCTGTTCGTCAAAGTGCGCGAAGGCTGGGGCGACGACCCGGAACGCTATCGCGAGATGGGGCTGGAATTTCCGAAGGAGTGATAACTTTTGCCGATCCGTGATGACGGTCGCACGCTTATATAATTCGCCATGCAATGGACCGATGAAGGCATCGTGCTCGGCGTCAAGCGCCACGGCGAGACCAGCGTCATTCTGGAATTGATGACGCCGGCGCATGGCCGGCACCTCGGCCTGGTGCGCGGCGGCGCTGGGCGGCGCATGCGCGGGGTATTGCAACCCGGCAATGCGGTGCGCGCGACGTGGGGGGCGCGGCTTGACGAGCATCTCGGACAATACGTGGTCGAGGGCGTTAATCTCCGCGCCGGGGACTTTTTAGCGGCGGCCCATGCCGTCCATGGCGTGACGCATCTGGGCGCGCTGTGCCGCTTGCTCGCCGAGCGCGAGCCGCATGCCGCCATCTACGATGCGCTAGAAGCGATTTTGCATCGGCTTGGCGATCCGCGCATCGCGGCGCTGATGATCGCCCGCTTCGAACTGGTCTTTCTCGCCGAACTGGGTTTTGGCCTCGATCTCGGCTCCTGCGCCGCGACCGGCGCCACCACCGAACTTATCTATGTGTCGCCGAAATCCGGTCGCGCCGTGTCGCGCGCAGCCGGCGAAGCCTATCGCGATAGGCTGTTGCGGCTGCCCGGCTTCCTGCAGCGCGAAATCGAGCCCGAATCTCCGGCCGACCTCGCCGACGCCTTCGCCCTCACAGGTTTTTTTCTCGACCGCCATGCTTTTGCGCCGCGCGGGCTGGCTTTGCCGGAGGCGCGGGCGCATTTCGTCTCGGCGCTGCAGCGTTTCGATCAGTAGATTGGGCATGCCGTCGGGGCAGCTCTCTCCCTTGTTCCCGCCGCACAACCGCGCTAGCGCCTAGGCCATGAACAAGAAAGTGATTCCCCCCGATCCCGGCGGCGTGCAGGAAATCGCGCTGCGCGAGGCGTTGGAGGAGCGTTACCTCGCTTACGCGCTGTCGACCATCATGCACCGCGCCTTGCCGGATGCGCGCGACGGGCTGAAGCCGGTGCACCGGCGCATTCTCTACGGCATGCGGCTCCTTCGCCTCGATCCCGGTGCGGCGTTTAAGAAATCGGCGAAAATCGTCGGCGACGTGATGGGCAGTTTCCACCCGCATGGCGATCAGGCGATTTATGACGCCCTGGTGCGCCTGGCGCAGGATTTCTCGTCGCGCTATCCGCTGGTCGACGGCCAAGGCAATTTCGGCAATATCGACGGCGATAATGCCGCCGCCTACCGCTATACCGAAGCGCGCCTGACCGAGGTCGCGCGGCTTCTGCTCGACGGCATAGACGAGGACGCCGTCGATTTCCGGCCCAATTACGACGGCAAGGACCGCGAGCCGGTCGTGCTGCCGGGCGCCTTTCCGAACCTGCTCGCCAACGGGTCAAACGGCATCGCCGTGGGCATGGCGACGTCGATCCCGCCGCACAACGCGGGTGAGTTGTGTGCGGCCATCATCGCGCTGATCGAGCATCCCGGGCTTGCCGAAGCCAAGCTCCTCAAATTCGTGA
>Ga0181525_10003105_pt1 | contig 13282 bp, 11 predicted proteins | sample PEATcosm2014_Bin_48_FD_121100 | JGI IMG/M metagenome (GOLD analysis project Ga0181525, IMG submission 121100) | Peatland microbial communities from MTU Mesocosm Facility, Houghton, MI, USA - PEATcosm2014_Bin06_10_metaG | ecosystem: Environmental > Terrestrial > Soil > Wetlands > Peat | place...
GACGTCTACATCACCATTCAGAAGGAAACCGATGCCGGCATCTACGTCTCCGGCGCCAAGGTCGTCGCCACCAATTCCGCGCTGACGCATTACAATTTTCTCGGCCAGAACATGGGTCAGGAGATCAACGATCCGGCCATGGTGGTGATGTTCATCGCGCCGATGAACACGCCCGGCATCAAGCTGATCTGCCGGCCGTCCTACGAGCTTGCGGCGGCGGCCACCGGCTCGCCGTGGGATTACCCGCTGACGTCGCGTTTCGACGAGAACGACGCGATTTTCGTGTTCGACAACGCCTTCATTCCCTGGGAGAACGTCTTCATCCACCGCGACGTCGAGCGGCTGAAGAATTTCTATCCGAAATCGGGCTTCTTCAACGGCTTCACCCTGCAGGGCTGCACGCGGCTCGCGGTGAAGCTCGATTTCATTGCCGGGCTACTCTACAAGGCGGCGCGCACCACCGGCGTCGAGTCGTTCCGCGGCGTACAGGCGCAGATCGGCGAAGTGATAGGCTGGCGTAATCTGTTCTGGTCGCTGACCGATGCCATGGCTTGCAATCCCGAACCCTGGGTCGACGGCGCCGTGCTGCCAAATTCGCGCGCGGCGAGTACCTATCGGCTGTTCATGACCGAGGCCTATCCGGCGATACGCAATATCGTCGAAAAGGTCGTCGCCTCGGGGCTGATTTACCTGCCGTCGAGCGCGCTCGATTTCAAGAATCCGGACATCGACAAATATCTGGCCAAATATGTGCGCGGCTCGAACGGCATCGATTACAAAGAGCGCATCAAGATCATGAAGCTGTTGTGGGACGCGATCGGTACCGAATTCGGCGCCCGCCACGAACTCTACGAGATGAACTATTCCGGTAGCCACGAACTCGTTCGCATCTTCCCGTTGCAACAGGCGCAATTCACCGGGCAGCTCAAGCAAATGGAAGCGCTGGTCGATCAATGCATGGCCGATTACGACGAGGATGGCTGGAAACATCCGGCCTATCGCGATGGTAGGGACGTGAGCGTGGTCGGCAAAGGGTGATAACCGCTCGAACCATACCGGCACCGCCGAAAAGAGCCCGGCTTGTCAGATGAACCAATGCTTCAAAGTCGAGGAATTCGTGAAGGCAACGCGTGGCAGCCCTGCATTGCGGTGAGGACGATTGCGTCGCAGTGTTAAGCAAGGCAGATTGATCTGCGACCGGAAGCCGATTGCCCGAGGGGAGCGCTTGCAGCAAATAAGCGACGTTGTCTTATCTCCGGCTTGGCGTTGGCTGTGAAAAAGAATATTGATACCGATCGCCGGGCGCGATACGTGGAGCGCATTCGGCCGTGGTCATGGACCGCGTTGCTGGTCGTGATCTTGTGCGTGGCTGTGGCGACGTTGCTGCGTATCGCCTTCGCGGATTTCGGCCTCAACGTCTTATTTCCGAGCTACTACCCGGCGGTCTTGCTGGCCGCATTGCTGGCCGGAGCACCGGCGGGCGTCGGCGTCATTGTCGGGGCCATTGTTATCGTCTGGTGGGCGTTCATTCCTCCGCACTATCAATTCAGTCAACTGAGCGCCGAACAGGCTGCCGACCTTGTGGTCTTTGCCGCATCGAGCGGCTGCCTGGTGGTGATGTCGCATTTGTACCGCAATGTGCTTCTCCGCCTGCGGCAGCGGGATCGCGAACGCGATCTGCTGGTGGAGGAGTTGCAACATCGCGGCCGGAATACCTACGCCGTGGTCGAGTCCATCGTGCGCAACACGCTGGTGAACGATCCCGCCAGCGCCGACGCGATCGCCGGCCGGGTCCGCGCCGTCAGCTCGGCCAATGATCTGGTCAATCAATCCGACGCCAAGACGGTCGAACTTCGTTCGCTCCTGTCGCTGGAATTCGCGCCCAACGAGCAAACGCAGCTGCGGATGGCGGGCGCCGATATCGCGCTGTCCGCCGATGTCGCGCGCAAGCTCGGACTCGTCTTCCACGAACTCGTGACCAACGCGATGAAGCACGGCGCGCTCTCCAATCCGCGCGGCCGCGTCGTCGTGAAATGGCGGGTCGACGGCGATACCGTGCGTCTTAAATGGCACGAACAGGGCGGTCCCGCCGTCTTGCCGCGAGAGCGGCAGGGATTCGGCACCGTGATCGTAACGCAGAGCCTGAAGTCGATCGCCGGCGACATAACGTTTGCTTTCGAGCCCAGCGGGCTCGATTGCGATATTTATTTTAAATGCCGGCAGTAGGCGCAAAGCGCGCCCGCGCGCGCCGGAGCGGCTAGAAGCGATAGTTGACGCCGCCGCGGAGGACACTTTCGCTGAACGTCTGCGTGCTGATGCCGCACGGGCCGAGACCGGTCGCGCAGGGCACGCCGCCGCTGCCCAGATCGATGTAAAGGTATTCCGCCTTTACCGACCAGTTCCTGCTGAACGCGTATTCGATTCCGCCGCCGCCGGTCCAACCCGTATGATCGGTGCCGCCGTGAACCGTGCCGGCGGAATCCTGGATGTGCACGTTGCCGTAGGCGACGCCGCCCGTCACATAGGGCAGCCAGCTACCCCAGGAATATCCGATCCGGCCGCGCGTCGTTCCGACCCAGGTATTTTCGATGGTGCAGACAACGCCGGTGCAAAGACCGGCCGACGTGCTGCCTTTCACGTCGCTGCCGTCGAAGTCGGATTCAATCCCGAACACCCATGCGGAAGGTTGCCAGTTGTAACCGACCTGACCGCCGATAATGCCTCCGGAAATATGGAAATTTCCCGTTGTCGCGGCGAAAAACGCATTGGAGTCCGATGTGGTGGCCCACGCGCCGCCGGCGTTGCCGCCGACATAAAAGCCGGTCCAATTGAGCGGCGGATTGACGACCGGCACCGGCGCTTTGACGGCCATATCGGCGGCGAGCGCGGACGCCGCCATGCCGAAAATCGCGACAGCCAAGCCGAAGACGATGGGAATGGGGCGGTTCATAGCGCTTCCTCGCCAGGACAGCATTTTGACGACGAAAATCCGTGATTATGGCTTCAAGGTCACAGTCCGACCGAATTGCGCCGACGCTGATCGTTTTTGGTGTAATCGTTGCTGAAAGCGGGCCTACCGCGCGGGCAAGCCCCTATGCGAATCTTTCTCACCGGTGCGAACGGCTATATCGGCGGCGCGGTGGCGGCGGCGCTGATCGCCGGCGGCCATAAGGTGCGCGGTCTGGTTCGCAGCGCCGCCAAGGCAGCCGCAATTGCAGCCTACGGCGTCGAAGCGGTGGTCGGCTCGCTCGACGATGCTGAGCTCCTGCAAGCCGAGGCGCAGGCCGCCGACGCCGTCGTCAATACGGCGTCGAGCGATCATCGCGGCGCAGTCGAGGCGCTGCTTACCGCGCTGTCCGGCTCCGGCAAAGTCTTCGTGCATTCGAGCGGATCAAGCATCGTTGCCGATCTCGCCATGGGCGAGCCGTCCGATCGCATTTTCGATGAAACGACGCCGATCTCGTCGCTTGCCGACAAGGCCGCGCGCGTCGCGATCGACCGCCTGGTGCTCGGTGCGCGCGGCATCGTGCTCTGCAACACGATGATTTACGGCAATGCTTTGGGCCCGCCGGCGCAGAGCGTGCAAATCCCGGCGCTGATGCGCCAGGCCAAGACATCGGGAATCGCGCGTTACATCGGCCGCGGATTGAATCGCTGGTCCAACGTGCACATCGCCGATGTCGCGGCGCTCTATGTCCTCGCCATCGCCAAAGCGCCGGCCGGCTCGTTCATCTATGCCGAGAGCGGCGAGGAAAGCTTAGGCGCAATCGCCGGCGCCATTGCCGGGCGGCTCAAGCTCGGCGCTGCGCAATCATGGTCCGCGGCCGAGGCGATCGCGGCCTGGGGACGGAACATGGCGGTCTATTCGCTCGGCTCCAACAGCCGCGTGCGTGGCAAAGCCGCGGCCGCGCTGGGCTGGAAGCCGAATCATCGGTCGATCACGAACTGGATCGCCGATGCGTCGGATAGCGCGACCTGAGCCATGCCGATCTTCGTTCTCGAACCGCCGCTCCGCTACAATCACCCTTATTCCGGGCCGGTGATCGAGCGTGTGCTGCCGCTCGGCGAGGCGCGGCAAGCCTGCGCCCGGATGGGCGTTAACGCGGATGCCTGCTCATGGGTAGTGAAAAATACCTGCTACCTCGTGATCCCGCGCAACGGGCCGGTGAAAGATCTCGGCGCCTATCGCCGTCACGAGCGCGCCCATTGCAATGGCTGGAGCGAAAATCACGAGGAGTGACGATGCATCGCGGCGCGTCCGACAAGCCGGTTATGGGTTCCGTCCTTGATGGCCGTCCAGTCCGACGCCGGTAAGATGGCCGAACAGCGCTGCAAGCTTCGCCCGGTCGGCTTGCGGCAATGGCGGCTTGAGCAACGAGGCGACGTTGGTCCGCAGATGTCCGGCGTCGCCGGTGCCGAACAACACGACATCGACGCCCGGCTCGTGCCGGACGAACCGATAGGCCGCCTCGATCATGTTGGCCGCGCCGTCCTCGTGAACGAGAAAGCCGAGCGGGTCGTCGGTCTCACCGAGCCATTTCTCGACTAGGCCCTTGGCCGCGAGTTCGCGCATTTCCCGCGCGACGCGCGGCGGATCGGCGAAGATGCTCCGCACCGCGAACATCAGCAGTGTGCCGATGCCTTTCTCCCGCGTGCCCGCAAACACGTTCGCCCGCGCGCCTTGGTGCATCATGTGGAAGCCCACCATGAAGACCTCCCAGACCGGATCGTGCAGCGCGCGCTTGAGCGTTTCGTTGGTGAAATCGACGATCGGGTTCTCGGTGAGGCCGATATGCCTGATCTTGCCCTTCCGCTTCTGCTCGATCAGCACCGGCGCGATCGTGTTGAGCGCGTAATCATATTCGTGCGGCTCGACGCCATGCAGATTGAACACGTCGATATAATCGGTGCCGATCAGGCGCAGCGAATTGTCGAGGCTCGCCACCACGCGCTGCGGCGACGACCACTCGTTGTTGCGGTGAATGAATGCCTTGGTGGCGATCACCACCGCATGCCGCGGGATCGATTGCAGCGCCCGGCCGACCACGCCTTCGGTGCCGTAGGGCGGCGCGGTGTCGATGAAGTTGATGCCCAGATCGACGGCCTCGAGGATGAGGCGCGCCGCCTCGTCCGCGGTCTTGCCGGTCTTCAGGCCCATCCTTGAGAAGCCACCGGTGCCGAGACCGGCGACGCTGACGCGAAGACCGGTTTTGCCGAGGACCTTGTATTGCATTTGGGGCTTCCTACGCGAGGACTGATGACGGGCTCTATTGTCTCAACCCGTTGACCCACCGCGGGCTTTCGTGTCACGTCCGGCGACCGTAAAAGACGCCGGAAATAATCGCAAACCAATGGCTACCGACCGCTACAACGCCCGCGACGCCGAGGCGCGCTGGCAGAAAATCTGGGATGAGCGCGGCATCTTCGCGACGCCCAACGGCGACTCCCGCAAGAAGTACTACGTCCTCGAAATGTTCCCCTATCCGTCGGGGCGCATCCATATGGGCCACGTGCGCAATTACACCATGGGCGACGTGGTGGCGCGGGTGAAACGGGCGATGGGTTTCAACGTGCTGCATCCGATGGGCTGGGACGCTTTCGGCATGCCCGCCGAAAACGCCGCCATGGAGCGCAAGGTCCATCCCAAAACGTGGACCTACGACAATATCGCGGCGATGAAGAAGCAGCTCAAGTCGATGGGGCTGTCGCTGGATTGGTCTCGCGAAATCGCGACTTGCGACCCGGCCTATTACAAGCACCAGCAGAAAATGTTCCTGGATTTTTTGCGCGCGGGTCTCGTCGAGCGCAAGCAGTCGAAGGTGAACTGGGATCCGGTCGACCAGACCGTACTGGCCAACGAGCAAGTCATCGACGGCCGCGGCTGGCGCTCCGGCGCCCTGGTCGACCAGCGCGACCTGACGCAATGGTTCTTCGCCATCACCAAATTCGCCGCGCCGTTGCTCGATGCGCTCGATGCGCTCGAGCGCTGGCCGGAAAAAGTTCGGCTGATGCAGAAGAACTGGATCGGCCGTTCGGAAGGCCTTTTGATCCGGTTCGCGCTCGAGCAAAAGTCCACGCCAAGCGGCGAAACCGAGCTGGACGTCTTCACCACGCGGCCGGACACGTTGTTCGGCGCGAAATTCCTGGCGCTGGCGCCGGATCATCCGCTGGCCGCCGCGGCGGCTGCGAAAAATCCGGCGCTCGCCGCGTTCATCGAGGAGTGCCGGCACCACGGCACGGCGCAGGCCGAGATCGATACCGCGGAGAAGATGGGCTTCGACACCGGCATCAAGGCAATGCACCCGTTCGATAAGTCATGGACGCTGCCGGTCTATGTGGCGAATTTCATTCTGATGGATTACGGCACCGGCGCCATTTTCGGCTGTCCGGCGCACGACCAGCGCGATCTTGACTTCGTCAACAAATACGGGCTCGGCAATGTGCCGGTCGTTTGTCCGCCGGACCAGGATCCCAAAGCTTTCGTCATCACCGATACCGCCTATGACGGCGACGGCCGCATGATCAATTCGCGCTTTCTCGATGGTATGAGCATCGCGGAGGCGAAAGAAGAAGTCGCTCGGCGATTGGAAGAAGTAAGCATAGGCAATCATCCCGTTGCGAAACGCCAAGTCAATTTCCGCCTGCGCGATTGGGGCATTTCACGGCAGCGCTATTGGGGCTGCCCGATTCCGGTCATCCATTGCGCCGACTGCGGCGTGGTGCCGGTGCCGGAAAAAGATTTGCCGGTGATATTACCCGAGGACGTGACGTTCGACCGGCCGGGCAATCCGCTCGATCATCATCCGACCTGGAAGCATGTCGCCTGCCCGCAATGCGGTGGGCCGGCGCGGCGGGAAACCGACACCATGGACACCTTCGTCGACTCGTCCTGGTATTTCGAGCGCTTCACCGATCCTTGGATCAAAACCGCGCCGACCGATCGGCCGATGGTCGATGCCTGGATGCCGGTCGATCAATATATCGGCGGCATCGAGCACGCGATCTTGCATCTGCTCTATAGCCGCTTCTTCACCCGCGCGATGAAGGAAACCGGCCATGTCGGCTTGGAGGAGCCGTTCGCCGGCCTGTTCACCCAGGGCATGGTCGTGCACGAAACCTATCGCCGAGCCGACGGCGAATGGGCGGCTCCTGCGGAAGTGAAAATCGAAGCCGACGGCGACGCGCGGCGCGCCACGCTGATCGGAACCGGCGAAAAAATTGAGATCGGCGCCATCGAGAAAATGTCGAAGTCGAAGCGCAACACGGTCGACCCCGACGATATCATCGCGGCTTACGGCGCCGACGTAGCGCGCTGGTTCATGCTGTCGGACTCGCCGCCCGAGCGCGACGTGGAATGGACCGAGCGCGGCGTGCAGGGCGCATGGCGGTTTTCGCAGCGGCTGTGGCGGCTGGTCGGCGAGGCGGCCGAAATCGCCGGATCGGCGCCGGCCGAGCGGCCGGCGCAGTTCTCCCAAGCCGCAACGGCGCTGCGCAAGGCGACCCATCGGGCGCTGGCGAACGTCACCGCTGACATTGAAAAGCTACACTTCAATGTTTGTGTCGCCCACATCTACGAATTCGCCAATACGCTCAATGCGGTAATCGGCGATATGGGGTCGAAAGAGGGGGCCGTTGCGACGCCCGATTTCCGTTGGGCCATGCGCGAAGCGGTTAACGTTCTTGTGCAACTATTTCATCCGATGATGCCGCATCTCGCCGAGGAATGCTGGGCCTCGCTCGGCCACGATCAGTTGGTCGCGCAGGCGGCGTGGCCGCAGGTCGAGCGGGAGCTTCTGATCGAGACGACGATGACGCTGCCGGTCCAGATCAACGGTAAGAAGCGCGCCGACGTGACTGTGGCGCGCGACGCCGCCAGCGCCGATATCGAGGCTGCCGTTCTGGCGCTCGATGCGGTAAAACAGGCGCTTGGGGGCAAGCCGCCGAAAAAGGTGATCGTCGTGCCGCAACGGATCGTCAATGTGGTGGCGTGAACACGGCGATAGCGCGCGCCGTTTGGCGCGGCTCGCCGTCGTGCTCGGCGCGGCGGGCCTGGTCGCCGGCTGCTTCCAGCCGCTCTACAGCAAAAGCCCGGTGCCGGACGCCGACAGCGTTCACGACAAGCTCGCCGAGGTCGATATCGCGCCGATTCCGTCGCGCCAAGGGACGCCGGAATCCCGGCTCGCCGTCGGCATGCACAATGCGCTGCAATTCGATCTCAACGGCGGCGCCGGCGCCAATGCGCCGACGCATCGCCTCGAAATCACTCTGACGTCGACGCAGATATCGGTCATCGTCGACCTCGCGAGCGGGCGACCGACTGCCGAGGTCGACGGCGTCACGGCGCATTATCAGCTCGTCGAGATTGCGACCGGCAAGGTCGTCCTCAAGGATACCAGCTTCGCGCACGTCGACACCGATGCTTCCGGCTCGGAGCAGCGTTTCGCCCAGCAACGCGCCGAGCGCGACGCCGAAGATCGCGCCGTGCAAGTCGTCGCCGAGGCGATCCGCAACAGACTGGCGTCATATTTCGTCGCCGGAACCTGAACGTCCTAGTTCGCGATGGTTGCGATCAAAGCCGCCGATGCCGATGCCTTCGTGGCGCGCCCCGACCCGGCGCGGCCGGTGGTGCTGGTGTTCGGTCCGGACGCCGGCCTGGTGAGCGAACGCGCCACGGCCATCGTCAAGGCGTCGGTCGACGATCCGAATGATCCGTTTGCGCTGGCGCGGCTCGACGGCGAAGACGTCAGCGCCGAACCGTCGCGGCTTGTCGAAGAAGCGCAGACCATGCCGTTGTTCGGCGGCCGCCGCGCGGTGTGGGTGAAGGCGGGGAACCGCAACATCGCGCCGGCGGTCGAGGCGCTGCTTAACGCGCCTCTCGCCGAATGCCGTGTCGTCATCGAGGCCGGCGATTTGCGCCGCAACGCGCCGCTGCGCGCGCTCTGCGAGCGCGCCAAGAATGCCGCGGCGCTGCCCTGCTATGCCGATAGCGAGCGGGACCGGGCGCGGCTCATTGACGACGAGATGCGCGCCGCGGGACTGACGCTCGCACCCGATGCGCGCGCGCTCTTGATCCCCTTGCTCGGCGGCGACCGCGCCGCCTCGCGCAACGAGATCCGCAAGCTGACGCTGTACGCACACGGTCGCGGCCAGGTCGGCGTCGACGACGTGACCGCTGTTGTTTCCGACGCCTCGGCGCTCGCGCTCGAAGACATTGTCGATGCGGCCTTCGCCGGCCGCCCGGCGGAACTCGAAGCGCAGCTTGCCAAAGCGCGCACCGCCGGCAGCCCCGCCGGATCGATCCTGTTCAACGCCCAACGCCAAGTCGCGCAACTGCACAAATGGCGCACCGCGATCGAGAGCGGCGCTCCGTTCTCGCTCGACGCCGTGCAGCCGCCGTTGCATTTCCGGCGCAAGACGCTGGTCGAAGCGGCATTGAAGGCCTGGAACGCCACGCGGCTCGTGGTCACGATGTCGGAACTCGCCGATGCCGTGCTGGAATCGCGGCGCAAGCCGGCGCTCGCCGACACCATCGCCGAGCGCGCGCTGCTGGCGATTGCCGCAAACGGACGGCGCAGCGCAGCGTGATTAGCGCAGCGGCCGCGCGTTATCGCGTTCCGCCGGCCAGTCCGCGAGCTTGGTGCGGCCGACCACCGACATTTTGGCGGCGGCCGAAGCGATCATATCGTGGAGAACCTGATCGTAATTTTCGTGCGCCGTGCGGTTTGCCGCCATCGCGGTGCGCATAGCGTCGGCATCGAACGGCTCCGCGCGCAGACTTTTGCGCACGTCATCCTGCGACAGACGCAGATCGGCCTGCGCGCTCGCGACTTTCTCGGCATCGCCGCGCAGTTCCGTGCGCAGCAGCTCGGCGTCGGCCGGCGGCAGGCTTTCCGCGATACGATCAAGACGATTTGCCAAGCCGTGATCGATATGGGCTATCGTCGCCAACGGCACCGGACTGGAATAACGGAAGGCCACTGCGCCCGCCGCGCCGGCGAAAAACAAGTTCAATGCCAAAGAGCCTAACAGCAGCCAGCGCCGACGGCCGCCGCCCTCGCTTCCCGGTAATATTGACATGGTCGCCCTCGCTGTTCGGGCAGAATCCGGAAAAGTGGTCGCCGATTTTCCGAAAAGATCATGCCCCACCAGAACCTTTACCCTTCAGGGTTACCGAGCGGCTTCGGCGGTTGCAAGCGGGTTGTCGGGCCATCGGCGGGCGTTTACGTTACCTCGAATTGCCGTGTCCGATGCCTTACGGAATCGTTTCTGCGCCGCCTTATTCGTGTTTGAATGGCCGCACCGCGCGATCACGAGCCAACCCGGATGGGAGTGACGATATGCAACCGCTGACGGCAGGCCTTACCAAGGCCGGCACCGGCATCGACGGCATCGTCTGGAATATTTTGGGCCAGACCTATGTGCCGAAATCGGTTAACGAGGCGTCGTTCTCCTGGCACGCAACCTTTCCGCCCGGCACCTTCGTGCCGCCGCATATTCATCCGACCCAGGATGAGTTCATCTATATGTTCGAAGGACGCTTCGATCTCCTACTCGACGGCAAGGACTTCGTCGCCACCGCGGGCGATCTGATCAAACTGCCGATGGGCTTTGCGCACGGCATTTTCAACAAAACCGACCAGCCGGTGAAATGCTTTTTCTGGGTGGCGCCGACGCGCAAGCTTTACGATCTGTTCTGGGCGATCCACTCGATGAAGGAACAAAAGCCGGACGAGGTCGTGGCGGTGGCCGCCAAGCATGAAGTCGTCTTCCTGCCGCCGCCGCCGGCCTAGGTCGGATTCTCCAGGCTGAACGTGCCAGAATCGTCGTCGTAGGCGAAGACCTCGGCGTAGCGGCCCCACGCGATCACCGCACGCAACGTCAGTTCCGCGTCTTCGGCGCTCATGTGGTCTTCCAATTCGTCAAAAAAGCGGGTTTTCGGCGCCACGTGATTGGTGCGGTCCTGCAGCACATGGCGGATATGAGCGGCCAGCGGAACGCAGGACAGCAACTGGCGCTGGAACAGTTTCTTGCGATCGTCGGTCCCTAGTTCGGCGAATTGCTTGCCGGCCTCGGTCAATTTGATGTCGCCGCCTTCGATTTCCGCCAGCCGAAACATCTGCAGCGCGTCGGCGACGGGAAACAGCTCGTCCGCTTCCATGTGGAGCTCTTCGGCCAGCACCGGCAAATCCGCTCTGCCGTGAAACGGCGCGGCGGCGAGCGTTTCGATGAGGCCGGACAACAGATTGGCGGAGACGCGCGGCAGCACCGTGTTGATGGTGATGACAGGCGCGGTGCCGATTTGCATCGGGGTCGGCGTGCGCGCCGTCATCGCCACGTAGATTTTCTCGACCAGATCGCGGAATTGCGCATCGAGGCGGTTGCGCGGCTGCTTCAGGTCAACGCCGATTTCGCTGATGATGCGGCCCGGATTGGTGGAGAACAACAGGATGCGGTCGCACATCAGCACCGCTTCCTCGATATTGTGGGTCACCAGCATGACGCCCTTGATCGGCAGCTTGCCTTCGCCCCAGAGTTCGAGAAAGTCAGTGCGCAGCGTTTCCGCGGTCAGTACGTCGAGCGCGGAGAACGGCTCGTCCATCAACAGAATATTGGGATGCACGACGAGCGCGCGGGCGAAGCCGACGCGTTGGCGCATGCCGCCGGATAATTCGCGGGGGTAAGCGGACTCATAGCCGTCGAGGCCGATCAGATCGATCGCCGCGAGCGCGCGTTTACGGATTTCCGCATCGGGAAGGCCGAGCGCTTCGAGACCGAGTTGGACGTTTTCAAGCACCGTCAGCCAGGGAAACAGCGCGAAAGATTGAAACACCATCGCGATACCCGGCGCCGGCGCATGAACCGGCTCGCCGAGATAGGTCACGGTGCCCCCCGAGGGCTGCGCCAGGCCGGCGATCAAGCGCAAGAGCGTCGATTTGCCCGACCCGGTGCGGCCGAGAAGACCGACGATCTGCCCCTGCACCAGCGAAAGCTCGACGCCGTCGAGCACCAGATGCTCGCCGCCGTCGGCGCGCGGAAACGAGTGTTGCAGCGCATGGATATCGAGGAGGGGAACGGTCATGTCGAGCCTCATCACAGCCGGAATTTGCGCTCGGCGTAGCGATAGAGCGGACGCCAGAATACGCGATTGATGACGACGACGAACAGGCTCATCACGGCAATACCCAACACGATGCGATGAAAATCGCCAGCGTCGGTCTGTTGGGCAATATAGGCGCCAAGGCCGTAGGCTTGCAGATGCTCATTGCCCCAGGATGCGACCTCGGCGACGATGCTGGCATTCCAAGAACCGCCGGACGCGGTGATTGCGCCGGTGACGTAATAGGGCATCACCGCGGGCAGCGCGATGCGCCGCCACCACAGCCAGCCGCCAACGCGCAAATTGATGCCGACCGCGCGCAATTCGGCCGGAATCGCGGCAGCGCCGGCGATGACATTGAACAAAATGTACCATTGCGTGCCGAGGATCATCAGCGGACTGAGCCAGATATTCGGACTGAGTCTCCACGCCACGATGACCGACACCACGATCGGGAACAGCAGATTCGCCGGAAAGGCAGCGAGGAACTGCGCCACCGGTTGAACCAGATTGGCGGCGCGCGGCCGCGTGCCCACCCAAACGCCGATCGGCACCCATATAACGGTCGCGATCGCGATCAAGACAACGACACGGGCGAGCGTCGCCAGCCCCAGCAACAGCGTCGTGCCTACGTCGGACAGCGCGATGCCCGCGACGGCGAAGCTTACGACGCGCCATAAAGCGAGCGCGGCAAAAGCCGCGACCATCACGCCAATCGGAAAGCCGATCCGGCTGGGCGCGCCCGGAGCCGAGCGCGCGATAGGCCCGGATTTCTGCGGCCCGCGCGGTCGCAGCGAACGCCGCCACAGCGCTCCGAACGGTTGCGTCAGCCGCTCGACGACGCGAGACCGGCGCAACACGTCGAACACCCACGATTGCGGCGGTACGCCGCCGGGCTCCTGCTCGAAGCGGAAGCGATCGGCCCAGGCGACCAGTGGCCGGAACAGGATTTGATCATAGACCAGGATCACCACCAGCATCGTGCCGATCGCCCAGCACACCGCGATAAGCTCGCGATGCTCGATGGCGAGCGCGATATAGGAGCCGATGCCGGGCAGGGTCACGGTGGTGTTGCCGACGCTGATCGCTTCGGAGGCCACGACGAAGAACCAGCTCCCGGACATCGACATCATCATGTTCCAGATCAGCTGCGGCATGGCGAACGGCACGTCGAGCCGCCAGAAA
>Ga0181525_10003107_pt1 | contig 13278 bp, 12 predicted proteins | sample PEATcosm2014_Bin_48_FD_121100 | JGI IMG/M metagenome (GOLD analysis project Ga0181525, IMG submission 121100) | Peatland microbial communities from MTU Mesocosm Facility, Houghton, MI, USA - PEATcosm2014_Bin06_10_metaG | ecosystem: Environmental > Terrestrial > Soil > Wetlands > Peat | place...
CGCGGGCACGTTGAGCTGGGTGTAATTGACGACGCCGGTCAGCACGAGCGAGACGGCGATGTAAAGGATGGTGCAAATCCCGAGCGAGCCGAGCAGGGCGATGGGCATGTCGCGCTGCGGATTCTTCGCCTCCTGCGCGGCGGTGGACACGGCGTCGAAGCCGATGTAGGCGAAGAAAATCACACCCGCCGCGCGCACCACGCCGCTCCAGCCGAATTGTCCCGAACCAATCGCCGGCGGCACGAACGGATGCCAGTTGGCGTGGTTGATGTAAGCCGCGCCGACGGCGATGAACGTCAGGATCACCAGCAGTTTCAGCGCGACGATGGCGTTGTTGAAATTCGCCGATTCCTTGATGCCGATGACGAGGAGAACGGTGACCACGGCGACGATCAACATCGCCGGGACGTTGAGCACCGCGCCGGTGCTGGTCCAGCCGTGGGCGAACAATTGCCAGACGTTCCACCAATGCAGGTTCGCCGCCGCAATGTGGTCGTAAGGTGCGGACGTGAACGCCGCCGGAATCGTGATGCCCAGGTCCTTTAAAAACGAAACAACATAGCCCGACCAGCCGACGGCAACGGTCGAGGCGGCGAAAAGGTATTCGAGGATCAAGTTCCAACCGATGATCCACGCGACAAATTCGCCGAGCGTCGCGTAGCCGTAGGTGTAAGCCGAGCCGGACAGCGGAATCATCGAGGCAAATTCCGCGTAGCAAAGCCCGGCGAAGGCGCAGGCCAGCCCGGAGAGGATGAAGGAATAGACAATGCCTGGTCCGGCGTATTGCGCTGCGGCGTGGCCGGTGAGGACGAAAATTCCCGCGCCGATGATGGCGCCGATGCCCAGCGACGTGAGATTGACCGGGCCGAGCACGCGCTTGAGGCGCTGGTCAGTCAGCGCTTCGGCCTGCAAATCGGCAACGCGCCTCCGCGCGAACAAATTCATGTGGCAGTTTTCGAATTGCCCCGCACAGAGTCAAGAAAATGTCCGGCTTAAATCCCTGAAAAGTCCTGTTGACTTCGCCCGCGCATCTGATAGATTCCGCCTCCCTTTTGTTTGGGTAAATAATGAAAACGCATTTGCCGAAAGTGAATTTAGACGAGCGCAAGTGGCATCTGATTGATGCCGACGGCGCGGTGCTGGGCCGTCTGGCCGCGCAGGTTGCCGACATTTTGCGCGGCAAAAACAAGCCGGTCTATACGCCGCATCTCGATGCCGGCGATTTTGTCGTGGTCATCAACGCGGAAAAAGTCCGCGTCACCGGCAAGAAGGAGACCGCCAAGCAATACATGACCTATTCCGGCTGGAAAGGCGGCGAGAAATACACGACCGTCGAGCGGCTGCGCGTCAAGAATCCCGAACACCTCATCACGCACGCCGTGAAGGGCATGATTCCCAAGAACCGGCTCGGCCGGGTGTTGCTTACGAAATTGAAAGTATTCAAAGGCCCGAAACATCCGCACTCGGCGCAGCAACCCGCGGCGCTCAAGGCGGCGGCATAAATTGATTTATGGCAGTAGAAACCAAAATTGAATTTCTCGGCACCGGCCGGCGCAAAACCGCCGTCGCGCGGGTCCGCCTCGCAACCGGCAGCGGCAAGATCACCGTCAACCGCCGCGCCTTTGAAAATTATTTCCCGCTTGAAACCTTGCGCGCCACCGTTGTCCAGCCGTTGACGGTCGCCGGCGCGCTGGAAAAATTTGACGTTCGTGTGAATGTCGCGGGTGGCGGGCCGAACGGCCAAGCCGACGCCGTGCGCCATGGCATTTCCCGCGCATTGATCAAATTTGACGCAAACCTTCGTCCGCCGCTGAAGGCGGAAGGATTGCTCACGCGCGATCCGCGCATGCGCGAGCGCAAAAAATACGGCCAGCCGGGTGCGCGCAAACGCTTCCAGTTCTCGAAACGTTAATCGCGCTGGAAATTTCCAAGCCCCGCTGGTTCAATCCGGCGGGGTTTTTTTGTTTGGAATCGTTCTCGTCGTCGTTCTCGTGCTAGTAATCGAAATTGAAGGTTCAAGGACGAGGACGAGAACGAGGAGGAAGAAATGTTCGTGTAGTTCGTGTGTTTCGCGGTTAAATTTTTGAAAATGAAAACGAAGAAGATTGCCGTCATTGGCGCGTCTGGTTACTCCGGCGAAGTTTTGGTGCAGTTGCTCTTGAACCATCCGCATGCGGAGCTGGTCGCCGTCACCTCGCGCCAGAACGCCGGGCAGACGCTGGCGCAGGTCTTCCCGAAATTCGCCAGCCACCCGAAATCCAAGTCGCTCCGGTTCTCCGAGCCGAACGCCGAACTGCTGGCGAAGCAGGCCAATGTGGTGTTTCTCGCGCTGCCGCACGGTGTCGCCGCCGAATATGCCGTGCCGTTGCTCAACGCCGGCTGCGTGGTGATTGATTTGAGCGCCGATTTCCGGCTCAAGAGCGCGGAAATCTACAAGGATTTTTACGCGCACGACCATCCCGCGCCGGATTTGCTGAAAAAGTCCGTTTATGGACTGCCGGAGATTTACCGGGATGAAATCAAGAACTCCCTGCTCATCGCCTCGCCGGGCTGTTACCCGACGAGCATTTTGCTGCCGACGATCCCGCTTTTGAAAGCCAGCCTCGTCAAACCGACTGGCATCATCGCCGACTCCTTGAGCGGCGTCAGCGGCTCGGGCCGTAAGGCGGAGATTGATTACCTGTTTTGCGAATGCAACGAAAGTGTGCGGCCATACGGCGTGCCGAAGCACCGGCATTTGTCTGAAATCGAGGAACAACTTTCCTTCGCTGCCGGAACAAAAGTCGTGATGCAATTCACGCCACACTTGATTCCGGTGAACCGGGGCATTTTGACGACGCTTTATCTCACGCCGGAAAAATCCACCGACGCGGAGAAAATTTCCACCTGTTACAAAAAAGCCTACGGCAACGAACCATTCGTCCGGCTGCTCGAAGGCAAGGCATTGCCCGACACGAAAAATGTCGTCGGCACGAACGTCTGCGAAATCGCGTGGCGCCTCGATCCGCGCACGGGCCGGCTCATCGTCATGAGCGCCGAGGATAATCTGGTGAAGGGCGCGAGCGGTCAGGCTGTGCAAAGCATGAACATTCTGTGCGGCTGGCCGGAGACGGCGGGATTGGTTTAAGTTGTGCCGTCGAAAATTGCTCAAACTGCGAAGTGGAACGCAGCGGATTACGCTGCGAATTCCATCGTGCAGCAAACTTGGGCGCGTGAACTCATCGCGCGGCTCAAGTTGCGCGGCGACGAGCACATCCTCGATGTCGGCTGCGGTGACGGCAAGGTGACGGCGGAAATTGCGCAAGTGGTCTCGCGCGGTTCGGCCACTGGCGTGGATGCCTCGCCGCAAATGATCGGGTTCGCGCAAAAAACTTTTCCGGCGAAGAAATGTCCCAACCTGCAATTTCACGTCATGGACGCGCGGAAAATCAAATTTGACCGCCAGTTCGATTTGATTTTTTCCAACGCCGCATTGCATTGGGTGGATGACCATCAGGCGATTCTGCGCGGCATGGCGTCGGTCTTGAAATCCAGCGGGCGGTTGATTGTTTCCTGCGGCGGCAAGGGCAACGCGCAGGATGTATTCGTCGCGTTGCGCCCGGAAATGCGGCTGAAACGCTGGCGCGAATTCTTCCGTAGAATCCCAAAGCCGTATTTCTTTTACAGCCCGGCGGATTATGAAAAATGGCTGCCGAAATTCGGCTTCAAAATCAACGGGCTCAAGCTTGCGCCGAAGGACGCGACTTATGCCGGTGCGGACGGCTTCGCTGCGTGGCTGCGCACGACGTGGCTGCCTTATGTCCAGCGCGTGCCGGAAGATTTACGCGAGGAATTCATTGCCGCCGTCACGGAGCGGTATGTCGCCAAACATCCGCCTGATGCGGAGGGCAATGTCCACGTCCGCATGGTGCGGCTGGAAATTGATGCGGTAAAAGAATAATTGTGAATTTGGAATTCTTAATTTTTAGTTTGAAACTAAAAACCCAAAACTCAAAACTCGGTTTTGAAACAACGAATAATGAAAAATAATTTCAAAGAAATCCCCGGCTCGATTATTTCTCCCGTCGGTTTTCTCGCAAGCGGCGTGTTTTGCGACATCAAACGACTCGGCACCGGCAAAGGCTCGAACAAGGGACAAAAGCGCGACCTCGCGCTCATCGTGTCCGAAGTCCCGGCAACCGTCGCCGGCATGTTCACGACGAATCAAATCTGCGCCGCGCCGGTGAAAGTCTGTGCCGAGCGCGTGAAAAAGGGCGTCGCGCAGGCGTTGGTCATCAACTCCGGCAATGCCAATGCCTGCACAGGCAAACGAGGTTTGAAGGATGCGCGTGAAATGACTGCGCTGCTGGCGAAGCTCCTGCACATGCCGGCGGAACAAGTTTTGGCCGGCTCGACCGGGCGCATCGGCGTCACCATGCCGATGGCGAACGTGAAACGCGGAATTCTTGAGGCCGCACAAATTCTTGGCGACGCGCCCGCGCAAGCCGATGAAGCCTGCGAAGCCATCATGACCAGCGACACGCGGCCCAAGCAAATTGCGGTTGAATTCAAGCTGGATGGCAAGCCCGTCCGCATTGGCGGTATTTGCAAGGGCGCGGGAATGATTCAGCCGGGAATGTCCGCGACCGGCGCGCGACCGGCGGCACTGCCGCTCCATGCAACAATGCTTTGCTTCATCACAACGGACGCGGCAATTGACGCGAAAGCTTTGCAGGCGGCGTTGAACGAGGCTGTCGCCAATAGTTTCAATCGCATCACCGTGGACGGCGACATGAGCACCAACGACACGGTTTTGGTTCTCGCCAATGGTTTGGCCGGAAACAGAAACATCGAACATCGAACATCGAACGCTGAACGCCGAATTTTCCAGCAAGCTTTAAATCACGTCTGTCTGGAATTGGCCAAGATGATTGTGCGGGACGGCGAAGGCGTTCACCGCGTCGTGACGGTGCGGGTGAATGGCGCGAAGACGATTCAGGATGCCGATGCCGCGGCGCGGGCGGTGGCGAACAGCGCGCTGGTGAAGACAAGCTGGCACGGCGGCGACCCGAATTGGGGCCGCATCATTGACGCGCTCGGCTATTCGCCGGCGAAAATCGTCGAGGAGAAAGTGGACATCGGTTACAGCTCCACTGACAGCAAAAAAATCCTATGGAGTCTGAAACGTGGGCAGCCGACGAAGGCGACGTTCAAGCAACTTTGCATTGCTGCTGCGCCGAAGGAGTTTGATCTGCATATCAACCTGAACATCGGCAAAGCCGGAGCCGTGATGTATGCCGCCGATTTGACCGAGGAATACGTGGATTTCAACAAGGGTGACGTAGGCGATCCGGGTTCGCTGGGCGGCTAACTTATAGCCACAGATGGGCACAGATGAAACGCAGATTTTTAATGAATAACCCAACATGAATCCGTATTACATCTACGCACTAAAAGATCCACGCACATCTCCAGCCCGTCCTTTTTATATTGGAAAAGGAACAGGCTCTCGTGCATGGGAACATACGTTAAATATTGATTCCACCCGCAAGGGACGCCGCATTGCAGAAATTCAAGACGCCGGGAAAAAAGTCGTGACAACCGTTCTTGCAAATGAACTCACCGAAGCGCAGGCGCTAAAACTTGAAGCAGAATTGATTTCAGCATTTGGCACTGAAGACACGGGCGGGCTTCTTTCAAATAGCGCAATTCCTTCAGGAGCTGTAACTCGAACACGCAAAGGAATTATAGTTCCCTCTGGAGTAGTTGAAAAAGCTCAAGTTAGCCTTGAGATGTTGAAATCTGCCGTGCTGGAATTGGCTCAAGCAAATTCAATGGGTATTACAAATTCAGATGCAACAATGTCACTTGGATTGCAGAGCGACTACCGTGGCGGTTCAAAAAATTATTTAGCTTACAGCTTGTTAGGATTGCTGATGCGTGAGGGGAAGATCGTGCGTGGCGAACAAAAAAGGCATCGCGCTGTAGTGCGTTAGAGGTTTGCGTGTAAAAACCGTCACGTCAAAAATCTCTCAATTAATAAAAAAGCCGCCGGATTGCTCCAGCGGCTTTGAAATTCCTACGAGACTTCAGTTTGATGCGCGTCCGGTAACGCCCTTGGTGCCTTTGGTGATGGCGCGGGCGGGTTCCTTCGGACGCAGGGCGCGGACAGCCGCGCCGGCACGCCACATCTCGGAGTTGTGGAGCTGATCCAATTCCTTCTGCAACAGCTTCTGGTAATTCGAGCCGCCGCAGGCGGACAACACGCGGGCGCATTCGCGTCCGTCCTTGACGCGCTGATACAAATCCTTGAACACCGGCAGCGTCGCCTTCTTGAACTTTGGTTTCCAATCCAGCGCGCCGCGTTGGGCGGTGGCGGAGCAGTTGGAATACATCCAGTCCATGCCGTTCTCGTCCACCAGCCGGATGAGGCTCTGCGTGAGTTCCTCGACGGTTTCATTGAAGGCTTCGCTCGGCGAGTGGCCGCGGGCGCGGAGCACTTCGTATTGCGCCTCCATGACGCCGGCCAGCGCGCCCATCAAAATGCCGCGTTCGCCGGTGAGATCGCTGAATACCTCGTGCTGGAACGTGGTCGGGAACAGATAGCCGGAGCCGACGCCGATGCCCAGCGCCAGGCAGCGCTCGGTGGCGCGACCGGTGTAATCCTGTCCGACGGCAAAACTGGAATTAATACCAGCGCCGGTGAGGAAATTGCGGCGGACATTCAGGCCGGAACCTTTCGGCGCGACCATGATCACGTCCACGTTTTTCGGCGGGATGACGCCGGTCTGTTTTTTGTAGGCGATGGAAAAGCCGTGCGAGAAATAAAGCGCGGCACCGGGCTTGAGATTTTTCTTCACCAACGGCCAGATCTGGCGTTGGGCGGCGTCCGAAACCAGCATCTGGATGACGGTGCCCTTTTGCACGGCTTCCTCGATGTCGAACAGGGTTTTGCCGGGCTTCCAGCCGTCGGCCTTGGCGCGGTTCCAGCCCTTGCCGCCGGGACGGTTGCCGATGATGACGTTGAAGCCGTTGTCGCGCAGGTTCAGCGCCTGGGCCGGGCCCTGCACGCCATAACCGATGATGGCGATGGTTTCGCCCTTCAGCACCTTGCGGGCGCGGGCCATCGGGAATTCTTTCCGCGTGATGACCTTTTCCTTCGTTCCGCCAAAATCAATGATTGCCATAGTCTGCTCTTTCTTCGTTGGTATTGTTTGTGTCGTTAACTCGTCAAATGAACCGTGAATTCTAGCCGTCTTTGCGTGCCAGTCAAACGGAAACACGGTCTTGTGAAGTCGTAATCCGGCCCCGGCTTCCGGCTACTTGCGCGGCAAAGCGACCTTGCCGGTGCGCGTGATTTCCTGGACGCCGAATGAATTCATCAGGCCGATGAATTTTTCCACCTTGCTGTCTGCGCCGGTGATTTCGATGGTGAGCGACTTGGGCTGCACGTCCACGATTTTGGCGCGGAAGATGTCCGTGATTTGCATCACCTCGGCGCGGGACTTGGAATCCACCGCGACCTTCACCAGCACCAGCTCGCGGTCCACGTATTCGCCCTCGCGGAAATCCTGCACCTTGATGGCGTTGGGCAGCTTGTTGAGCTGCTTGACGATCTGCTCCAGCGTCGCCTCGTCGCCGTGCGTGACGATGGTCATGCGCGAGAGGTTGGGATCGTGCGTCGGGCCGACGTTGAGCGTATCAATGTTGTAGCCGCGGCCGCTGAACAGGCCGGCCACGCGGGTGAGCACGCCGAACTTGTTTTCCACCAGAACTGATATTGTGTGTCGCATAAAAGCCGTTGGAACGGACGGGAAGCCTAGCAACGCGCGGGCGCAGGGTCAATTTGCAAATTAGGTTTTACTTGAGTTGTTTTTGCAGCTCGACCCTGAATGTAGACAAGCATCAGCCAGCACAACAAAATCATCGCGGCAATACCGGCGAGCCAGAGTCCAAGAACCAGGCTTGCCGGTCTATAAACAAATTCCAACGTCCCGTTTCCCGCCGGCACAACGACGCCGCGTATGGAGTAATTTGCACGCAAGACTGGCGTGGGCTTGCCGTTGTAACAGGCACGCCAGCCTTTGTCCCAATTGTCGGCCAACACGATGAGCCCTGGCGATTCCATGTTCACGGTCAATGTGACGCGCGTCGGTGTTTCGTTTATGATTTGCGCCGTGCCACGGCAATCAGCGGGGAGTTCGACAGGCGTTTCGACGAACGCGACGTCACGCGGATTGAATTGTGGCGACATCAACGCCTCCAGCTCGTTTTTGTCATTTGGAATGACACTTACGGATTTCGGGATGAATGTTCGCGGTAGAGCGTTCGAGTTGACCAAAATCCAGTAATCATCGCTTTGGAATTGGGGATGGATGGATGGAGGTGGAACGCCTCGAAAAACGGTGTATCGCACATCAAGCATATCCAAAATGGGAGAAAGGCGGATAAAAGCAGGTGGCAAAAATTCTCCTTTCGGCGTTAAAAACTGGGTCGCCGCATAGGTGGGCTCTTTGACGGGTTCGCCCGTTGTATTCAAAAGACCCACCATGCGCGCCGGATCAATCGAATCGTATCCGCAGATGTCATTCAATCCAGCCATCAGCGAAACCGACGCCGGCAAGCATCCGGCACCGACAACACGGCCGGGGACGGATTTGGCAACTGCGTCCAAAGCCGGGATTTTCGGATAGTAAAGCGACGGATCGCATTGCGCGCTGCGACCGTGGTCAAACCACAGCAAATCCCCAACCAAGAAAACGGCCAATACCGGAAACAAGCGAAAAACACCGGTCTTTTGAAACCATAACAACAACCAGCCGGCAAAACCAAGTCCGCAAAACAACGCCATTACGGTGTAGTGTTGGATGAACCACGCCTGGGCATGCCGCAAGTCGTGGATATTTTGAATCGTTCCGTATGTTTGGCCATGGGCAAGGCCGTATTCAACCTTTGAGGCGACAGGTTCCGGCAAAACATGGCTGCGGTAGATGCACCAGCCAAACAATCCGGCCAGCAGTGCGGCGGGCAGCCAAAACCACCATCGCCGCCGGACGGGGCCTTGAACAAGATTTTCAAGTCCGATGGCGGTCATGGAGAGGATGGCGAAGGACGTAAGAAACACGAGGCGGTTGTGCGACATCATGTTCAATCCCGGCAGACGCAACAGATTGACGAACCCCGGAATATCCAGACACCAGCCCAATCCGAATACACCCAGAAATATCCAGAATGCGTTGAGCGTCCGCCGTCGCCGGCTGCACCAAGCCAGCGGCGCAACCACCAGCGTGGCCAGCACCCCGGTGTAGCCCGCAGCCGCGCTCTCCGTGAGGTTTGTTCCGCCGTTCGCCGGGATGATGTAAAGGCAGCCGCGATCGAACGTCCCGTAGATATCGGGCAGGACGATTTGCGGGAGCGCGACCAGTCCCGTCGGCGGTCGTTCTTCAGCGCCGTTGCTGCGTTGCAATATGCGGGATCCGGTTTTGGCATATTCAATCAGGGGCAACAAGTGCGGAGCCGCGAGTAAAAATCCAAGCCCCCAGCCCATGACCAGCAAAGTAATTGCGCGTCTTAATTTTCGGATCGGCCATCCAACCCGATGCGCGTCCCACAGACACCAGACCGCATAAATGCCGGAACCCAAAAGCACTTGTCCGGCAACGTCAATATGACCGCTTGTCAATGTCAGAAACGTTACAACGCTCAAGCCCATGGCTGCCAAAGGACTTGCACCCCGCATGGTTTTATCCACACACAGAAAAATCCACGGCAGCCAATAGACCGCCAGGCCGGTGGGAAAACCCTGCCAGAGAACAAAAAAAGCCGTCAGAGGATAACACCAGGCACAAACGGACGCCGGCCAGAAACTGACGCCCAATGACCGGCGGCAGAAGAAATACATTCCGGCACCAGCGACCAGTGCCGCGACAAGCTGCGCCCAGGCAAGTATCACCGGCGATTTTACACAGCATTCCAAAAGCAAAAACAGGGAATATTTCGGCCATACGAATGGAACACCCCCGTAATGATATGTCGCCCACAACGGGAAACGGCCTTGATGGATTTCCGAAACTGCGAACCGCCGTGCCGGCTCGAATTGATAAACCAAGTCGGACAAAACCACATTCTGCGGCTCCATTCCCGGGCTTGCCGGCGCTTGGGGAATATAAACATTATGCGCGGTAAGGATGTCCAGTGGCAGCAGGATTTTCCATCCGGCCAATGAAGGCCCGTAAAGAATCACCTGCCCCAAAACAATGCCCGCAACAACAATAAGCAACCTCAAAATTTTTCTTTCATTGTTGTTCATTGATGGATGACAGATGAAATTAAAAAAATGGATTGTTTTCGTTTTCTTCCATCGGGGTCGTCAATGGGCCATGGCCGGGGCAGATCAAGGTTTCCGGCGGCAGCGATAAAATCTGTTCGCGCACCTTTTGCTTCGCCAGGTCCCACGCGCCATTGCCGTTGCCCATAGAGCCGGCGAAAATCGCGTCGCCGACAAACGCGATGAGTGGCGCGTCCTCCTGCCAGTTGCCGACCATGTAAGTCACGCCGTCCTCCGCGTGGCCGGGCGTTTCGCGGTGCGTCACACGCAATCCGCCGAGATGGACGATTTCCGCCGTCTTGTTGCGTTGATCCACCGGTGCGCTTTTGGCGCCGGAATGCAGCCGCGCTTTCGGCCACGCCTCGCGAATTTTCGGCAGCGCCTCGACATGATCCCAATGCGAGTGTGTGATGAAAACGTGGCGAAGCTGGAGCTGATTCTCGACGATGCAGTCCAGAATCGGTTTCGCGTCCAGGCCGGTATCGAACAATGCCGCCTCGCGCTGGACTTCATCCCAGACGAGGTAACAATTCACGGTCAACCCCTCGCCCGCCGTGGTGAACGCGCGAATTTCGCGCCACTGGCTCAAATCCTTTTGTGAGGGCAGCCAGCCGTTGGCGATGGCTTCAAGTTTTGCCGGATTCAAGCCGATCAACGGCGCAAGCTTGGAAAAATTGATTTTCGCCGCAGCGTTGCCCGATACTTCAAGCGCGGACAATTCAGTTTCAGAAATGCCAGCGGCACCCGCCGCCACCACGCTAGATACGTTGCTCATCGCCCGAGCTTTGCGGATGATGTCGCCGAGATGGTCTTCGAGATTCACGGCAAAACGTTAGCCGCACGATGTGTGATGTCGCAAGCTTTCGCTGCGGATGAAGCGGACTGACGGCGAAAAAGGGGGCAGAAACTATCCCATTCCGCTAGTCGAGGAATCATGTGTTGTTCGTGAAACTAAGACGCGTCTGACGAATAGTGTCAATACCCACAACATCGAGAGTGAGCGCGAATGGAATCTACATTTCGCAGCATTGCGGTCATTTGCTTTCGATGGCTTCGGCGATGGTGTTGACGTTCTGCATCGCCTTTCGTGCGATTTCCGTGTCCGAAAGTTTCAGGCCGTAATTCTTGTCCAGCGCGACGACCAATTGCAGCGCGTCCACCGAATCCAGACCCAGACTGTTCGGCCCGAAGAGCGGCTGATCGTCGCCGATTTCGTCCGCGCTGATTTGCAGCATTAGGTTTTCGACCAACAGTCGTTTGACCTCGCTTTTAAGTTCAGTTGAAGTGTTCATCAAATGATTCCGCCGTCAATTTTGAGCGCCGAGCCTGTGATGTAACCCGCTTCCGCGCAAGCCAGAAATCGGATGGCCGCCGCCACTTCTTCCGGTTTGCCGAAGCGCCGCATCGGAATTTGCGCCAGCGACCGTTTCTTCGCGGCGTCGTCCAGCCCGGCGAGCGCTTCCGTGTCCAGATAGCCCGGGCAAACCGCATTGACCGTGATGCCGATGCGCGCGACTTCCTTGGCGAGCGATTGCGTCAACGCCACCACGCCCGCCTTGGCCGCCGCGTAATTCGTCTGCCCCGGCGGTGCCAGCAGCGCGCTCAACGACGCGATGTTGACGATGCGCCCGCCACGCTGCGAAATCATCACTGGCATGACCGCCTGACAGCCGTGAAAAACCCCGTCCAAATTCACAGCCATGACATTGTGCCATGATTCCCATTTCATCTGTGCCAGAAGCGCGTCGTCGTGTGTGCCCGCGTTGTTGATCAAAACGTCGAGCCGCTGTTGCGCGGCAACGATCTCCGCGACCGCTGATTTCCAGATTTCCGACTTGGTCACATCGAGAGAAATGATCCGGCAACGATCCGGATTTTTTGCCACCAACGCTTCCGCGTGTTCGCGCCGGCGATTTATGCCGAGCCAGATGAAATTTTCCGGCGACTCGTCCAGAAACGCCTGCGCCGTGGCGCGGCCCAAAGCGCCATTCGCACCCGTGATCAAAATGATTCGCCTGTTCATACGTTGCCTCCCAAAACCGGCTTTACAAACCGCGCGCCGATCGCCTGCTGGTTGGCGCCAACGACGCTGACATTCGCCCCGGCAAATTCATTCCGCCGGATGGCGTCGCATGCGATGACGCACTGCCATGCGGTGGCAGCCTGGAATGCCTGCCCCAGAATTGCCCGTGGCGACGCCCGGACGCCAGCCCAATCGCTCCACGCTTGGCTTTCCGCCGCGTCCAGACTCGGCAACAGTTGTGCGCTGGCGCAGAGCAATTCGTCTTTGCCACCCGGCGTAAATTGAGTCCGCATCCGGTGCGCCGCCGCAGTCCGGTTCTGGCGTTGAGTGAACGGAAACGAATCGGTGACGGCAGAAAGTTCCGCAAATGCACCGGAACCGGAAATCTGGCTCAATAAAATTGCGCCCGCACCCGCGCTGTGAACAGCGCCGGGGTCAAATAATTTCATTGCGTCTTCCACAATCCAGTCGGTTTCTTCCGCGCCAATCACCAGGCAAATATCCACCTTGTCATCCACGAACCACTGGGCGGCGAGCGCGATGCCCTGCAAATAGGTTCCGTCGTCGCCAACGAGCGTGTAGCAAATGGCGTTCGATCCGAGATAGGCGGCCAGATGGCTGGCCGGCGCGTTGAAAACCGTTTCTGGAAACATCAGCGGGCTGGCGGTCGCCGGGTCCTTCAAAACTTCCTCATAAAACCGGCGCGAATAATTGACGCTGCCGGCCATCACGCAGACGATGATGCCCAACCGCACCGCGCCGCTTTGCACGAGGGAAGCCTTTTCACCCAGCGCTTCGAGCGCGGCGCCGACGGTGAATTGGCTGATCGCATTGGCCCGGCGGAATCGCGGGTGCGCGAAAAAAGCCGGGCGCGAAGCCGGCGGCGGAACCAGACGGGCGAAAAGCGGCTTTTCCCAGCCCGGTCGTGCAACCGGTTGGACGGGCAGCG
>Ga0181525_10003108_pt1 | contig 13276 bp, 12 predicted proteins | sample PEATcosm2014_Bin_48_FD_121100 | JGI IMG/M metagenome (GOLD analysis project Ga0181525, IMG submission 121100) | Peatland microbial communities from MTU Mesocosm Facility, Houghton, MI, USA - PEATcosm2014_Bin06_10_metaG | ecosystem: Environmental > Terrestrial > Soil > Wetlands > Peat | place...
AAGTTCCGCAGTTTCGACTCCATCGACAACGCGCCGGAAGAAAAAGCCCGCGGCATCACCATCGCGGTGGCGCACGTGGAGTACGAAACTCCCAACCGGCACTACGCGCACGTGGATTGCCCGGGCCACGCCGACTACATCAAGAACATGATAACCGGGGCGGCGCAGATGGATGGCGCCATCCTGGTAGTGGCTGCCACCGACGGACCCATGCCGCAGACCCGCGAGCACTTGCTGCTGGCGCGCCAGGTGGGGGTGCCCTACATCGTGGTGGCGCTGAACAAAGTCGACATGGTGGACGACGCCGAGTTGCTGGATCTGGTGGAGTTGGAGATGCGCGAACTGCTGACCACCTACGAATTCCCCGGCGACCAGGTGCCGGTGATCCGAGTATCGGCGCTGGGTGCGCTAAACGGCGAGCCCGAATGGGAAAAGACGGTGCTGGATCTGATGGCCGCGGTAGACAGCTACGTGCCGCTGCCGCAGCGCGAAATCGACAAACCGTTCATCATGCCGATCGAGGATATTTTCTCGATTCAGGGGCGCGGGACGGTGGTCACGGGGCGCATCGAGCGGGGCATCGTGAAGGTGGGCGAGGGCGTGGAGATCGTGGGCTTCCGCGACACCCGCAACACGGTGGTGACGGGCGTGGAAATGTTCAAGAAGCTGTTGGACGAAGGGCGCGCCGGGGACAACGTGGGCTTGCTGCTGCGCGGCATTGAAAAGGACGACGTGGAGCGCGGGCAGGTGGTGGCGAAGCCCAAGTCGATCACGCCGCACAAGAAGTTCAAGGGCAGCGTGGTGGTGTTGAGCAAGGAAGAAGGCGGGCGGCACACGCCGTTTTTCAAGGGGTACCGGCCGCAGTTCTACTTCCGGACGACGGATGTGACGGGGGTGGCGGAGTTGCCGGAGGGCACCGAAATGGTGATGCCGGGCGACCACGTGAACCTGGTGATCGATCTGATCACGCCCATCGCCATGGACAAGGGGTTGCGGTTCGCCATCCGCGAAGGCGGACGCACGGTGGGCGCCGGAACCGTCACCGACATTATCGAATAACGAGGAACAGCGAACATGGCACGCGAGATCATCACTTTTCAATGCACCGAATGCAAGAACCGGAACTATTCCGGCACCAAGAACAAGAAGACCACCACCGAGCGGCTGGAAATGAAGAAATTCTGTCCGTATTGCCGGAAACACCAGCCGCACAAGGAAATCAAGTAGAATTAGGAAGGACAGGCATAGGGGCGTAGGTTTAACGGCAGACCAGCGGTCTCCAAAACCGCGAGTGGGGGTTCGAATCCCTCCGCCCCTGCCAGGTTTCGTAGAGGGTAGAACTGGGGAGCGAGGCAGAATGGAAGGCGGCAATTTTCTTGAGAGCGTAACGAGTTGGCCCGTGCGCACGCGCGACTATTTCAACGAGCTGAAGCTCGAGATGAAGCGCGTCACGTGGCCCAACCGCAAGCAGGTGGAGGGCACCACCTTGGTCGTGATCTTCACGGTCTTCGCCTTCGCGGCCTTCTTTGCGGTGGTCGATACGGTGCTCACAGACACCGTCACGCGCATGTACCACGCCTTGTCGCGGTAACCGTATGGATGACGAAAACGTGAATCTCGCCGATGAAGAAGTCGATCCGGAAGAGCTTCCTGAGGCGCCGGTAAGCGTCGAGGTAGCCGAAGAACAAGCTGCGCCGGCCGAAGAGGCCGCTGTAGAGCCGGTGGAAGCGCCCGCTGCTTCGGGCTACGATGAGTCCTCTCCGAAGAAGTGGTTCATCATTCACACCTATTCCGGTTTTGAACAGAAGGTGGCCGAGTCGCTGCGCAGCCGCTCAGAGGCCTTCGGCTTCGCCGACAAGATCGGGCAAGTGCTCATTCCCACCGAAGAAGTGGTGGAGTTGCGCGGCGGCAAGAAGGTCACCAGCAAGCGCCTGGTTTATCCGGGCTACGTGCTGGTGGAAATGGAAATGAACGACGATCTTTGGCACAAGGTCAAAGAGACGCCGCGCGTAACCGGATTTGTGGGCGGAGGCACCCAGCCCGTGCCGCTAAGCGCCGACGAAGTGAACTCGATCCTCTACCGCGAGGCCTCCGCGAGCGAACGGCCGCGCCCCAAGACGACTTACGAGAGGAACGACGGCGTGCGCATCGTGGATGGTCCGTTCGCCAACTTCCGCGGCAAGGTAGACGAGGTCAATGCCGACCGCGGCACGTTGCGCGTAATGGTCATGATTTTCGGCCGCGCCACGCCGGTGGAACTCGAGTTCCTGCAAGTGGAAAAAGAATAGAATAACGATCGCAAGGATTTCAGATGGCAAAGAAAGTTACCGGTTCCGTGAAGTTGCAGATCCCCGCTGGGAAGGCCACGCCGGCGCCTCCCGTGGGCACCGCGCTGGGCCCGCAGGGCGTCAACATCATGGATTTCTGCAAGGCGTTCAACGCCAAGACGTCCAGCAAGGACCAGGAAGGGCTGATCATCCCGGTGGTGATCACCATCTTTTCGGACCGCTCGTTCACCTTCATCACCAAGACGCCCCCCGTGCCGGTCCTGATCAAGCGCGCCGTGAGCATCGCCAAGGGTTCGCCCGAGCCGCACAAAACCAAGGTCGGCGTAATCACCGAGAAGCAGGTCGAGGAGATCGCCAAAATCAAGATGCCGGACCTCAACTGCTTCACCGTGGAAGCCGCCATGAATTCGGTCCGCGGCACCGCGCGCAGCATGGGCGTCGACGTCGTAGCGTAGGCACTCCTGCCTGTCTCTATGGGACGCGACGGCGGCCCACCAAAATCGCATGAAAGCCTCGTGGGGCAGGCTCCCAGCCTGCGGCGGCCTCTTAGGCCGCCTTCCCGCATTTTCGTTCGATGGGAGGAGGCTTTGATGCTGCCGCGACCGCACTCTTGCGGTCGCCTGGCGCTGCTCATCACGTGCCTTTCGGCACCGCCGGCAACCCCTCGCCCGCCAGCCCTTTCCTTGCCAGCGCGGCCAGAAAGTCCGTAAACGGCACGATATCCTCGCCCACACTTGCCTTTTCCAGAGCCGTCATATACGCGCTGCGTTCCTCTACGGGTACCACCGTCCAGGGATACCCGCCCGCCGCCATCATCACGTTCATCAGAAAACGTGCGACCCGTCCGTTTCCGTCCATATAAGGATGGATGTAGACGAACACAAAATGCCCGAGCACGATACGCACAGCCGGGTTCGCCTCTCCGCGCAGCAATTCGAAGAACACCGGCATGGCGTCCCTGACCGCCTCGCAGTTAAGGGGCACGTGCATGGATTTCCGGATATAAACCTGGCCGTTACGGTAACCGGCAAGGTCCGCGGGTTTCAGCAGACCGGCGGTGACGCTCGGCGCAAACAGTTCCCTGTACCACGTCCCGTGATCTTCGTCCGCGACCAGACCGGGATTCTCTTTCCGCAAAACCTTGCGGACGCTTCCCTGCACGGCCTGATAAGCCAGCCAGTAACCGCGCGCCGCCATGGCGTTCCGCTGTTCCCGGTCGCCCTCATCGGTCTCCGGATTCCAACTGCCGCTGCGGACGCGCTCGATAAGCTCACGTGTGACGCGGTAGCCCTCGATCGACAGGGAATGGTAAGCATCCGTGACATAGGCGTCATCCACGCGCTTCATGTATGCCTTGATGTTCCGCGGACGACCCGGCGCTTTCGGGAAACGGTCCATAACCGGCTCCCGCATCTTCTGCCATAGCAACCGTATCCTGTTCACATAAGGGGATGTCTCGCGCGCCGCGAAGACCAAAGACGGCTTGTCGGCGAACGGGTCGCGTTCCCGCACATCGTACCCGGCGGCGGACATCGTCTTCACCATATCGTCCGCGATGCGGTCGCGCCCGATGTTGCGGAAAGCGCCGGCCAGCCGGCCGGCAATCACCGTGTGACCGCCCTCCAGCAGCCGCGCCAGAAGGCCGGAGGCGTCGCGGACCGTTGCCAGGACCGCACGCACGTCCGTCGAATTCCGGGAAAAATAGCTCGGCGAGCACGCCATAAGCGCGGATTCCACTGAGAACATGCGTAGGCCGTCATGTTCCACCCGGTCTCCCGCGGCAGGCAAGGCGGCGCGCAGATCCAGCAGGGATGTGCCATGCGGAAGTGCGGTAACTCCGTTGCGGGCCCCTGGCGACCTCACCACAAGCTGCTTTGGCACTGTCCAGTTGCCGGCATCGAGGGACAGGGACTGTTCGGGCGAAAGGCACCATTCCCCGGCAAAACGCTCTTCCAGATACGCTGCGCAAAATCGCCAGAAAGACGCATACCAGGCAGTGCTCTCGCCCTTGACCTCGTCCGGCCGGCTCGGGATAAACCAGCCCTTTATGACCTCCTGCAGAAAACCATTGGCCAGCAGGCGTTCGCGGTGCGTGCGCGACAGGTCCTTGGCGCGGATCGCCGCCGCGCCCTCCGCAGTCTGGATCTGCCGCAGTAACTCCAAAGACTGGGCCAGTTTCTCGGGCGGTGTAGCCATGCGCTTCCCCTCATATTTAGCTTTTTATGCCGTACCATAATTAGCTTATCATGCTGTACCATATTTAGCTTATTATGTCGTACCATTTTTAGCTTATTACGTCGCACCAGTATTAGCTTCTGATGTCCAATCAAAAGCCCTGGTGCTATCGGGTACGGGGCTGTAGCGCCCGTTATTGCACGTGCGGCTGAGTCCGCGCTGCGATTCTCAGCGGGGTGTACTCCGCGATCGTGTCGAAGTCGCGGTCCGTATGCCAGATCGGCACAGCGTTTTCGATCGCAATCGCCGCGATCAGGCAGTCTGCCGCCGAGCGCATGGTGCGGCCTCTGCGTCGCCCTTCGCGATAGATCCCGGCGGCTTCGCGAAACAATCCGGCTGGAAGCGGGTCGCTAAGGCATGGCAAGGATCGCATCCGTTCTTCAAATTTCGCACTGGCGGCGCCCGCGCGCAAGCCTTGCAGCACCTCCTGCAGGATCGGACCGCAGGTCGCAAATTGGCGGAAGGCGCCGGTCTCCAGCGGCTGCATGCGCCCGCGCAGGAATTCAATCCAAACGGACGAATCGACCATTATCACCGGGGTGTCCGCGGCTTGCGGGCGGGACGGTCCTCACGCATCTTTGACAGGTCGCCCTCCCAAAGGTTGGATCCAAAAAACTCCGCCAGCCCTTCGACCCGCCGGATGCGCAACATTTCCTTTAGCGCGTAATTCACCGTTGCGGAATAGGTCTTGAGGCCCAGCTCCCGCGTGGCCGCTTCGAGGGTCTGCTCATCCAACACAAGATTCGTGCGTTTCATGTGTATATTCTAGCAGACCTGCGCCAGCCCTTGTCTGAGCGCGGACATCTTCTCGGCCGCCAGCGCCATCACCGTGCGCACGCTCGCCAGCTTGATATTTTCGTACCCGCGGATCTGCCCGGGCAGCGCCACAATCTCCTGCGCAAGCGCCATATTCTCGGCCGTCGCGCGATCCATGCACTCGCGCACCAGTTGCTCGTACCACCCGATCAGCGCGCGCTCCTCGCGCCGCACCGCGGCGTAACCGAACGGGTCGAACGGCGTGCCCCGCAGCCCTTTTAGCGACGCCAGCGCCCGCAGCGGCCCGCGGAACCAACCGCCCAGCTTCAGCTTCTTCTTCAGTCCCATGGCGCGCAACAGCGGCGGATGAATGTTATACCCGATCGAATCCACCTGCTCCCACATGCCGCGAATCTGCCCTTCCCGCTCCGCATCCGTCAGCAGCCGCGCCACTTCATACTCGTCTTTGTACGCCATCAGCTTGTACAGATTGCGCGCCACGGCCTCCGCCAGCGCGGGCTGCCGCGCCGCCACCTCGTGGCAAAACACCGCGTAGCGCGCGGCGTACGCCGCATCCTGGTAGCGCGCCAGATCCGCAATGCGGCGCTCCACCAGCGACCGATTCGCCGCGGGCGGCGCGGGCGGCGCAATCAGCGCCTCCACGGACTGCGCGTCGTGATAATATCTCCGGCCCCACAGAAACGCCTGCACATTGCGCTCCGCATCCACTTTGTTCAGCCGGATGGCTTCCTCGATGGCCGCTTCCGAAATCGGAATCAGGCCGCCCTGCCACGCCGCGCCCAGCAGGAAAATGTTCACTGCCATGTGGCTGGCGAACAGCCCCTCAGCCAGCCGCGAAGCGTCCAGGAACAGGTTGCGGCTCTTGCGCGTATAAGCATTGATCAGATCGACCACCGCCCCCGGACCGGCCAGTCTCGTCCCGCCGCGGATGGCGTCGCCCGTGGGCACTTCGGCCGTATTCACCACCGCCACCGTGCGCGACGGGTGCGCGCGCTTCAAATTGTCCGCGCTGCCCGCGCCCAGCAGATCGAAGCCCAGCAACAGGTCCGCGTTGCCGTATCCGATCTTGGCCGACGCCTCGATCGGCCGCTCGCTCAGCACGATGCTCGACACCACCGCCCCGCCCTTCTGCGCCAGGCCCGTCTGATCCAGCGTAATCACCGAAAGCCCGTCGATCCACGCCGCCGTAGCCAGCAGCGCATTCACCGTCACCACGCCCGTGCCGCCAATGCCGGGCATCAGAATCGCATACCGCTCGCCGATCTCAACGCGCTCCCGCGGCGGCGGCACAACCGTCTCCGGCAGCGCCGCAATCGGCCGGCGCCGCTGCCCAGTTCCCGGTTTCAGATTGACCGTCACGAACGAAGGGCAATCGCCCATCACGCACGAATAATCCTTATTGCACGACGACTGATGAATCCGCGTCTTGGGTCCGTATTCCGTTTCCACCGGATGCAGGCTCAGGCAATTGGACTGCGTCACGCAATCCCCGCACCCCTCGCAGACTTCCTCGTTTATCACCACGCGCAATGTCGGCTCGGCCAGTTTGCCGCGCGAGCGCAGCCGGCGCTTCTCGGCCGCGCACTGCTGGTCGTAAATGATCGCGGTTACCCCAGGCAGTTTCTCGAACTCGCGCAGCACCTCCGGCAAATCGTCACGATCGCGCAATTGCGCGTTGGCCGCCAGCTTGACGCCCCGATATTTTTCCAGGTCCTCAGTCAGCACCGCGATCTGGCGCACGCCATCGGCCGCCAGTTTGTGCGTCAACTCGGGCACCGGCACCGCGCCCGCGGCCTGCTGGCCGCCGGTCATGGCCACGGCGCTGTTGTACAGGATCTTGTAAGTGATGTTCACACCCGCCGCGATGCAGGCTTCCACGGCCAGCGAGGCGGAATGAAAATAGGTGCCATCGCCGACGTTCTGGAAGATGTGCGGCCGGTCCACGAACGGAGCCATCCCGATCCACGGCGCGCCCTCGCCGCCCATGTGCGTCAGGAACGTGTAGGCGTGGTGTGAGTGCCCAAGCTGCGCGGCCATCGCGTGGCAGCCGATGCCACCGCCCGCCATCTGGCCTTCCAGCAGCAGCGTGGAGCGATTGTGCGGGCAGCCGGAGCAGAAGTTCGGAGAGCGCGCGGGCACCATGCGCCGCTCGCGCGCCTCGATCTCGTCGAGCAGCGCGAGCCGGGAACTGCGCGGCTCGACAAGCTGGGCCAGCACCCGCGCGATCATCTCGGGATCCAGTTCCCCTGCCGCGGAGAATAGCGGCGCAGCCGTCTGGTCGCCCTTGCCCAGTATCGCGGGACGATCGGGCGAGTTGTACAGCGCCTCGCGCAATTGCAGTTCCAGGAAGCTGCGCTTCTCTTCCACTACCAGTATGGTCCGCAGGCCGCGCGCGAATTCGGCCGTGAAACGCGGCTCCAGCGGGTACGTCATCCCAAACTTGGCGATGCGCACGCCCGCGCCCGCCAGATCCCCCGCGCCGCGTAGCCCTAGATCGGCGAGCGCCTGCATCAGGTCGTAATAAGCCTTGCCCGCCGACGCGATCCCCAGCCACGCGCCGCGATCGCCCACTGGCGCGCCGAAACTGCGGTTCACCGGATTGATTCGGGCGAATTCGCGCGCCGCGTCCAGCCGCCGGTACAGCACCTCCGGCTCCAGCATCAGCGTCATGGGGATCAGCAGCCGCGCGTCGATCTTCTTCTGGTAGCCTTCCGGAATGTGGATGGTCAGGCGTTCACCGTCCACGTTCACTGTGCCGCCCGCATCGCACACATTGGTGACCATTTTCATGGCCACCCAGGCGCCGCAGAACCGCGAAAGCGCAATGGCCAGCAGCCCGTAATCCAGCGTCTCCTGCGTATTGCCCGGATAAAAAATGGGCATCGCATGGTTGTAGAAACTCAAGTCGCTCTGGTGCGGAATCGTTGAACTTTTCGAAACATGATCGTCCCCGCCCAGCGCCAGCGCCGCGCAATTGGCGCCGGTGCCCGCGATGTTGGCGTGCCGGAAAATATCGCCGGAGCGGTCGACGCCTGGCCCCTTTCCATACCAGATCCCCACCACGCCGTCGTAGCGCGATTGCCCCAGCGAGTGATGAATCTGGCTGCCGAAAACGGACGTGGCCGCCAGATCTTCGTTCACCCCTGGCACGAAATGGATGCGGTGCTCGTCCAGCAGCCCCTTCACCCGCGCCAGCGCCATGTCGTACCCGCCCAGCGGCGAACCCTCGTATCCGGAGATGAAAGCGGCCGTGTTCAGGCCCGCGCGGCGGTCGCGGCGCATCTGGTCCATGGGTAGGCGGACCAGCGCCTGGATGCCGGTGAGGTAAACCTCGCCACGTTCCTGCTCGTACTTGGAATCCAGCTTCATTTGGCCGCGGAGTGTGCTACCGCATTATATAATGCCTGGAAGTGTGTCAGTTTGCGGCTTGTGGGGCAGGATGGTATCCTGCGCGCCGATTGATAATCGGCGCAAGTGATGTGGTCGGGCAGAGTCGCCGCCGCTCGCATCGAAGTGGTCCGGGAAACGATTGTGTTCCGTCATCTTTGAGATCAGGCACGACGCCGGGAGCGACTTCCACCATTTGGTCACGGCCTGGAAAGCGACGAAAGAGGAGGCCCAAAGCTATGCCGAGAACATCTAAGGAGACCGCGACTGCGGATGAAATCGCGGATATGGCAACGCGGGGCGAGGACATTTCGGCCTATTTCACCAACCAGTTCACCGTCGTGCGGCCGGTGCGGCGGGTCAATGTCGATCTGACCGAGGGGATGCTGCGCGAGTTGGATCACCGCGCGGCCCGTCTCAACATCAGCCGGCAGGCAGCCATCAAGACGCTGCTCGCCCGTGCGCTGGCGGATGAACGGGCCATCGGATCGCGCCAGAGAAAGGCCGGCTAGCGGCAAGCCTCCAACCGTCCCATGTCACACTATCTGGCTTTCGACCTCGGCGCTGAAAGCGGACGCGCCATGCTGGGCACCCTCGAAAACGGCCGCCTGGCTATCGAAGAACTGCACCGCTTCGCCAATACGCCGGTGCGCGTATTCGATGCCCTCTATTGGGACACGCTGCGCCTCTGGCACGAGATCCAGCGCGGCCTCGCCATCGCCGGGCGCGAGCCCCACCTGCAGCTCGATGGCATCGGCATCGATACCTGGGGCGTGGATTTCGCCCTGCTGGGCGCGGACGGCGCGCTGGCCGACAATCCCCGCCACTATCGCGATGCGCGCACCAACGGCGTGATGGAGCAGGTCTTCCGCATCGTGCCCCGCGCGGAGGTCTTCGCCCAGACCGGCATCCAGTTCATGCAGCTCAATTCGCTCTATCAGTTCTATGCGCTGAAGCTGGCCGGTTCGCCCGCGCTGGCCGCCGCGCGCACCCTGCTGTTCATGCCGGACCTGTTCAACTACTGGCTCACCGGCGTGGCGCGCGCCGAGCTCACCATAGCCAGCACGTCGCAGTTTTACGATCCGCGCGCCAAGGCCTGGGCGCGCGATCTGCTCGAGCGGCTGGGGCTGCCCACCGGCATCTTGCCCGAGATTGTCCCGCCGGGGACCCTGCTCGGTCCGCTGCTCGATTCGGTGGCCGCCGCCGCGGGCCTTGGCGCGGTGCCGGTCTATGCCACCGGATGCCATGACACGGCGTCCGCCGTGGCTGCGGTACCGGCCGAAGGCACGAACTGGTGCTACATCAGCTCCGGCACATGGTCGTTGATGGGCGCCGAGCTCGACGAACCGGTAATCGACCAGCGCGCGCTGGACCAAAATCTGACCAACGAAATCGGCGCAGCGGGGAAAGTGCGCTTCCTGAAAAACATCGCCGGACTATGGCTCTTGCAGGAATGCCGGCGAGCCTGGGCGCTCGAAGGCGTCGAGTACACTTATGAGGAATTGGTGCGGCTGGCCGGAGAGATGGGGTCGGCGCGGGTGTTGATAGACGTGGACGCGTTCCTCGAACCGGGCGACATGCCCCGCAAGATCGCGGCGCATTGCCGGGCGCGCGGACATACGCCGCCGGAGACGCCCGGCGAATTCACGCGCACGATTCTGGAGAGCCTCGCCGAGCGCTACAGGCAGGTGCTCGAGAGCCTGGAACTGGCTGCCGGCCGGCGGTTCGACGTGATCCATATCGTAGGCGGCGGCTCCCGCAACACGCTGCTGAACCAATTGGTCGCGGATGCCACCGGCCGCACCGTGATCGCGGGCCCCAGCGAAGCCACCGCGATTGGGAATGTGCTGATCCAGGCGATCGGCGCGCGAGAACTTGCGGGGCCGGACGAAGCGCGCCACGTCGTGCGCCGGTCGTTCGGCGTGGTCACTCTGACTCCTGACTCCTGACTCCTGACTCCTGACTTCTGACTTCTGACTTCTGACTCCCGACTTCTGACTCCTGACTTCATTTCAGCGACGCCATATCGATCGAGAAGCGGTACTTCACATCCGACTTGAGCAGCCTCTCGTACGCCTCATTCACCTTCTGAATCGGGATCACTTCGACCTCGGCCGTGATGTTATTAGTGCCGCAAAAGTCCAGCATCTCTTGCGTCTCGGACACACCGCCGATGGCCGAGCCGGACAAACTGCGCCGGCCCATGATCAACCCAAAGGCGGAAACCGACAGCGGCTTCGCGGGCGCGCCCACCAGCGTCAGGGTGCCGTCCAGGCCGAGCAAGCCAATAAACGATTCGATGTCGTGGTCCGCCGAAACCGCGTCCAGAATGAAGTCGAAGCTCCCGGCGTGCTTTTTCATCTCGCCGGCATCGCGCGAAATGACGACTTCATCCGCGCCCAGCCGCAGCGCGTCCTCTTTCTTGTTCGGCGATGTGCTGAACACCACCACGTGCGCTCCCAGCGCATGCGCGAACTTCACGCCCATGTGGCCCAACCCGCCAAGGCCAACCACCCCCACTTTCTTGCCCTTGGAAACGCCCCAGTGCCGCATCGGCGAGTACGTCGTGATGCCAGCGCACAGCAGCGGTGCGGCCCCGGCCAGATTCAGATTCGCCGGGACGCCCAGCACGAATCGTTCATCCACGACGATGCTATCGGAGTAGCCGCCGTAAGTCACCCCGCCCAGGTGCTTGTCCGGCCCGTTGAAGGTCAGTGTCATGTTCGGGCAGAACTGCTCCAGTCCGGCTTTGCAGCGCACGCACGTCCCGTCCGAGTCGACCAGGCAGCCCACCGCGGCCAGGTCCCCCGCCTTGTACCTCGTAACGGCCGAGCCAGTCTTGGTGACCCGCCCCACGATCTCATGCCCGGGCACAATCGGATAAACAGTGGGCATCACGCTGCTCCACTCGTTGCGTACGGAATGCAGATCGGAGTGGCAAATGCCGCAATATAGGATCTCGATCTGCACGTCGTGCTCGGTCGGGTCCCGGCGCGCAATGGTCGTGCCGGCCAGTGGAGACGCCGCGCTCGCGGCGGAATAAGCTTTAGCGTTGTACATTATTGTGCTCCTTCATTCAACTAAACACGCACCGCCTAGAGGCCCGTCATCTGCTCGATGTGTTCCGGATACCGTGCCCCCTGCACGGTAATCTTCGCCGCCGCGCTCTCAATCTCTCGCAGGTCCTCCGGTGTCAGTTCAACCGCCGCCGCCCCGATGTTCTCCTCCAGGCGCGCCAGTTTCGTGGTGCCCGGAATCGGAACGATCCAAGGCTTCTGCGCCAGCAGCCAGGCCAGCGCGATCTGCGCAGGTGTCGCACCCTTTCGTCTGGCCGCCTCCCCCAGCAAATCGACCAAAGCCTGGTTCCCTTTCCGGGCCTCGGGCGTAAAGCGGGGAAGCGTGCTGCGAAAATCGCCGCTGCCGATCTGGGTGTTTTCGTCCATCTTCCCGGTCAGGAATCCTTTGCCCAGCGGGCTGTAAGGAACGAAGCCGATCCCCAATTCCTCGAGCGTCGGCAGCACTTCCTTTTCAGGTCCTCTGGTCCACAGCGAGTATTCGCTTTGCACTGCCGTCACCGGTTGCACGGCGTGTGCGCGCCGAATGGTGCGCGCGGCGGCTTCGGAAAGGCCGAAGTGCTTCACCTTGCCTTCCCCAATCAGGTCTTTCACCGCTCCCGCCACGTCCTCGATTGGCACCTCCGGGTCCACCCGGTGTTGATAGAACAGATCGATGCTATCGGTCCTCAACCGCTTGAGCGAAGCTTCGGCGACCGCTTTAATCCGCTCCGGCCGGCTATCCGGGCCCACGAAGCCCGGCTCTAAGTTGGGCTTGAGTTGGAACCCGAACTTCGTGGCGATCGCCACTTGTCCCCGGAACGGAGCCAGCGCTTCGCCCACCAGTTCCTCGTTCGTGAACGGGCCGTACACCTCGGCAGTATCGAAGAATGTGACGCCGCTTTCGACCGCCGACCGCATCAGGGCGATCATTTCCCGCGTATCTTTCGCCGGACCGTAAGAGAAGCTCATGCCCATGCAGCCCAGCCCGATCGCCGAAACCTCAAGTTTGCTATTTCCCAGTTTGCGCTTTTGCATTTTTCCTCTCCACTCCAGGTTAGGATCTTGCGCCGTCCAAGCGGTATACTGATCCTTCCGATTTATTGCCTATTTCTCTCGCATGACGAAATCCAAAGAGGCCCCTAGTCCCATAGTTGAGCGAACCAGTACGTTGCGTGCCGAACTGGCTCGCAAGATTGCCCTGCAGATCGGCACGGAGGAGAATCGGGCAACCGCCATCCCCGGCCTGTCTCTGCACCGCCGCACCGCTCCCACCGCGCCGTGCTCCGCTACCTACGCGCCGGGCGTGACCGTGATGGCCCAAGGCCGCAAGCGGGTCGATCTCGGCCGCACCACCTTCATCTACGGTGAGTCCCGATACCTCCTGACATCGGTCGATCTGCCGATCGTCAGCCAGATCGTCGAGGCCAGCGAGGAAGTTCCGTGTCTCGCGATGTCGCTCAAACTCGAAATGCCCCTGATCCGGGAGTTGCTCAGCCGCAACGAGATCCGCCTGGCCGAGGCGCCCTCCGACGC
>Ga0181525_10003110_pt1 | contig 13275 bp, 10 predicted proteins | sample PEATcosm2014_Bin_48_FD_121100 | JGI IMG/M metagenome (GOLD analysis project Ga0181525, IMG submission 121100) | Peatland microbial communities from MTU Mesocosm Facility, Houghton, MI, USA - PEATcosm2014_Bin06_10_metaG | ecosystem: Environmental > Terrestrial > Soil > Wetlands > Peat | place...
CAGCCGATCGAAAAATCGCTCCAGTGCCATGTACACGCTGCCGTGGTGTTGTTCGGCCACCGGGCGCAGAAACCGGCTACAGAGCATTGGCGTGAGCGTGAGCGAAACGAAGCCGGAAACCAGAATCGCGGTAATGATGACGACCGCAAACTCGTGCAGCAGTCGCCCCATAATCCCGCCCATCAGAAATACCGGCAGGAACACCGCCGCCAGCGAGATCGTCATGGATAGAATCGTGAAGCCAATTTCGCGCGAGCCGCTCAGCGCGGCTTCCATCACTCCTTCGCCCATTTCCATGTGCCGCACGATGTTTTCCAGCATCACGATGGCGTCGTCCACCACGAAACCGACCGAGAGCGTCAGCGCCATCAGCGAGAGGTTGTCAATCGTGTAGTTCAGCACGTACATCACGCCGAACGTGCCGATGATGGACATCGGCAGCGCAAAACTGGGAATTAACGTGGCGGAAAGATTTCGCAGGAACAGAAAAATCACCAGGATCACCAGCGCGATGGCCAGGAACAGCGTGAATTTCACATCCGCAACGGAATTGCGAATGGATTCCGACGCGTCGTAAAGCGTTTCCATTTGAATCGAAGGCGGAATGATCGCGCGGAACTGCGGGAGCAGTTGTTTTACTGCATCCACCACTTCCACGGTGTTTGTGCCGGGCTGGCGCTCGATCGCCAGCACCACCGAATCAGTGTCGTTCCACCAATTCGCGACGCGATTATTTTGCACGCTGTCGAGAACCCTGCCGACGTCTTCCAGTCGCACCGGCGAACCGTTGCGGTACGCGATGATCAGGGGGCGATAAACCGACGCGTGCGTCAGTTGACCGTCGGCCTGCAACGTGAACGCGCGATGCTCCCCGTACAAAGTTCCGACAGGCAGATTGACGTTGCCGTTCTGCACCGCGGTGTGAACTTCGTCAATGCCGATTTGCCGCGTGGCCATCGCCTGCGGATCAAGCTGTATCCGCACCGAATATTTCTGCGACCCGTATACCTGCACCTGCGCGACGCCCTTCACCATCGAGATCCGCTGGCCCATCAACGTTTCCGCGTAGCGATCGACGGTGTAGCCGGGCAGAGTTTTCGAGCCCATGGCGATGTAGAGAATGGGCTGGTCCGCCGGATTCACTTTGTTGTACGTCGGAGGCGTGGGCATGTTCGGCGGCAACTGCGAAGAAGCGCGGGAAATTGCCGCCTGAACGTCCTGCGCCGCGCCATCAATGTTGCGGCTGAGGTCGAACTGCAACGTGATCGAAGTCCCGCCGAGCGAACTCGACGAAGTCATCGAGTCAATTCCGGCGATGGTGGAGAACTGCTTTTCGAGAGGTGTGGCGATCGCCGAGGCTACGGTGTCGGGACTTGCGCCGGGCAGCGAAGCGCCGACTTGAATCGTCGGATAGTCAACGTTGGGAAGTTCGCTTACGGCGAGCGCGCGATAGCCAAGGATTCCGAACAGCAGAATCGCGAGCATAACCAGAGTGGTCATGACCGGACGGCGAACGAATGGTTCGGCGATGCTGATCATCTTTGGGCCACGAACCTCGCTAGCTTCCCGCGCTGGCCGCCTTCACTTGCACTTTTATGCCAGGAATCAAGCGCAACTGGCCATCGGTGACGACTGTGTCGCCGGGTGCAATCCCGCTCGAGATCACGGATTCGCCTTCCAACTGCCGCGCTACCTTTACCACGCGCGATTCCACGGTCTGATCCGGCTTCACGACGAATATGAAATCACCGGACTGGCCTGTCTGTACCGCTTGCGAAGGAACCACGATCGCCTTTTCCTCTTCGGCCAGCCGCAACGACACCGTGGAAAATTGACCCGGCCACAAACCATGGTCCGCATTCGGGAAAGTTCCCTTTAGCTTGATCGTTCCGGTGGTGTTGTCCACGTTGTTGTCCACAAACGTAAGATAGCCCACTTCGGCGACTGTATCGCCGTAAGGCGTTGCCTCAATTTGCAGACGTCCGCCGCTCATATATTTTTTCACAACTCCCAAATATTGTTCGGGCACAGAGAAATCCACGAAGATGGGGGAAATCTGGTTGATCACCACCAGAATCGGAACGTCGTTCTCTTTCACGAGGTTTCCGGGATACACCTGCAATGCTCCGGTGCGGCCGTCGGTCGGTGAATAAATGGTGCAGTACTGCAGTTGCAGCTTGGAGGATTGCACCGCGGCTTGGTCGGCGTGGACCAACGCTTCTTGCGCGTCCGCGGTGGCTTTCATCTGGTCGTACTGTTCCTTGGGCGCGACGCCCGCGGCATAGAGCTTTTCATAGCGCGCGGATTGCACCTGGTTCAGTTCGGCCTGCGCCTGGTCGCGCGCCAGATTTGCTTCGGACTGCGCGAGGGCCGATTGAAACGGCCGAGCATCGAGGGTGAATAGCAGGTCACCCTTCTTGACGAAATCGCCCTGTTTGAAATGCACCTGCTCCAGAATCGCGTTCACCTGGCTCTTGATCGAAACCGTCGAAAACGCTTCCGCGGTGCCGATCGCGGTCAGATTGATCGGAACGGTTTTCTGCATAGCTTTCGCCACCGTTACCGGAACCGCGAGGTTCGGCGCAGTCTCCGCAGTCTTCGTGCCGCACGCGGAGAGACACAGCAGGATCGCGGGCAGAGCCGCCGCGAGCGCAGCGCGCATGAAAACCCTTTGGAGTCTGTGCATCATGGTTCGTTCGGGTCGCTGCGAAACGTTTCGGCTATCCACTTGCCCAGCACGATCGGGGCGTCAGCTGCGGACGATTTCCGTGCGCCATTTCGATCTATTTTACAGCCTGACGCGCAGATTCAGTGATAATTCTGCGTCTCTTGCCGGAGGCGCTCGATACGGCTCAACCGGCAGCGTCTTCACACACTTCGGCGAGCTTTTAGACGTAACGAACCGCGGAAAGCGTCATAATTTTTCTGCGAAATCAGCCGGCGGCGGCCTGGTCCAAATACCATAAGACTCGGCCATCCGCCGGGCGGATACGTCCGGCGGGGTACGCGCTGGGGTGCGAATCCGGCTCGGCGCGCAGCGCGGAAAGGATCGCGCGCTTGTTTTCGCCCGCGACAAGGAAATAGGTGTTTCGACTGGAGTTCAGCACTGGAAGGGTGAACGTCAGACGGTTTGGCGGCACGGCTGCGACTTGAACGGGCACGACCCAGCGTTTTTTTTCCTCCAGGGCCGGGGAATCCGGAAAAAGCGAAGCCGTGTGCCCCTCGGGGCCCAAGCCGAGCAAGGTGACGTCGAATGCAGGCGCGGCCGAGCCAAAAAATTTTCGCAGTTCCCCATCGTAGGCTTCGGCGGCTTGTTCGGGCGTGGGCAGACCGGTGGGAGCGGCATGAACGTTCGCAGCGGGAATGGGCACGCGAGAGAGCAGCGCTTCGCGCGTCATGCGGTAGTTGCTCAGCGGGTCGTCCTGCGAAACGTAGCGCTCATCGCCCCAAAAGAGGTGCACGCGATTCCAGTCCGTTTCTTTGCGGTATTTTTCTGTGGCGGCCCACAGCGCGTACATTTTCCCCGGCGTGTGGCCGCCGGAGAGCGCGACGGCGGCGCGGCCGCGCTCCTTAATTGCTTCGCCCAAATCGCGCAGCAGTTCTTCGAGCGCCGCGCGGCTGAGCGCGTCAATATCCGGAAATATGCGTGTGTCGAGTTTCATTTGCGCTACGCCTCATTTTATATTCGCCCCTGCTCGCTCGTCATTCGCGCGAGCAAGCTACTTCGCAGGGGCGCTGATTCCCAGGTGCGCCAAATCCTGGCGCAGCTGTTCAAGATTTTGAAATTGTATCGTGTGCATTCCGAGTTCGCGCGCGCATTCCAGGTTCAGCCCGCGATCGTCTATGAGGACGCATTCGGCGGGTTCGCGCTGGGAAATTTTCAGCGCCAGCTGGTAGATCTGTTCTTCCGGTTTGCGCACGCCCAGATAGCAGGAGCTGAAAAATGCGTGGAAATATTTTCGCAGGTTGAATTTGTGGATGCGGTACTCATTGATTTCGAGCGATTCGTTATTCAAGGCGGCCATCAGATGGCGCCGCGGCTGCACCAGGTGGCCTAAAAACTCCAACGGCTGCGGGAATGGCTGGGACTGTTCAAACATGAACTGCTTGAAGTCCTCGGCAGTGAATGCGCGTTCCCGGTAAAAAATAGTGCGGCGAAGATATTCGTCCAGTGTGGCGCGGCCGGTCTCGAAGGCATTCAGCATAAGCTCGTGGCGGTCCTCGAAATCGGACCAATCCAGATGAAATTTTTCGACCGCGGCGCGACGCGAATTGCGATCCCAGCCGTTGGTGAGGATCACGCCGCCGTTATCCCAGAACAACGCATTTATTTCCGTCATGGTTTCCTCAGGCCGCTATGGGTCAAGCGGGATGGCCCGCACCCGACCGGCGCGGCGTTATTATCCCTTTGAACGCTCACGGGCCGAAGTACTTTATCACAGCGCCGAATCCGCGCCTTTTGTCGTAACATTATGCCGAAAATCAGGGAAACTGCTGACCGCATGCACGCACGCCGCAAAAAATCAGAGCCGACGGTTTTTACGATCGGGCATTCCACCCGGCCACTTGAGGAATTCATCGATATGCTGAAGGCGCATGGCGTGCAGCGCGTGGTGGATGTTCGCAGCATTCCGCGTTCCCGGCACAATCCGCAGTTCAATCGAGAATCGCTCGCACGGCATTTGCGCGCGGCACGCATCGGCTACCTCCACCTGAAAAAACTCGGCGGGTTGCGCCACGCCCAAGCGGATTCGAAAAATCTGGGCTGGCACAACACCAGCTTTCGCGGCTTTGCCGATTACATGCAGACCGCGGATTTTCAGGAGGGCCTAGCGCGGCTGGAAAAGCTGGCGGCGAGTAAACCATCGGCAATCATGTGCGCGGAAGCGGTGCCGTGGCGCTGCCACCGCTCGTTGATCGCCGATGCGCTGCTGGTGCGAAAGTTTCCGGTGGAAGACATCATGAGCGCCGCTCATGCTCAGGCTCATGAACTTACGCCGTTTGCGCGGGTGCGCGGGTTGCAGATTACTTATCCGACCGACAGGCCTGTTAAAAGATAAGAGGTGCGGGCGGGGTGGGAGAGATCCTTCGGCCGGCTCGAGGCAAAGGCGCCGGCCTCGGGATGACGATGCTCGTCGCATCGTCAATGGAGCGAGGGTGCGGCCAGGCCTTTGGGTGGGCGCTTCATGATGAAGCAGAGCGGCGCCAGGCAAGCCACGATGATTGCTAGACCGGAGACGACGTCGGTGTAGGCGAGCGTCGCGGCTTGTTGCTGCAACAGCGCGGCCGCGCGGGCGTAGGCTTGGTGTGCGGCGTCGGCCGGGCTGAGGCCTTGATTGCGCAGAGTGGCCGTGAGACCGTCGATCATCTGACGAAACCGCGGATTTCCCTCGTTCATGTGGCCAGATAGATAGGTTTGGCGCTGCTGCGTGCCGCGAGTGATGAAGGTGGCGAGCAGTGCGATGCCGATGCTGCCCCCAATGTTTCGAATGAAACTGATCATGCTGGAAATTTGGTTATTTTTATCGGGCGGGACGTCTACGTAGGAAAGCGTGTTCGAAGGCACGAAAATAAAAGCGAGGCCCGCGACTTGGTAAACGCGAAGCATCGCGGCGGTGCGAAAATCCATGCCCAGGGTGAGGTGGGTGGTCATGTAATAGAGCGCGGCCGCGGTGGTGGCAAAGCCGACAGACATGAGGACGCGCTGATCCATTTTTGAAACGAGAAAACCGGAAAGCGGCATCATGAGCATCATGATGAAACCGCCGCCAGCGAGGGCCTCTCCGGCGCTGACGGCGGAGTAGCCCATCAGGAGCTGTAGATATTGCGGTATCAAGACCGTGGTGCCATACAGAACCGCGCCGAGAATGAACATGAAAAACATGGCGGTGGCGAAATTGCGTTTCTTGAGAAGCTTCAGCTCGACAATTGGGTGATCATGGCGCCATTCCCAGATGACCCAAGTCACCAGCAGGATGATTGAAGCTGCGAGCAGCCCAGTGATCCAGTGCGAGGAAAACCAGTCCGCTTCCTGCCCTTTATCGAGGACCAGTTGCAAGCTGCCAATTCCCAGTGCGACGAGGCCCAGGCCCATGTAGTCCACGGGTATGCCTTTGCGGCGTTCTTTTTCGACTTTCAGATAGGGCGGGTCTTCGACGAGCCGATGCGTGAGGTAGAGAGAAATCAAGCTGATGGGCACGTTGATGTAGAAAATCCAGCGCCAGCTGTAATTGTCGGTAATCCATCCGCCGATTGTGGGACCGATCGCGGGCGCCACCACTACCGCCATTCCATACACGGCGAAGGCCATGCCGCGTTTTGAAAGAGAAAACGTGTCCGCAAGTATGGCTTGTTCGCTGGGCTGCAATCCTCCGCCGCCCGCGCCTTGGAGCACACGGAAGAAAATCAACATCCCCAAACTGGGCGCGAGGCCGCACAGGAAACTGCTGGCGGCAAAGAGCGCGACGCAAGACATATAGAAGCGCTTGCGGCCCATGCGCGTGGCGAGCCATGCGCTGATGGGCAGAATGATGGCGTTCGAAACCAGGTAGCTGGTGAGCACCCAGGTGGATTCGTCGGAGCTGGCGCCCAGAGAACCAGCGATGTGCGGCAAGGCGACGTTGGCGATGGAAGTGTCGAGAACTTCCATAAACGTGGCGAGCGTCACCGTCAGCGCGATCAGCCACGGATTGTGGCGCGGGCGCCAGGCGGCGACGTCGAAGGATGAGTCAGCGGTCAGGGCGGCGGTGGCCACGAATCACCTTTGCTTGCGCATCTGGATGACCTATTATATACATGCATGTATGTATCTTGTAAAGTCGCGACAAATGTGAGAGAAACCAGTCCATGAACCCCCCTTCGAATGCCGCACCCGCACGCCGTAAAAAAACTGCAGCGCTCGCCCCGTCTCGCCAGCAGGCGCGCACGGCGACGACCCGGCGAAAACTGTTGCTGGCGGCGGAACAGACGTTTGCGCGCGATGGATATGAGGCGGCCCGTCTGGAGGACATCGCAGCGCACGCCGGATATACGCGCGGAGCGTTCTACGCGAACTTTGACAGCAAGGAAGATATCTTTTTCGCGCTGCTGGAACAGTGGGTGGCGCAGCGGATTTCGGAAGTGGATGCTTTGTTGGGGCGGCACGACAATCCGCAGCAGCGTTTGCGGGCTGTGCGCGAGCACTACGCGCAGATTGCGCAGGACCGGCGGCTGGCGTTGCTATCGCTCGAATTCAAACTTTTTGCGGTGCGCCATCCCGAAGCTCACGCACGACTGCGGGCGCGGCAGAAAGGGTTGCGCTCTCGCGGCGCCGATATTTTGCGACGGGTGATGAAATCTCTGGGACGGTCATTGCCGGTGTCCAGCGCGTCGGCGGCTACCGCTCTGGGCGCGTTCTCCCATGCGATGTTGCTGGAGCATTTGGTGGATTCCAGTTCGCTGTCGGACGGAGAGATACGGCATCTGCTGGGATTGTTTTTTGATGCGGTGGTGGCGGGCGAAAGGATAGAGGGTCAGCGCGCTCGTTGATTACGGGATGTCCCTTCCCTCCCCTGCATCCAGTACCCAAAATCGGTGGGCGGCTTTTTCGCGGTCGAGGGCGCGCTGAAGCTCTTTTACCGGCTCCTGCTCGCCGTCGTCGGCCAAGCGGAACGTCCCGAAGTGAATGGCGATGCTGGTAGCCGCGCCCACTTCCTGGTGCGCGCGAACGGCATCTGGCGGAGAGACGTGCACCGGACCCATGAACCATTGCGGGCGATACGCGCCGATGGGCAGAAACGCCAGGCGAATTTCCGGAAAGCGCTCGCGGATTGCGGCGAAATGCGAGCCGTAAGCAGTGTCTCCGGCGAAATAAACTGTGCCGCACGCGCTTTCGATCACGTATCCGCACCACAGCGTCTTATTGCGATCGCGCAAGCCACGGCCGGAAAAATGCCTGGCGGGAACGGCGGTCACGCGAATCTTGTCGAAAGCGTCCGCCGATTGCCACCAATCCATTTCCTGAATTTGCGAATCACGCGCGACGCCCTTGCCCTCGGCGGTCAGGCGTGCGCGGACGCCCAACGGCACGGCGAATGCCGGCTGCCATTGCGCGCCGATGCGGCGCAGAGTCGGCAGGTCAAAATGGTCATAGTGGTCGTGACTCTGCAGGACTAGATCAATCGTAGGAAGCTGGTCGAAATGAAGTCCCGGAGCGCGGTGGCGCGGCGGTCCGATCCAGGAAAGCGGGCTGGCGCGATTCGACCAGATCGGATCGCAGAGAATATTTAAGCCTTCGAGCTGGATCAGCACCGACGAATGCCCGACGAACGTGGCGCGGATTTTTCCTTCGTCCACGCGTTCGGGCGGCGTGGCGCCGGGAGGCGCGTCAATCCACTTGCGCCAGGATGCGGGCCTGCGAGTGAGCAGCCATTTGAGCACGGCTCCAGTGCCGTGCATGCCGCCTTGCGACGCAGGATCGCGTGGATTGTAAAAGTGTTCACCGTCGAAGTGGTCGGAAACAGGTCCGCTATAAAATCGCATATCGGGTTGGGTTAGGTTACTTCTCCATGCGGCGTTTGCTTTGAGAATTGCGGGCGCCGCGGGCGCAAACATCGTTTCCTATTTGGAGCGCACGCGATTATCCTATGGGACTTCGGCGCGAGGCGCAATCAAGGGGTCCAGCGGTGACGCAGATTGTAACGCAGAAAGTTTCGCTGCAGGTCGCGGACGGAAGCTCGATGAACGCCTACGTGGCCCGTCCGGCGGATGGCAGCGTCCATCCGGGACTACTGGTGTTTCAAGAGGCTTTCGGCGTGAACGCGCATATTCGGGACGTGACCGAGCGGTGCGCGCGCGCTGGAGTCGTGGCGATCGCGCCGGAATTGTTTCATCGCACCGGGCCGGGATTCGAGGGGGATTACGCCGACTTCTCAAGTGCGGCGCCGCACATGAAGGCGATGACACTCGAAGGAACGGTGCAGGACATTCGCGCGGCTTACGATTGGCTGCAGCGCGATCCACAGGTGCGCAAAGACGCCATCGCGAGCATCGGCTTTTGCATGGGTGGGCGCGCGTCGTTTTTGGCCAATGCCACTGTTCCTTTGCAGGCGGCGATCTCGTTTTATGGCGGCGGGATCGCGCCGGGGCTGCTGCCGCAGGTGGCGAACTTGCATTCGCCTATGTTGTTCTTCTGGGGCGGACGCGACAAGCATATCGGCCAGGACCAGATTCGAGCCGTGATTGACGAATGCAAACGCCTGGGCAAGCCTTATGTGAACGTGGAGATTTCGGAGGCCGACCACGGCTTTTTCTGCGACGCACGTGCCAGCTACCATCCAGCAGCCGCGAGCCTCGGTTGGAATATTTGCGAAACTTTCCTGCATTTTCACGTGCACAAACCGGAGTTGCGCACGCGCGTTCGTTAGTCGAGGTGCGGTGCGAGCTTTTGCTGCTGGATGCGCTCGCTGCGGGCGCGGCTCGCGCTTGTGGACCGTAGCGGGGTCTCGGCTGCGTAAGACATGGCTCTGCCTGTGCGAGGGAACGGGATGACGGCGTACCTCGGTGCGATTGACCAGGGCACCACCAGCACGCGATTCATCGTTTTCGACCGCGCGGGACAGATCGTTTCGACGGCGCAGCGCGAGCATCGGCAGCTTTATCCGCAGCCGGGGTGGGTGGAACACGATCCCGAGGAGATCTGGCGCGCGACGCAGCAGGTTATTGCCGACGCGATGCGGGTCGGCGGTTTGCGCGCGGGCGATCTGGCTGCGATCGGCATCACCAACCAGCGCGAAACTACTATCGTGTGGGACCGGCGCACCGGTGCGGCCGTTTATAACGCGATGGTATGGCAAGACACGCGAGTGGCGGACGCCGTGGCCGAACTCGCGCGCGATGGCGGGCCGGATCGATTCCGGCAGAAGACCGGACTTCCGCTGGCGACTTACTTCAGCGCCCTGAAAATTAGATGGATTCTGAATAATGTTCCGGGCGCGCGCGAAAAAGCCGCCGCAGGCGAGCTTTTGTTCGGGACCGTTGACACATTTCTTCTTTGGCAGCTCACGGGTGGCGCGGCGGGCGGAATCCACGTCACTGACATGACCAATGCCAGCCGCACGCAGCTGATGAATCTGGAAACTTTGGCTTGGGACCGGGAGATTCTGGAGATTTGCACAATACCAGAGGCGATTCTCCCGCGTATCGCGTCCAGCAGTGAGCCTTTTGGAAAGGCGCAACTCGCGGCGATTAAAGATGTGCCCATCACCGGAATTCTGGGCGATCAGCAGGCGGCGCTCGTTGGACAAACCTGCTTCGAACCGGGCGAAGCGAAGAACACGTACGGAACCGGGAGTTTTCTGCTGATGAATACGGGCGAGCGTCCGGTGCCTTCGAAGTTTGGCCTGCTGACCACCGTCGCCTATAAATTTGGCTCGGAGGCCGCGCGCTATGCACTGGAAGGCAGCATCGCGATTACCGGCGCGCTGGTGCAGTGGCTGCGCGACAACTTGGGAATCATTCAGCAGAGCGCGGATATCGAGGCGCTGGCCGCTTCGGTGCCCGATAATGGCGGCGTTTACTTTGTTCCCGCCTTTTCCGGGCTGTACGCCCCGCATTGGAAGACCTCCGCGCGAGGCGTTATCGCGGGACTGACGCGGCACTCGAACAAAAGCCATATCGCGCGCGCCGCGCTGGAAGCCACGGCATTTCAGACGCGCGAAGTCCTCGACGCCATGGAAAAAGATTCCGGCATTCCGCTTGCAGTCCTGCGCACCGACGGCGGCATGGTGGAAAATAATCTTCTCATGCAATTCCAGGCCGACATTTTGAATATTCCCGTGGTGCGCCCTGCCGTAAAAGAAACTACAGCGCTGGGCGCGGCTTATGCGGCAGGGCTGGCGGTAGGCTTTTATCGCGACCAAAGCGAACTGCGCGCGAATTGGGCGGTTGATCGCACGTGGGAGCCGCGCATGGATGAAATAACGCGCGAGTCGCTCTTCAAATCATGGAAGAAAGCAGTGGCGCGGTCGTTTGATTGGTTGGAGTAATGGACCGGCGATTGCGGCGGCGATTCAGCGGCTCGAGAACCGTCCTTCGCTCCGAATCGTTTGCGAAAACGCTGCTGGACCAATCGAGCACGTCAGTTTGATGCAGTTGGGGACTGATCGAGATTATTAAATGATGGCTCCGCACAGAATTTATCGGATTTCCCCGCAACTGGGAACCGCCCCATCGTGCTCGATTTTCTGGCGGTGGCGAGACAGCTGACGATGGCAGTGTGAAACTTGGTGATGTTCTTGCCGCCAAATTCGCTCAACGAAAGCCGGTGCGGTCTACTTCTTCTCCCTTGCGTTTATTCTCGCTTCTAAAACCCCTAGTCTTTCGAGAATTTCCGCGAAGCAGAGAGGCTTGGTCGGAAACATTTCTTGCATTTCTTGGTAGCCCTTGCGAAGGATCGCTAGGAGGGGTTCGCGAGGCACAATTCGAAGGCTGCCAGGGACGGCGGTGTCGTACTGCGCCCAATTCGCGGCGAAATAGATTTTCTTGAAACGGATGACTTGGCCCAGAAGATCGACAGAGAGCTTGTCGTCTCTGAGGCGCTCAGCAGTACTGATAACGCCGATCTATATTTTCCCGGGGAGCCTCCTAGCCCGAGTACGAAGGCTCAAAACTCAGGAGAGCGCCGCATGATACTGTGCGCAGAGATTTGGGATTGCAACCGTAAATTCAATCTCAAAATCTCCTCAGCGCATTTTCGGCGCGCATGCCGTCCGTAATCGCTACCATCTGCTTGTGCATTTGGTCCGCTTGATCCTGAAGTCTCTGCTGACGCGCTTGGAACTCTGCCAAGTCCATCGCAGCTTTAGCATTCTCCATGTCAATCTCTGCCTGCCGGTGATTCTTGTAGGTTTGAACTAAACTCGCCTGGACCGCTTTCGTCATGTCACCGTTCATGTCGTTCAATTGATTCAGTATGGGAGTGTTGTGTGCCTCGGGCTGAGGGGGCGGCGGTGGTGCTGAGTAGGCTGGCGAGGGCCGATTGATCGGCATCAGAAGATATTGATTTGCAACTCCCGAAGCTTGTCCGGTCGGGGCTGTAATAGTTGATTTTGGAGCTGCTGATCCAGGAACAAATTGTCGCTGCATAATCGCGTCATACAACATGATCAGGTTGGGTTGCGCTTCCAACACCGCGTGGTACTCGACCAATGGCCCTTGGCCAAGAGTTTCCAGAAATTGCGGCGGATTACCGTTTTGTACTTGTAGGACCAAGACGGTCTGTCCGAAGCGGTCCTGCAGCCCCCACACGCCCCAGTGCTGCACCCCGCCCCAGAAAGTTTCGCCGTAGCTGCCGTCCTCATTCAGTAACAGCTCCACGTTGATCCGGTCTGAGTACATCTTCCACAACCCGATGAAGATATTTCGATTCAGTATCGCCATTTGCAACTCTCTTTCCTCATACCGGCTCGATCTAGAAATCTGATTTTCCAGCTTTCAGTCCGCTTCGTAACCGCACGTGGGCCGTATTCTGCCGAGCCCACGCCGCTCCCGGCCCTGGTCGCAGGGTTAGCAGCTTCGGTGGCCGCAGTAGGTGTAGACGTTATCGAGTAGGAGATAGGCAACGCTTCCGCCCGATAAATCAATGAAACGAGAGTCGCTCTCGATTAAGAAACCGGTTGGAGTTTCCAACTTGTCATACAGTGGCAAACGTGGACCCACGTGTCTCGCCCTTCGGCCTGAACACGCGTGACACTGCTGAACTGCCCGACTCAGACCCTATGCGACGAATCATCATTCATGTTGACCAGTTGGGGTGATCGGGGTGGGCATCACACTCGTGAGTACCGCCGTGACCATAAGCGTGGTCACAGCGCCCGTTGCAGTTTTTGACCGGGCAAGGTACTAGGCATTTTCGGTCAGCGTCGGTATTGTCGTTAGTGTTTCGACTGTCTTCTGGCATCCTTGAAGAACCTCTGGCCGGAAGTCATATCATCGAGCTAGGACTAAGTTCAAGCGAAAGAAAAATTCGGTACTGGTGCAGTTCGGAAGGCACTAGGGTAAATCGAGGGGGGAACGCTGGACTTCTTGGCAACGCGCTCCCATGCGGCGGGCAGCCTTCCGGAAACGGACCAACTGTTCGTCAGTCATGTCCGCGGATTCTGCGTCGAGACAGCCAGTGATACACTTCCCCGCGTGCACACTCTGAAAAAGTTATCCGTCTTTGCTTAGGTACAACGCGCCCGGTCCGTGATGGTCCACGGAAAACTTCTGGTGCTGAATGAATGCAAGAAATGTCGC
>Ga0181525_10003112_pt1 | contig 13270 bp, 9 predicted proteins | sample PEATcosm2014_Bin_48_FD_121100 | JGI IMG/M metagenome (GOLD analysis project Ga0181525, IMG submission 121100) | Peatland microbial communities from MTU Mesocosm Facility, Houghton, MI, USA - PEATcosm2014_Bin06_10_metaG | ecosystem: Environmental > Terrestrial > Soil > Wetlands > Peat | place...
AGCGAAAACAGGGGATGGTCATGGCCGAGTCACACGAAACCGAAGCGCAGAAGGTTGAACGGGATCAATCGCCGACCTGGCTGATCCGGTTGGGGATGGCGCTTGTCGGCATCGCACTGGTCATCGGCGCCATCGTCGTGTCGCAAATGCACCTGATGCCGAGCGGCGTTTATGGGGAAATCCTCCCCTGGGTGATCGTGCTTGCTGTCCTGCTCGGCGCCGGCGCGGTCATTGAATCCATCAAGACGAGCGTCTGGATCACGCTCCTTGCCGGCATCGCCGCTGTCGCCACGGCCTATTTCGTGACCGGCCGTTATGTGGTCAATCTTGATGCCTCGGCACACGCCGTTTTCGTCGTCGACCGCTTCAGCGGCGAGACGCATTATTGCGATCAGGATGCGTGCCACACGCTCTCCGAAGGCGTGACGTTCAAGAAGGTCGTGAAGCGCATTGAAGAACACCACTGAGCAAAGGGTGGGCCGTCATTAGCGCCCGGCCCTCTTCCCTTGTCGTGCGCGCGATTGAAGCGGGCGATCGCGCCGGTTGGGAACCGCTGTGGAAGGGCTATCAGATCTTCTACAAGACCGAGATCTCCGCAGCCGCGAGCGACGTCGCCTTTGCGCGCTTCCTCGATGCGAACGAGCCGGTGCACGCGCTGGTCGCCGAAAGCCAGGGCCGCATTGTCGGCATCGTGCACTACATCTTCCACCGCTCGACCTGGACGCCCGGGCCTTATTGCTATCTGCAGGACCTTTTCACGGTCGAAGACGCACGCGGGCTCGGTGTCGGCCGCGCGTTGATCGAAGCTGTCTATGCGCGCGCGAAAGAAGAAGGTGCTTCTCGCGTCTATTGGCTGACGCACGAGACGAACACGGTCGCGATGCAGCTCTACGACAAGATCGCGGACAAGTCGGGCTTCGTGCAGTACAGGAAGACTCTGTAAGCACGGGCGTTGCTTTCGCGAAAGTGATTCACGGCTAATCCGCGCCATTTCCCGAAATCGAGCCGACCGTGTCGCCGGCGATATGGGGATGATCGTGCAGCACGACGTTCAGGAGCGACCGGTGGACTTCGATGTGTCCGTTGTAATCGATGAAGCCGAGCCTGCGAAACTTGTTCATGAAAAAACTCACGCGCGATCGCGTCGTGCCGATCATCTCCGCGAGGGTTTCCTGGCTGATTTTGGTGATCCTCGGCCGCGCGTCGTTTTCCTGGCCGAAATTCACCAGAAGCAACAGCAGGCGAGCCAAGCGTTTCTCGCTCGAATTGAACAACTGATCGACGAGATCCGCTTCGACACGGATCGTTCTGCCGAGCAGATAAGCCATGAACATGTCCGAGAATTTCGGCTCGGTTTGAATTAGCGCGGCGATCGATTTCCTTTCGAACCTTACGATCAGGGAGTCCGTCAGCGCCATCACCGACGAAATCCGCTTTTTTTGCCCGGCGAGACAACCCTCACCGAAGAAATCGTTCATTCCGAGGATCGCAACGATCGCCTCTTTTCCGAGCGCCGAAACGACCGTGACTTTCGCGGAGCCTTTCTGAATATAGAAGACCGCATCGGCGTCGTCGCCCTGCGAGAACACCATCTGCGATTTGCGGAATGTGGTTGCGGTATGTCCGTCGCCAATCTTTAAAAGAAAGGCTTTAAGATCAAAGGCTGGTTTGGAATTCTTTTTCACAATATGTCCTCGAGGGCGCAATTCGTGAGCGGACGACGATGCCCTCCAGAAACTGCTTATGTTTTCGGCTAACCGCGTAGTCTAGGTCTTCTGACAATCCGAAGCCGTGCAGAATTGCTCACTATTGCAAATACGCGGGCGCGCGATGACTTTCGTCAGGTGCTGCGAACGACGCCCGTTATGGCGCCGCGGTCGGGCTCCCCAATCTCGACCCTGGCGCCCAGATTGTGGGCAAGCGCTTCGATGATGCTGGTCCCGAGGCCCGGTCGGCCGCGAGTCGCAGGACCGGATGGACGGCCGACGCCGTCGTCCGAAACCGACAGCCGCCAATCGCCTTTGTTTCTGACGAAGTCGACTTCGATATGGCCGTTGCGTCCGTTCGGAAAGCCGTGTTTGAGAGAGTTGATGACGAGCTCCGTGACGATCAGCCCGAAACTGACGGCATCTTCGGACTTGATCGTGCCGCCCGCCGACGACGTTGTGATCGTAACGGTCTGAACGTCGGCGACCATCGAACTCGCCAGACCCTCGCACAACGCTTTCAGGTAAGGCCCAAGTTCGACGTCGCTGCCCGGCCGCGAAACGCTCAACTGGCGCTGCAAGGTGGCGAGTGAAATCAGCCGGTGGTGAACGTCGCGCAGATGTTGGCGCGTTTCCGTCGATTGAACGGCACGCGCCTTCAACAACAGCAGGCTCGCAATAATCTGGAGGCTATTGGCGACGCGATGGTGCACCTCCTTGAGAAGCATCTCCTGTTCCGCTTTCCGCGCCACCTGAAGTTCTTCGAACTCCAGCAACGCGGTCATGTCTTCCAGTCCCACGAGCAGCAAAGTGTCGCCGCCGGCTTCGCTTCTCGCCTGGCGGGCGTTTAACCGCATCCGACGGCGGCCCATCTCCGGCACGTCGAGATCGATTTGCCGGCCTTCGATCACGGAGTCTTGCGCGAGCATCTCGCGCAGGAACTTGAGTGTGGTGAGATCCCATTGCGCGATGTGGGAATCGCCGAATGCAAAGTCAGCTTCGTTCGTGAATCCTGCCTGAAATATCGTGCGAAAGGGGCGGTTTGCCGCGACGATGTGCAAGTCACGGCTGAGAATCGCAAACGGATCTCGAACCGTTGCCACCAGAGCAGTGGCCAAAGACTCGCGTTGATCGTTGGCGGCTGGGAAGAGTTGGCCTTGGGACGCAGCAGACATGGTATCGGCTTCAGCGGATTCGAAGGTGCAATCCGAGTACAGTTGCGACATGGTCGTCACTCCTCAATTGCAAGGCGCGGATCGCGGAGACGCGATCTATTGCTGCGGGAGTGGACGCTGTTTCGGCGCGAAAGCACACGTCATCGACATCAAAGCCACCCATCAGCGGCTCTATCCTAGTTGCTGCGATCGGGAGCTTCTGTATCGGATTGATCGGATCGAACGCGGGATTTCGATACGGGGATTGTGTGTTGAGAGTATCGCTATTGCGATGATTCCGTTCGAAATCTATCGATTAGCCGTAAGGATTCCCGATCGCGCACCAGCCTCGCCTTGCCGCCCGGTGCCCGGAGGGTTAACCGGGACCGCCGCGCGCGAGGACATGCGGGAGATTGGATGTCGCGATCAAACAGGGCTTTGGCGAAATAATTCTGCTACCGCCGCGGAATCGAAAACGGCGCGAAGCTCGACAATCGAAGCGCGTGTCGTTGCGCGCCGTGACCCCGAAAATGCGTTCGGCCACCGCCGTAGCGGGGGCAATCACACATGGGTGGGTGCAATTGCGCGCCGCCGGAAGGAACTCGTCGCGTTTGACGTCACCTGTGCATGGTAGTAAACGATTGGTCGAGCGGTAATATTCAGTGCCAGGCGGGTAGTTTTATCGAAATTCACAGCTTGCGGCGCCTTAGTTGGCGGGCTGTAGAGCTTGGCTCAAAGTGCGGACGTCGATTTCAGCACTCATAGGTGAGCTGGATTGGCCAAAAGACGATCGCCGGATTTCGACGCCGTATCTTTCCTCACCCGTCCCGGGGATGGGCGGAGCATTGTCAGATATCGCAAGAACCAGGTGGTCTTCGCCCAGGGTGAACGCGCCGACGCGGTTTTCTATATCCAGAAGGGCAAACTGAAGGTCACGGTCGTATCCGAACGGGGGAAGGAAGCGGTCACCTCGATCCTCGGCCACAACGAATTCTTCGGAGAAGCCTGTATCGCGGGCCAGATGCACCGTCTGGTGACCGTTTCGGCCTTGACCGATGCAACCGTGGCGCGGATCGCAAAGCAGCAAATGGTCCACCTCATCCAGGAACAGCCGGCGTTCTCGCGGATCTTCATGACCCATATCCTGAACCGCACCATCAGGGTCGAGGCTGACCTGCTCGACCAGCTGTTCAATTCCAGCGAGCGGCGGCTGGCGCGGCTGCTGTTGCTGCTGGCGAATTATGGCGGCGACGGGAAGCCGGAACCGGTCATCGCCAAGGTCAGCCAGGAAACCCTGGCCGAGATGATAGGAACCACCCGGTCGCGCGTCAGCTTCTTCATGAACCGGTTCCGCAAGCTGGGCCTTATCAGCTATAACGGCCATATCGAGGTTCACAAGTCTCTGCTGACCCTCGTTCTTCACGAGCAATCATACCTCAATCTCTGAGCTTAGGTGGACGGCGCGATGTCGTTCCAACGAAATTCATCGAAAAGGCACAGCCATGACCGGCGATCCCCCGAAGCCATCCAGCAGCCTTGATGAGATCTACGCACTCCTCGACCAGAACCGCGTTGACGCCGCGAAGGCCGCGCAGGCCAAATTTCATGGCGACATGGAGGCGGCGATCGCCACCATTATCAGCATCAGCTCCGTCGCCGGGGCCCGCGTTCAGGCCGATAGCCGGGTGGCGTCTGCGAAAGTCCTGATCGATGCCGAGCTGGCCGCCACCCGTTTGCTGGCGGAAGCCGAAATGCAAGCTTCAAAATGCGCCACCGAAGTCCTGACCAAGCCGCGCGAGATCGTCGAGTCGGCGTTATTGGAAATCGGCAGACATACGACATTGCGATTGATTTCGGCCGCCAAGGAGTCGGTTGAAAAGATCCAGCAAGATGCCGACACGGCTATCAGGGTCTTGCGGGAGACGGGGGCCATTGCGATCCGCGAGATTCAGACACTGGGCGCAAATCTGGCGGAACAGACAAAACGCGATGCCGAACTGGCAGCCCAAAAATTGAAGGAATACCGCGAACGGGTACACACACCGGGCCAAGCCATGTCAGATGGTGAGGATCTGGCCGAGATCGTCATCAAGGCCGCGGAACAGGCGTCGGTCCATCTCCAGCACACCATCAGTGCGAGCCTGGCCAAGATCAACACCATCACGGACGAGGCTTGCGACAGTGTGCGCGAAGCAGCACTTGCCGCCGAAAAGAGAATCCTGGACGGCCAGGAGCTGGCACTGGCGCGACTGAAGGAAACCTTGCAAGCCCATCTTTAATCGCGGCCTGAAGGAATTCGGACGGCACTTGCGGTACGTGGTTGCGGTATGTCCGTCGCCAATCTTCAAGAGAAGGGCTTTAAGATCAATGGCCGGTCTGGGATTCCGGCTTGATAATCACTCAAAACCTATCGATCAGCCCCAAGCATCGTCATAGATCGATCACAACGTCGCTCTGAGGTTTCGAGCAGCAGACCAACACATTGCCGGCCGCTGGTGGATTGAGCGGATCGGGCTGGTAGGCGACTGTCCCGGCCACAAGTCCGGTTTCGCACGTATGACAGACTCCCGTGCGACACGACCATCGGGTGCTGATGTCACAGGCTTCAGCCAATTCAAGAATGCTCTGAAACGCCGGGCTCCAATGGACGTTTAAGCCGCTCCGCACGAACGAAACGAGCAACCCGGTGCCGGAAGCCCCGTCGGGAGGATGCGGCGGCCGGTGCGGGGCGGTGGCGACGCCAGGCGTTATCGATGGCCCTTCGCCGAACAACTCAACATGGATATTGCCCTTGGCGACGCTCCAGGCTGCAAGGTCCGTCGAGAAGCTACTGATGAAATCCGGCGGCCCGCAGATGAAGAAGTCGGCATTGCGCGGTACTCCGAGCTCGCGAAGCACGCCGATGTCCAGATGTCCGCGAGCATCGAAGTCTACGCCCGGCCGATCCTCCGGATCGGGCGCGCTATAGCGAATGTGACTGTGGCTGCGGGGCAAAGCGTTGAGGAGGGTGCGCGCCTCGCCGGCAAACGGATGCTCACGGCCGCGACGTGCTCCATATAGCCACCAGACTTCTCGCGGCGACGCTACGGCCGCCAAGGCATGGAGCATCGCCATGACAGGCGTGGCGCCCACTCCCGCACTCAGGAAGACGACCGGTGTTTCGCCCGAACCGAGCGTGAAGCTGCCGCGCGGCGCACTCACGTCGAGTACGTCGCCAATTTGCACCGTCTCATCGATATAGGCGCCCGCTGCGCCGTGTGGATCCCGTTTAACGCTGATTCGATATGAGCGGCTGCTCGGTTCACCCGACAGAGAATAGCTGCGCATCAACGCCGGGGTACCTGGTGCAGGCCTGACGCGGAGCACGACAAACTGGCCGGGAAGGGCTGCGGCCAGGGGCGAAGCATCCGTAGACTCAAGCGTCAGCGACGTCACACTGCTGCTCTCGCGGATCTTCTGCGACACCCGCAGTCCACGATACCCCGTCCAGGCCGGAGCCGGTCCGGACGCGCCAGCGAGTCCGGCGTTTCCCGTCGCTGTCGTGCCGCCGCTCTCCTGTTGGGCAAGCAACGCCTCGAAAGAGCTGCGCCAGCCTGCGCTCAGCGCCGGGATGCGCAGCGCCTGTTCGAGCTGATCGCGAGGATGGCCGGGCATGTAGAGCAGCGCGTTGATCGCGAAAACGGTCATGCGCTCAGGGCCCGCACCGACCTGGACGATTTCGTCCCCCGCTTCGACCTGGCCTTCCTCCAGAACGCGGAAATAGAAACCGGGCCTCCCGCGCGCAACCAACTGCGCGGCCATCTGCGGCTCGTTCATGCGAATGCCGACTCGGTAACATGTGACGCGCGGTTGCGTCACTTCGAACAAGGCGCCGCCGATCTTGTACCGATCGCCAATGCATACGACCCGGTCCGACAAGCCGTCGACCGTGAAGTTCTCCCCGAACTGTCCATACGTGAAGTCGTTGCGGCGAAGCTCGCTTTCCCAATAGCGATAGGAATCGATTTGATAAACGAAAACGGCCCGGTGCTCGCCGCCGTGCCCCGCCAGGTCTCCCTGCCCGTCGCCATCAACATTGAGCTTGCGCACCGTGCGCGGGCCTTGAATCTGGGATTTCCAAACGGCGGTGTGAACAGTCTTTCCTTGCCACGGAATGTCCTGCGGCAGACCCACATTGACCGAGAGCAAGCGAGCCATCGCTTTCTCCTTCATTGTCGGCGATTGCCGATTTCACGCAGTATCACACCGCGCAAACATCGGCCATGCAAGGTGTGCATTTGCCGATCGCGGCGGTCGACCCGCCAATCCGGCCAGCACGAAGCACACGCCGTTCGACGACCGAGACGACCGTTCAGCTACAACTCTTATTGCGAAGCATCAGGTCCACGGCATCCGCATCGCGCGGCCTTTTGACACGCGCGATAGAAATTCAAGCGTATCGCCGTTAATTCGATGGCAGCTGCTTCTGTTTTGCGAAAGCCCGCTGCAGTCGGCGGCACAGTGCGGGTTGCTTCGTACGCGCCGCGAACTTCGCCATGGTGCCATTGTGATCGGAACGTCCGATTTTCGGAATGCGAGACTGCCGCTCCATCACGGGGCCGGCCAAATTCCCGTGCTCGGGTTCGGCACGCTCATTCCCGACGCAGTCGTCACGATGAGTGCGACCAGAGATGCGCTGGAAGCCGGATTTCGGCACTTCGATTGTGCCGAGCGATACGGCAACGAGCGAAAGGTGGGCCAGGCGTTGCGGGAAGGACTTGCCGCCGGCGGAATTGCGCGCGCCGACATCTTCGTCACGACGAAGTTGTGGAACACCAATCATCGGCCGGAGCGTGTCGCGCCGGCTTTCGAGGCGAGTTTGAACAGACTTGGGCTCGATTATCTGGATCTCTACCTCATTCACACGCCGTTCGCGTTTCAGCCGGGCGACGAGCAGGACCCGCGGGATCAAGACGGCAATGTCGTTTACGACCGCGGCGTAACTTTGTTGGACACGTGGAGGGCGATGGAGAGGCTGGTGGATGGCGGCAAATGCCGCGCCATCGGACTGTCCGACATCGGTTTGCACGGGCTGTCGCCCATCTACCAGGCCGCGAGAATCAAACCCGCGGTCGTCCAGGTCGAGGCGCATCCGTATCTGCCGGAAACGGAGCTTCTGGAATTCTGCAAGGCGAACGGCGTCGTCTTTCTGGCTTTCGCGCCCTTGGGCCACGGAATAAAGCCCGGTCCGCTCGACGATCCCATCATTTCGGCAGTCGCCGCGCGTGTGGGAAGGACGCCGGCACAGGTGCTGTTGGCATGGGCGGCGCAACGCGGGACGGCTTTGCTCACTACGCCCAGGTCTGCCGCGCGCGCGAAAGAGAATTTCGACATCTCCGCCCTTCCGGAAGACGCGTTTGACGAAATCAATCGCATTCAGACGCGGCAGAGGCTCAACGAAGTGGTGAAGACCGGCAGTCCGGGTTTCATTCCACGAAGCCGATGACTGCCGGCGGCGACGATCGCCAAGGGTGACACGTGGGAAGTTTGGGATGCTTTCCATCACGAACTCGCCTTAAATGGACGTTCCATCCGATTCGGTCGTTGTCCGCATGTCTTCTGCCGCCCACGCGATGCCCACGAAGCTCGACATCCTGCGCGACGTGTTTGGTTTCGGCGCCTTCCGTCCCGGCCAGGATGCGGCGATCGATGCCGTGCTTGCGGGCCGCAATGTCCTCTCCGTCATGCCGACCGGCTCGGGCAAATCGCTTTGCTTCCAGGTGCCGGCGCTCGTCATGGGCGGATTGACGGTTGTTGTGTCGCCGCTCGTGGCACTGATGCAGGACCAGGTGGCGGCGCTGAAGCTCGCAGGCATTGCCGCGGACACGATCAATTCTTCGCGCGACCGGGACGACAATGTCGCCGCGTGGCGGCGCGCCGCCTCGGGGCAGACACGGCTTCTCTATCTTTCGCCGGAACGCCTGATGACGGCACAGATGCTGGCAGCACTCGCGAAGCTTCCCGTGCGGTTGATCGCCGTCGACGAAGCGCATTGCATCTCGCAATGGGGGCCGGCGTTCCGGCCCGACTACGAAGCGTTGTCCCGGCTCCGGGAGGCGTTCCCGCGCGTCCCCATCATGGCGTTGACGGCCACAGCCGATGAAAGCACGCGCGCCGATATCGCGATGCGTCTGTTCGGCAACCAGGTCGAGCAGATCGTGCTCGGCTTCGACCGTCCCAACATCAAGCTTTCGGTCGCGCGCAAGGACGGCTGGAAGCAGCAGCTCCTGGCTTTCGTGAAGGCGCGTCCCGGCCAAAGCGGGATCGTCTATTGCCTGTCGCGCAAGCGCACGGAGGAAGCGGCGGCGTTGCTCGCGGCCGAACGGATCAACGCGCTTGCCTATCACGCCGGCATGAGCAAGGAGGCACGCGAAGCCAATCAGAACGCGTTCATGACCGAGCCCTACACGGTGATGGTCGCGACCATCGCCTTCGGCATGGGCATCGACAAGGGCGACGTGCGCTTCGTCTTTCACGCCGATCTGCCGGCGAGCGTCGAAAGCTATTATCAGGAGATCGGCCGCGCCGGCCGCGACGGCGAACCGGCGGAAGCGCATATGCTGTTCGGACTCGAAGACATCCGCATGCGCCGCCAGTTCATCGACCAGGAAGAATCGAACGACGAGCGCAAGCGGCGCGAGCATCAAAGGCTCGGCGCGCTGGTCGGCTATTGCGAAGCGGCGAGCTGTCGCCGCCGCGTGTTGCTCACCTATTTCGGCGAGAATGCCGAACCCTGCGGCAATTGCGATATGTGTCTCGCGCCGCCGTCACTGGTCGACGGCACGGAAGATGCGCGCCGCCTGCTCGACATCGTGCGGCGAACCGGTGAGCGCTATGGCGCGACGCACATCGTTGACGTGCTTTGCGGTGCGGAGACGGAAAAGATCGCGGCCAGCGGCCACAATCGCCTGCGCGTATTCGGTTCGGGCTCTGCGCGCAAGAAAGATGAATGGCGTTCGATCATCCGCCAGCTCGTGGCGGGCGGTTACCTCCATCACGACGTCGCGGGGTTCGGCGGGCTCAGCCTGTCGGAAAGCGGCCACGCGCTCCTGCGCGGCGAGCAGGCATTCCAGTATCGCGTGGACAGCCCGCGTGGGAGCCGCAAGGAGCGGGTCGCCATATCCTCCCATCCGCTCACGACAGCCGAGGAAACGCTTCTGGCAGCGCTGAAAAAGCTGCGGCTGAGCCTCGCCGGTGAGCGCCATCTCCCCGCCTATCTCATCTTCTCGGACAAGACGCTCGTCGAAATGGCGAGGGCTGCCCCGCGAAACTTAAGCGAATTCGCGATGATCAACGGCGTGGGCTCCTCCAAGCTGCGGGATTTCGGACAGGCCTTCGTGGACGTCATCACGTCTCTCCGCGTGCCCAAGAATACCCGGCAATAGACGCGTCCTTAACCATAAGGCTGGACACTGTAGACGCAGCGAGCCCGGGGGCCGTGGGTGGCGGAAGGTATTTGGGACGGCGTCCTCGGCGACGACGAAGCGGCTGAAGACGAGCTTCGATTCGAGGCGATCCTCGGCGCCGAGAGCATTGCCCTCGCGCATGTCCTGGACGAGGCGCGCACCGATCCCGACATCGCGCGCCAGACGTCCGCGTTCCTGGCGGAGCAGACGCGCCTTGTCAGGCTGCAGGCGGCGCATGTTGTGGAAGAGCACGGGCTTCGCCTCGCTCAACTGCGCAATCAGTTGCGGGATGGAAAGCTCAGGCGGACCGGCCAGCGGATCCGCATCGCGATGCAGGTTCTCATTGCCCTTGTCGCTGCCGTATTGGGGCTTGGCTTCGCGTCGATGCTCTATGACGCTTTCACTTCGCGCTCGGTCGTTGTCGATGCATTCCAGGCGCCGTCGGCGTTGGCCGCACGCGGCCTGACGGGTGATGTGGTAGCGGCAGGAATGCTCGATACGCTGCAGAAGCTGCAGGACGCGACGCGCGGCGTGAGCAAAGGGCTCGAAACAAAAAGCGCCTGGTCCTCCGACATCCGCATCGAAGTGCCGGAAACCGGCGTCTCGATCGGCGAGATCAACAGCCTGCTTCACGTGAAGTTTGGACACGATCTTCACATCGACGGCGATCTGGTTCAGACGGCGGATGGCGGTCTGGCACTGACCGTGCGCGGCGATGCCGTTCCGGCGAAGACCTTCGCTGGAGGCGCGAACGATCTCGACAAGCTGACCGTGCAAGGCGCGGAGTATGTCTATGGCCGCTCGCAGCCTTACCAATATGCGATCTATCTCTATCAGAGCGGGCGCGCAGCGGACGCGACCGCTTTCATCACGGCGGCTTATGGCCGCGCACCGGAAGATCAACACTTCGACTTCGCCAATCTCTGGGCCAACGCCTACCTGGCGCAAGGCAATCCGGCCAAGGCTGCCCAAAAGCGTCGACTGGCTCTGGCGCTGAAGCCGCGGGCCTGGAACGCGTGGGGCAATCTCGTGGCCGATCTCGCACCGCTCAATGAGGAAGCGGCCTGGCGGGAAGGGCATGCGATGATGCGCGCCGTGGCCGCAACTCCGCCCAAGGATCGGCCCAGTGTCATTTACCTGATCAACTGGGCGGGCATGTCTCAGGATTGGGCGCTGGCGCTTTCCGCCAATCTGGCAGATGCCGCGCGCAACAATGGAGCGGGTACGGAAGGCGCGATCGATGGTCCGGCGATTGCCGACGACTATGCCTATCTGCATGCCCCGGCGAAGGCCGAGCAATATCTGGCCGCGAGCGACCCGGACGATTCCTACACGAGGACGGAAGCTTCACTTCTGGCGGGAACGTGGGCCCTGGAGCGCGGCGACGCGGCCGCTGCTGTCCTGCCGCTGGAGTCATTCTGGAAGACCTGGCTTGCGAGCCCCACGCTGCAGTTCGCAACATATTGGGAGCAACCCTGCCGCCTCGGATTGGCCTACGGTTTGGTCGGACGCATGGCGGACGCGGAAGCGGTGTTCAAACGGGCCGGCCGCTGGGCGTATTGTTACGCGGTGCATGGCGATGTGCTGGAGCATGCGGGCGATCTCGCGGGAGCAGAGCGCGTCTGGGCCGAAGGAATCAAGGCCGGCCCCGATCTTTCGCCCGTCTATCTGCATCGCGGCATTTCGGAAACGAAGCGCGGCGCGTTGAAGGCTGCACTCGCCGATCTTGCCGCAGCCAACGCGAGAAGCCCGCACTGGGCCGATCCGCTCAAATCGTGGGGCGATGCGCTCATGCGTGCCGGCAATCGCAAAGCAGCGCTCGCGAAATACGACGCAGCCCTGCAATACGCGCCTGCATGGGCTGCGCTCCATCAAGCGCGGGATGCAGCGACTCATCTTTAGTGCATCTTGTAGCGGATCGGCACGCTTTTGGGGCCGGAGACGAAGTTGGCTTCGGAGAGTTTCGGCTTTCCGTCGAGCTCGACACTCTCGAGACGCGGCAGCAATTCCTCCCAGAAGAGACGCATCTCGAGCCGCGCAAGATGCTGGCCGAGACACACATGGGCGCCATAGCCGAAGGCGAGCTGCTTGTTGGGTGACCGCTCGACATCGAAACGGAAGGGATCGGCGAACACCTCCTCGTCGCGATTGCCCGAGGGATAGGACAGCATCAGCCAGTCGTCCTTGGCGATCTTCTGTCCGTGGAGTTCGGTATCGGCCATCGCCGTGCGCATGAAATGCTTCACCGGCGTCGCCCAGCGGATCGATTCCTCGACGAGGCCCGGAATGAGCGCCGGATTCTCTTTCACCTTGCGGAACTGATCCGGATTTTCGGCCATCGCCCATAGCGCATGCGCGGTCGTCGACGAAGTCGTGTCGTGCCCTGCCGTCGCCACGATGATGTAATAGCTCATCGCCTCGAACGCGCCGAGCGGCTGGCCGTTCACCGTGCCGTTCGCGATGACGGTCGCGACGTCTTCCTTCGGTTCCTTGCGGCGGCTTTCGGTGAGCGCGTTGAAGTAGGTGATGAAGTCCGCGATGACCGATTGCAGCGCCGCCAGCGCGGTTTCGGGATCCTGCAGCGCGCCGCTCGCACGGTTGAGATCGGGATCGCTCGAGCCGAAAAGCTCCTGCGTCAGCTTCATCATGAGGGGCTCGTCCACTTCCGGCACGCCCAGGACTTCCATGATCACGTGCAGCGGATAGAGGAAGGCGACATCGCGCGCGAAATCGCATTTGCCGCCCATGCCCGCCATGCGGTCGACGGCCGCCTTCGCGATCTCGCGCGTGCGCGCTTCGAGCTTCTTCAAATTCTGCGCGAGGAAGTAGGGCTGCGTCAGGCGGCGATAACCGCCATGCTCGGGATTGTCCATCTGCACGAGCGATTTCACGAGAAGGGGCGAGCCGCCCATCACCTTGCGGACTTTCGCGTCGATATCGATGGAGACAAGCGTCGTTGCCCTAT
>Ga0181525_10003113_pt1 | contig 13265 bp, 9 predicted proteins | sample PEATcosm2014_Bin_48_FD_121100 | JGI IMG/M metagenome (GOLD analysis project Ga0181525, IMG submission 121100) | Peatland microbial communities from MTU Mesocosm Facility, Houghton, MI, USA - PEATcosm2014_Bin06_10_metaG | ecosystem: Environmental > Terrestrial > Soil > Wetlands > Peat | place...
CGAGGAACCGCCCGGTGTGTAAGTAAACGGAGCGCTCGTGGTCTGGGCCTGCGCGAGTTTTTGACTCGTGAGGCTGGTCTGAATGAACGACGTGACCGTCGCCACGTAATCGGTGTCTTGCAGCGTCCCGGCGTCGCTGGCCGCGGCCGGCCCATCAATCGTCGGCCGCGTCGAATACTGGCATCCCAGCATCGCGACTTCGGCAAGTTTTTGCCGCGTCTGATAGGCGCGCGACAGGTCGAGCCCAGCCCCGACCGCGCAAAAAATCATGACAGCGCTGATCGCGAAGAGAATCGCGACCGAACCGTTTTTATTGCCATAGAGAGCCGCAACCACGTTGCGGTTTGTCCGTAGGAACATTCGTCGGCCCGGCCAGAGTTTTAAAAACATTCTTGATCACTCGCCACCGGCTTTTTTCGGCTTCGACCTTCGATGCCTTTCAGATTTCCGGATAATTTCCTGAACCGCATTCGACCTGTCGGCGGCCGGAACGAGGCTTGCGATATTTACGCAGTTCACGCCTGGTGATGGACGCCCCAGATAGAATCCTTGCCCCCGTTCACAGCCGAGCGCCCGAAGTGTGAGTACCTGACTTTCCGTTTCGATCCCTTCAGCTGTCACCTCGAGACCAAGGTTTTTACCCAGTTGTACGATAGTTTTGACGATTGTAAGCGCATCTTTGCTTTCGCCCATGGACTGTACGAACGACTGATCGATCTTGAGAAGGTCGAATGGCAAATCGAGCAAATATTTTAAACTTGAATAGCCAATGCCGAAATCGTCGAGCGCGACGCGCACGCCCAGATTCTTGAGCGAAACAAGAATGGCGTTTGCGGCTTTCATATCGGGGACAAGCGCGTCTTCGGTGATCTCTATTTCAAGGCGCGCAGGAGGAAAGCCGCACTCCGACATGACCTTGAGAAGCTTTTGCGGCAGTGCGACGTCCCGCAATTGAAGCGGCGCTATATTGATTCCTATTCGCGGCGCGCCCGGCCAATGCTTAGCCTCTTGGCACGCGCGGCGCAGCAAATTCAATGTAAGGGAGCCGATAAGGCCGGTTTCGTCGGCGATCTTAATAAACTGACGGGGCTGTATCATTCCCCGCTCCGCGTGCGGCCATCGGGCGAGAATTTCATAACCAAGAACTTTGCCCGTGCCCAAATGTACCAGTGGCTGGAAATAAGGAACTATTTCATCGTTTTTGACTGCGATTCTTAGATCGCGTTCCACCACCACGCGTTCCTGCGCGATAGACTCAATTTCCGGTTCGAAGAAGGCGAACTGCGCTCGACCCTCTTCCTTTGCACGATACAGTGCCATGTCCGAGCGACGCAGTAGATCGGCCGGATCGACACCATCGGCGGGCATAACGGCAACGCCGAGCGTGGCTCCTATCGTCACCTCGTGCTCCCCGAGCGATATCGGCTCGTCGAATTTTGCAATTAGTGCGGAAATCCGCCGCATTAGCGAAACGTGAGATTCGAAACCCAGCAACAGGATAAATTCATCGCCGCCAACCCGCGCAACAAAACCCTGTGTGCCGATTTGCTCGGAGAGAAGGCGGGACACCCCTTTTAGCAATTCGTCACCCACGACATGCCCGTGAAGGTCATTAATTGTCTTGAACCGATCTAAATCTATGGAGACGATCGCGAGGCGCGCACCTGACCTAGCGTTGATCTGCCGCGCCCGGAGGGTCTCTTCTAAATAGCGTCGATTTGGCAGGCCGGTTAGAGTGTCATGCATTGCCATTGTGGCGGCTTGCTTGGCCGCGGCAAATTCGAGACCGAATTGCACGCGCTCGTCCCGAGCACGGCGGATTTCGGTCACGTCGCGATAAGTGCCGAGTATGCCGATGATCTGTCCGGCATTGTTACGCAGCGGCACTTTATTAGTTTCCACCCACGCCGTTTCCCCCGAGCTAAGAAGGAGCGATTCCTCGATACCGAGTTTAGACTGCCCGGTCGAGATGACTTCAAGATCATCCGCAACATAGGCCTCGGCCTGCGCGGGCGGGTACGAATCGAGGTGGGTTCGTCCCACCATGTCGGCTGGATCGGAGAAGCCGGAGTCTTCCGCGAATTTACGATTGCAACCCAGGATGACTGAATCACGATCCTTCCAGAACAACCCGACGGGCAGTGCGTCCAGCACCATCGTGAGCATAAGTTTGGCGCTTAGATCGGGGTTCAAAGCGATACCTCGGCAATCCCTTCGTGCGAGCGCCGATGACGTGACACCCACGGACGCACAATGGAGTGGGTCCAGAACGACGGTTACTTGAAGTCAGCCTCATATGGGTACATCGACAGCCAACGGAGCCAATTGAAACCTGATAAAGAGATTGAAAGTAAGCTTGGGCAAGATGGGGTTAACCTGCTCGATAGCTGTTTACTTTAATTAAGCGTTCTTATTTTTAGGCGCGGGTCGATCTCTATTCCCCCGATAGCCGGCACGAAGCCTCGGCACGTCTGTCGAATAGCGCGGTGTGCGTCGTGGAAATGGGAGGAAAATCGGCCGCGCTAATTTCTTACGCTTACTCGGAGAAAGATCGCTTAGCCGAAATTGACGGCATCAGGCGCTCAGCTCTGACGCTTGAAAATGATCTGCTTCCGGTTCATTAACCGCGAGCGACGGCGCCAGGTGGGTTCTGCGAAAATCCTGGAAAATAATGGTGCTGACCTCCGACGCCGGTACCGGCCGACCAAAGAAGAAGCCCTGGGCTTGATCGCCGTCGGCTGTAGCCAGGAAAGCCGCCTGGGCGGCCGTTTCGACGCCCTCTACCGTAACGCGCATGTTCAATTCGCGCCCGAGTGCGATGATCGTTCTCACCACCGTCTCGGCGTCACGGCAGGAGTCGGAGTCTTCGAAACCCTTCATAAAACTACGGTCGATCTTGATCTTGTCAAACGGGAAACGCCACAGATAACTTAAGCTTGAATAGCCGGTACCAAAATCGTCCATCACGATGGCCACGCCCATGGCCTTCAGCGTCTGAAGCTCCGCTAAAATGGCTTCCGAGTTGCCGAGCAGCAGGGTCTCGGTGATCTCAAGCTCCAGACGTTCGGCGGCGAGGCCCGACTCTTTCAGCGAGGCGATGACGACCTTGCTAACGCTCCCCGCCAGGAACTGCGCAGGAGATAGGTTTACCGCGACGGTCAGATTAGCCGGCCAAGTCGCGGCCACGCGAGTCGCTTCCCGCAACACCCATGCGCCAATTTTGTCAATCAGTCTCAATTCCTCGGCAACAGGAATAAAAACCAGCGGCGGAATGAGTTTTCCGTCTTCGGCGGGGAGGCGTAGCAACGCCTCGAAGCCGATTAGGTGGCGCGAAACGATTTCGAATATAGGCTGATAATACAATTCAAAGCGGTCGTGCAGCACCGCGTTACGAATTATTCTTTCGAGTTCGAATCGCTGCCGTAATTCCGAGTCCATCTTAGCCATATAGAACCGTATGCAATTACGGCCGTCGGCCTTGGCCTTATAAAGCGCGAGAGCGGCACATTTCAAAAGCTCCTCCGGATTTGCGCCGTCGGCCGGCGCCAACGCGATGCCGACACTCGCAGTCGCAGTAATCGTCGGCTCCCCGATTTTCATCGGCGCGCTCAGCGCGGCCGCGAGTCGACGCGCAAAATCTTCGATCTGCTCGGGACTGCCGGCCCCGGTCTGGACCACGACGAACTCGTCCCCAACTACGCGTGCCGCCAAGTCATCGACGCGAATTACCGAACGCAGGCGACGGCCGATGGTTTTGAGCAGGAAATCGCCGGCGTCGTGCCCGAGAGTGTCATTGACCTTCTTGAAGAGGTCGAGATCGATGAAATACACGGCGATTCCGCCCTCGCGAAGTTGCAGGTCCGTAAATGCACTTTCCAATTTTTCGACCAACTGGGTGCGATTCGCCAGACCCGTTAGCGCATCGTGGCGCGACATATAAGAAATTCGTGCCTGGGCCTCGCGCCAATCGGTTATGTCCTCCGAGGTTGCAACCCAACCGCCCAGTTTCATTGGTTGCTCGATCACGCGGAGTGCACGCTTAGATGAGGTCTCAATGATCCTGGTTGTGGAATTGCCTTCACGAGCGGCCGAAACGACGCTATCGAAGAATTCTTCCGGATCGCCAGCAAACTCTCCGGCTGCCTTGCGAGCTCTGATCAACTCAAGCAACGATAAGCCCTTGAGCGAAGACGGTGGCAGCCCCATCCAGTTGGCGTACCGCTTATTGAAAAGCATGACGCGACCATCTGCGTCGAACATGCAAAGCCCCTGAGTCATGTTCTCCAGGGCTGTATCGAGCAGAATTTTCTGCCGTTGCAATTCATTGTTCGTCAGCTCAAGTCTATCGGCGTTACGGCGAGCCGCCCATAGGAAGGACGTCAAAAATCCGCTGAGTAACAACCCGCAGGCAAGTATGATCGACGAACGCCGATGTGCGACCGCTAGTGCCGCTTGTTGCAATACTATCACGACCGTCCATTGGACGTCGCCGAAATTGAGCGGAAACGTTCGGCCCGGCCCGGCGGCAAGCTCAGTGCGCGATCGTGCTTCGATCGTATCATCACCGAGGTGTGACATAAAATAGATGGGAGGAACGTTCAATGCATCATTATGCGCAAAGAAATATAAGCGAACGGGTGATTTGATGCCGGCGAAGATGCTATCGACCATGACCCCGATTTGAAATACCCCTTGAACGAAGCCAAGCAGGTTGTGACGCCTCTCCTCCAGCGTTTCGTGCGGTAACCCGCGGGCATATACCGGCAGGGCGGCCCAGAAGCCGTGTCGGTCCCCATTCCCGATGTGCAGCAACAGTGGCGGCGAAATAGACAAGACATTTGCATCCCGAATATGCGCGAGTGCTTGTTCACGCGCCCCGCCGTCATTGTTGTCGATACCGTAAGCCTCGGATGTCCTCGGTTCGGTTGAATAGAATTTCGGAAAGTACTCGTCCCGCTCCGGAGAAAGAGACAGTGCCCCATCTGCCCCAATGGCGCGAATGTGGTAATCTGGAATTCCGTCGCGGGCCGCCGCCGATTCGTGTTCGGCGCGCTCTCCAAGCGTCACGCGCGGGAGCCATGCAATGTTCAAGATCGCAGTCTGATTCACTAGCAACGAATTGGAAAAGTCCTCGAATTCACTGCGAGTCGGCGGTCGGGCCGAGGAAACGAAGAGCGCCCGCACAGCATAAAGCTTGTCTAGGTAATCGGTTATGCCGCTTTGCAAGACGCTGGCTTGGTTCGCGGCGCGCTGGGAATATTCCAAGTCGAACGTGCGGTTTTCCGAGTTAAGCTCAAAATGCCAGATGGCAACGGTCGCGACGAGTCCCACGACGCCGGCGATGAGAGCCGACGCGAAACGCTTTACCTGAGGCCACCTGTTTTTTTCGAGAAGCAAATTATCTACCGCTCCGTTTCGTCGTACAGCGGCACAGCTGACGAATTAGCGAGCCCGCGGCAATATACTCAATCACAACAAGTGTGATCAGACGATTAATAGTTATCGAGCTTACTTTGGAGCGAAGCAAACAACAAACATCGCTATCGGTCGCAGTTTAACGCTAAGCCGTAGGTATTGCTACGAATGAACTATTTTGATCAGACCAAGCCCATGGCGTCCTGCATTTTCGTCGCTTGGTGATTCGCACGCGGATTGGGGAGCACGGCAATGCCGACAATAGAGAAGCGCAAAGAATACGTGCGTTACGCCGCGCATTGTTCCTATCTCTTGACGACAGCAGCCGATCCGGATGCCTCGGCCATTCAACGCGAGATGGCGGCTGAATGGATAAAGCTGGCGGACGCAATAATTTCTTGCTGCTGCTGCACCCGCAGCAATAATAAAAGTGATGGTGGGCTAAATTAAATCGGCCGGCGTTTAAGCGCCGAGAGAGAGTTCGGGACGGTCATGGGAATTGATGCATCCGAATCACATTCCTCAGGTAATGCTTATAGACATGGTCGGCGATCCCCGCCGGCGTTCGCCAGCATTTTAGCGGGTCAATCCCTTCGTGCAGGAAGCAGATGTTGCAGGATACGCAATCGACGGAACCGCGACGGCCTTTTGCGATCTGATTCGGTAGATCTGGTTCGCGCACAAAAGGGCGCGCCATCGCAAGGAAATCGGCATCTCCGGATCGCACGATTTCATCCATCGTCTGCGTCGATCTCAAGCCACCGACCAGGATCACGGGAATATCGATCACTGCCTTTGCCGCACGGGCAAACGGCCGATAGTAAGCCTCCGCGACCGGTGGCGAAAAGCTACGGTAGAGCATGCCGTCAGCAATTGCCCGCCAGCGGTCGACGCCGGCATAGGGCCGGATGTTCTCGCGATACGATGTCATTATTCCATACGTGACTTCCATACCCTCCAGACCAGCGGCGGCGAGCAGCGCTGCGATGGCAAGACCTTCCGGCAATGTAAGGCCGCCATCGACGGTGTCAGCGACGCCAAGCCGCGCCGTGATCGGAAAATTGGGGCCGACAGCCTGACGCACCGTTCGGAACACTTCGAGGATGAACCGAGCCCGCTTTTTGGGATCGCCGCCCCATCGATCGCTGCGGCGGTTGGTGTACGGCGAATTAAACTGTGATAGCAGATACCCGTTGCCCGAATGAAGATGAATGCCATCGAAGCCGGCGCGCTGAGCGCGTGTAGCGGCAGCGGCAAAATCTGCAATGATCCGCTCAATGTCAGGGTCGGACATTTCCATTGGCGGCCGCGCAAAAATGGCGTTGGCCACGATGGATGGCGCCAATGGCATGATTTCGGAAATTAGCGATTGACTGCCAGCGTGACTTAGCTCGGCGAAAATCACACCCCCGTGTCGATGCACCGCATCCGTAATGCCGGTAAGGCGGGCGATGCGGCCATCGTGATCGAGGCCGAGCTGACGCGGCTCATATTGGCCGCGCGGTTCAACGTAGATATGGCCGGTAATGATGAGGCCGGCGCCGCCGCGCGCCAGGTCTGAATAGAGCTTGACGAGTTCGTCGGTCGCGTCTCCGTTTTCGGTTGCCATCGTCTCGGACGTTGCCGCCCGTATCAGCCTGTTCTTGAGGACGAGTTCGCCGATATTCCCTGGAACCATGAAGGCGAGCGGCTCTATGGGCATGCTTCTCAATCCCACTTCATTACTCTTCGTAACTCTGTCCGCCATAGCATAAGACCACCGCCGAGCACCGGCATCTATCGAAATCGCAAGATGACGGCGATGCATTTTTGACTGTTGCCGAGTGCAGTCGACACAATTACTCTGCTCAGGCATGTTCGAGATCAGCCGTCGCGCCGACTTCACCGAAATCCCGACCATCGATATCGGAACGCTGGGGGCGCCGGGGCGGCAAGAAGCTGTCGTCATCGAGGCCATCCGGGACGCCAGCGAGAATGTCGGATTCTTTTACATCGCCAACAGCGGCGTGCCGCTTTCTGAGATTCGCGCGATCTTCGCCGCCTGTGAGCACTTCTTCGCCCTGCCACAGCACGAGCGGGATCGCATTTTTCTCATCAATTCCGACAACTTTCGCGGCTATCTGCCGATCGGAGTGCTCGGCCATAACGCCGACCGACCACCCGACCTCCTCGAATCATGGAACGTCGGAGTGGAACTTGGCCCCGATGATCCGGACGTGCGCGCCGGCAAGCCGCTCCATGGCGGCAATCAATGGCCTGACAATCTTCCCGGTTTCCGCGACGCGATCCTGCGCTATTACGGCTTGATGGATGCTTTGATGCGGCGACTGCTGCAGGGCTTCGCCATGGCCGCTGGCCTGCCGCGCGACGGTTTCGATCACTGGTTTCGCAAACCGCTGACGCAGATGCGGCTCTTGCATTACCCGGCCCAGGAGAAACAGCTCGGCAATATGATTGGCGCCCGAGCCCATCGCGACTTTGGCTTTTTCACTATCCTGCTCCAGGATCAGGTCGGCGGTCTCGAGGTCTCCAACGTCAGCGGTGAGTGGGTGGTAGCGCCCCCGGTCGAAGGCATGTTCGTCGTCAACGTCGCCGAAATGTTAAAGCGCGTGACAAACGGCAAGTTCGAATCGGCGCAGCATCGGGTCATCAACCGCTACGGCAAAGAACGCTACTCTGTGCCCTTTTTCGCCAATCCGAGCTATGACGCCATGTTGACGCCGCTGCCGCAGTTCGTCGACGCTGAAAATTCGGGCGGCGCGGCAAGCCCCTATCACGTGGGGCAGGAAATGTTCAATTTCTACCGTAATCTGTGGCCGAGCGCGCGACAGAAGTCGGCGGCTTCATGACGCCTGCCGAACATTCGGCCTTCATCAATCGGCTGCCGAAAGTCGATATCCATTGCCATCTGGTCGGTGGGCTGCGGGCAAGCACACTGGCGGCGCTTGCGCGCAAGCATGGCATTCGCCTGCCGCGGCCGGAGCATCAGCTTTACGACTTTGAGGATTTCTACACCTTCCTCGACACATTGCGCCTTGCGGCGACGGTTATGCGCGAGCCCGAAGACTTTGCGCGCGTGACCTACGAGGTCCTCAAGGACGGACGACGCAGTGGCAATCTCTGTCATGCGGAACTGATGTTCAACCCGCAATATTTTTACGGCAACGGCATCCGTTACGGCGCCATGCTCGACGGCTTGATCGACGGCATCCGCTCGGCAACCCAGGATTTTGGAACGACCGCATTATTGATCCCGTCGATCGACCGACTGATTGCGCCACCGCGAGCGATGGAGATTCTGGACGACATTCTGGCAGACCGGCGCGATGAGGTGGTCGGCATCGGGCTCGACGGGGCCGAACGCTCCGGACCGCCCGAGACATTTGCCGAGCTCTACCGGCGAGCCGGCAGCGCCGGCCTGATGCGCACCGCCCATGTCTGCGAAGACAATCAAACGCTGGCAGAGGCACCGCCGCAGAACTATGCGATTTGTCACGATATCCTCGGCTGTGATCGGCTCGACCACGGCTATAACGTCTTGGCCGATGCCCAGATGGTCACGCGCGCTCGCGACGATGGATTGTTTTTCAACACCTGCACCATCACCAGCGTCGGTAAGAATCTCGAGCGTCGTCAGGCCGCGATAGCGGCTATGATGACGGCGGGGCTGAATGTGACGCTCAATACCGACGACCCACAGATGTTCAAGACCGACATCGGCCATAGCTACCGCCGCCTGTTCGAGACGCAAGGATGGGGGAGTGCTCGAGCCATTCACCTGAGCCTCGCCGGTGTGGAGGCTTGCTGGCTTCCGCAGCCGGAACGTGCCGCGCTCAGACGGCGGTTCGAAAAGGATATTGCCGAACTCAAGGCTGAATTTCGGGTTTCGCCGTAAGGCGCAAATCGCCGGCCGCACGGGGAAAGCCGTTGCACTCACGACATCCGGTTTCACTCACATCGCAACTCTGTCGCGAATTTTTGAATCTGGCGAATGGCATTTACATTCGCGCGATATCTGCAAGTATTGCGCTTTCGTCGTAAAACCAGGAAGTGACAGTCAATGAACTTCGCATTTAGCCGCCGCGCCCATCGGCAGTTACTCCAAGTTGGGCCGGCATGGAGTTTGACCCCAACAAGTGCCGAATTTTTGCGGCTTTTTTTTATCGCCGGTTGCTTTTCGATCGCCGTACTAAACGTTACCGACGCTGGCGCAGAGGACGCGGTTAAGATCGGCCTAGTCATGCCGATGACCGGAGTGCTGGCGTCGAACGGCCGGGAGGCCGTCGATGCCGCAAAGCTCTATATGGCGCAGCACGGCGATACGGTTGCCGGCAAGCGGATTCAACTCATCGTTAAAGACGATGGTAGCATACCAGACGCCGGCAAGCGTCTGGCGCAGGAACTCCTGGTCAATGACAAAGTGGATTTGCTGGGAGCCGGATTAAGTCCGACCGCTTTGTCGATGGCGCCGATCGTCACCGAGGCCAAGATCCCGACGGTCGTGATGATATCGGGAACTTCGGTCGTGACCGAACGATCGCCCTACTATGTGCGTACGAGCTTCACGCTCGGCCAGCAATCGGGGATCATCGCCGATTGGGCCGTCCAGAACGGCAGCCAAAAAGCGGTCTCGATCCTTTCAGATTTCGCGCCCGGTGCGGAAGCCGGCAAGGTCTTCGAGCAACATTTCACGCAAGGCGGCGGCATAGTGCTCGATACGATCAAGGTGCCGCTGGCCAATCCCGACTTTGCACCGTTCCTGCAAAGGGCCCGCGACGCTCGGCCCGACACGCTGTTCGTATTCTTGCCGGCCGGACAGGCGGCGGCATTCGCCAGACAATTCACAGAGCGTGGGCTAGATAAAAGTGGCATCAAGCTCATCGGTACCGGCGACATTGTCGACGACGACGACCTGCCGAACACCGGCGATTCGCTTCTCGGCGTCGTGACCGCCGGCTTTTATTCCGCAGAACACCATTCCGCACTCAACCAGCAATATGTCGCGGCGTATAAACAGGCCACAGGCCATCGCGCGAACTATATTTCTGTCGGCGGCTACGATGGCATGCACCTCATCTACGAGACACTGAAAAAAACCGGGGGAAAGACCGACGCCGACAGCGTTCTAGCCACGATGAAAGGGATGGCCTGGGAAAGCCCGCGCGGCCCGATCTCGATCGATCCGCGGACTCGCGAAATCGTTCAGAACGTTTATGTCCGTAAGGTCGAGAAGGTGGACGGCGAACCCTGGTCGGTCGAGTTCAAGACCTTCGAAGCGGTCAAAGATCCTTTGAAAGAAGGGCGATAGCAGCCGGCAGTCTTCGAAGAACGACCATCCATGAAGCGCACGACCCGTATCGCCGTGATCGGGGCCGGACTTGGTGGCGCCACGGTCGCGGCGTTCCTGCAACGCGAGGGCTTTGAGGTTCGGCTTTACGAGCAGGCCAGGGCCTTCGAACGGATCGGGGCCGGCATTCATGTTTCCGCAAATGTGATGAAAGTGCTGCGCCACCTCGGCGCCGAGCACCGGCTAAGCCAGATCGGCATCCACCCGGATAAGTTTACCAGCCGCAAATGGGATACCGGAGAGGTCCTATTCGAATTGCCTCTCGGCGAAACGGGTGAGCAAAAGTACGGCGCCAGCTACATCACTGTCCACCGCGGCGATCTGCATGCGGCGATTCTGGACAAGGTGCTGCCTGGCACGATCGCATTCGGAAAGCAGCTAGTCGATGTAACATCGGATCGTGTCACCGCCGATTTGCACTTCAGCGACGGATCAACGGTCGACGCCGATGTAGTCATCGGCGCGGACGGCGTAAACTCCAAGCTCCGCGACGCTGTCGCGGGCCCCGGCAAGTCACGCTTCGTCGGCGCGGTCGCTCATCGCGCGATCTACCCCTCTTCTCTGCTCGCGGGCATGGCGTTGCGGAATTGCACCAAGTGGTGGGGCCCCAACAGCCACATCTTGATCTATTACATCGAACGCTCGCGCGACGAGATTTATCTGGTGACCAGCGCGAAGGGCGAATGGCATTCGCAGAAAGCTTGGGAGTTGTGCAGCCGTGAAGAGGTCATGCGTGCATTCGACGGCTTTCATCCCGAGGTCCGCAAAGTGATCGAGACAGCCCCGCAACTCACCAAGTGGCCGATCCTGGATATCGCGCCGATCGACCGATGGAGTAAGGGCAATCTGGTGCTCCTCGGAGACGCATGTCATGCCATGACGCCATACATGGCGTCGGGCGCGGCGATGGCCATCGAGGATGCCGCCGTGCTGGCACGGTGTCTGCTCCAGTCAGAGGACCACTTTGCTGCATTTGCGCTCTACGAAGCGAGCCGGCTACCTCGCGTCAAAAAAGTGCAAAAGATCTCCGCCGAAAACAGCTTCCTGCGTTATCCGACCGATCCAACCTGGGTTTTTGGCTACGACGCGGTTACGGTGCCTTTGGGACCACAACAATAACTTGCTCTCGGGAGACACGCACCGTGATCATCCAGACTGCACCGGAAGGCACACCGCGGCTCGCGGTCATGATGTATGAGCACACCGCTCTGTGCCTGCATTTTGCGAACGCGTTCGGCAATCGGGAGTTCGAGGCTTTAAACCCGCTTGACCTGATGATCTACGTGATCTCGCATCATGATGCCGGCTGGCTCGAATTAGACCGCGATCCGCAGATCGATGCCGCGACCGGCCTTCCCTACAACCTCGTCGATACGCCGCCGGCCTACATCACCACGACCAGCCGGCTCTCGCCGGAATTCAACCAGCGTCATCATCCTTATTGCGGGTTGATTTCCAGCATGCACAGTTGGGGCTTGTATAACGGGCGCTATGGCCTCTCGAAGCTGGTGCTGCTCGACAAGATCGCGGCAAAGGATCGCCCGCTCGCCGACAAGATGCTGAATGGCGAGCTCGACCGGCAGAAGCGTCTCAAGGCCGAGCTGTCCCAAGATCCGCAGGCTGCCGCCTGGATTGCCGAGCGTAAGTTGTTCCAGAACTACAAGGCCCTGCAATTCATCGATACGCTTGCGCTATATTTCAATCGTATCCATGTCACCGAACGGGTCGAGCAGATATTCGAAAATGTGCCGATGACATCGGAAAAAGACGTCACGATTACGATCCGGCCTGCCGGCCAAGAAACCTACAGCCTTTCGCCCTTCCCATTTGCAGACGAGGGCGGAGAGTTTGCGTTCAGTGGACGACCTGTAACCCCGAAGGATGGCAAGCGAGCCGGCGGCTGGCCCACCGCATTAAGGCAGATCCCAACCGAGTGGGAGCATTTCCGACTCGTTGCCGGATGAGATGTGCGATGTTGGAAATCAATAAACGCTCTAGTGCGCACGTTTGTTTTTTAGCGCGCCAAGAATCGACCCCGACATGGCGCTCGAGAGATTTCCGCGACCACCGCGGCAGATATCTCGCGTTCATTCGTCTCTGCTGCGAATGCGGCTGTGCCCATTCGACAGAAACCCACCCGAATGGCCGCCAGCGTTGACTCGTCGCAATGAAAATACTTCTATGATATCAATTACTTATATGCTGGCTGACGAGGCAGTCTGGCTCTAACCAGTCTCCAACCCAAATTCCCTGCTAACAGGGAAAAATACCGGGAAAATCGACGAATCGAGGTCGAGCTGACGACAAGATCCGTCATTCTGCGCAGCATCTACGGGGCTTTTAGCGACATTCCCTATGGTAAATAACAGGGTAAGAAATTGGGCATAACAGGGAAACTCCGACCCAATAACAGGGAAGCGGACGCGCGATCACCCCGGGTCAGGCAATGTCCCGACGTTGACGTCAAACTGCCTTAGGACTGGCAAGGCAGCTAAGCACCCGA
>Ga0181525_10003115_pt1 | contig 13264 bp, 15 predicted proteins | sample PEATcosm2014_Bin_48_FD_121100 | JGI IMG/M metagenome (GOLD analysis project Ga0181525, IMG submission 121100) | Peatland microbial communities from MTU Mesocosm Facility, Houghton, MI, USA - PEATcosm2014_Bin06_10_metaG | ecosystem: Environmental > Terrestrial > Soil > Wetlands > Peat | place...
ACCATCGCGCCCAGCTCGGCGTAGCAGAGCGCGGCGAAGAACGAGGTGAGGCCGGCCAACAGGTACGAGACGATGACCGCCGGGCCGGCGCCCTTGACGCCGGTCCCGATGGTGGTGAAGATTCCGCCGCCGATCATCGACCCGAGGCCGATCGCGATCAGGTCTTTGCCGGTCAGCGCGCGGCGGAGCGTCTTGTTCTTGCTCTGCTCGCGCAGTTTCTCGACCGAGCTGGTGGCGAAGAGCCGCGCGGCGAACGACATCCCCGAGGGGCTTCGAAGGCGCCGGCCGTCCCCCTCCGGCCCTTAGGCCGCGCGCGAGGACGCGAGCGCCGCGCGCGGCTGCTCGAGCTTCGCGGTATACGCGCCGCAGGCCGCCGCGCTCGCACAGGCCGCGCGATGGACGAAGATCCGCTGCGCGTCGGCCAGACGTTCCGCGCGTCCGAGCCACGCGTCGAGCGCCACCCGGCGCAGCGTCGACCCGTACGAGAACGTCAACGGCCACGGCCGGCGGCGCGGCATCGCGCGGTTGTGCGCGCAGAGCCGTTCGGCGGCCAACGCCGGCGCCTGCCCGTCGACGAGGAACGCGATCCCGGCGACCGCGACCGGAACCGTCGCGCCGAGGACGCGTAGCGTCTGTGCGACGATCTCGCCCGTCGCAGCCGGTTCGACGGCGGCGCGGCCCGGCGCGATCATCGTCGGCGCGAGCACCAGGGCGCCGAGGTCGACCTGGGAGCGCGCCAGTTCCGCGATCAGCCGGCGCAGGATGCGTTCGGTCGCGTGCGCGGCGGCGGCGAGGTCGTGCGCGCCGTCGTCCGACAGCTCGATCTCGAGCACCGGCACGATCCCGTGCTCTTGGCACAGCGTCGCGCAGCGCGCGAGCGCCTGCGCGTTGGCCGCGATCGCGCGTTCGGAGGGGCTTGCGCGGAACCGTGCGCGCCAGGTCGCGCAGCCCACGCCGAGCGACGCATACTCGGTCAGCCGGCGACGCAGCCCGTCGAGCCCTTCGGTCACCAGCTCGTCGCCGCTGGCGGCCAACGGCGCGCAGCCGCCGTCGAGCGCGACGCCCGGCACGATGCCGCGTTCGCGCAAGCTGCCCACGACGCTGCAGCCGCGCGCGGTCGTGCCGCGGATCGACTCGTCGGAGAGGATCGCTCCGCCGGCATAGCGTTCGAGGCCCGGCGCCTCGACGACCAGGTCGTGCCAGGCGCGCCGCAGCTCGGCCGTATCGGGCAGCTCCAAGAGCGCGAAGCGGTGGCTGCGCGCCGGCTCGTCGAGCGCGATCAGGCCGCGACCGCCGGCGACGAGTGCCGCCGCGACGCCGGTCAGGCGTTCCGCGATCATGCCACCACCGCCTCGGTCAAGCGCGCCGCAGCCGCCCGGACCCGCTCCGTGATGAATCGCTCGGCGTCACGCGCGCCGACCACCGCGCCATCGCGTCCGACGATCCAGATCCCGTCGTCGAAGCGCACCCGAAACTGCGCGTGGCGCGCCTGCGCCGCGACCAGCTCGCCTTCGAGCCAGACGCTCACGTCGCACTGGGCGCGCAGCGCGCGCGTGGCGAGGGCGGAGGTCCCGTAGACGACCACGACGTCCGCCGGCGCGAGCACGGCGCCCGCATACGCCTCGCGGTCGTCGTCGGCGCAGCGGGCGACGACGCTCCGGTCACGCAAGCCGGCCACCAAGCCGGCCGCGAACACTTTCGTCTGTTCGAGGACGTCGCCGCCGACGGCGACGACGATCGGTCGTGCATTCACGCCCCCACGCTACCCTGCCGGCGCCGCCGGCGTCTCGGGACGGCGCGCAGAAGGGCCCGATCGGGCCCCAAGATGCGCGGAAAGCGACGCAGCGATGTTGCCTTTCGAGGCCGCGGACGCTCGGGACGGTAAGCGAAGCTAGCCCCCTAGCCGAGCGCGGATTGCGCATCGCGCCCGGTCGAGTGCGGTACGATCTCCATGCAGGATGAACGCGGTGTTCGCTGCGATCAAATGAGCGTTGCACTCGAACGCGATTTGCGAAGCCGGCGCATCATCGAGCAGTCCAGTCGCTTGCGCCTCAGCGACGTTGCGCTCGAGAAGCTGCATCCACTGACGCTGATACTTCGCGATGCGCTCGCGAACCGGCCCCGGTCGCGCGCCGACCTGCGCCGCGGCCACCGCGAAGAAACAGCCGCCCGGAAAAACCAACCGCTCGACGTACGACAAAAACCGCTCGCAGAGTTGCTCGATCCGCTCGCGTGGCACTGGGGCAGCTTCCGCCGGCGCGATGATTTCGCGCACGAATATTTCGAGCGCCGCCTCGATGGTCGCGAGCTGCAGCCTTTCCTTCGAGCGGAAGTGCGCGAAGAGCCCGCTCTTGCTGACCCCCGATTCCTCGGCCAGCCGCCCGATCGAGAGCCGCTCCAGACCCTCGACGGTCGCGAGCCGCACCGCCGTCTCGAGGATCGCCCGCCGGGTGCGTTCCCCATCGGATCGGGTCCGTCGCTCCGGGGCGCCGCCTCCGGGATTTTTCGCCATGCTACTTGACAAGATAGCACGAACGGTCGTATTTGTTAAGAGCGAACGATCGTGCTAACTCTGGGAGGTGCCCATGATTGCCAAGGCTTCCCTCGTCGCCGGCCGCCAAGCCCCGCTGCGGCAGGCCTACGTCGAAGATCCGCAACGTGCCCTCAGCGTGAAGTGGGCCGCAACAACAGCCGGCGCAGGCGCTGATGCGTTCCACTCCGTGGTCGAGATCGGCAAAGGCTACGGAGTCTCGCAACGCCTCGGGATCGATCGCAAGGTCGGTGGCGACCACGACTTGCCGAATCCGGCGGATCTCCTCTGCGCGGCGCTGGCCGCGTGCGAGGACTCGGCGGTACGCATGATCGCCGATCTTCTCGGCGTTCAGATCCTCGATCTGCGCGTGGAAGTCACGGGTGAGGTCGACGTGCGTGGCGCCCTCGCCATCGATCGCTCGGTCAAAGTAGGTTTCCGCTCGATGAATTGCCACGTGCACGTGCGCGTGCCGCAAAGCACCGAGCAACCGCGCCTGGCCGCACTGCGCAAACAGGCCGAAGCGTCTTGCGTCACGCTCGACACGCTCCGCTCCGGCGTCCCAGTCGCTGTCGACTTCGCGGTCGAAATGGCCGACGAGAGGTCTTCCTCGCTGTCATCCTGAGCGGGGCGGAAGGCAGCGCGGCGAATGGGCCGGCGATGCGTGTCGTCTTCCGGTCGCCGGTCCTGCGTCCCCAACTCGAAGCGCTGGCCGCGCGCCACGGGCTGACCTTCGTCCCCGCCGAGGACGCGGCCGCGCTGCGGCGCGAGGCGGCCGACGCCGACGCCCTGTGGCTGTGGCCGGCCTCCTACGACGCCGACCTCGTCCCGGTGCTCGAACGGCACGCGCCGCGCCTCGGCTGGCTGCAGTTGGTGACGATGGGCTACGACCAGGTCGTCGAGCATGGGGCCGCGCGCGGCGTGACGATCGCCAACGTCGGGGACGCCTACGCCCCGACCGTCGCCGAACACGCCGTGACCCTGCTGCTGGCTCTGCTGCGCCGGGTCCCCGCCTTCGTGCGGGCCACCGACCGCGCGGTCTGGGACCCCAGCGAAGGGGCCCGGATCGCGACCCTCAACGAGGCGACCGTCGCCGTCGTCGGGTTCGGCAACATCGGGCACGCGATCGCGAGCCGGCTGCGGGCCCTGGGGGCCCGGGTCGTCGCGGTCACCCGCAGCGGCGCACCGGACCCGTTGGCCGACGAGAGCGCGCGCGTCGCCGACCTGCTGGCCGTGCTGCCGCGCTGCGACGGGGTGGTGCTGGCCTGCCCGCTGACCCCGCAGAGCCGCCACCTGATCGACGCCCGCGCCCTGGCGGCACTCCCGCCGCGTGCCATCCTGGTCAACATCGCCCGCGGCCCGATCGTCGACCAGACGGCCTTGATCGCCGCGTTGACCGCCGGCCGCTTGGGCGGCGCCGGCCTCGACGTCACCGATCCGGAGCCGCCGCCGGCCGGCGACCCGCTCTGGGCGGCGCCGAACCTGTTGATTTCACCGCATTTGGCGGGGTATGGGGCCGACGTGCCGGCCCGGCGCGCGGTCGGCCTGATCGAGCGAAATCTGCTGCGGTACCGCGCCGGCGAGCCCCTCGAAGCCGTTATCCCGGTTGCACCGCTGGGCGAACACGCCGCCACCTGACGGTCAACGGCAGGTCAATCTCCGGTCACATTCCTGTATAGCAGGCGGGTGCTTTGTGCCTTTGGGTGTAGGATGATTCTGCGGTGCAGCTCTTCGACCAACTCTTCGGGAAGCGCGACACGCTCTGGTTCGAAAACGGGGCTATCGGTTCGCGCCCTGGGACCTTCGCGGCCCTGGCCCTCAGCGGCGGCCGGTCGATCTCCGTCATGGGGATGGCCGTGGCCCGCGAGGGACTGGCGTTCGTCTCCACCGTCCAGATCGGCGAGCCCGAACTGCAGATGACGCTGGCCCTGCGGGCACGGAAGATCGAGACGCGCGTGCGCGTCGACCGCAGCGAGCCGATGAAGGCGCCGGACAAGGTCGTCCATCGCTACTTCTGCAGTTTCATGGCGATCGCCGCCGACGATTGGGACGCGGTCGTGCGCTACGTCGAGAACAAGCCGGAGCCGAAGGTCCTCGACTTCGCGCCGACCGTCGACGATGATTTCCGCTCGCTGGCCAGCTCGGTCCAGAACGAGATCGTCAAGTACCTCGTCCGTCAGGGCCGGCTCCAGGCGCCCGGGGCGGGCCAGGCTCCGCTGATTCGGGTCGAGACCAGCAAGCCGCGCGACCTCGGTCACGGCCGCGTCGCGCGCGACGTGCTGATCCACAGCCGCATCACCAAACACCAAGAGACGGTCTCGTTCGACACGCGCTTCCGCGTGTTCTCGACCAACCAAGTCCAAGCGCTCGACTAAAGACCCAGCGTCTTCCGAACCGCGGGCAGGAAGCTGCGCGAGACGGAGACCTCGCTGCGCGCCTTGTCGTCGACGCGCAGCAAGTAGGTTCCGCCGAAGTACGGCTCGACCTCGACGACGCGCTCGGGGTTGACCAAGTACGCGCGGTGCACGCGCAGGAAACCGGCCGGCTCGAGCCGCGCCGCGGCGTCGGCCAGCGCGCCCTTCCAGCGCAGCTCGCCGTCGAACAAGCGCGCGGTGACGACGTGGCCGCTGGCTTGCACGTAGCGGATCTCCGCGATCTTGACCAGCCGCGTGCGGTCGCCGTCCTCGAGCGCGACGCGGGTGAGCGTCGCCGCGGCCGCCGCGCGCGCGTCCCCGCGCAGGCTGCGCAGGCGTTCGACCGTCCGCGCTAGCCGCTCGTGCGAGACCGGCTTGACGACGTAGTCGGCCGCCGCCAATTCGAACGCGTCGACGGCGTAGGTGTCGTGCGCGGTGACGAAGACGACCAGCGGCGGCGTCGGGAGCGCGTTGATCACCTTGGTCGCCTCGAGCCCGCTCAGCCCCGGCAGGCTGATGTCGAGGAAGACGACGTCGTATGCGCGGCCGGCCAGCGCCCGAAGCGCTTCGACCGCGTCGCCGGCCTCGCCGATCTCGACGTCGCGCGCCACCTCGCCGAGCGCGTAGACCAATTCGCTGCGCACCAACGGCTCGTCGTCGACGACCAACGCGCGCACGATCAGCGCGCCGCCGCCGGCAGCACCGCGGGGACGTGGAACGCGACCGTCGTGCCGGCACCGGGCCGACTGCTGACCCGCAACCCACTGGCCGCGCCGAACAGCTTGGTGAGCCGCTGATTGACGTTGTCGAGGCCGATCCCGTTCCCGCGCGGGACGACGCTGCCCGGCGAGAAGCCGACGCCGTCGTCGCTGACGACGATCTCCGTCCCGTCGCCCTCCGGCCGGGCGCGAATCCGCACCGTTCCGCGGCCACCTTTGGGCGTCAACCCGTGGCCGATCGCGTTCTCGACCAGCGGCTGCACCGAGAGGACCGGGACCAGCGCGACGCGGGCCCGCGGATCGACCTCGAACGCGACGTGCAAGCCGGTGAAGCGCGCGTGCTCGAAGCGCAGGTACTGCTCGACGTGCTCGAGCTCTTCGTCCAGCGAGACAAACTCGCTGTGCGGCGCGAGCGAGTCGCGAAAGTAGCTGGCGAAGTCGACCACCAGGTCGTGCGCCCGGGCTGGATCGGTGCGGGTCAGCGCGGCGATCGTGGTCAGCGTGTTGAACAGGAAGTGCGGCGAGACGCGCGCGCGCAACGCGTCCAGCTCGGCCTTGGTGACCAGCGCGTCGCGCGCATCGAGCTCGGCGGCTTCGAGCGAGACCGAGAAGACCCGCGCCAGGCCGATCGCGACCCGCTCGTCGTCCTCTTCGATCGGCGTCCCAGCCCGGTAGAGCTTGAGTGCGCCGATCACCGCGCCGCGCACGACGAACGGCGCGATCGTCACCGAGGTCAACGGGCAGGTCGGCTCCGGACAGCCGATCTGCTCGCGCGCCCGCGCGGTGATGACCTCACCGGTCGAGAGCGCGCGGTGGGTCAAGCCGGTCAACGCCGGCCCGCCGACGAGATGGTGGTCCTCGCCGCGCCCGACGTAGGCCAAAACATGCTCGACGTCGACCACCGCGCACGCATCGAGATTGAGGTTCTCGTAGAGCAGGCGCGCCGTGAAGCCGGCCGACGCAGGGCCGAGGCCACCACGCAGGTGCGGAATCGCTTCGACGACGAGGTCCAGGACGTTGTGGCTCATAGCGCGCAGTAGCGCCGGATGCGCCGCTCGATCGAGGTCCTCCTCGCACCGCCCTGGCCGGCCGAGGCCGTGCGCGGCGCACACGCCGTCGTCTTCGACGTCCTGCGGGCGACCTCGACGATCGCGGCGGCGCTGGCCAACGGCGCGGCCGGCGTGATCCCCGTCGTCGAGCCCGACGAGGCCGTCGCGCTCGGTGCGCAGCTCGGGCGCGACCGGGTGCTGCTCTGCGGCGAGCGCAACGTGACCCGCCTGGCCGGCTTCGATCTCGCCAATTCGCCGGCCGCGGTCGACGCAAGCATCGTCGACGGCGCGACGATCGTGATGACGACGACGAACGGAACGCGCGCCTTGCGCGCGGCGGCCGCCGCGCCGGCGCTCTCGGTGCGGGCCGGCGCACTGCTCAACCGGAGCGCGCTGGCCGATGCGTTGGCACGCGAGAACGGGCCGATCGTCGTCCTGTGTTCGGGTGAGAAGGGCGCCTTCTCACTCGAGGATGCGATCGGCGCCGGCGCGCTGGTCGACGCGCTGCTCGAGCGCGTCTACGAGATCGTGGTGCACGACGGCGCGCGCGCCGCGGCGCTGCTCTATCGCGCGGTCGCCCGCCACCTCGGCGAGGCTGTCGCGAGTTCCGATCACGCCCAAGAGATCGCGGCCAAGGGCTATGCAGCTGACCTCACCCGCTGCGCCGCGCTCGACACGTTGAGCGTCGTCCCAACGCTGCGCGACGGCATCCTGATCGCCGCCTGACGCGCGCAATTCTCATCGAATTCTGAGCGGCCGGCGCAGGCGCATCGCAGCGCGGCACGGGAGAAGACGCTGTGCTCTCGCTCGTGCTCGCGCTCGCCGTCGCGTCGTTCGCAGGCGTCCCCTCGGCATCCGACGACGCCCTGCGTTCGACCGTGACGATCGGGGGGACGGTCGGCGCCAGCCGTGAGGGCAATGAGGTGCAATTCGGCGCCGGCGAGATCCTCGCGCAGCGTGCGGATGGGACGCTGCTCGTCCTCACCGCGCGGCACGTCGTCGCTCACCTTGAAACGCCGCGCGTCTTTCTGCACGACGACGTTCCCTTGGGCAGCTGGGTGCAGCGCTTCTTCTCCTCCGGCGCCGGTCGCGACGCCGCGGTCGTCGCGCTCGCGCCCGACACCGACTTGGCGCTGATCGCCTTTCGTCCCGAAGTCGGCGACCGGTTTGCCATCGCGCGCTTCGGCGATGCCGATCCGGCGCAGGGCACGATCGTCGGCGATCCCTACGGCGCCGCCTGGACGACGTCGGCGTTCGCGCTGATCTCCGCCGAGAACGCCAGGCTGATCGTGCGCTGCGCGCGCTGCGGCCCCGGCGACTCGGGCGGTGGCGTCTTCGACGCCGACGGCCGCCTGACGGGGATCGTCACCGAGAGCCAGGACCGCGTCGTCGACGGGCACCCGGTGGCGACGGGGATCTTCCGCGCGATCGCGCTCACGCCGATCCGCCGCTTCGTAGCGAGCGCCGGCACTCCCACTACCGCCACCCCGACCGCGCCGCTACTGGCAACGCGCGGCATCACCGCCAGCGATGCTTGGGCCCGCTTCCACGCCGCCCGCAGCGGCCCGTAGTCAGGGCGCGAGCGGCCGGCGCATCGCGGGGGCGGGTGGAAACGCGATCGCGTTGCGGCCGGGGATGCCGACGGTCGTGTAGGTATCGCCGGTGCGCACGAGGACGACGAACGCCGGCCGCGCGTTGGCCGGTTCGTCGGCCCAACGCTGCGTCGGACCGAAGCAGATCTCCAGCCGGTCGCCGCGGCGCAACGGCTTGAGGAACGCGCTGCCGTTGTCGTCGCCCCACGCCTCGATGGTGGTACCGTCGGCCAGCGTCACCGATCCGACTTGGTAGTGCGCCGGCCCGGCCGGCTGCCGGATCGCGGCGACGGGGCCGGCGGTGCAGAGCATCGCGCTAGGCGCGCCCCGCGTTACGGTTCGTCGTCGGCGGCACCGGCGACGACGACGCCGGGCGTGCGGACCGCGACGCGGTTGCGACGCGCATCGAAGCGGACCTGGGAGCCGAACGTGCGGGTGACCGTCGCGGCGGCGATCATCGTGCGACCGCGCACGGTGAAGGGCGGATGCTCGAGCACGATCCCGCGGCCGTTCAGCACGGCGCGAGCGGTGCCGACGTGCAGCACGAGCACGTTGGTGCCGCGCCGCACGGTGACCGCGCCGGAGCCGCCATCGAAGCTCGTCTGCGCGCCGCTCGCGTCGGCGACGGCGCGCAGCGGGAGATAGGTCCCGTCGGGGGTCGTGACCGGCGCGACGTCGGAGGCCAGGCGCTGCCCGTCGACGCTGATCGTCGCCGGGCTCGACAACGCAAACGCCAGCGACGCGACCAGGGCGGTCGCGGCGGTCGTCAGCAGCAGGCGGAGGCTAGGCAGGCGTGGCTTCACGGTCGATCTCGTGGAGAAAGTCCGGGTATTGCTCGGCGATGACCTTCTCGATCTCCTGGCGGAGCCGGGCGAGGAGCTCGGTCTCGGGATAGGTCCCGACCAGCTCCCCTTTGCGATAGATCGCTCCCTTGCCCTTACCTCCGGCGATACCAACATCAGCCATTTTAGACTCGCCGGGACCGTTGACGACACAGCCCATCACCGCGACTTTGACCGGTGCCGTGTACTCTTTGGCGATAGCCTCGACCATCCGAGCAAGGTTAACGACCTCGATCTCGGCCCGGCCGCACGAGGGGCAGGCCGTGATTTCGAAGCCCTTCTCGCGGATCTGGAGGGCCTTGAGGATCCCCCAGGCGACCGGGACCTCCTCGACCGGGTCGGCGGCCAGCGAGACCCGCAGGGTGTCGCCGATCCCCTCGAACAGCAGGACGCCCATCCCGATCGAGGAGCGGATCGTCCCGTCGAACGGCAGCCCGGCCTCGGTCACGCCCAGGTGCAGGGGGTAGAACGAGCCCCGCTCGTCGAGCTGCTTGGCCAGCAGCCGGTACGAGTAGATCGTGGTCACCGCGTCGTGCGCCTTGACCGAGATGATGACGTCGGTGTGGCCCAGCTCCTCGAGGATGTCGACGTGGCGCAAGGCGGAGGCGACCAGCGCCTCGGGGGTGTGGCCGAGCTTCTCCTCGAGGTCACGGGCCAGCGAGCCCATGTTGACGCCGATCCGGATCGGGGTCTTGGTCTCCAGCGCCCGCTTGACGACCTCGACGGTCTTCTCGCGGCTGGTGATGTTGCCCGGATTCAACCGCAGCTTGGCGACCCCGGCGTCGAGCGCCGCCAGCGCCATCTTGTGGTCGAAATGGACGTCCGCGACGATCGGGACCGGCGAGCGCGCGACGATGTGCGGCAGCCCGGCGGCGTCCTTGGGATCCTGGCAGGTCACCCGCACGACCTCGCAGCCGGCCATCGCCAGACCGTAGATCTGCTCGAGCGTCTTGTCGACGTCGGCCGTGTCGGTGGTCGTCATCGACTGCACGACGACCGGGTGGTCGCCGCCGATCCAGACCTTCTTGGCATCCTTCGACCAGCTCGACTTGTTCTCGAGCAAAATCGCCTTGGTCTTCCGCCGCAGCCGGATCATTCTAACGGCGCTCCGCCCCAGGCTGCGCGCCCCCCACGCAGAGCGTGGGGCCCCCGGTCCGACCTCGCAACGAGATGCCGAAGAGATCGCGATTCTGCTGCGCTCGGTCCATCACCATTGCCTTTGAAGTCTACCAGAAGCAAGATTGATACAGCCTTAAAACGCGGTGTGGCCGCCGATGGCGCTGGCAATGTCGTGGAGCGAGACGACCAGCATCAAGGCGATCAGAACGGCGAAGCCGCCGACGTGGACCAGGGCTTCCTTCTCCGGATCGACCGGTTTTCCGCGCAGCATCTCGACCAGGATGAAGGCGGCGCGGCCACCGTCGAGCGCCGGGATCGGCAGCAGGTTGAAGATCCCAAGCGACGTCGAGATCATCGCCGCGATGGCCAGGAAGTAGAACGGGCCGAACTGCTCGGCCTGGGCCGCGGTCCGCGCCATCCCGATCGGCCCCTGCACCTGGGCGGCAACGGTCGCCGGGTGCGTCACGAGGCCCCCCAGCGCCCCCAGCGTGGCTGTCACGACGTACGCGACCTCGCGCCCGCTGTAGCTCCAGGCGCCGGCGAAGCCGACCTGCTGGTTCTGCGGGAGGGGCCGGAAGCCCAGGTGGCCTTCCTTCGGATCGCCGGGCGTCGCGACCGGGGTCACCTCGGCGCTGTGCTCGACCCCGTTGCGGCTGTAGACGACGTTCAGCCGTTTCCCGAGCGAGCCATAGATCGTGTGCACCAAGATCGTCCCGTTGGCCATCGCGTGGCCGTCGATCGAGACGATCCGGTCGCCCGCCTCCATCCCGGCGCGCATCGCGGGAAGGTCGGGGATCAGCTCGGAGATCACCGTGGTCGGCGTGTCTGAAGGGACGCCAAAGACCAAGGCCACTCCGAACAGCAGCACCAGCGCGACGATGAAGTTCGCGATCGGACCGGCCAGGACGATCGCCAGGCGCTGGAGCGGCGTCTTGGCCTGGAAGTTGTCTGGGTCGTACTCGCCGGCGCCGCGGAACTCGCGCTGCTGGTCGGCCTCGTTCGATTTCCCGTCCTCGCCCTTCATCTGGCAGTAGCCGCCGATGGGCAGGAGGTTGAGGCGGTAGACGGTCCCGCTGCGCGGCGAGGTCCACTTGGCCAGCGTCGGGCCGAACCCGACGGCGAAATCGGTCACCCGGACGCCCGCCCGCCGCGCGACCAAAAAGTGGCCGTATTCGTGGAGCACCACGAGGACGGAGAGCATCAGCAGGTAGACGATCAGGCGTTCGGCGGTCATGTGCTCCGTACGGATCCAGCGTCGCGCGTCTCCACGAATGCCCGCGCCGCGGCGCGGGCCGAGCGGTCGGCGGCGCGCACCGCCTCCAGGCTCGAATCTTCCGTATCGACCCGACCGAGAGCGGTTTCGATGCACGTCGCGATCTCGCCGAAGCGCAGGGTCCCGGCGACGAAGGCGGCGACCGCGATCTCGTTGGCGGCCGAGACGACCGCCGGGGCCGTCCCGCCGCGGGCGAGGGCCGTGTAGGCCAGCTGCAGGCAAGGGAAGCGCTCGAGGTCGGGCCGCTCGAAGGCCAGCGTCGTGGCTGGGGCGCCGCGCTCGCCACCCAGCGCCGCCAGGGCGTCCTCGAAGGGCCGGTCGTCCAGGCGGTCCGGATAGGCCAGGGCGTAGCCGATCGGCAGCCGCATATCGGGGGCGGCGAGCTGGCCGACGACGTTCCCGTCGGTGAAGACGACGAAGCCGTGGGCGACCGAGGTCCGGTGGACGAGGACCTGGACCCGCTCGCCGGGGAGGCCGAAGAGCTGGGCGGCCTCGATGACCTCCAGCCCCTTGTTCATCATCGTCGCCGAGTCGATCGTGTTCTTGACGCCCATCTGCCAGGTCGGGTGGGCCAGTGCGTCCGCCAGGGTGGCATCGGCCATCTCGGCCCGGCTACGGCCCCAGAACGGCCCGCCGGAGGCCGTCAGGACGATCGCCGCGACGCGCTCGCGCGGCGCCCCCTGCAGGCACTGGAAGATCGCCGAATGCTCGCTGTCGACCGGGAGCAGCCGCGCGCCGCTGCGCGCCGCGTGGGCGACGAGCAGCTGGCCCGCCGCGACGATCAGCTCCTTGTTGGCCAGCGCGATGTCCGTCCCGCGGTCGACCGCCGCGAAGACCGCCTCGAAGGCGACGGCGCCGTCGGTCGCGGCGAGCACGACGTCGGCACCGCTCTGCGTCGCGACGGCCAACAGCCCCGCCGGTCCGTCGCTCGCCGACGAGACGACCCGCGGCCGATGACGTTCGACCTGCTCCGCCAGCAGCTCGACGTTCTTCCCGGCCGCCAAGCCGACGATCTCGAAGCGCTCCGGATGGCGCTGCACGACATCGAGTGCTTGCCGCCCGATGCTCCCGGTCGACCCGAGAATCGCGACGCGCTTGCGGCTCGTCACGAATTCTCCCAGCGGTACTGCGAGATCACGCCGATGAGGTAGAGCGCGAAGTAGAACGCGATGCCGCCGAAGATGTACGAGTCGAAGCGGTCGAGGACGCCGCCGTGGCCGGCGATCAGCGAGCCGGCGTCCTTGACCTTCGCGTCGCGCTTGAGCGCGCTCTCGACCAGATCGCCGGCTTGCGCGGCGACCGAGGTGATCGCGGCGACGATCATCCCCTGCCACCAGGCGACGTGGACCCACGGCACGAGCGCGATCGCCGCCCCGGCCACCAGCGCGGCGGCGAAACCGCCGAGCGCGCCTTCGACGGTCTTCTTCGGCGAGAGCCGGGTCAGCTGATGGCGTCCGATCGCGCTCCCAACCAGCATCGCGAAGATGTCGGTGAAGGCGATGATGACGATGATCCACGACGTCCACACGACCCCGTCGTACAGCGCGCGGATCGCGATGAAATAGGTGATCAGCTTGCCGACGTAGAGCACGCCCAGCAGCGTGTAGGCGCTGCGCGCGAAGTTTCCCGCTGCCCCGGTGAAGGTGGCGGTCGCCAGCGCGACGACGACCGTCGCCGCGAGCAGTATCCCTTCGTAGCGATGGATGAGGCCGAAATGCGCCAGCAG
>Ga0181525_10003116_pt1 | contig 13264 bp, 9 predicted proteins | sample PEATcosm2014_Bin_48_FD_121100 | JGI IMG/M metagenome (GOLD analysis project Ga0181525, IMG submission 121100) | Peatland microbial communities from MTU Mesocosm Facility, Houghton, MI, USA - PEATcosm2014_Bin06_10_metaG | ecosystem: Environmental > Terrestrial > Soil > Wetlands > Peat | place...
ATGATGCCGATGAAGATGAACCGGGTGAGATGGGTTTTTGTCTGCAGGAAGCGAATCATGGGATGGTGACAGCCTTTTCTGTAACGGCGCTCTGGCGGGCCGGTGAGGCGCGGAGAGGCGGATTTCTGAAGTCCTTTCAAGTATAGCCGGTAGCCTGTGGGCGGTAGCCGGTCGCGGGAGTTGGGGGCCGGGAGTTGGGGGCCGGGAGCGACAGGGCATAGGGACCTGGCGCGGGCATGCCCCGAGCCATTGAGTTTCAAGATGGTACAGGGCAGTACTTCCGGGCTGAATCAGAATCGATTTGCGTTGACGTTCAGGTGACAGGAGGAGTCTTCTACTTGCTGTGGGGTGAACCTGGCCTTCGCTTGTTTTTGGGGCGTGCGGGTTTGTTCGCCCGTAGTGAAGTTTCAGAATGGTACAGGGCAGTACTTTCGGGCTAATCAGAATCGATTTGGGTTGACGTTCAGGTGACAGGAGGAGTCTTCTGCTTGCTGTGGGGTGAACCTGGCCTTCGCCGGTTTGGGTGTTGGTTTTGCGGTTTTTTGCTTTTTTTTTGCATCGATCCGACCCTATCGAGGGCCGGGCGGGATGTACTGCTCGAGATAGCGGAATCTGAGGGTTTCGACGTGGACGGAGGTACCGGGACCTTCGCTGAGGGCATGCGTGCGGTTGGGATAGTCCATGAAGTCGAAGGTCTTGCCGAGCGCGATGAGGCGATTGACGAGCATTTCCGTTCCCTGAAAGTGGACGTTATCGTCGCCGGAGCCGTGGATGATGAGCAGATGCCCGGTGAGACTTTCGGCGAATTTGATGGGAGAGCCGTCGTGGTAGCCGGTGGAGTTATCTGAGGGCAAGCCCATGTAGCGCTCCTGGTAAATGGTGTCGTAGAGCTGCTCATCGGGGACCGGCGATGAGGCGACGGCGGCCTGGACCTGGCCGGGGTAGCGAAACATTTCGTTGAGGGTGGCGGAGCCGCCGCCGCTGTGACCCCACATGCCGACGCGGGCGGGATCGATATAAGGATGGGCCTGCTCGAAGGCGGTGATGGCCTGGGACTGCTGCTGTGAATTGATGATTCCGATTTGGCCGTAGATGGCTTTACGCCAGGCACGGCCGCGTGGAGCGGGGGTGCCCTGGTTATCGAAGCTGACGACGACGTAGCCTTCGCGCGCGATCGCCTTATCGAGGGTGAAGCGCCAGGCGTCGTGCACCATGGTGGCGGCAGGCTCGCTGTAGACGTTGATGAGCAGGGGGTACTTCTTTGCGGGATCGAAATGGGGAGGCTTCACGATGAAGGTGCTGAGCATTATTGCGCCGTTGGCGACCGGGGTTTCAGTGAATTCGATGGGTTCGGGATCGAGGGCGTTTTCCTTCGCGATGAGGTCGTCGTTGGTGACCATGGAGCGAACGACCTGGTGGGAGTCGACGCGGACGAGGTCGTAGCTGGTGGGGTGGGTGGCGCTGGAGTAGCCGTGGATGGCCCAGGCTCCGTTGGGCGACGCGTTGTAGAAATTGGTGCCGGTGAGATTCGCTGGGGTGATGCGCTCCGGGTTTCCAGTTCCGTCGAGGCGGGAACGGTAGAGGTAGGTGCGAATCGGATCGTCAGGGGACGCGGTGAAGTAGAAGAAGCCGTGGGCTTCATCCAGCAGGACGGGGGTGATGATGTCGGCGGGGAAGTTGGTGATGAGGCGAGGCTGGCCGGTGTCGCGGGAGATGAGGAAGGCGTGGCGCCAGCCGTCGCGCTCGCTGATCCAGAGGAGGTCGGTTTTGCGAGGGGATGCGGAAGCGGAGAGCCACTGAAAGTTGTCGACGAGGTCGACCCAGGCGGGGTCTTTGTCTTCAAAGAGGAGGCGGGATTTGCCGGAGCGGGCGTTGGCGATGAGGACGCGGTTGGTGTTCTGGAGGCGATTGAGGTTTTCGAGGATGAGCTCGCCTGAATCGCCGATCCAGTCCATGCGCGGGATGTACTGATTGCGGGGATCGCCGGGGACGTCGATCCACTGGGTCGCGCCGCCCTGCGCGCCGATCACACCGACGCGAACAGCGGCGTTGGCGCCGCCGGGATGGGGGTAGCGATACTGGAAGAGGGTTGGGTACTCGGCTTTCGTGTCATTGATGAGGGCATAGTCGCCGACGCCGGACTGGTCGAACTGCCAGTACGCGATGGAGGCGGAGTCGGGGCTCCAGCGAAACGCGTCGCGCAGGGCGAACTCCTCTTCGGTGACCCAGTCGGTCGTGCCGTTGATGATTTCGGTGGAACCATCGTGGGTGAGCTGGCGGACGGAGCTGTCGGCGAGAGTCTCGACATAGAGATTGTTGGCCTGAACCCAGGCGACGCTGCGGCCGTCGGGTGAGAATTTCGCGAACATGAGCGAGGAGGGTGGGGCGTCCACGCCGAGTTTGGTGAGATGGCCGTCGGCAAGGCGGAGGACCCAGTAATCGCCGCGGGTGTTCTGGCGCCAGACCTTTTGAGTATTGGTAAAGATGAGCAGCTGTGTGTGGTCGCCGGACCACTCATAGTCGTCGATCGCGAGGGGCGCGGATTGGCCGGGTGGGATCAGCTTTTCCGCGGAGATGATGACGGTGCGTTTGCCGGTTGCCGTTTCGTACGCGACGAGATCGGTACCTCGGAGGTCGGTGGCTCCGGATTTGGCGGCGGAGTCTTCGAGGATGGTGTAGCGGTCGCCGTCACTGAGCCAGCGGCTCTCCTTTGGCGCGTGCGTGCGGTACTCGTGCTTTTCGTATATCGCGTGGAGCGTTTGCACGAACTGGGGCGAGGGCCCTGGAGTGTCGGGTGCGATTTGGGCGATGAGCGGCGCGGGGCCGGCAAGGGCCAGAGCGATCAGGGAGAGGCGGAGCCGCCGGTGGAGCGTGTGAACGATGGGAGGCATGGGTTTCCAGGATAAAGGTGTAGAGAGTGCAGAGCCAGTGTTCAACGAGACGCGCCGGAGCGCAAGTTGCAAGGGGGAGTTAACGGAGGTTGTTGCGGCATTGCGATCAGCGACGTTAGGTGGGCCATTGGCTGTCGGAAATCCACAGACAAAACTCCGGCGTGTCCTGGGTGAGGGTAGCGAAGGCGATTCCGGGGAGCGAGAGGGTTGGTGGCGGCCCTGCCGTCACCTTGTACTTAACAATTGATCCTGTTCCTTTGCCGCCGGTGCCATCCTGAAAGACGACATAGACATTGCCGGAGTCGTCGAAGGCAAGGCCGCCGATTTTATTCTTCGCCGGTACATTGATCGCCACGCTTTGAAGCGACAGCGACGCGCCCGTGGCCGAGGCGGGCAGGGCGCTCCAGTAGAGGCCCTCGTCGGCACTTACCCATAGCCCTTTATTGTTGACGGAGAGATGGGTGGGACTTTTCAGGCCGGTCGCGGTTCCGGGCGGCAGCGGCGTTCCATTACTCAGGTCGTACATATTGACCTGTGAATCTACTTCGTCGCAGACAAACAGGATGCCATTGGCGATCGCGACATCTCGAACCGAGTTAGCGGGCTGGTCGTTGGTTTTGGCCTTGCACGCGCCCGTCCTACAGGTCACGCCCAATCCGCCATTGGTTTGGCTTACCGGGGTTGCTTTGGCACCCTTGAGGTCGCCGAATTGCGAGGCGACGAAAGTGCCATTGAGGAAGGGCGCCTTCGGATACTGGGTTTGCAGATAGGTGGACACGCAGCCGGAGCCAAGCGCTCCGTTGATCTGACCATTGGGGCCGGCGGTCAGGCCGACCCTGGCGACAACGTTGCTGTCCTGGTTGGAGACGAAGCAGTTTGCCGGCAGCTGTGAGGAGTCGAACGCAATTCCGAAGGGATGCATGATCGACTGACCTTCGGCGATGACGGTATCGAGGTAGGTGAACAGCGGCCCCTTGCCAGGAGGGCTTTTGAAGACGAGTACGCCGCTGGAGCTTCCGCCACCATTGACCACAAAAAGATTGCCGCCCCAAACGGCCATTCCGCGGAGCTCGTCGAGGGTGACGCCCGCGGGCACAGACAGAGCATTCCGGGTCTGCGGCGGCTGGTCGCTCGGTTGGCCATGGGTAGAGAAGCCCCAGATGTTATTCGTTCCGGTGGGACCGCCGTGAAAGGTGACGAGTAACATTCGCTCCTGCTCCTTTTGATTCTTCTCATCTGCCTGTGCGACGAGGATAGCGGATCTTTGTACCGGGGGATAGTTTTCACGTGGGGCGAAAGAACTCGCGTCAACCATGCCTCCAGGCAGACTGGTTCAAGAAAGTAATGGCGCGGTCGCTCATCTATCAAGCACATGTGGAGGCGCGTGCTCGTCGCGGGGAGGAGGGTCCGAACCCCGGTGAAGATCTTCACTATGTGAGGGGATGGCTTGCGGTAGTCTCTGCAAAGAATCGATGGCGCGCTATGCGGTTCGTTGGGATTCGAGTTTGCTGATGCGGACCTGGAGGTCGTGGAGATTCAGGATGGCGTCGAGTTTTGTGTTGACCTCGGAGAAGCGGGAATCGAGCCTCGAATTCACGGAATCCAGCTTTGTGTTCAATTCGGAACTCAGAGCGTCGAACTTTGTGTTCATCTCGGAGCTAAGAGAATCGAACTTGGTGTTCATCGCGGAAAAGCGCGCTTCGTTGACCCGTTCGAGCGCAGAGATACGCGCGTCGAGGGCCTTAATTTCACCGCGCAACTCCTGAATGCCGGGCGCGACGAAGTCCTGCACCGCCTGGCGAACGCCGGTAATGACGTCGGAATTGGCCATCTCTTCCTCTGCTTTGACAGTAGTACGGGACGCTTGTGGCTTTGCTAACCGATTTGGGTCGACGGATGCACTTTTGTACTAGTCGCCGGGGAGATGGTCGCGGTACTGGTCCCAATGGGCAATTAGTGTATGGATCACGGGGGAGCCTACGCGGTATGCGGCTTCTAATGCGGGGATGCCGCCGATGTAGGGAGCGGTGAGGGATTCGGCGGCGGAGTGGCCGGGGGCCTGGGTGGAGTAGTTGGAGGCGGTGCGGAGGAGGAGGAAGCGGCGGAAGTCGGCGCGGTGCATTTGGTCGAGGCGGGTGAGGGCTTCGGCGATGCCGGAGTCTTCCATGGCGGTCATGGTGAAGCGGCCCTGGCCTTTGGTGTGGATGCGGACCCAGTCTTCGGCCCATTGGTTGAGGATGACGCCGTGCCAGTAGGAGTCGGAGGCAAGGACGTCGCCCTGGAGCACGAAGGGCGGCTTTTGGGCGTTGGGGAAGCCGGTGTAGGTGGCTCGGAAGGCGGCGACATCCGGGGTGTCGATGACGGGAACGTTTTGGAGGGGCGTGTCTTTGGTGAGGTTAAAGGCCCAGTCGGCGAGGGCGGCGTTGAGCGGGTAGGCGCGGGGCTCGGTGACCCAGACGCGGTTGGGCTCGGGCTCGGCGCCGGCGCGGAGGGAGCCGATGGCGAAGATGCCGTAGGGCCAGCCGGAGGGAGCTTCGCGGGGATCCATTTCCTGGCGGATGTCGGTGACGACGAATTTGGCCCAGGCGGCGGAGCCGACGGAGGCGACGTTGGGGTCGACGCCGGCGATGCCTGCGAGGAGCCAGTAGGCGTGGGTGAGGTCGAAGCGCGGATCGAGGCCGAGGGCCATGATGGAGGCGGCGGCGGGACCGATGGTCATGCCGGTGACGATGCCGAGGATGTCGCCGGGTGCGTTGGTGCGGAGGGGGTGGACTCCGCCGGGGAAGGGAAGGACGCGGTCGAGGTGCTCGCGCTCGACCCAGAATTGAAATTCGCCGGGTTTGTCGCCGGTGTCGTTGCCGACTTCGAAGGTGGTGACGATGACGACTTTGATGGGGATGGGTTTTTCTGACGCGGTTTGGGCGAGCGTGCAGACAGGGGCGTAGAGGCAGGTAAGATACACGAGGAGTGATGCGAGTTTACGCATGCTCTTGCAATCCATGGTGTGGGGTGACGGCGTACTGAGAACAGGGTACAGGTTACAGGGTACAGAATTGTCACCTGGAGTGGTGCTGGTGCGTCGAATGAGGGGAAGGGTAGAGTAGGAAGCTATGTTGATAAGGACGAAAGCGCAGATTCCATCGTCGGAGATTACGCCGCGGGCGATGTTTATGAACCGGCGGGCGTTTATGGGGGCAGCTGCAGCGACAGGGGTTGCGGCGGTTGCGGGCGAAGGGATATCGCGGTTGGTGCGGCCGCGCAGTGTGGAGGCGGCGGAGAAACTAGTGACGGTGAAGAGTCCGCTGTCGACGACGGGCGAAGCGCTGACGTCGTTTGAAGACATCACGCACTACAACAACTTTTACGAGTTTGGGGTGGACAAGGGCGATCCGGCGCGATATGCGGGAACGCTGAAGACGCGGCCGTGGACGGTGCAGGTGGAAGGGCTGGTGAAACAGAAGAAGACGTTCGGGATCGATGACCTGATGAAACTGAAGGCAATGGAGGAGCGGGTGTACCGGTTCCGGTGCGTGGAGGCGTGGAGCATGGTGATTCCGTGGGCGGGGTATTCGCTGTCGGAATTTATCAAGGCGTGCGACCCGCTGCCGGGGGCGAATTTCATTCAGTTTATTTCGCTGGCGGATTCGAAGACGGAGCGGCTGCCGTTCGATGCGGGGATTGCGTGGCCGTATTCGGAGGGGCTGCGGATGGATGAGGCGATGCACCCGCTGACGCTGCTGACGTTCGGATTGTATGGCGAGGTACTCCCGAATCAGGACGGCGCGCCGGTGCGGGTGATTGTGCCGTGGAAGTACGGGTTCAAGTCGGCGAAGTCGATTGTGAAGGTGAAGTTTGTGAAGAGTCAGCCGGAGACGACGTGGAACATGATGTCGCCGCAGGAGTACGGGTTCTATTCGAATGTGAATCCGAATGTGGATCATCCGCGATGGAGCCAGAAGACGGAGCGGGTGATTGGGGCGCCGATTTATCGTCAGCGGAAGCCGACGCTGATGTTCAACGGATACGGGGATCAGGTGGCGAGTTTGTATGCCGGGATGGATTTAAAGAAGAACTATTGAAGGGCAGAGTTTAGAGTTTAGGGATTAGGGATTCGAAAAAGCGCTGGTGAGCCATGTTTGGGAAAATGCGCCATTGATCACGATTGACGGAATTAGCTTCGGATGAGTAAGCGGTGGATTGTGGCGCTGAAGGTGGTGGCGCATGCGGCTTGTCTGGGGCCGGTGATTTGGCTGCTTTGGCGGCTGTATTTGTCGGTGACTTCGCAGCCCGATGCGCTGGGGCCGGATCCGACGCACACCGTGACTTTTTTTACGGGACGGGGAACGCTGCGGCTGCTGGTGATTACGCTGGCGGTGACGCCGGTGCGGCGATTGATTCCGAAGCTGAGCTGGCTGGTGCGGTTCCGGCGGATGCTGGGGCTGTATGCGTTCTTCTATGCGTGCCTGCATTTGATGACGTACGTGTGGCTGTATGCGGGTTGGAGCTGGGCGGCGATGGTGGATGATATCAGCCAGCGGCGGTTCATTTTGGCGGGGCTGACGGCGTGGTTGATGCTGGTGCCGCTGGCTCTGACGTCGACGGCGTGGTCGATTCGTAAACTGGGCGGGAAGAACTGGAATCGGCTGCACTGGCTGACTTACTGCGCCGCGATTGCGGGGGTGGTGCATTACTGGTGGGGAGTGAAGTCGGGGGTGAAGAGTCCGCTGGGGATCACGGTGGTGCTGGGGGTGTTGCTGGTGGCGCGGCCGATTTTGGCCCGACTGCAGCGTTCAGGGCACCGCGTTCAGCCAGCGCCTTGATCTGATAGCAGGAATTGAAGCTCCACAGTGGCGAATTAGATCGGCAGGCCTGCGGAGACTTTGCGGCCGCCCGTCAGGCGGAGTTGCGTTCATGCGCTATTGGCGTGGGCACTGCGGCACACTCAAGCCGCAGTGCTTGAATCATGCCGGTGAGAGAGATTCAAGTTGCTTAGAATGCATTGGTAAAGCACATGAATGCCTAACGCCGAGGTGTCGCATGACGAACGGGTCTCATCTCCTGTCCAGCCGAAGAGAATCCGATTGCTTCATTGCGCGGAGAGCTTTGGAGATGTGGCTGGGTTGGCTAACGCCGTTGAGGTGGTTCACCGTAATTGGGACCACAGTGCTGTCAGCGTTGGCGGGGGCAACAATCCTGGGGGCGCCCAGGCTCATCGGAAGCAGCTTCCCGACATTCGCCGGTCTTTGTGCCCTAGGCGCCTCCATACTCAGCGTTTTGCACACAGCCCTGCACTGTGATGCACATCAGGCGGAATGTCGCAGGCTAATCAATTCGTACACAGCCCTCGAGGCCGCGTTCCAGGCACTTCAAACTTTCCCGCAAGCGGAGTTGAAAGCCAGGGCAAACGAGCTCGAGAAGATATACGAGGACACGTTGAAAGCTGCGATGGCTTCTCCACCCGTCCTCTTGCGCAAACGTGCGACGAAAGAACGCATTGAAATGGCGAGGGATTGATTGAGTGTTGGCCGCCTAATTCTGAGGTGCGGGTGCTTTGCGCTTTCCGACTGCTGCCAAACCCTGCAGACGTGAGTGCGCGGCAGGGGCGGAGTTGAAACTCGGTTATCGAAACGGGACAACGCGGTACTTTCGCGCGGAACGCGGAATGAAGTTTGTTGACGATGGTCCAGTCAAGAGCTTTTGCTACTTGCTGTGGGGTGAACCTGGCCTTCGCCTGCTGCGGGGCTTTTTTTTGGGGGGGGCGTTTTTTTCTGAAAGCTGTTCAGGCGTTGCCGAGGGTTTTGGTCATTTTCAGGAAGCGGCGGGTTGGAGGGGCGGAGTCGAATTCTATTATCAAAACGGGACAACGCGGTACTTTGGGGTGGAACGCGGTATGAATTTTGTTGACGATGGGATGGCCAGGAGCTTCCACTTCTTGCTGTGGGGTGAACCTGGCGTTCGCCGGGGTTGGTGTTGTTTTTTGGGCTGGTTGGGTTTTTTGGGGGGCCTCTGCCTGCTGCTGGTCAGCCTGGGCCGAGGGGCTTGGTCATTTTGATGAAGTGGCAGGGCTCAAGGAGGCGCGGGATCATTTCGGGGCGGACGGGTTCGGTGCCGTTGTCGGTGTAGCCGAGTTTGCGGTAGAAGGGCGGGAGCTCGGTGCGGAGGTTCACGACCGTGATATCCATGTGGTGGGCGCCCATCTCGCGGGCGAACTCTTCGGCGGCGGCGATGAGGCGGCGGCCGAGGCCGGATTTCTGGCGCGCGGTATCGACGGAGAGCAGGCCGAAGTAGGCGCGGTCTCCGCGTAGCTCTACGTAAACGGCTCCGGCGAGGGTGTTGTTTTCTTCGGCGACCAGGAAGCGGCCTTTTTTAAAATGGGCGAGGGTTTCTTCGGGTGTTAGGCGGTCGCGCGCGATGAAGAAGGCTTCGACTTGGAAGGCCTTGTTGATGAGGGCCGTCACGGCGGGGAGCTCGGGTTCTTCTGCGAATCGGATGTCCATGGGTCGTTTGGGAGAAGAGTTTAGAGTTTGGAGTTTAGAGTTTAAAGCCCGTAGCCCGTAGCCCGTAGCCCGTAGCCGGTAGCCGGTAGCCGGTAGCAAAAGCAACCGCGGATCCTTCGCCCGCTTACGCGGGCTCAGGATGACAACTTCATAAGATCGGGATGACAACCTAAAACTCAAGGGCCGGTAAACGGCAGGGCCCTAAAACTTCAAGGGGCCGGTAAACGGCAGGGCGCTAAAACTTCAAGAGCCGGTAAACTACAGGGCCCTAAAACTTCAAGGGGCCGGTAAACTGCAGGGCGCTAAAACTTCAAGGGCGGGAAAGGGAAAGGGCCGGCGGTTTTGGCTGCCGGCCCCTTTTTGATTCTGACTCGCTTTCAAGATCATCGCGAGGCGGGACCTTTGTTGAGGGCGGCGTCCTTCTGGGCCAGGACTTGCTGGACGTGTTGCTCGAGCTGGGCTGCTTGCGGGATGAGGTTGACGGCCTGCTGAATCTCGGGATCCCAGTTCGCTTTGACCTGCAGCTCGGAGGTGAGGCCGAATTGCGTGGCGAAGAGCGAGGCTTTGATGTTCATCTTCACCCAGTCAAGGTTGGCTTCAAGTTCCTGCGGCGTGTAGTCGAGATTTTTAGAGGAGAGATACTGCTTGAAATCGCTGAGGGCGGCATCGTCGACGGTGAAGTCTTTGGTGACGGTGCGATGCGAGAGGTACTCCTCGGTGAAGCCGAGGAAGGCATCCTGCTCGAGGAGCAGCTCCTGGAAGGGATTGGACTTGGGGGTTTCGACCTTGATGTCGGGAGTGATGCCGCCGCCGCCGTAGACGGTGCGGCCGGAGTCAGTGAGTTTGACTTCGCGGTCTTTCTCGTCCTGCGGGGTGTCGTGGTTGTAGTAGTAGTCGTAGAGCGAGACGCCGTTGTAGTTGCGCTGGATGAGGCGGCCGCTGGGGGTGAAGTAGTGGTACGTGGTGAGGGCGAGGCCGGTGTTGTCAGAGAGGGTGTAGACAGTCTGGACGAGGCCTTTGCCGAAGGTGGTTTCGCCTGCGATCAGAGCGCGGTCGTGATCCTGCAGAGCGCCGGAGACGATTTCAGCCGCTGAGGCAGTGCCGCGGTTCACGAGGACCACGATGGGGAAGCTGTCGCCTTCGTTGCCGTGGGTGGCGCGGTAGATCTGCTCGGGGAAGGCGCGGCCGCGCTGGGAGACGATGACCTGTCCGCGCTTGAGGAGGCGGTCGCAGACGCTGACGGCTTCAACGAGCACGCCGCCGGGGTTGCCGCGGAGATCGAGGACGAGGCCTTTGAGGCCGGGGCCAAAGTTCGAGATGGCGTCGTCAAACTCGCGGCCGGTGGTTTCCTGGAACTGGCGGATGTGGATGTAGCCGATGCCGGGGTGAATCTCGTAGGCGAGGTCGATGCTGGCGTTGGGGATTTCGTCGCGGACGAGGTCGAAGTTGATGGGCGATGAGGCTCCGACGCGGGTCATGGTGACGTTGACCTTGGTGCCGCGGGGACCCTTGAGACGGTTGGCCACGTCGTCGGAGCTGAGGCCGGCGGCGGACTGGCCGTCGATCGAGGTGATGACGTCACCGGGATGAACGCCGGCGCGGAAGGCGGGCGAGTTCTCGATGGGATAGACCACGACGACCTTGCCGTTGATGGGCTGGATGAGCATGCCGACGCCGTAGTACTTGCCGTGCTGGTCCTCTTTCATTCGCGCGTAAGCTTTGGGGTCGTAGAAGCTGGAGTGCGGATCGAGGGTGTGGAGCATCTCGGGGATGGCTCCGTCGTAGATGGCCTTGTCGGGCATGTCGCCGGTGAGGGGCTCGGCGTAATTTTTGGAGACGATGTCGTAGACGGCGCTGAAGGACTTGAGGCCGTCGCGGAAGTTGGACTCGTCGGTGGCGGACTGCGCGCCAACCTGCTGGCTGAGGACCATGCCGCCGAGGGCACAGACGGCAAAGAACACGATGAGGGAGAAGAAGGTGCGGCGAGTGCGGATGGACATGCTGGTCAGGGATCCTGGCGCTCGGTCCGTGTGGGGCGGAGGGGGAGCGACTTTACTGGTGAGTATAACAGCAGCCTGTAGCCGGTAGCCTGTGGCCGGTAGCTAACCGCCTGGAGCTGGGCGCCTGGAGCTGGGAGCCTGGAGCTGGGAGCCTGGAGCTGGGAGCCAGGAGCCTGGGGCCTGGGGCCTGGCGCCTGGAGCTGGGAACTGGTGGCTGGCTGGGCAGAGATCAGTGGTCAGTGATCGGGAGACCGGAGACAGGAGACCGGAGACCGGAGGCGGGAGAGGGAGGCCGGAGAGGGGGCGGCGTTTCTGCGGGGCAGGACGGGGCGAGTCGGGGTGGGGAAGAAACAGGGGGCGGGGCGGCGGGTCGTTATGGTAGCGTGATGCCAATCGATCCCCGGGATCGATGGCTGAGTGGGCCCCTGGAGAGGGTTTTCCGATGTGGATTTGCAGGTTTGGAAGCGGCGCGATTCGCTGGTTGGTTCGCGGGTCAGGTTGGCGCGTTGTTGTGCTTTTTTCGTTCGCAGGGGTGGCCTGGGGGCAGGCTCCGAGCGTGGCTCCGAATACTGCGCCGACGGGGGTGCGCGGGGTGGAGGCGGAGAACGTGGACACGGGGCCGGTCAAGAACGGCCATCAATATGTGGTGGCGATCGGCATCGATCACTACTCAAACTGGCCCATGCTGAGCACGGCGGTGAGCGATGCGACAGGATTCGCTCAGTTGCTGACGACGAAGTTCGGGTTTGAGAATGCGGTGCCGCCGCTGACGGAGAAGAACGCGACGCGGGGAGCGATCGACTCGCTGATCGACGACGATTTGCGGAGCCGGCTGCAGCCGGAGGATTCGCTGATTATTTTTTTTGCGGGGCATGGGACGACGCGCAACGACAAGATTGGGGACGTGACGCGTTCGGTGGGGTTCATCGTGCCGTGGGATGCGCGCGCGCCGGGGGCAAACGAGCACTGGAGCGATTATCTGAACGTGGAGGAGCTGCTGCGGACGATCAGCACGCTGCCGCCGGCGCACATTCTGGTGATTCTGGACAGCTGCCACAGCGGGATGGCGCTGGGGAGCAAATTTTCAAGCAGCCGGGACGATACGCGGTTTCAGAAAGACATGCTGCAGAAGGTGAGCCGGAAGGTGATCACCAGCGCGCTGGGAGACCAGGTGGCGGCGGATCGGGGACCGGTGCCGGATCATTCGCTGTTTACGGGAGCGATGATCCAGGGGCTGACGTCGGGGAAGGCGGACACGTTTGGCACGGGGTTTGTGACGGCGAGCCAGCTGGGGACGTATGCGCAGCACGAGGTGGCGTCGGCGCAGGAATCGAAGCAGACACCGGCGTTTGGGGCGTTCGATCTGGATCAGGGAGGGGAACTGATTATCCAGCTGGGCGCGGGGCCGAGCACGGGGAATGCGGACGGGGAGAATCCGGCGAAGACGCTGACGAAGTATGAGACGAATGAAGTGGCGCGGATGCGGGAGCAGGGGCAGAAGTACTGGCAGGCGGACGAGCCTAAGAATTTTAAAGCGGCGCGGAGCGGGGCGCTGAAGCTGTGCGAGGGCGGCGAGGGATGGGGGTGCCTGCAGGCGGCGCAGAGTTTTGCTGTGGGACTGGGGGGCGGGACGGACTATGTGCGGGCGCTGGATCTGGCGCAGTCGGCGTGCGGTGCGCAGGTTCCGAACGCGTGCGTGCTGCTGGCGGGGCTGTACACGAGCGGGGAGAGGATCGAGCCGGACATGCAGAGTGCGGCGCGGCTTTTCGATGAGACATGCAACCAGGGAAATTTGCGCGGGTGTTTTGGGCTGGGGCGGTTGTACCTGGTGGGCCACGGAGTGCCGCAGGATAATGCGAAGGCGAAGAGCCTGTTC
>Ga0181525_10003117_pt1 | contig 13264 bp, 10 predicted proteins | sample PEATcosm2014_Bin_48_FD_121100 | JGI IMG/M metagenome (GOLD analysis project Ga0181525, IMG submission 121100) | Peatland microbial communities from MTU Mesocosm Facility, Houghton, MI, USA - PEATcosm2014_Bin06_10_metaG | ecosystem: Environmental > Terrestrial > Soil > Wetlands > Peat | place...
GCTTCCATCGACGCCATGAACGCCGGAAAGGACGTTTATTGCGAGAAGCCCATGGTGCATTCGATCGAAGAGGGCCACGCGGTGATCGCGGCCGAACGCAGCACCGGGCGGATCATCCAGGTGGGCAGCCAACGGGTCAGCTCCATCATCTACCAGAAGGCCAAAGAGCTGATCCGGGATGGCGCTATCGGCAAGCTGAATCTGATTGAAGCCTGGTGGGAGCGGCCCGTCGACAACGATGAGCTAGTGTTCCGGAATTCGATTCCGCCGGATGCCTCGCCCGCGGCCATCGATTGGGATCGCTTTGTGGCCAACACCACGCAGCGGCCCTTCGACGCGCAACGGTTTTTCCGGTGGCATAATTATCGGGACTACGGCACGGGCATACCCGGAGATCTGTTTGTGCACCTGTTTTCGGGAGTGCACTTCGTGCTCGACGCGGAAGGGCCGTCGCGAGTAATGGCCACTGGGGGCACGCGTTATTGGAACGATGGGCGGGAAATCCCGGACGTGATGCTAGGGCTGGCCGATTATGCGGAGGGGGCGCGCCACCCGGCGTTCAACTTGGTCCTCCGCGTGAACTTCGAGCAGGGGTCCGAGGAGACTTCGGGATTCCGGTTCGTGGGCGAAAAAGGCATCCTGCACATTCACGGCGATGGCGTGCGGCTGGCCCGACACAACCGTCCCGTGGAGCCCGGATACAATATCGAAACTTTCGCCGAGGCGGCGCAGCGGGAGTTTCTGCGGGAATACCGCCGGAAGTACCCGGCGCGCCCGGCCACGCCCGACATCATGCGGTCGGCGCCGGTGGAGGAATTTCTAGCCCCGGACGACTATAGCGATCACGCCGCCCACATAGCCAATTTCTTTGCGGCCGTGCGCAGCCGCAAACTGGTGGTGGAGGATGCGGCATTCGGTCTGCGGGCGGCTGGCCCGGCGCTGTTGGCCAATGCCAGCCACTACGAGGGGAAGATTTGCGGCTGGGATGCGCGGGCGATGGAGCGCATATGAAATCGGAACAGATCACGCGGCGCGGCCTGCTGCTGGCCGGAAGCGCCGTACTCGGCGCGCGGGTCGGCGCGGCTCAGCGGCCGCCGCATACCGTGCGCTTCGGAGTGCGCACACCGCTTCCCAAGACGAGTCTGCGCGAGAGGGCCATGCTGGTGGGCCGCCTGGGTTACGACGGCATCGAGCTGGGCCAGGAATGGCTGAATCAGCCGGTGGAGGCGATTCAAGAGCAACTCGCGGGCGCCGGCGTCGCGGTTAGCGCCATTGTGGGATCGATTCAGCTATTGGACACGGACCCGCAGAAGCGCGCCGAAGGCGTGGATCTGGACCGGCGGCGCCTGCGGATGGCGCAAGACCTGGGCGCCGATTGCGTGATCGAAGTGCCGGTCTTCGGTGCCAACAAATTTCAGGATATTTCTCCGCTCATGACCGCGCGGGAAGTTGAGGAGAAGCTGCTGATTGCCGGGTTGAGGCAGCTCGCCGGAGACGTGGAGCGCAGCGGGATCACGCTGCTGCTGGAGCCGTGCAACCACAAGGAGACGCATTTCATGAACCGGCAAAGCCAGGCGGCGGAGACCATCGAAGCGGTGGGCGCGCCGGGCATCCGGACGCTTAGCGATTTCTATCACATGCAGTTGGAGGAGCGCGATATCGGCGAGACGCTGGGCCGTTACGGCAAGTATACGGCCTACGTCCACCTGGCCGATGGCGCGGCGCGCACCGAGCCGGGATCGCTCCCGTTCGACTATCGCCCCGGCTTCCGGGCACTGAAGAAGTGGGGTTACGCGGGATGGCTGACGGTGGAATCCGGCGCGACCGACGACCCCGAGCACGCACTGAGCCGCGCGCTCCCATATCTGAAGCGTCAGTGGCGCGAAGCGTAAGCGTCGCGTGGCGGAATTCGTCGTAAACCAGGGTGGGGAAGCGAAATCGCCAGCCCACCCGGGCGGATCCATTTACATGCTTTTGCGCTTCCGGCGGCGGGCCACCAGCAGCACCAACACCACTCCGGCGGCGAGCCATAGAACGGCTTGAAATAACGTATTGCTACTCACTGTGCGGTTCCTCCTTTCTCATTGAATCCCCTTCATCATGGGGAACAAGTATTTGAAAACCTGCAAAATGCCCGGTCCGGCCGCCACCACCATGATGGAAGGCAAGATGAAGAAGAAGATGGGGAATACCAGTTTCACTCCCACTTTGGCGGCTCTTTCTTCCGCCTCCTGCCGGCGGCGGACGCGCATGAACTCGGAATGCGTGCGCAGCGCGTCGGCCATGCTGGTGCCGAAGCGGTCCGACTGGATCAGAATGGCCGTTAATTTCCGCAGTTCGGGCTCGCCCGTACGTTCCGCCAGATTGCGCAAGGCCTCGGCGCGGCGCTTCCCGGCGCGCATTTCGAGCGTAACCAGCCCCAGTTCCTCGCTCAGCTCGGGATGCGCCAGCACCAGTTCGCGGCCCACGTTTTGGAGAGCCTGATCGAGGCCCAGCCCGGCTTCGACGGAGACCACCATCAAATCCAATCCGTCGGGTAGCGACAGACGCAGTTTCTCCTGGCGCTTGCTGACCATGCGCTCCAGGAAGAACCCGGGGAGCCAGTATCCAGCCCCGGTGGCGGCCAGAGGGAGCACGATGCGCAGCACCGGGTTCACCGTAATGTTGTCCCGGAAGACGATCGACAGGATGGCCAGCGTCACCGCCGCGATCACCTTGATACCGTACAACAGCGGGACGGCGCTTTCCGTCCGGTACCCGGCCGCGATCAGCGTGCGCCGGGTGGTGCGCGCATCTTGGGGTGAGATGGGCGCATGCTGCCCGATGGCTTGGACGCGGCGCGCCAGCATCGACTGCTTGGGCTGTCCAATGCGATCGAGCGTCACCGCGCCTGTCGGCTCGGGATCGAGTTGTTCGAGCATCCGCGCCGGCTTGGCGTAACGGCCGTAGCCAAAGGCCGTGATGGCCGTCGCCAGCAATCCAAACAACGCCACGGAAACCAATAAAGCCATAATCCAGCCTTTCCTCTAAACCTTGATCCTGATGATCTTCCGGATCACCAACTGACCCACGATCTGGCCCACAATGGATCCCGCTATGAGCTTCTTGCCGTCCGGGTCGTTCAGCATCGACTGCAGATAGGTGGGCGCCGCCATCATCATCAGAACGGCGGTAGCCGCCGGCAAAATCGTGAGCACCAGCGCCGTAATCCTGGCATGCGCGCTGGCGGCTTTGACCTGGCCCTTCAACTGAAACCGCCCGCGGATGATTTGCCCCAACCGGGTGAGAATTTCGCCCAGGTTGCCGCCCGTTTGTTTCTGCAGGATGACCGCCGAGACGAAAAACCGCACGTCCACCAGGGGAACCCGTTCCGCGAGATTGTAGAGCGACGTATCGAGCGGCGAGCCGAGATTCTGTTCATTGAAAAGCGTGCGGAACTCCACACCCAGCGGGTCCGGCATATCCTCGCTGGCCATGTGGAGGCTGATGGTGAAGGCATGGCCCGCGCGCATGGAGCGCGCCAGAAAATCGAGCGCCTCGGGAAACTGCTCCTCGAAGGCCGCCAGGCGCCGCCGGCTCTTGCGGCGAAGGTAGAAGTAAGGCAATGAGGCGAACACCACCGCCAGCACGGCGGACGTTCCCGACCAGACGAAAAGAGACGGCAGGATCACGGACAAGGCCACGGCTCCCACCGCGCCGCCCGCCATCATCAGGACCAATCCGGCGGGCGTCCAGTTGACGCCGGCTTGCTGGATCAGCCTCTTGGTCTTCGCCAGCAGGGCCAGATGCTCCAGCCATACCTCCAGCTTCGGCGGGTTGGCGGCCACGTTCCGGAGCAACGGCGTACCGCCGCGGTTGGGGTCCTCCGCGGAAGTTCGCAGCATGGCGGACATTTCCCGCCGCCGCCACCATTCGTAGAACTTCAGCCCGAGAGCAATGGAGAGCAGCACCCAGGTGAACAAAACCAGAAACAGCGGCAGACTCACTGGCACGGCTAGCCGACCTCCTGGAAGCTCTCGAATATGGCGGGGGGCAGAACCAGCCCGCAGGCCGCCAGCCGCTCGTAGAATTTGGGCCGGATGCCGGTGGCCCGGAAGCAACCGCGCACCTGTCCCTTATCGGTGACGCCCTTCTTTTCGAACACAAACAGGTCTTGCAAAGTTACCAGGTCGCCTTCCATGCCGGCCACCTCCGTCACGTGGCTGACCTTCCTGGACCCGTCGCTGAAGCGCGACACCTGCACGATTAGATCCACCGCCGAGGAGACCTGCTGGCGGATGGAGCGCACCCCCATATTGGCGTTGGACATCCCCACCATCACCTCCAGCCGTCCCACCGCGTCGCGCGGGTTGTTGGCGTGGACGGTAGTGAGCGAGCCGTCATGGCCCGTATTCATGGCTTGCAGCATGTCCAGCGCTTCCTCGCCGCGCACCTCGCCCACGATGATCCGGTCCGGCCGCATGCGGAGCGCGTTGATGACCAGCTCGCGGATGCGGATGGCGCCCGTTCCTTCGATGTTGGGCGGACGCGTCTCCATGCGCGCCACGTGCGTCTGCCGCAAACGCAACTCCGCCGCGTCTTCGATGGTTACGATGCGCTCGTCGTCCGGAATGTAGCCGGAGAGCACATTCAGCAGCGTGGTCTTTCCCGAGCCGGTGCCGCCGCTGATCAGAATGTTCAGCCGGGCCTTCACGCAGTATTCCAGCGTCTGGCGCATGCTCTCGGTCAACGCCAGGGTGCGCACCAGTTCCTCGGGGCTCAGGGCGTGCCGCCCGAAACGGCGGATCGACAGCAGCGGGCCATCCACCGCCACCGGCGGAATGGCGGCATTGACGCGCGATCCATCCGGCAGCCGCGCGTCCACCAGGGGAGTGGATTCGTCCACCCGCCGGCCGACTTGCGCCACTATTTTTTCGATAATGCGAAGCAGGTGGGCGTTGTCCTTGAATTGCACGGGCGTGCGGTAAAGCTTGCCGCCCCGCTCGACGTACACCAGGTGGGGCGTGGTCACCAGAATGTCGGAGATGCTGGCATCCTGCAACAGCGGCTCCAGCGGTCCCAGTCCGAAAACTTCGTCGAGCACCTCTTCGACCACCCGATCCTTGTCCGTCCGGCTGAGCGGCGTCTTCTCCTGATCCACCAGCCGGACCAGCGCCGTACGGATCTCCAGGCGGGCGCGCTCTCCCGGAATGGAAGACAGGGCTTCCAGGTTGAGGCGCTCGAGCAACTGCTGGTGCAGCGCAAATTTCAGTTGCTGATACTCTGGCGTCGAGGACTCGCTCTGAAAAAGCCGCGCGACCCATCCAGTTTCCGCCGTTGCCGGTGCCGAGGCTTGCCACCCGTTGCCCATTTTCAGCTCTCCTTCATCCGAACAGGCCGAAGCGGCGCTTGCCCTTATCGACAGGCGTGCCGGCCAGCCGCATGGCAAAGTTCGACAGTTGGCGGCTCAGATGGCTGCCGGGCGGCAGAAGCTTGCCCTTGCAAAACGCGTCGTAGAGCGCATAGTAGTCGTTGGGCAGCATGGTATCGATCGGCATGCCCAGAATGCGCTCCAGTTCCTCCGCGGTGACGTCCGGCCGCTGCGGCGTGCGGTTCAGGATCACCCGCAGCCGGTTTCCAAAACCGGCGTTGATGAGCGTCTGGACCGCCTGTTTCGCCTGGTGTAGCGAAGGCACTTCCAGCGTGGTCACCAGGAAGATCTCGTCGATTTCATCCAGCACGGTGACCGTTGCCAGGTTCAGCGTGCTACCCAAGTCGACCACTGTCCAGCCGTAGTGCGCACGCGCAAACGCGACCACTTTGGCTAGAGGCTCTCCGGGAACCGCATCCTTGGGAAGATATCCGGAGGGCGCGCCAAGGATCTCCAAACCGGGGCACTCCGCCGATACCAGAGCTTTCCAGTAACTCACATCCAGCCGGTGCAGATTCTGTAGGGCATCCAGAACCGAATAGGGGGATTTAACCTTCATCAGGAAGCCGACAACTCCCGATTGCAAGTCCAGATCGACCAGCAAGGTCGGCTCGGCCCGCTGCGCGCTGACGCGGCCCAGTTCGGCCGCCAGATGGCAAGCAATGGTCGTGGCGCCGCAGCCGCCCTTGGCTGCCAGGAATCCGAAGACTTTGCCCGGCGGGCGGCTGTTCTCGCGCGGCGCGGACCGGTTAGCGGCCCGCCGGTCCACCGCCTTGCGAAGGCTCTCGCCCAGCGGCGGATACAAGAATTCGTTGGCGCCCACGCGCATGGCGGCCAGTATCGTTTCCGGCTGGGCCGTGGTGTCGAGCGCCACCAGCATGCAATCGGGCAGTGCGGCGCGTACTCCGCGTACGGCTTCTTCAAGCGGGAGAGGCAGCCCGGTAATGTCCAACAGCACCAATTCCGGCCGGAGGAACTCCAATCGTTCGATTAACGAGGGCCAGTTCCGGAGGTCGCGCTGTTCCATCACCACGCGCACCGTCAGACCGCGCAGGGCTTCCTGCACGGGTTCCCACAATGCGGACGACGTGATCGCTACGCCCACGGTGGTCGGCGTGGCCGGGGACCTGGACGCGTCCTGTGCTAAGACCAACGAGGCCATTAGTGTATTCCTCCGGATGCGGCTGATCCCGGAAGGGCCTGCGCGGACGCCGCGGGGGCCATCTTTTGTTTCTCGATCTCCAGCATTTCTTCGAGCGGAATGTCTTTCTTCACCGGCGCCGCCGGAATCGCTCCGGTCACCTCGGAGCCGGGCGTCCGCGGCGCCGCGGCGGCGGTTCCCGGCAGGAATTCTAGGGGCATGCGGATGTCGGGACGCGCCGCGCCACCCGGAATCGGCCGCACCAACTCGGGCGTGATGAGAATCATCAATTCCGAGTTGGTCCGCGTGCGCGAACGGCTTTGGAACAGCTTGCCCAGCAAGGGAATGTCGCCGATGCCCGGTATCTTGTTGAGGCTCTCGGTAATGGTGTTGTCCAGCAGGCCCGCGATCACGAAGCTTTGACCGTTCTCCAGTTCGACCTGCGTCTGCACTTTTCTGGTGGCCAATGCCGGAATCGTGAAACCCTCGAAACTCAGCGCGTTGGAGTAGTCAAGCGAACTGACCTCGGGGGCCACTTGCAGCCGGATCGTGCCGCGCGGCGTCACCGTGGGCAGAAAGTTGATGCGCACGCCGTATTCGCGGAACTGAATGGTGACCGCGCCCGCCGCCGCGCCGCCTTGCACCACGGGAAACGGAAACTCGCCGCCGGCCACAAAGCTGGCGGGCTTGCCATTGCTCGCGAGTACATTCGGCTCGGCCAGCATTTGCAGCAGGTTCTTGGCCTCCAAAGCCTGCACCAGGGCTCCCAGATTTATGTCGCTGCGAAACAGGAACACGTTCAGCGCATCGGAGAGCGTAAATTGCGCGGCACTGCCTTGCAGCGTGGGGGAGGCTGGCCCGAACTGGCCGGTGGTGATTTGGCCTACCGTGTTGGCCGCGCCAGTGCTCAGCAGATTGAAGCCGAACGAGGTGGCCACGGAACGATCCACGTCGGCGAAGCGCACCCGGAGCAGGATCTGGGGTTCCGCCGCGGGCACCTCGACGCGCAACAGGTTCACAACTTTGCCCAGCGTAGCGGCCATGCCGGCGGCCCGCTCGGCACTCGAAAGATCCTTCGCGGTGCCGCGCAGAAAAACGGTATCGTTCGCGAATTCGAGGCTGACGTCCTGGCCCGGCAGTCCCCGTTTGAGCTGCTCCTGAACGGCTTCGACGCGGCCCATGTTCTGCCGTACAGTCAGGTTGTACATGGCGCGCGCGCCATCCTGCTGCCACAGAATCACCGAAGTATCTCCGGGAGCCTTGCCGTTGATCAACACCTCGCGCGGATTCACCGCCATGGCCTCGGCGAAGTCGCCGTTGGCCACGGCGATGCGGCGCAGATCGGCCGGTGTGTCCAAAACGATCGACTTGCCTACGGTAACCACCAGGTTCAACTGGTTTCCATCCTTGGCCCCTGCCGCCGGCGGCGCCACCGCCACCAGGGATGCCCACAGCCAACCAGCGCGCCGGGTCATGGCTTGGCCTCGCCGCGGGGTTCGAACTGCGTTTCGGTGCGCTTGATGCCATTGATCACCTCGACGAGGCGCGGCTTGGGAGGCGGAGCCACGGGAGGCGGCAGGCGGATGTGCTCGGCCGGCCCCCGGGCAGCCGGTTTCGTGTCCAACCTGAGCGGAGCGCCCGCATTAAACAGCTGCGCGATCCCGCTGCCGTTCGTCTTCGAGATCTCGTCGTCCAGCGGATTGCGCAGCACCAGTTGGATGGTGGTGTGGGAGTTGGCCAAACTCAGCATCTCCGCCTGCGCCGGCGTGACCAAAAGGTTGACTACCGCCACGGACACGGGTTTCCCCTCGGCATCTTTTTGGAAGTTCTGGCCGGCCGAGAGCACTTGCACGTTCTGAAGCAGCGTCTTGGTGACACCTCCCTGCGCGGCCTCGCCCGGCGGATTACCGGATATCAGCACATCCACCCGCACGCCCGGCAGCACAAAGCCGGCCACGCCTACAATTTCATTTACCCGTATAGCCACGGCGCGCATGCCTTTGGGGATCAGGGCCGCCAGGCCCGCGCCTCCACCCTTGGGAGCCAACCGGCTCTCCACCAAAGCTTCGTTGCCGAGGATGGAAGAGATAACGCCGCGCCCGACAATATCCTCCCTCTTTTGCAAGGCGCCCTCGGGTATGTCGCCAGTCCAATCCGCCAGGCGCAGATCCGCATCCCGGATGAGGGTACCCGGCGCCAGATCCCGCGCCGCCACAATCAGCTTGCTCGACCGAGGTGCCGCCTGCGTCGGCGCGCCTCGGGGCAAGAGCCGGTACAGCAACAGGCTTGCGCCGGCGGACACAATAAAGGCAAACGCCAAAACTGAAACCAGTCGTTGATTCATGCTTCGCTCATGGGCCGTATCCTCGCACGGGATCCCCGGCCTCAAACCTCTCCCCGGGCTATTCACGCCGCCCCGGTGCGGCTCACCTCTTATATCGGTCGGGGGAGGGCAAAGCGATAGGGCAGACGCTACGATACCGAGGCGCTGCTCAATTCCGGGTTGGTGCCCGACCAGATGATATGGTCGTGGGCCTGATGGTCATCCCGGAATTCTCTCCAAAACGTCTCCATGGTGGTTTCTCCCTTCGACGAGTAGTTACGAATTGAATTCCACCGCCAGAGGAATCGGCGGAGGCTTGCTGCAAAGTTAACGGCGCGGCCCGTGCGGACCGGAAGATCAGGGCCACGCCGTCGTCATAGATCAGATGCCAGGCGCCGGATTGGCGCAGGGCCCCTGACAACGGCGCATCCGGCGGCAGCAGCACGGTCTCCACGCCGTAGCGGTCCAGATACCGCTCCCAGCCCGCCTGCGCGCCCATGGCCTGGATATATTTGCCGGCGAATTCCGGCCCATAAAAATCGCTGCGGCCGTCGATGAAAACGCGCCCGCGGGGATACTCACGGTAAATCAGGTACCCGCCCCAAAGATCTTCCGTGAAGACGCCACCGAACAGACCGGCTTTCTCCAGTTGGCCCGCGGCCGCGACCGGGAAGGTTTTGGGATCGTAAGCCGCCCGCCACGCGGAAGGCGCTTGGGGAGCAAAAAGCAGCGCCGCCAGCGCCAGCATGGCGACTGCGCTCGCGGCGTGCCAGCGCGGCCCGTCGTCGCCCGCGTTCCATTCCCGCGTGAACGACGCCAGACCTTCCAGCCCGCCCCGCAGCCGTCCGGCCAGGTGCATCGCCGGCAGTTTTCGCAAGCCTTCCGAAACCATTTCAGCGGCTGGCGCGGCCGCCAGCAGCACGTAGATCTCCACGTTGCGGGCGGAATAAAGCGCCAGGTGCGCCCACAAGGCGAACAGCAGGGGCCATGCCAGTTTCCCGCGCCGCAGCCTCCCGAAGGCGGCGGCCGCGCCCGCCACCAGCAGAATTTCCAGATAGCGCGCCTGCCCGCTCTGAAAGTTCATCGACTGGAATTCCATGATGTTGCCGCGATAGAACCCGTCGGCCAGGTAGGCGAAGATATGCGCGTGCAGCCGGTAGCCGTATGGATTGACGAATGTCGCGGCCGCGCAGCCGGCGGCCACCGGCAGATAGGCGCGCCCGCGCCGCAGCGCCTGGCGCCGGTCGTCGTCGCCCGTGTCGCGCAGAAGCACGCCGAACTGCCCGGCCGCGTAGGCCGCAATCAATAGGATGCCCACAAAGAAACCGCCATGCAGATTGGTCCAGACCACCATCAGCGGCGGCAACAGCCACACCCGCCACCCGATCCCGCACCCCCGTCCCACGTCCGCATCGCGGCGGTCGAGGATGGAATAGAAGATCACCGTAAATAGCATGGTGACCAGGTGCGGACGCGCCAGCCAGTGTCCGGCCGACCCCGCCGCGGCGATCAGCGTCACGGCCAGTGCCACCAGCGCGTCGCTCGACCGGCGCGCCATGCGGAACACCCAGGCGAAAGTCAGCGCCAGGATCAGGCTCGAGGCCAGCACCACGGCCGCCATGCCGGCATGCAGATGCAGCCAGCCAAACAGCACATCCCACAACCACTCCCAGGCAAACCACGGCTGCCCGGACCGGGTAAAGGAGAAGATGTCGCGGTCCGGTACGCGCCCATGCGCCAGAATCCATTCGCCGGTGCGCAGGTGCCAGCCCGTGTCGCCATCGCCCAACAACGTCCGCGTGCCCTTCATCCCGCAGAACAGGAAAACCAGCGGCATGACGAACGCCGCGTCGGTCATCGAGGGAAGCAACCGGAGCAGGCGAGACGGCTGGGATCGTTGCACGCATGCCGGATAAAGGCACGCCTCAGGCCAAAGAAAGGGCGCTTCCTGGCCGGTATCTGTCCCATTTGCAGCGCGCGCACTTCATTTTCAGAAGTCGCGTGCCGGAAATGTGTTCCAATTGCGAACGACTGTTCAGAATTGAGACGGTCTTCCGGGCGCGGCGGGCGAAACCAAGCTGACCGCCATCCCGGTCCCGATCACCACCAGGCACCCGATCACGTTGTACCAAAGGAACGAAATTCCCGTAAACAGAAACGCCGCGAAGATGGCGGCTTCCCCCGCCAGCATGCCTACAAACGCGCCGGTGCCGGTCACCCATTTGAAGAAAAAGGCCAGCACGAACACTCCCAGCAGCGATCCGTAGAACAGCGAGCCTACGATATTGACCGCTTCGATCAGCGATCCCAAGTGCTTCCCCAGTCCAGCGAACGCCACCGCGTAAGCGCCCCAGAACGCCGTAGCCACGCGCGAAGCGGTCAAATAGTGGTGATCCGAGGCGCCCTTCCGAAAGTGCCGCTTGTAAATATCCACCACCGACACCGTGGCCAGCGAATTGATCTCGCCGGAGCTCGAAGACATGGTGGCGGCCAGGATCACGGCGATCAGCAGGCCCACGATTCCCGCCGGAAGGTACCGCGTCACAAACGACAGGAAGATGTAGTTGGTATCCCGGAAGCCCTTCTCCCCGCCGGTCGCCTCTACCAGGCTGGCGCCCTGCCGGCGCGCCGCATCCAAGTCCTGCTGCGCGCGCCGGTAGCTGGCGATCGAGTCGCTCTCCGCGCGCGAGTCGTGGCTGTGCCGCGCCTCCACCATGGCCAGCGCCGCCCCCTTGCGCCGCGTGAACGCGTCCTGGTAGCTGGCCGCGATGGGTTCGTAACGCGCGCGCAGTTCCGGCTGCCGGATGCGGTTATACTCCACGCGCTGAAACACCAGCGGCGCCGGCTCGAAGATATAGAACACGAACACCATGGCCCCGATAAACAGAATGAAGAACTGCATGGGGATCTTGGCCATGGCCGTGAACAGCAGGCTCAGCTTGCTTTGCTCGATGGATTTGCCGGTCAGGTAGCGCTGCACCTGCGACTGGTCGCATCCGAAATACGAGAGCGCCAGGAACATGCCGCCGATCAGCCCGCTCCACACGTTATAGCGGTCGTTCCAATCGAAATGAAAGTTCACCGCGTTGAGCTTGCCCGCGGAGCCGGCCAGATGCATGGCGTCCAGAAACGAGACCTGGCGCGGCAGCAGCAGCACGATCATCACCAGCGCCACCACCAGGCCGAACAGGATGATCAGCATCTGCTGCACGTCGGTCCAGGTGACCGTGCGAATGCCGCCGGTTACGGTGTAGAGCACCACCGTGATGCCGATAATCAGCGTGGTCAGGCGGTCCGGCCAGCCGAAGATGATGGAAAGGACGATGGCCGGTGCATAGAAGGTCAGGCCCACGGATAACCCGCGCTGCATCAGGAAAATGACGCTGGCCAGCGCGCGCGTCTTGCCATCGAAGCGGTTCTCCAGGTACTCGTAGGCGGTATACACGTTGGCGCGATGGAAGATGGGAACGGCCGTGGCGCAGAGGATCACCATCGCCAGCGGCATGCCGAAATAGAACTGCACGAAGCGCATGCCATCCACGTAGGATTGGCCGGTGGTGGAGATAAAGGTGATGGCGCTGGCCTGCGTAGCCATGATCGACAGCGCCATCGCGTACCAGGGCATGCTCCTGCCGGCCAGCAGGTAGCGATCCACCGTGTTGCTGCCGCGGCCGCGATACAGGCCATAGGCAATGATGGAAGTGAGCGAGCCGACCAGAACCACCCAATCGAGAGGTCTCATGAAAACGCGCGGGTGAAAGCGTAGCAGAGTGCGATCAGCAGCGCGAGATAGACCACCACGGCTGTATAAACCCGCGACCACGAGCCCAGAAACGGAGGCGGCTCATCGGGCATCTCGCTCGAATCGGAGCGCATAGGCGGAGTGTAGCATGCGGGAGTGAATGCTGCATAGAAGGCACGATTCTCGATTGATCTGGCATTTTACGGCTATCTTGTGCGAAGATTATGCACAGAACAGCTTAAGATCCGCCAGAAGACCAATTTTATGCTCCTCAAGTTTCGATTCTCGAATTTTCGGTCGTTTCGGGAGGAGCAGGAGTTCTCGCTAACGGCGAGCAAGCTGACCGGTCGCTGGCAACGGCCTTTTCAGTCCGCCCGGTCTGGGCGAGCAGGTGTTGCCCGTCGCCGCGATCTATGGCGCCAACGCGTCTGGAAAGAGCGCAGTCATCAAGGCTTTCGAGTTCCTGGTGAATGCGGTAAAATTCTCGCACACGCAATGGTAGCCGGATCAACGCATCCCGGTTGACCCCTTCGCCGGCGACGGCCCAGCGGCGCCCTCCGAGTTCTCGGTGGACTTCCTCCTTGCGGGTATTCGCCACCAATACGGGTTCGCCGCTAATTCAGACGCCATTCTGCGGGAATGGCTCTA
>Ga0181525_10003118_pt1 | contig 13263 bp, 12 predicted proteins | sample PEATcosm2014_Bin_48_FD_121100 | JGI IMG/M metagenome (GOLD analysis project Ga0181525, IMG submission 121100) | Peatland microbial communities from MTU Mesocosm Facility, Houghton, MI, USA - PEATcosm2014_Bin06_10_metaG | ecosystem: Environmental > Terrestrial > Soil > Wetlands > Peat | place...
CATCAACGGTGCGAGGATGCCGGCACGTCGCACGCTCTCGGCCGTCATGCGCGACGTGCGCAGCATCTTCGGAAGGATCGCCGCATTGATGGCGGTGGTTCGAGTCCGCGCGCGCAACCCGTAAAGCGCGCTCACGTCGTGACCGCAGGTGGCAAAGAATCCGCGGGCGCGCGCGACGTCCGCCACGTCGCTTTCGCCCTGCGAGCGGTCCACGCCGAACGGTTCGCTCACCGCGACGGCCTCGACGCCGGCGAGCGCGAAGCGGTGTAGCGCCGCATCGACTTCGCTCGCGCGACCTTCGCGCGCGAAGCCGAATGCTGGAGCGAAGCTGACGTCGGCCGCCAGCCGTACCGGAGAAAATCGCATCTGCACGCGCGCGAGCCAACCGGCACCACGCGTGACCCCGAGCACGCCGACCCGTGCGATGTCGCCTTCGAGCAACGCGTTGGTGGCTTGGGTCGTCGAGTGCGCGATGAACGCAACGTCGGCGGCGTTGACGCCGTGGCCCAGCACCGCGCGAATGCCCTCGACGATTCCGGTTGCGACCCCCTTCTCGTCCTCGTGCGTCGTCGGAACTTTTACGCGAGCGACCAACGCTCGCGTCGCCGCGTCGATGGCAACGACGTCGGTAAAGGTACCACCGACGTCGACACCGAGGCGCAGCTTCCGCATGCTACAAGTTTGAGCTGACGGCGCCGGCCGCGGCGCGCGCGACGGCGGCAAGAATCGCGTCGCGCTGCTCCGGCGTTCCCTTCGCGCCGCTCAACATGGCGACGACGATCATCCTTCGACCGTAAATCGTCGCGATGCCGACGTCGTTCGTCGCCGCAGTCACTCCGCTCAGCGTCACGGAGGTTCCGGTTTTATGCGCCAGTTGCGAGTGATCCGGCAGCCCGGCCCGCAAACGATTCGGAAACGTCTGCACCCTGGCGAGCGTGCTCAACAGGGCCGTACGCGATGCGGAACGCAGTAAGTGCCCGTCGCTAAGCTCGGTCAGGACTCGGGCCAGCTCGACAGGCGTCGCGACGCCCTTGTCGTCGGCTCCCGCGACGATCTTTTCGAAACCGAGATCGCGAATCGCCGCATTGAGGGCGTCGATTCCGCCTTCCGCCCGGATCAGCGCGTTGGCTGCGGTGTTGTCGCTGTCGACCAGCATTGCGCCGATCAATTGACGCACGGTGTAACTCTTCGTGGTAGCGTAAGCCGCGCCGATCGGGCTGACGGTCGTCACCACGTCGGCGGGATCGATGGTTACCACGCGGTCCAGCGGCAACGTATTGCGATCCGCCTCTTCGTACGCGACGATCGCGATCAGAAGCTTCTGCACGCTCTCCATCGGCAGGGACACGTCGCCGTTTAACTCGCCGACGGCTCCGCTCGTCAGATCGATGACGACGGCACCGAGCATTCCATCGAGCGCGCGCGCTTGCGCTCCGGCAGCGACGAGCCCGTCGCGAAGCACGCTTCGCTCCGACGAAGGCGTCGGCTGCGGCGTCGCAAAAGCCGGCGGCGTTGCGATGATGCCGGGTGAGGGAACCGGGACCGCAGGATTCATCGCATCCTCGCGAGTTCGTCGTAGAGCACGGTCATGGTCTTGATACCACCGAAGAATTGCGCGAGATCGAACTTTTCATTGGGTGCGTGGATCTGATCGTCGGGTAATCCCACTCCGATCATCACCTGCGGCAATTTGAGAACGCGGGAAAAGCTTGCAACCGGACCGATGGATCCGCCGGTGCCGATAAACACCGGCGTTTTGCCGAATCCGGCCAGCATCGCGCGCCGCGCGCACTCGACCACCGGATGATCGCGCGCAATAACAACCGGAGGCACCTCGCCTTCGCTACGGACGGAGACGCGGACCCCGGGCGGCGCGAGCGACTCGATGAACTGCGTCACAATCTCGCGCACGCGAAGCGGATCTTGCGTGCCGACCAGACGCGCCGAGAACTTCGCCTTCGCCCAGCTCGGCACGATCGTCTTGTAACCGGGACCTTGATAGCCTCCCCAGACGCCGTTGCACTCGAGCGTCGGACGATACCACATGCGCTCGAGTGGAAGCCGGCCGCGTTCGCCCGCAAGCTGCGGCACGCCGAGCGCACGCGCTTCGCGCTCCTCATCGAACGGTAAACTGCGCAGCTCCGCCGCCTGCGTCGCGTCGGGCTCGGTCACTCCATCGTAAAAACCCGGAACGGCAATGCGCCCGTCCGCGTCTTTCAAACCGGCGATGACCTTTGCCAATGCTTCAATCGGATTGGCGACGACGCCGCCGTAATAGCCGGAATGCACGTCGGTGCTCGGGCCGTCGACGGTAATTTCCCAATGAACCAGACCGCGGACGCTGGTCGTCAGGGATGGGAGATCCTCCGAATATACGGCGGTGTCGCTGATGACGGCGGCATCGGCGGCGAAGCGATCGCCGTACGTCTCCAGGGCGCGCTCGAAGTTGGGCGATCCGATCTCCTCCTCACCTTCGATGAGTACCTTGACGTTGATCGGAAGTTTGCCGCGCGTCTTCATGTGCGCTTCGATTGCCGCGAGGTGCATCAAGACTTGGCCCTTGTCGTCGACCGCGCCCCTGCCGTAGATTTTCCCGTTGCGAACGGTGCCTTCGAACGGGGGACTCTCCCACAACTCGAGCGGGTCGGCGGGTTGCACGTCGTAGTGCCCGTAGATGAGGATCGTCGGCGCGCCGGGCGCGCCGAGCCACTCGCCGAACGCAAACGGATTTCCCTCGGTTTCAAGCACGCTCGTATCGAGACCGATGTCGCGCATGCGCTCGACCAATCGCTCGCAACAGCGCCGCACGTCCGATACGCGCGCCGGATCGGCCGAAATGGACGGTACCGCAATCCAACGCTTAAGTTCGTCGACGTAGGCATCGCGGTGGTCGTCGCAATAGGCCGCAAGGCTCGGGTCGATACCGGTCGTCATAAAATCCCCAACTGCACGTCGATGGTGTGCGTTCCACGCTGCACTTCAAAGCTGTGAGACTTACCGTCGTAGGCTCGGAGTTGCGTCTGAAAGGTGCCGTATTCCCACCAGTAGCGGCCGTCGAGCTTCATAATGACGTCCCCGGTCCGCAATCCGGCATCGTATGCCGGACCTCCGGCACGGACGTACGCGCGCATGTTCCCGTCCACCGTTTTGAACAGGGTATAGAAATACGCCGGCGGGTCCCCCGGCGCGCTTGCCACTCCGCGTGAAAACAGAGCGGCCGCGCGCGCGTTATTCGCCGCCCACTCGCGTAAACGCGCCGTCCCCTCGAGTGCCAGCGCCACGGCCTGTGCGGCGGTCGGTTCGCGAGCCTCGATCTCATGGTCGTGCCACTCGCTAACGATCCACCCTCCGCAGTCCTCGAGCCGCAACCCGACGTCGAGGTCGGTTCCCTCGACCAATGTAAACTGAGAGGTCGTTACCACGACGAAGGCCGCGTAGGGTTTGTCCGAGCAGTCGCGCCGATTCGGATCGTCGTCGATCAACCGCGCGTGCCACGGCAGTTGGTTCAGATCGTTTGCAACGGCCGATGACGCCGCAAGGTCGAGCGGGGATTGGGAAGCTCCGTCGACGCCGATGCGATTGCCGGCGGCAGCGTCGGCATAAAAGCCGGCCGAAGCGGCGGCGTACGCAGGCGCCACGACGTCGGCAAAGAGACGAGCTCCAAAGAGTTGCGTTCCGGCGAGCACCGCAACGGCACACGCGGCCGTTGCGACCGCCACCTGAAACGGTAGCGTGCGTTTGGTGATGAGATCAAGCGGGACGCCGGTGAAGTTCGCCACCCACACGTTCGCAGTATTCGTTGGGTCACACACGTTTTGCACCGCCGCTAGCGCCATCACCGCAGCGACCAGTGCAACCGGTGCGAGCGCGTGGCTGCCGAGCAGAACGGTAAAGATCGCGATCCCCACGCCGAACGGGTTGAGCGGACCACGATACAGCACGAGCGGACTCAACAGGCCAAAGACGGCGACGTACGCAAACGGGTTGCTGGCCCATCCGCCGCTCACGAGCGGACGCAGCGCCGCGACGAACTGCGGCGCGCTCGTCGCGCTCAACAACATGCCGATCCCAATGAAGAGCAGGACCGCCGCCGACACGTCTTCGACGCCGCGGATCGCGGCGGCAACGAGCGTGGGAATCGCTCGGCGCGGCTGCACGACGACGGCTCCGAAGATCGCGCTCGCGATGAACGAGAGCGTGGGATCGAGATGCAGCGCGAAATACAGCACGATCGGAAGGACCGGCGTTACGAGCGCGATCGCCGGTACCCCGGGAGTCTCCGGCTCCTTTGCGCGGACCGCCCAGGTCGCGTATCCGCGCTCGCGCGAGAACGCGACGATCGCGTAGATCGCGAGCGCGAGCGCGTCGATGCCGGCCAGCACGAGCGCGTATGAGGTCATCTGGGAGGGAACCACGCCGAATACTTGCGTGTAGAACTTCCAGTTGGTGAGGTTGAAGATAAACCCGAGCGCGAACGACATTAAAAACAGCGTCGCGGCAACCGTGCGCGGCACGCCCGTGGTCATCATGATCGGCAGCACGATCGAGCCAACCATAATGATGGCGCCGAGTCCCGATAGCGACGTGAAGAGCAGCGCCACGACGGCGCAAAGTACGAGCGCGAGCACGAAGGGCGATTCTCCGCCGTACTCGGCGGCCAGATTCACGAGCGCCCGCGCGATGCCCGTATCGAGCGTCACCCGCGCGAGCAATGCACCGAAAATAACGGTTACGTACACCGGAGCGAGCGATGAGGCGCCCGTGACCAGCAGCGATCCGATCTGTGGAAGCGGGATGCCGACGACCAGCATCATCCCGAACGCCATTGCCGGTACGGCTAGAATGGCGGGAAGCACGCGCACATACATCAGCGCCGCGAAAGCAAGAAACACGACGAGGACGGCGACCGCCGCGACGGTCATTCGCCCAGTACCGCGTTGAGGTCGGGCAACGTCTGGCTCTTTCGGTACACGTCGTAGTAGACGCGATCGATCGCGTCGGCGCGCTCGATCGCTCTCTGTGCGTCGAGGTGATAGCGCTCGAGGTTGCTCGCCAGATGCCCGGCGCGGCTTTCGTAGAGCCACGCACGCGCGTATAACGGCGCGAGCGCTTCGTCGCTGTCGCGCTGTTCCCAGAACCAGTACTTGCACCAGAGCAAGTCGCGTACCGCGTCGTCCGGATGCGTCTTGGCGTGATCGTAGTAAAAGCGAACTTCATCCGCGATCTGATAGCGGCGGCCGAGCGCGTCGTAACGCCGCGCGGCAAGCAGCATTACGCGCGCGGCGTTCGCGTGCAGCGGAGGCACGTGCGTCAGCAAGTGGGTCTCCGCCGCCTCGGACGCAAGCCGGACCGCGCGCAGATCGACGTTTGCGAGGCGCGCCGCCGACGTCGCATCGAACGGATCGGCCCAAAACAGCCGGTCGGAAGAACCGCCGAGCTGCGCATCGATTTCCCCGAGCGCTCTTGCGTCTCGCGCGTAGCCCGGATCGTCGATTCCGAAGAATGCCGCGGGGAAGGCTGCGAGAAATTCCTCCGGCGACGGGCCGCCGGCGCTCCATGCCTGGTCCGCGGCAAAGAGCACCGGATACCAGGTCGCCTCGTACAGGGTCTCGCCGTCGTCGTGCCAGACGGTTTCGAACAAACCGAGCACGCGCGCGCGAATCCCTTCGCGAATAAAGACGCGTTCGTTTGGAATCGCTTCGTGCGCGTTCGGAAAGATCTGATTCCAGTTGTTGGCACCGGGAGCGACCATTTGCTCGAGACCGCCGTGCGCGATCGTGTCGATGAACGAAGCGTAGGTCGGGCGCGCGTCGTAGTGCCAGTTGACGATCACCGCATCGTGCGGAATCTTCGTTTCGATCGATGGATCGTTTTCGATTCCGTCGTCCCACAGCATGACGCGCGAGGGCGCCACGAGCTTCGCCATGGCGTTCACGTGATCTGCGTAGACGGCCGAACGTCCGCCGTGTGCGTCGACGTAACTCTGCGTCGCTCCTTCGCCGAGCGTCGCCGTTTCGTCCGAACCGATATGAAAGAACGGCGCCGGTCCCACCGCCTCGCGCTCCTGGCCGATGATCCGCCGCAGGTACTCGCTCGCAAGCGACGATCCGGGGCTGAGCAGAAATCCGTGAGGAAACTCGGCGGCCGTCGCGTACTGCTCGACGCGCAACGTATTGTGCATGTGCGCGAACGTCTGCTGCTCCGGGATCAGCGTAACGTGATAGCGCGCGGCGTAACGCGCGAGCTCGCGAAGCTGCGCCGGCGTGATGCCGTCGTCCGGAGCCGGCAGCGGATCGGTCGGACTGAGAAACACGTGTTCCATGTAGGGGGAGTAGCCATTCATTTTAAATGCCGCGATCGTGCGAATGCGTTCCTCGAAGTAACGCATCGACGGTAAGGGCCCGCGCGAGACGTCGTCCGAAAGTACGCGCCAGATCAACGCCGGACGATCGTCGATGCGAACGCACGGAAGTCCGTAGCGACCGCCCGTGCGGACCGGAAGCTGCGCCAGCGTCATCATCCCGTAGAAGGCGCCTGCGGGATCGCCGCTTGCGATCGTCACGCCGCGATCGCCGGTAGTCAAACGATAGCCCTGCGGCGCGATGCTCGCATTGCTGATGAAGCGAATATCGGGACGAGCTCCCGCGCGCACCGCCCCGATCCCGAGCGCTCGCCAGCGCTCGTTCAGCTCGTCGAGCGCGGCCGGATCGGCGGCAGCCGCGATCGCGTGCGGAAGCGCCGCAACCTCATGCGCGCAGCGAAGCGGGCGTATCGACGCCGGCGCCGGTAGCACGTGAAGCGCAAGCGCCATCATCGCAGCGAACATACGCTCCGCGTTAGTCGCTATCGCGAGCACTTCCCGCCAGGGGCTCGCCCGAAGCGAACGAAAGCACCGCAACGATGAGCACGCGATCGACCGTTATTGCTCTTGCCGCACTTACGTGCGCGTTTGCGGTTTGCATCCCGGCGCGGGCCGGCGCCGACAAGTCGCTGCAAAACTCCAAGGGCTCCGTCAGCTATCAGACGCCGACCGGAAAACCGCAGGCGGTCGCGCTCAACGCGGAGGTTTCCCTCGACGATCGGGATTATGCGATCACGGGGGATGAGTCGCTCGCGACGGTCGGCCTGCCGGACAGTTCGCGCGTGCTGGTCGGCTCGGCCTCGAAGGTGCAACTCGCCGCCTTCACTCAGGTCCAAGGCACGACCGCAAAATTCGTCGTCGTAAACGGCAAGGTTCGTTTCGTCGTGGAGCACCCGCAGGGCGCAAAGGCCAACTATACCTTTCAGACGGCAACCGGGAGCATCGCCGTACGCGGCACCGAAGGCGATATCGACGTCAACGGCAACACGCTGCAGGTCAACGTCTACGAGGTGTGCGACCCGACGGAGCCGGTGACGGTCACCACGCGCGACGGCCAAAACTTCACGCTGACGCCAGGTCACTCGCTGGTCGCCAGCCTGGTGAACGGCGTCGTCCAGGCAACGGTCCAGCAGCTCACGCAACGGATGATCGACCAATTTGCCCCCGACTTCGGCGTTCCAACGAGTTGGGACGCCGCCAAAGGCGAGGTCGTGGGTTACGCGGCCAACCAAGCCTCCGGGGCGATCAACAACGCGACGGGCGGCTATGGATCCGCGGTCGTGGGCGCCGCGGTGGGCGGCCTCTTCGGCCATCACAAAGCGACCCCTTCGCCGTCCCCCTCGCCCGCCTCGGAAAGCTGCCAGCACGGGTAGTGCCGAATACTAAAGGGCTACGATGACGGTGGCCCTTTTAGTCGTCGCGCTGTTGGCTCTCGCCGCAGCCGCGATCTACGCCTCGATCTTTTTTCAGCGGTACGTGCTCGCACGCCAGGAGAACCGCCGCGTTCTCGCGCTCTTTGGCCGCTACGTTCCGGGGCCCGTACTCGAGGATCTCCTCGCGCGCAAGGACCCGCGGCTGTTCGAGGCGCGCGAATATTACGCCACGATTCTTTCGGTCCGCATTCGCAACTTTGCGCTCTTCGCTGAGGCGCTATCGCCCGAAGAGACCTTGCGCTACCTCAACGAATTTTACACGATCGTCGGACAGGCGGTCGGGCGCCATCGCGGCATGATCGAGGGACTGCGCGGGGATACGGTCACGGCCGTTTTCGGAGTGCTTATCGAGGAGAAGTTTCAGGAGGAGCGTGCCTTACGAGCCGGCCTCGACATCATGCGCATGATCGACGCCATGGAGTCGCGCTGGCGTGCGCAAAGCCGGCGCTCCTTCTCGGTCGGCATGGGCGTGAATTCGGGCAAAATCGTCGCCGGCGATACGGGCTACAAGGACCGGCGCGAGTTCGCGATCATCGGAAACCCGGCGCACGTGGCATCGCGGCTCGAAGCCGCGGCCGAAGAACTCAACGCCGCGATCGTCGCCTCCGAGGTGACCTACGACGTGGTTCGCGACTTATTCGTCGGCGTGCCGACGTCGTCGCTGCCGCTGCGCGGCCTCAAGCGTTTGCAAAACGCCTACATTATCCGCGGACTCACGCGCCGTGCCAGCGAGGAATTTACGCTGACCCTCCCCTCGCAGCGTTCGTTTCAACAGACGAAAGTGCGTACGTTTGAACCGCCGCCCATACCGCCGGTCGAACCCGACGCCTACATCGCTCCCGAACCGCAGGCCGAGCGCGCACGGTTCGACGCGGCACCCGTGCCGACGAACTCGGGCAACGAACACGTCGGCGACCCGCTGCCGTTCGAACGGCCACGATTCTCGCGCTTAGACGACGACAAGCCGGCGCTGCCGGAACCACCGCCGGTTACAGGGACGTATGAAGACGATCAGGGTCCGCCGTTTCAACTTCCGCCTTAACGTCGCGCTCGCACTCGCACTGTGCGTCGCGCCGGCGATGGCCGGCGCGGCGACGATCCACGGGGCGACCGACGCGGCCGTCGTCTGGATCGCCGGCCTGCCGGCTTCGGTAACGCCGGGCGTCTTTGAAATGCGCAATCGCAACCGCACGTTCATCCCGCCGTTCGTCGTCGTGCCGGTCGGCTCGTCGATTCGCTTTCCGAACGACGATCCGTTTTACCACAGCATCTATTCGGATTCGGCCGCCGATCCGTTCGACATCGGATATTACGGACCGGGCCCCGGGAAACTCGTGCAATTCAACGGTCCGGGCATCGTCGACGTGCACTGCCACATTCACGCATCGATGCATGCGACGATCGTTGTCGCCGACGGTCCGTTTGCCGTAGCGGCAGGCGGCAACTACACCATTGCCAACGTCCCCGCCGGAAAATTTACGCTCCACGCATGGATACCCGGCAGTGGCGAACGCACGCTAAGCGTTACGGTACCGAACGCTGCCGCCGACGTTACGCTGGACGTACGTCGTTAGAGACGACGCCGAGCCGGCGCCCAAATTCCTTCGACTGCATTTGCGGTGGCGCGACCAAACGCGCGTCGATGAGCTCGATCATCGCATCGATGCATCGGGAGTCCCACTGTACGCCGCTGCCTTCGAGCAGCCGGCGGCGCGCCTCGGAAACCTCAAGCGCCGTACGATACGGACGGTTGGTGGTCATCGCATCGAACGTGTCCGCGACGGCAATCACGCGCGCGAGAAACGGAATGGCCTCGCCTTTGAGCCCGGAGGGATATCCGCGGCCGTCCCAACGCTCGTGGTGGTGCAGCACGCACGGTGTGATCCCCGCCATCGCTTCGACCGGACCGAGAATCGCAGCCGCGATCGACGGATGCGCGCCAATCACTTCGCGTTCGCTCGAGTCGAGCGGCCCATCTTTGAGCAGCACCGCGTCCGGCACGCCGATCTTTCCCAAGTCGTGTAAGAGCGCGCTCCAGCGCACGCGATCGACGTCGGCGTCGGTCAATCGCAGACGTCGCGCGATCGCGACGGCATATTCTGAAACGCGCCGGGAGTGTCCGGCCGTATAGGGATCCCGCTGGTCGACGATGGTCGCGATACCCTCCATCGTTTGCAAGAATGTTTTTTCGGCCGCATCGCGGCGGCGGTTGAGTTCGCGCTGCGCCGCGGTCGCCAACGTCAGCAACGAAAGAAAGATTACCGCGCACGCTACGATCGTGGCGCCGACTACGAACTGCGTCTCGCGACTCGTCTCCGCATTGAGCTGTCCCACCGAGACGTCGATCGCCGTCACGGCAATATACGAGCCACCGCTTCCCGCAGCCAGCGGTACGTAAACGGTAACGATGTCTTCGCCCCGCTCGCGGCGCTCCGGCGATTGAACGACGTTCTGTTCGGCCACCGCCCGTCGAACGTATGTGGTGGCTTCGGGCGCGAGAATAGGATCGAGCGGCGTTCCCGACGGACGGTACATACGCACGTCGAGCACCAGCGGCTGGAAGTTCTGGATGTTGCGCACGGCGGCGTCGATGTCGCGCCGGTCCGTCTCCGTGAAGGTGCCCATTTTCGCATAGCGATCGAGCGGCGGCTGCAGCGTCGCACTCGCCTGTCCGATGGCATTTGCGATGAGGTCGCTCTTGAGCGCGTTCAGATGAGCGCGCGCAAACAAGAACGAGAGCACCGCCGACATCCCGATAACGATGACGAGTAACACTGCCGCGAAACGCGCGACGAAGCCGAACCGCTTCATGCGGAGCCTATTTCACAAAACCGCCGGGATACGGCGGAAACGCATCGAGCGCTTGCGCGAGAATCCCAACGTGCACCGTTTCGACGCCAAGGATCGAACCGGCGACGCCCGCGAGTTCGCGATCTTTGAACTCCGGGATCACCGAAAGATAGGTGCTGGCCGCGGTCTCTTCGACCGTCCGCGCGAACGCCAGCACCTCGTTTTCCGTCGTCATATTCGGGTAGTCGAGCTTTGCCGTTTTTGCCGACGGCACCGCGCCCGAGCTCTGCACGGCGGCAACCAGCGCGGCGAGATGCGTCTGATGATCGCGTTGAAAGAGCAGCGCCACCTGCAAGATCTTCGGTGAAAGGAGCTTCGTTGCGGCGGCATCCGTGTAGGCCTTGATGCCGGCGCGCTCGAGCTCGATCGCAGCATTGAGCGTCGCGACGTCGCTGGCTTCGATGGTCGCGGCGCGTGCAACCAATCGATCGAGCAAGACAACCGCGCCGGCGCCCAAGCCGGCAGAGACGAGAAAGCGGGCCCTTGAGTACTCCATACGAGTCAAATATCGGCAAGAAGCCCGGGCAAAACCTGAGAAGCCGGTCCCCGCAAGGCCTCGTCGACCCGGTCCGAGATCGCCGTCTCCTCGGGATTGATTTCTGCGACGTAGGCCCCGCCCGCATTGAGCGTGGCCAGAGCCGCAGCGGGGTAGACGACCGCGCTCGTCCCGACCACCAGAATGACCTCAGCGCGCTCGGCCGCACGAGCGGCCTCGCCCCAAGCGCCCTTGGGAAGCGACTCACCGAACCACACGATATCCGGGCGCAGCCGGCCGCCGCAGTCGTGCTCGATGCGTTCGAGCGCTAGGCCGGTTGCGTCGAGGGGCTCGCGATGGTCGCAACCCGTGCAGCGCGCGACGCGGAGATTTCCGTGCAATTCGAGCAGCCGCTGAGACCCGGCGCGCAAGTGCAACGAGTCGACGTTTTGCGTTGCGAGGGTGAAGTCGGAGTAGCGAGTTTCGAGTTGCGCGAGCGCGTAGTGGCCCGCATTCGGTTGCGCCTGCCGGTGCGCGGCATTGCGCTCGTTGTACCACGTCCATACGAGCTGCGGATCGCGCGCGAATCCTTCGGGCGACGCGAGCTGCTCGACGCGATGGGTTCGCCACATCCCGCCCACGCCGCGAAATGTGGGGAGTCCGCTCTCTGCCGAGATCCCCGACCCCGTCAGCACCAGCACCGATCGAGCGCTCCGCAAGCGCCGCGCGAGTTCCCGCATGTGGCGGCTTTCGCTCCGCACACAAAAAGAATCTGCCGGCGCTCCTGCCACGTTACCTCCTCCGAGGGCACGGCGGAAGGACGCAGCGAAGGGTACGTCAGTGGAGAAGGATGCCGGGCTCTTGATGGCACGAGTACGCGCTCGCGACGCCGATGCGTTCGAGGAGCTTTACGATGCGTATCATCGGCTCGTTTATCGCGTCGCGCTTCGGATGTTGGGAGACGCCCACGCTGCCGAGGACGTGACCCAGTCGGTATTTATGAAAGTATGGAGTGCGCCGGAACTTTTTCGCGGAGGGAATCTCGGAGCTTGGATCGTGCGAATCACCCGCAATCGCACGCTCGACGCATTGCGTTCGCGCAACGCCCACCCCGAGAGCGAATTGCCCGCGACGCTCGTTGAGACCGAAGCGATCGAAGACGTTGCGTTCGCGCGGCTGGACGCGGACCGGGTGCGAGCGGCACTTTCCAACTTACCTCCCGAGCAGCGTGACGCCATCGAACTTGGGTTTTTTGGCGGCATTACGCACGAAGAGATCGCAAAGCGCAGCGGCACGCCGCTGGGAACGATCAAGACGCGCATTCGCATGGGCCTGCGCAAACTGCGCGCGGCCCTCGACGGAGCCGTGACCGTATGAGCGCGCACGACGATATGCTCGACGATGTTGCGGTCTACGCGCTTGGGACGCTCCCTGAGGCCGAGGCCACGCGCGTGCGCGCCCACATCGAGACCTGCGCCGAGTGCCGGAGCGAGTACGACATGCTGGCGCCGGCGGCGTTGGCGGTGGCGCACGGCGCGCCCGACGCCGAGCCGAGCGAGCTTCTGCGCGCGCGCATCATGCACGAGGTGCGTGCCGAAGCTGCGAAACCGGCTGGCGTGCGACGCCCGCTCGTATGGCCGGCGTATCTCGTCGCTGCGGCATGCTTCGCGATCGCCGTCATCTCGTCGATCGTGAATCTCTCGCTCATGGAACAGCTCAAGAGCGTGCAAACCCTGAGCGCGCAGAACGCGCACGCCGCGTCGGGATTGGCGCAGAACCTCGCGAACGAGAAGACCATGGTCGCCGATCTGCTCGATGAGAACGCCCAGCGTTACGCCGTACGGGACGGTCAAGTGGTTCGCGTCGGCGATCGTCTGTACATCACGCTTCACGACCTGACGCCACCGCCGCGCGGCAAGGTCTACCAGGCGTGGACGCTGCCCAAAGGTTCGAAGGTAATGGCGCCGTCGGTCACGTTCGTTCCGAACGTGCACGGCGTTGCGGTGATCGCGCTCGAGGTCAATGCCGCGGCGACCGCTGCGGTTGCGGTGAGCGTCGAGCCGGAAGGCGGTAGCAAGGCCCCGACGTCGCAACCACTCCTGGTGCAAGCGCTCAATTGAGCGTTCGAGCCGAACGTCTCTCAG
>Ga0181525_10003119_pt1 | contig 13260 bp, 7 predicted proteins | sample PEATcosm2014_Bin_48_FD_121100 | JGI IMG/M metagenome (GOLD analysis project Ga0181525, IMG submission 121100) | Peatland microbial communities from MTU Mesocosm Facility, Houghton, MI, USA - PEATcosm2014_Bin06_10_metaG | ecosystem: Environmental > Terrestrial > Soil > Wetlands > Peat | place...
ACCAAGCTGTCGATGGAGACGACGGTTCTCGCCAACGCAACCGGATTCCAGGCCGGCCGCCGCGGAATGTACGGGCCGCCCTGCGAGCACGTCAAAGAAATGTCGAAACTGCTGCCGGCCGATCAGATGCTGGACACAGGTCTGGTCGACTACGCCCTCGGAGCTGCGCCCTACACGGGGGGATTCGTTATCGTCTACGAGGACAATCCACTCAAGCAGGCGCAGCTCGGCTATGTGAAGATGGGCGACGGTCCGTTCTACGTCTTCTATACGCCGTACCATTTGCCGCACATTCAGATTGCGTCGACCATCGGACGCGCCGTTCTCTACAACGATCCAACCGTTGCGCCCATCGCTGGTCCGGTCTGTGAAGTGCTGACCATGGCCAAGCGCGATCTGAAGGCGGGTGAGCGACTCGACGGGGTCGGCGGATTCACTTGTTATGGACTCACCGAGAATGCCGCCACCGCTCGCGCCATCGATGCTTTGCCGTTCAGCTTCTCCGAGAACTGCGTGTTGCGCCGCGATATGAAGAAGGATGACGTCATCTCCTTCGCCGACGTCGAGCAGCCTTCGCGTGGTATGGCCGATAAGCTCTGGAGCGAGCAAATGGAGCGTTGGACCGTCGCACAACCCCTGGCGGTCAAATAACAGGGTTGGGCGCAAATATAATTGCAAACTAACCCAACCATTGTTAGTCCTCGCAATCTTCTTTAACCTCTTTTTACTTTGGGATCCCGTCTTCATGATGCCTGATCGGAAATTCTGGAAAGACCGCCGCGTGTTCCTCACCGGACATACGGGCTTCAAAGGCAGCTGGCTGTCGTTGTGGCTGGAAGCTCTCGGAGCGGACGTCACTGGATACGCGCTGGTGCCGCCGACGCAGCCCAATCTCTACGAGCAGGCTGGGGTCACGAATTTCCTCCGGTCCATCATGGCGGATCTCCGCGATTTCGACCGGCTCAAGCGAGCGATCGCAGAGTGCCAACCCGCAGTCATCATCCACATGGCAGCGCAAACCGTAGTGAGCCGTGGTTATGCAGACCCCATCGAGACTTACTCGACCAACGTGATGGGGACGGTTCATCTGTTTGAAGCTTTGCGCCAACTCGAACATTCATGCGTTGTCGTGAACGTCACCAGCGACAAGTGCTACGACAACAAGGAATGGGTTTGGGCGTATCGCGAAAGCGACCGCATGGGTGGTCACGATCCCTATTCCAATTCCAAAGGTTGCGCAGAACTTGTCACCAGCGCGTTCCGCGATTCGTATTTTTCTCCGGAAACCTACGACCGCCACGGCATCGCTATTGCCAGTGCTCGCGCCGGCAATGTGATAGGCGGCGGCGACTGGACTGCCAACCAGCTCATCCCCGATCTAATGCGAGCATTCCTTGCGGATCAGCCCTGTCTGATCAGGAATCCGCTTGCAACGCGGCCCTGGGAGTTTGTGCTCGAGCCTCTGCGCGGATACCTGCTGCTTGCCGAAGCTCTCAGCCGCGATCCGAAAACTTTTGCATCGGGATGGAATTTTGGTCCCGCGGAAGACGACGCGAAGCCGGTGGAGTGGATTGCCGACAGGCTGGTGAAGTCCTGGGGTCAGGGCGCCCGATGGACGCTCGATGAAGCAGCGCATCCGCACGAGGCGCACCTGCTGAAGCTCGACGCATCGAAGGCGAAGGTTTACCTGAAGTGGCGTCCGGTGCTGCCTCTGGAGCAGGCGCTTGAGTGGATTGTGCAGTGGTATCGGTCATACCACGGGCGAGGCGACCTCGGGCAGCTCACGCGCGAGCAGATCCAGCAATACGAGGTGTTGTCCTCACCCGCAGAAGAATCGATTACGCCCGTCGAAGCTTACATTCCTGCTCATAAGTAAAATATCGGAAGATTGTTCGAGGTCACGATGCCCGTCGATTCGTCGCAGGAGCAGCAGGGCAAGCCGCGTATCCTGCTGTTTTCCAACCGCAATATTTTCGACCCGCTGGTGTGGCGGTGTTCCTTCCAGGAGTTCGAAAAAGTTCTCCAGGAAATCGATGACGTAGACGTGCTGGCGCCCAAGCCCACGAAATGGTATCCGCATGGGAGACGAGTGGCGGCTCGGGTTGGAGAATTCGCCGCCCTACCGCTCAATCCCGGTATCCCGACGATCTCCATCGATCGCGACTACGACATGTTTTTCACTGTATGCGAGCGCGTCTCTGAGTTGCTGCACCTGCAGGCGGTGAAGGGAATCAAGGATCGCTGCAAAAAGTCGGTCTGCTGGATCATGGAGTTCTACATCAAGGACATCCCGGTCTATAAGAGCTGCCTTGAGGTTCTCTCCCAGTTCGACTATGTGGTTTTCATGTTTGTCGCGAATGAGCCGTTCAAAAAATACCTTGGCGGCCAGAGTTCCTTTCTGCCCGCGGGCATCGACACGCTGAAGTTTTCTCCCTATCCCAATCCGCCGGCACGGAGTATCGATGTTCTGAGCATCGGCCGCAGGGCACCGGCAACGCATCAGGCTCTGCTGAAGATGGCTAAGGACGATGGCAAGTTTTACGTCTATGACACCATCGACAGCCTGCGCGCCTATAACCTCGAAGAGCACCGCGGTTTGATGGCTAACATGACCAAACGCAGCCGATACTTCATCGTCAGCCCGGGTAAGTTCGACAAGCCGGAAGAAACGGGCGGCCTGAGTGAATTTGGCAATCGCTATGTCGAAGCCGCGGCGCCGGGCTGCATCATGCTGGGCATGCGTCCCTCGAACAATCCGGAATTCGAGAAGATTTTCAACTGGCCCGACGCGGTCATCGAGGTTCCATTCACCTCCGATGAGATCGTCTCGGTAATACGGCAGTTAGACAAAGATCCCGAGCGGCAGATGAAAGTCCGGTGCAGGAACATAACTGAGTCTCTGCTGCATCACGACTGGACCTATCGCTGGGAGTCAATCCTTGAGATGGTTGGGATGGAGCCTCTGCCAAAACTACAGGCGCGCAAACGAGAACTGAAAGACCTGGCCGCCGTGGTGGAGCAGGATTTTGCGCAGCACGAAATGTCCGGAGTTCACTAATCCCACCGGGCCGGAGGATGCAAATCAGGCGCTGGTACTGGCTCATCGTGGCGGCGCTTTTGCTGCTGATTCTCGCCTTCTCCATCCCAGGCAGCAGAAACACCATCCTGCGATCGGCGGGACAGCTGCTGGTCGTCAGTCGATCCTCAGTCAAATCCGCCGATGTTATCGTCGTAGCTATCGACGCGCAAAGCGGCGGAACTCTGGAGGCAGCGGACCTGGTGCACGCTGGCGTCTCCAGGCGCGTTGCGGTATTCGACGATCCTCCTACTGCGGCCGATCTGGAATTCATACGCCGAGGCCTTCCCTATGACGATCGGGCAGCGATATCCACTTACCAACTTCACCTGTTAGGGATTCAGAACGTAGAACAGATTCCACGAAAAACGTCGGGAAGCGAGGAGGAAGGCGATATCCTGCCCGCCTGGTGCGCGCTACATGGATATCGCGCGGTGGTGCTGGTGGCCTCGGCGGATCACTCGCGGCGGCTCGGCCGCATTCTTCGCCGCTCCGATCGACGCTCGGGTATCGAAACTACGGTCGTGAGTTCTCCGTATTCGAGCTTTAGCCCGGAGAGCTGGTGGACGTCGCGCGCGGGAATCCGAACCGGAATCGTGGAGTTCGAGAAGCTGCTGCTGGACTGGGTGCGCCACCCGTTTTCGTAGTTGTCACAGTCACAATTGTGCAGAAAAGGGGACCGCCCGGATCGCGGTGAAGGGTGGGATCCGGGCGGGTGTGGGTTCTTAACCGTGAGGCCGCGTTACTGCACGGCGATGGTGCCGGCGAGGCTGGTGGGGGCCGCCGGAGTAGGGCCCGTGGCGTAGCAGGTGGCGGGGTTAAAGGATCCGCCGGTGGCCGGTCCGCTGAGATAGCAGTTCTCGGCGGGGTTGGGGTTGATGGTCGGATTGCCTTCGGGTCCTTCGAGCGGCCACGCATAACCGTGCAGGAAGGCAGGCTCGGTTGGGTAGTACATGGAAGCAGCGAGCGTGTGGTTCGTGCCACCGTTCCAGTAGGCAACAGCACCGCTCTTGTAGTCCCAGTTGCCGTGCAGCAGGGTAGTTGCGGCGGGGCTGGGGATGCTGCCCGAAGCTCCGGCCATACTGTAGACGATCGGACTCGACATCTCAGCGTATTCGTCGAAGCCGTTCAAAGTGGCCGCGGACCAAGTTGCGTGCAGGTTCGCGTGACCCAGCACATTGCCGACGAAGGAGTAGTAGTTCTGCATGGTAAAGAGATCGACGGCGTCGTAGCCTTCCCCAGGAGGGAAGCTCGGAACGCCGGTCCCGGTCTCATCGCCCCACAGCCAGTTGCGGAAGAGGACGAAGTGCGACGAGGTACCCCAATAGTCGTCCGCAGTTATGTGCGAGGCGACATTGCCTTCGAGGAGATCCATATAGGGGTGGGCGCCATGCGAAGTTCGCGCCGATCCAAGATAAGTCAAATCGTCGGTGTATAAGTCGTCGATGTAGTTGTAGAGTACCGCGACACCGGAACCGCCGCCCTGGAAGACGAAGCCGTGGCGGTTGTGGCGCATGATGTTGTTTTCGATCTTGTGGTCGCTGTTAATGAAGTTAACGAAGATGCCGTAGTTGGCGCCCGAGGCGGAAGAGCGGCCCTCGTGGACGTAATTGTCACGGATCTCGTTGCCGTAGCAGAAATCCATTTCGATGTGCGCCGAATTGCTGGAACTACCAGTCATCTGCGTTTCAACGCCTTTGACCCAGCAGTAGAGGCAGCCCTGCAGAAGGATGATCTGGTCGGAGCCGATATCGGAGGTGCCCACTACCTTGAAGCTTTCATAGCCCGCCTTCTGTGTTGGGAAGGTATAGATGCGGTATGCGGGATTGGTATAGAGCGTGTAGTAAAGGGGCCGGGAAAGAGTTGCCGTGGTGCCGGTCACCGCTGTCACCTGCACGATCTGCTGCATCACGCGATAGCCGGTGGCGTCGCCGCACCACTCGCAGAATCCGTCGGTGCCGGTGGCGTTGACCAGGGATGGATCGTTGTCGGCGAAAATGGAAATCCAGGTTCCAGGCTGCACCGATCCGCCGGCGATGGTGACGGTGGTATCGCCCTTTTGGGGTGCGCCGCCCAAAGCATAGCCGGGCGTATTGGAACCGTAGCTGACTCCAGGCGTTATGTTGGTGTTAAAGGAGAAGGCCGGGGTTGTGAATTGCCCGTTCGAGCCGAGGTCGAAAGTCGTACTGGCGGGCCCGGCGCCTCGGAGCACCACGTTGCTTTTGAGCTGGACACCGCTGTTGATTGCGTACGTACCGGCGGGAACGAAAACCGCAGTGTTCGCGGCCGCGCTATTGATGCAGGCCTGAATAGCCGGGGCGTCATCGGTGGTGCCATTCCCGGCCAGGCCGGTGCACGTCACCGACGGATAGTTGGGCAGGGTGCCGCCGTTCCACAAATCGGAGCCGGCCTGCCAGGAAATCTCGCGGCAGTTGCTGGGGCAACCGGTGTTGTCGTTGGGAAGGCTGTAGCTCTGCGCCGTCAGACGATGTCCTGGCAAAGTCGCCAGACACGCCAGGATTGCGAACACAAAAAAAGGGGCCCTTCTTGACATACAACAAACCTCTTGGGAGAAACTGGAATTTGCCTTTTCACGATGCACGTCAATCGCCATTCAGGAGCCATTCTGAATCGCCATAAGATTATGATAATAAAGCACTTGTCGTCACGAAAATCCTGCCCTCAAAAGGCTGTAATTCAGACACCATCAGCGAGTAATTCGCCGACTTGACGAGTATTTTCGAGCAGTTACGACAGTCCAGTTACTACAGAGCACCGGCAGACCTGGGTCGCTCGCCGGAGCGATCTTCGACAAAAAAACCACTCACCGGAAAGATTGCGACCTCCTATGATCAGACTGAGCCTGGATGTAAAAAAGGACGGGCCCCTCAAAGTACTTTGCCTCGGGTCCCATTCCGATGACATTGAGATCGGCTGCGGCGGCACGATTCTGCGCCTCATCGATCAATATCCCGATTGTTCCTTTCACTGGGTGGTGTTCAACGCGATGGGAGTTCGCAAAGCGGAGGCGCAGCGGGCGGCCGAATCGTTCGCGGGCGCGGACCGGCTGGAGCGCCTGATGCTCAAAGAATTCCCGGATGGTTTCATGCCGTTCGTCGGCTCGGAAGTAAAAGCCACCTTCGAAGAGCTGAAGCAAAAGGTCGAGCCTGACATCATTTTTACGCACCAGCGTCAGGATGCGCATCAGGATCATCGTCTGCTCTCGGAGCTTACATGGAACACTTTTCGCAATCACTTCATTCTGGAGTACGAAATTCCCAAGTACGACGGCGATATGGGACGCCCGAGTGTGTTCGTGCCGCTCACCAAGGAGATGAGCCAGGCAAAGGTGCGCCATTTGATGGACGGTTTTGCATCGCAACGGAATCGCAGCTGGTTCCAGGAATCCACTTTTCATTCGCTCATGCGGCTTCGCGGCATGGAATGCAATTCGCCGAGCGGTTACGCGGAAGCATTCTATTGCCGGAAGGTCGTTATCTAAGGGCGGGCGGGTCGTCTGACGCATCGCCCTGGCCGTCGTCGTCACAAGCAGATATTCTTGGAAGCGATGCTTGTGACATCGGCGAACAGAACCGCTGAAATTCTTCAGAAGATCGAGACCCGGCAGGCCCGTATCGGCATTATCGGCATGGGCTACGTGGGTCTGCCGCTTGCTCTGCTGTTCAGCGAAGCGCGCTTTCGCGTCACCGGCTTCGATATCGATCCGCGCAAAGTCGAAACGCTGAATCGGGGCGCGTCGTACATCGTCCGGGTTCCCGGCACTGAAATTGAGCTTGCCCGCGAGAGCGGATTCAGCGCGACGGGCGACTACGCGCAGATCGCGGCGATGGACGTCGTCATTATCTGCGTGCCGACTCCGCTGAATGAGTATCACGAGCCGGACCTCAGTTACGTCACCGGAACGGTGAAGAGCATCGCGTCGCACGTGCGCGATGGCCAGCTCGTCATCCTCGAGAGCACCACGTATCCCGGCACGACGGAAGAAATTGTTGTTCCACTGCTGGAACAGGGAAATTCCACCGGTCTGCGTGTCGCCCGCGACGCCTCCAGCGCGGGCTTTCTTGTTGCGTTCTCGCCGGAGCGCGAAGATCCCGGCAACGACACTGTCGCGCGCCGCGATATTCCAAAGGTGGTCGGCGGCTGCGGACCCATCGCCCGCGACCTTGCCTCGGCGGTCTACAAAACAATCTTCAACCGCACCGTGCCCGTCTCTTCGCCAGCGGTGGCGGAGATGACCAAGCTTCTGGAGAATATTTATCGCTGCGTGAACATTGCGCTGGTCAATGAGCTGAAGCAGCTTTGTATGCGCATGGATATCGATCTGTTCGAGGTGATCGATGCGGCGAAAACCAAGCCCTTCGGTTTCCAGGCGTTCTATCCGGGACCGGGCCTGGGCGGCCACTGCATTCCCATCGATCCGTTTTATCTTTCCTGGAAGGCGAAGGAGTTCGACTTTCGCACCCGCTTCATCGAGCTCGCCGGCGAGATCAACGCCGGCATGCCGTACTTCGTCGTCGATAACATTATCGAGGCGATGAGCCAGCAGGGAAAAGCGCTGCGCGGCTCGCGCATTCTCGTTCTCGGTTTGGCCTACAAACGCGACATCGACGACCTTCGCGAATCACCGTCGCTCACCATCATCGAGCTGCTGCAGAAGCGCGGCGCCCAGGTCGAATACAACGACCCTTTCTTTCCCACAGTAGGTCAGGGACGCAAATACGCGCTTAACATGACCAGCACTCCTCTCACGAAGATTCCGGAGTTTGACTGCATCGTCATTGTGACGGATCATTCGCAGTACAACTACCGGAGTATCGTCGCCACAGCGAAACTCGTCGTCGACACGCGCAACGCGACGAGGAACATCGAGGCGGCGAACATCGTTCGATGCTGACTCGGCCGCTCGACGGGAAACTTCGCGGAATAAATTCTCAAAAAAAGAAAGGCCCGCCACATGGCGGGCCTTTTGTTTTGCAACGACGCGATCTGGCTACGGAATCGCCGCTGTGTATACGTTGGAAGGTGTGCTTTCCACCCCCGACGCATCCACGCTGGTTACTTCGTAGTTGTACGTCACGCCATCCGTAACAGTCGTGTCGGTATAAGTAGTGGGTGCGTTCACGGCCGTATTCAACTTTTGATACGACCCTCCAGTTGTGGATCGGTAGACGTTGTAACTCACCACCGGGTCGGTGCTGGTGGTTGGCGCATCCCACGACAGCTCCACTTGATAAGCGGCAGCGGACACTCCGGTGCCGGCCAGCGTGATGGTTGCCGTTGCGCCGACGGCGGCATTGCTGGTGATCGTGACCAGGCCCGCAGCCACGCCGGCTACGGTCGGATCGAATTGCAGATCGAGGGTCGCGGCTTGTCCCGGATTCAGTGTGGACGGGAAAGTGACTCCCGACATCGTGAATCCTGTGCCGGTCAGCGTCCCCGCGCTCAGCGTCAGCGCCGCTGCACCCGATGAGGTCAGCGTCACAGTTTGGGTTGCAGGTGTGTTCAGGTTCACACTGCCGAAGCTTACCGTCGTCGAGCTCACCGTGAGGCCCGGAGCTCCTCCGCTCAGCTGCAGATTGAACGTCTTCGCAACTCCGCTCGCCGTCGCGGTAAGGGTTGCAGTTTGCGTTGAAGTGACCGCTGCGACCGTCGCCGTGAAGGCGCCAGTCGTCGCGCCGGCGGCGACCGTTACGGAGGACGGAACCGTAACAGAAGCGCTGTTGCTGGCCAAAGTCACGGTCTGTCCACCCGCGGGAGCGGCTGCATTCAAGGTCACGGTGCAGGCATCCGTTCCCGCGGCGGTGTAGGAGGAAGTGGTGCAGGAGAGCGCGCTCAGCACGCCGGCCGCCGAGTCTCCCGTTCCGCTCAGGGTGATCGTCGCGGTGGGGTTCATCGTGGCGTTGCTGGTGATCAGGATCGACCCGGTCTCTGCTCCCGCGGTGGTTGGATCGAACGTGACCTGGAGCGTCGCGGTTTGTCCCGGATTGAGCGTCAGCGGGAAGTTTGCGCCCGCCATCGCGAACCCGGTTCCCGTGAGGGTGGCCGCATTCACGGTGAGTGCGGCATTGCCCGACGAGGTCAGCGTGACGGACTGGCTGGTTGGAGTGTTCAGGTTCACATCGCCGAAGCTGAGGCCGTTGGTGCTCAGACTCAGCCCCACCGTTTGCCCGACGAGCTGCAGCGTGTAGATCTTCGTGACGCCGCCGGCCGTCGCGCTGAGCGTGGCGGTCTGGTTGGAGGTGACGGCTGCGGCTGTTGCCGTGAATCCTGCCGTCGTAGCGCCGGCCGCTACCGTTACCGAGGCTGGAACCGTGACGGAAGAACTGCTGCTGCTCAGGGTTACGGCCTGACCGCCGGCAAGCGCCGGTGCGTTGAGCGTGATGCTGCAGGTATCGGTTCCTGCCCCGGTGAACGTTCCATTGTTGCAGGCGAGGGAGCTGAGCACGCCGGCCTGGGCCTCGCCAGTTCCGCTGAGGCTGATGGCCGCCGTGCCGTTGCCGGTGGCGTTGCTGGTGATGGTGATCGAACCGGTCGCCGCCCCGGCCGTGGTTGGATCAAACGTCACCTGCAGTGTCGCCGTTTGTCCCGGATTCAGAATGACTGGGAAATTGGCCCCTGCCATCGTGAACCCGGCGCCGGTCAGCGTCGCCGTATTAACGGTGATCGCGGCATTGCCCGACGAGGTCAGCGTCAGGGACAAACTGGTTGGCGTGTTGAGGTTCACATCGCCGAAGTTAAGGTTGTTCGTACTCACACTCAGCGCCATGGTCTGCGCGTTCAGCTGCAGCGCATAGACCTTGGTGATGCCGTTTGCGGTTGCGGACAAGGTCGCCGTTTGCGTGGTCGAGACCGCCGATGCCGTCGCTGTGAATCCTGCCGTCGTCGCTCCGGCCGCCACCGTCACCGAACCCGGCACTGTAACAGCCGCATTGTTGCTGGCCAGAGTCACCGCCTGGCCGCCCGCAGGCGCGGCGGCACTCAGCGTCACAGTGCAGGCATCCGTTCCTGCTCCGGTGTAAGACGCAGTGGTGCAGGAGAGCGAACTCAGCACGCCCGCGGTCGAATCCCCGGTTCCGCTCAGGGTGATGGTTGCGGTTGGGTTGGTTGTGGCGTTGCTGGTGATGGTGATCGAACCGGTCGCCGCTCCAGCCGTGGTCGGATCAAACGTCACCTGTAGTGTTGCCGTTTGTCCCGGATTAAGCGTCAATGGGAAGGTGGCGCCCGCCATAGTGAACCCGGCGCCCGTCAGGGTCGCTGTGTTGATCGTGAGCGCAGCATTCCCCGACGAGATCAGCGTGACCGACTGGCTGGTTGGTGTGTTGAGGTTCACATCGCCAAAGCTGAGACCGTTCGCGCTCAGGCTCAGGGCAACCGTCTGGGCGTTCAGCTGCAGGGTGTATGCCTTCGCAAAGCCGTTGGCGGTTGCGGTGAGGGTGGCTGTCTGGGCTGAGGTGACCGCAGACGCTGTCGCCGCGAATCCCGCGGTAGTTGCGCCGGCCGGCACCGTTACCGAGGCCGGAACCGTAACAGCGGCATTGTTGCTGGCCAGAGTCACCACCTGACCAACGGCGGGCGCCGCGGCGCTTAGCGTCACGGTGCACGGGTCGCTGGCCGCACCGTTGATGGCCGCGTTATTGCAGGAAATCGCGCTGGGCACAGCGGCCGGCGCGTCGCCCGTCCCGCTTAGGCCGACTAATGCTGTACCGTTTCCTGTGGCGTTGCTGGTTATGGTGATCGTGCCCGATGCTGCTCCAGCCGTCGTCGGATCGAACTTCACCAGCAAGGTTGCGGATTGTCCAGGATTGAGCGTCACCGGGAAGTTGGCTCCCGACATCGAGAAGGCCGACCCGGTTAGTGTCGCTGTGTTGATGGTCAGCGCAGAGGTCCCGGTGGAGGTCAGCGTCACAGTCTGGGTGGATGGCGTGTTCACGTTCACATCGCCAAACGTGACGCTCGTCGCGCTGAGGGTTAAGGCCGGCGCCTGGGCTTCGAGCTGCACGGCATAGATCTTCGAGATCGTACCGGAGGTCGCAGTCAAGTTCGCTGTTACCGTCTGTGTGACTGCCGAAGCGGTCGCAGTGAAGAACGCACCCTGAGCTCCCGCAGGGACGCTCACTGTTGCCGGCACCGACAACGCGGAGTTGCTGCTGGACAGGCTCACAGTCAGCCCGCCGGCGGGCGCCGCCGCACTCAGTGCTACTGTGCAGTTGTCCGTTCCCGCGCCTGAGATGGTCTCCTGGCTGCAGAAAAGCGCGCTCAGGCCACCCGCCGCCGCTTCGCCTGTTCCAGTCAGGCCGATCACCGCGGTCCCGCCCGCGGGCGCATTGGTGGTAATGGTCAAAGATCCAGTGAGCGCCCCCGCGGCAGCGGGATCGAAATTCACCTGCAGCGTCACCGCGTCTCCAGGGTTCAGCGTCACGGGAAAGCCTGGTCCGGCCAATGCGAATCCAGCGCCGGCTGCGGTGGCTGCGGAAATCGTCAACGGAGCAGTGCCTGAAGACGTCACTGTTACGAACTGCGGAGTGGCCTGGGTGTTGACGGTGACATCTCCAAAGGACAGGTTGCTCGCGCTCAAAGTCATCGCGGGTGTTCCACCGCCGGACTGCGTTGGGTCGAGCTGGACGTTAAATGTTGCCGAGCTCGATCCGAGACTCGCTGTAATGGTTGCGCTCTGCACGGCGGTGACCGCGGTGGCAGTCGCTGCGAAGGTGGCGCTGCTCGCATTGGCTGCAACTATAACCGTGGCCGGCACCGCGACTGCGGAGTCATTGCTCGACAGGCTCACCGTGTCGCCACTGCTTGCGGCGGGCGCACTCAGCGTCACCGTGCAGCTGTCCGTGCCCGCACCCACCATCGTTGCATTGCCGCAGCTCACGGCGCTGATATTGGGCTGCGCCGGGGGATTTGTCACTGTCGCGACACCTGTGCCGGTGAGCGGGAAAGTCATATTGCCGTTGCTGGCGTTGGTCGCGAGGGTCATGGTCCCAGCAGCCGTTCCAGCCGCGCTGGGACTAAACTGCACATTGAGGTTCAGAGTGCCGGCGCCGGCTAATGTGAGAGGAAGCGTGGCTTGACTGGTCAGAGTAAATGATTGCCCGGCGACACCGATCTGGGTAATCTGGACCGGATTCGCGCTCTCATTCTTCAGTGAAATACTCGCACTCGCGGTTTGACCTACGTTCACGTTGCCGAACGCGAGCGAGTTCGCCGATGCCACCAGGTTGCCAAGCGTCGACACGTTCGCGGCGATGCTTCCGCAACCCGACAGGATGGCAATAGCGCAGAAGACAGCTGCGAGCAAGATGGCAACGGCAATCCGATGCCGCTTGCTGCGATGCCGGTGAGATCCAAGAGAAGACGCGTGGACGCGACGGCGGGCGCTCCCCGCGAGGGGGGCGAAACGTATAGAGTGCATCTACCTCACCTCTTGCAAAACAAAAAGTTCAAGCAACATCGGACCGCGGTCCGACCTGAGGTAGCCGTAAAGTCTGTGCTCCTCAGTGGTCGGAGAAGGCCCACGTCCAAACTGGTCCCAACTCGTTGTGGCCGGTTCGAAGGTCGAACTAAACGTGTTAAGTTACCCTCGCCTAAAGCACGTCGGTCACCACGTTTTTCAACAGTAGTGTTACCTTTGTGCTTTCGGCCAAAAAACTCCGCATTTTATTGGGTTTCCCTCAGGTAACCTCACCGTTTTGTTGCTGGTTTATGTTGGCGGACATGGGGGCGGATGTAGGAATTGCGTCTAAAGCAGACAAATCTTACCGATGGAAGTAATCTTTTCAAGGGTTACTTTAGTGACCGGCCGTGAAGCCCATTACCAACAGGCCCCCAAGGCCTCGGGGGTCTTCTGGAGAGAGGCTGGAGGCCCGCGCAGGGGGTCGAAAAGTGCGCTACAGATTGCTGGGCTGCGAGCAAAAAGCGTCCGTCTTGTGTCGCGCCATCGTTTGAGAACCCACCGGTCCTATGGGGCGCGGGAGATCCTTTGGACCTCCACCCGACTACAGGGGTGCGGAGAGGATCCGAGCGGCTGCCGGGTGTAGGATTCTCAGATTTCGGACTCGCCGCTCGGGCGATTCGATCGAGGCTGACGACAGAGGGGCAGCATGGGTTGCGCGGAGTCGCAGAGCCGTTTTGGGCCGGTGTAACTCCGCAGGCAGGAATCA
>Ga0181525_10003120_pt1 | contig 13259 bp, 11 predicted proteins | sample PEATcosm2014_Bin_48_FD_121100 | JGI IMG/M metagenome (GOLD analysis project Ga0181525, IMG submission 121100) | Peatland microbial communities from MTU Mesocosm Facility, Houghton, MI, USA - PEATcosm2014_Bin06_10_metaG | ecosystem: Environmental > Terrestrial > Soil > Wetlands > Peat | place...
AACTCAACGGCAGCCAGGTCAGCGAGATGAACGACAACCAGCTCGCCGAAATCCGCAACCGCGAAATTGGTTTTATTTTCCAGACGTTCAACCTGCTGCCGCGCTCCGATGCATTGCGCAACGTGGAACTGCCGTTGGTTTATGCGGGCATTTCGTCCAAGGACCGCCGTGCTCTTGCTCTCGAAGCTCTGGCGAGCGTCGGCCTGACCGACCGCGTGCATCACAAGCCGAACGAACTTTCCGGCGGGCAGCGCCAGCGCGTCGCCGTCGCGCGCGCACTCGTCAACAAGCCTTCGATTTTGCTCGCGGACGAGCCGACCGGAAATCTCGATTCCAAGACCGGCACGGAAATCATGGCGCTGTTCCAACTGCTTGCCGACAAGGGCAACACCATCATCGTCGTCACGCACGAGGAAGAGGTGGCCTTGCACTCGCAACGCGTCATCCGCATCCGCGACGGGCTGATTGCGAGCGATGAACTCGTAAAAAAATAATTTTTCGGATGAACTTCTTCACCGAACTGCGCGAAGGGCTGGCAATCTCGTGGAGCGCCATCCGCGCAAACAAATTGCGCTCGGTGCTGACCACGCTTGGCATCGTTATCGGCATTTTGACCGTGACGCTCATGGGCACGGCGATTGAAGGGTTGAACCGCTCGTTCATGAGCAGCATTTCTTCCATCGGCGCAGATGTGCTTTATGTGAACCGTTACAGCTGGTTCATCCAGTCTTATCAGGAATGGGTCAATGCGATGAAAAGCCCGTCCGTTTCGTTCGCCGATGTTGACGCGCTGCAAAGGCAGATGACGCTCGCGGAAGCCATCGCGCCGGTCGCAGAAGACAATACTTCGGTGAAATATTTGAAGCGTGGTTCGTCCGGCGTGACGGTGACAGGCTCGACGGAACAATATCAAACCACGAGCGGCTTGAATCTTTCGCAAGGTCGTTTTCTTTCGGCGGCGGAATGCGACAGCGGCAGGCCGATGTGCGTCATCGGCTCGGATCTGGCCACGCATTTATTTCTGAACGAGTCGCCGCTCGGCGAAAAGATTTTCGTCCAGCGCCATCCGTTTGAAGTCGTCGGCGTGCTCGAAAAGCAGGGCGGTTTTTCCGAAAGCGGCGGCGCGGACAACGGCATCATCATTCCGCTCGCGCAATTCACCCGCGTCATTGACGACTCGCCGGATTACACCATCCAGGTGAAAGTCAAAGGCCTCGACCAGCTCGACGACGCGAAAGAGGAATTGCGGACGGTGCTGCGTCGCGCGCGGCACATCGCGCCGGAAGACCCGGACAATTTTGCCATCAACCAGCAGGATGAATTTCTGGAAATGTTTCACCGCGTCGCCGGAACCATCGCGGGCATCGGTTTGTTCATCACGGGCCTGGCGCTGTTCGTCGGCGGCATTGGCATCATGAACATCATGTTCGTCTCCGTCGCGGAGCGGACGCGAGAAATCGGCGTGCGGAAGGCCATCGGCGCGAAACGGCGGACCATTCTCCTGCAATTTCTGATCGAAGCGGCGTGCATTTGTCTGATTGGCGGCGTCATCGCGCTGCTCATCGCGTGGCCGTCTACGTTGCTTCTGCGCAAAATAATGCCGGCGGAATTGTTGCCGGTCGTCGTCGGCATTTCACTTGTCGTTTCGGCGCTGACCGGCGTGCTTTCCGGTTTTTTCCCCGCGTGGCGCGCGGCGCGGATGAATCCCGTGGATGCGCTGCGCAACGAATAAAATTAAATCTGGTGGGGCGAGACTCCGTCGAGCCCTGACTAAAAATATGGACGCAAACATTCAAAATGAAGTTGGCAGGAAAAATCCTGCCGCCGGAGTTCATGTCCAATTAGGCCGGCCTAATTTTGTTTTGCTCACTGTGACCATCCAAAACCGGATTCCATGGCTGGCAAATCCCGACGCTCACCGTTTTCTCCGCGAAACATGGCTTAATGCGATCGCGTGGTCCGTCGGCGACTATTTGTTGATGCCGGATCATTTGCATCTTTTTTGCGCGCCGCGCGATTTGTCGTTTACCATCGAACAATGGATCACATTTTGGAAACGTGATTTTCGCCGCAGACATCAAAAAGAAAATTGGAAATTTCAATCCCGAGGCTGGCATCATCGGCTGCGTCAGGACGAAGATTATTCCGCCAAGTGGATTTATGTTCAGGAAAATCCAATTCGTAAGAAATTGGCCGGACGGATTGAAGACTGGCCTTACAAAGGAACGATTCATCAATTGACATGGTAACGCAACAAAAGTCAGGGCTCGACGGAGTCTCGCCCCACCGGCCAATGAAAAATAAAATTTCAATTTATTCCGAGGCGCGTGAAAGTTTCACGATGGCGATCGGCGCAATTGCGTCGCACAAATTGCGCTCGGCGCTGACGCTGCTGGGCGTTCTCGTCGGCGTTTTTTCAATCATCGTGGTGATGACCGCGATGCGCGTGATGCAGGCCAACATCGAGCGGCAGTTGAGTTCGCTCGGCAGCGACACCTTCATGATCCGCAAATGGCCGAACACCTATTTTGGATTTTCCGGCGACCTGGAAAAATATTGGCGCCGCAAAAACATCACGCTCAAGCAGGGGAAATTGTTGCAGGACAAAACCACGTTGCCGCTGAACATCGGCGTGGAGACGGCGTTCTGGTCCGGCGAAATCAAGACGCGCTACAAGACCAGCGCGCCGACGGTGCGGCTTTATGGCGAGACGCCCGGCAGTTTTCCCGCGCACAATTGGAATCTCGGCGACGGGCGGCTGTTGTTCGACGCGGACGTGGACGGCGCGCGCAATGTCTGCGTGCTGGGCAGCGGGCTGGCGACGAATATTTTTCCGAACAGCCCGGCGGTCGGCGAGCAGGTGAAGATTGACGGCATCAATTATTTCGTCGTCGGCGTGCTGGAGGGCAACGGCGCCGCGTTTGGCGGCGACCAGGATAATTTCGCCGTCGTGCCGCTGACCACCGGCTTGAATCGCTATGGCCGCTGGTATCGCAGCCTGAACATCCTCGTGCAGGTGCGCGACCGCGCGAGCTACGCTGACACGCTCGAAGAAGTGCGTGGCGCATTGCGGGTCATCCGCAAGGTTCCGCCCGGCCAGGAGGATGATTTTGAAATTCAATCCAACGATTCGTTGATCGAACAATTCAAAACATTCACGCGCTCGGTGCGCATCGGTGTAGCTGTGGTCAGTTCGATTGCGCTGCTCGCGGCAGGCATCGGCATCATGAACATCATGCTCGTCTCGGTCACGGAACGGACGCGCGAAATTGGCATCCGTCGCGCGATCGGCGCGAAGAAGCGGAACATCATGGTGCAATTCATCATGGAGGCGGTGGTGCTGTGCGAAGTCGGCGGCGCGGTCGGCGTGGTGTTCGGAATTCTCGGCGGCAACGTGCTGGCGCTGGTTTTGAAATTGCCGCCGGCCATCCCGGTTGACTGGGTGATCATGGGACTGGCAATTTGTTCGGTCGTGGGAATTGTTTTTGGAACTTATCCGGCATGGAAGGCGGCGAACCTTGACCCGATTGAATCACTGCGATACGAGTGAATCACTTCATGCGCCGGACGGGCTGCTTTTGGTCTGAAAAACCGCCGTAGATTGCCGGCGGCGTTCGGCGACGAGCGCGAGAATCGCTTCGGCGGCTTCCACGTCGCCGTTGATCTCAAACTTTGGCGGCATCGGCTGGCGTCCGATCCATGAATCCTGCCGGTGCATTTCCAAAAGTTTGTCGAGCAGATTTTTTTCGTTCACTTTGAACCCGAGGCCGAGGTCGGCGGCGAGGCTGGCGTTGATGAACTGCTCGGCATGGCCCGGCACTGGCAGCACGAACGTCGGCTTGCGAAACGCGAAGGCCTCGGACAGCGCGGAGTAGCCGCCGTTGATGACGAACGCGTCGGCGCGGGCGAGCAGCGCGAGATTGTTCATCTGGCGGCCGTGAAACGTCACGTTGCCGTGCGATTCGCCCGCGCGTCCGACGACTTCAACCGCGAATGGAAATTCGCGCCCGGCAAAATTGACCTGCGTGGCGTGGACGGAACCGCTCAGCATGAAGACGACCGTGCGCAACTGGCGCGGCGTGAGTTCGGCGGCGGGCGCGGCGATTTCGCGGACGGCGCGGCGGACAATCAGCCCGATGCGGCGGAATTTCGGATGGCGAGTGGGCGTGCGCAGCGGAAACGGACTTAAAATCAGGTCTGCAAATTTTCGGTGGAAAAGGTAATCGGAAAATTCGACGAACCAGAAATGGCTTCTGACGCCTTGCGCTTCGCGGCGGTGTTTTAAAAATTGGGTGACGACGACCTCGGAGTTGTTGATAGCGACGATGGGAATTCCCTGCTTGCGCAGCGGGCCGATGGCGTATTCGGAATCAATGACGGCGATGTCTGGCCGGACTTTTTCGATGATTTCACGCAGCCTGGCGCGCTTGGCGGCGGCGAGTTTTGCGAGCGAGCCGACGGATTTGAGCGTGGCCCAGCCGCTGACACCGCCGTTGGTGCCGGAATAATAGAATGACGCCATTTCCTCAAGCGAGGCGATGCCATTGTGTTCCTTGAAATAAGCCAGCCCATTGCCGGAGGTCAGCACATGGACGGAGCAGCCGGCTGCGGCGAGGTTTTCAATCACCGCATGACAGCGCGTGCTGTTGCCAAGACCCAGGCCGTTAATCAAAAACAGACAGGAAATTGCCACGTCACAAATTGGATTTACCCGCCGCTAAAAGCAACATTATTGTCACGGCACAGTCACAAAGGCGATTCCGTTGCCGTAAAAAATGGTCGCGGGATCGTCTGGCCTGGTTTCGTCCGACCGGCATAATTTATAAATGACCGGGGCGATTTTTTTATTCGGAGTCGCGGCAACCTGTTTTTCCCGGACACCGACAAATGGCCGGACCAGAAGCGCGTCCCGCAAAAATTCGTCGTTTGCAGGCAACGATTGACGATAGGCCGCATCGTCCACGGCGATGGCAACATCCGGGCCGGAATGTTTTTTCAACTGTTGATACACCGTTTCCAGCTTGCGGAAGCTGGGCATGAAAACCGGCCCGCGCTCGATGTTGTTTTTTTGGTAAATGTCCGTCGCAAACATCACCCAGAAATTGGCGAGCGTTGCGACGATAAGCATCATCCGAAACATTTGTTTCCGGGGCGATGCCGTCAGCCATCGCGCTGCGACCGCGCCGACGAGTCCAAAAAACGGCATTATGAACACGAGGCAATATCTGGCGTGAAATGATTTTCCGCCGAGCAATGAGAAAAACACTGGCAACGCAAAAAACAGGGAAAGTAACGCCACGCCGGAATTTCTGAAAAATTCCCTGCGCGAACTCCAGTTGAAATTAGCCCACAATTTTTTAACCTCGACCGCCGCGCCGGCGACCAGGCACACGGCCACGACGGTCAACAGCGCATAAATGCCATACAAGACATATTTGCTGCCAAAACACGCCCGGCCAAATTCGGCGTATTCGCTGTCGTCGCGAATCCAGCCTGGCGACCAGTTGACCAGAAACCCCGCCGTCGAAGTGAAAATCTTCAAAACGCCCGCCGAAAAACGGCCGCCGTCTCCTGAAAACATTCCCATCGTGTTTTGCCAGTGGTTCGCCATTTCGCCGCCGATATAAGGCAGATAAATGCACAAGCCCGCCACAAACCCGCCGGCCAGCCACAAATAATTCAGGCGTGTTCCGCTGATGATGACGGCGGCGATTGCCGTCGGAACCAGCATGAAGCCGGACATGTGAAATTGAAGGCTCAACAATGGGATAAATGGAATCCAAAACGCGGCGCGCGAAAAATCCCGGCGCGCCACCCGCCACAATGCCAGGAAAAAAAGCGTTCCAAAAAACGGCATCGTGTTTGGGTTGTAGGCCGAAATCGAAAAGGCGACGACCCGCGGAAACGTGGCCGCAAAAAAAGCGGTCCACAATCCCGCGAGCTGGCCAGCTGCGCGCGTTGACAGCAGATAGGCGAGATAAATTGTGAACGTGTTCAGCAGCAGCATTTCAACCATGATTCCTTCGGGCGAGCCGCCGTCCAGCCGCATTCCGCCCAGGCAAAACAAAGTCCACAACGGTCCCGGCAGCTTGGAATGCGCGTTGTAATTTGGCTGGCCGATATATTGCGCCTTGGGATCTCCATTGGAGTAATCCACAGCGACCGAGTAAGCCGCTATCCCGTCTCCCTGCATGTTGAAATAATAGCCCTGACCGTATTCGAAATGAATCCATCGAAGACAAAAGCCCAGCAGCAAAATGGAGACGATCCACCACGGCGAATATCTTGGCTGGCTCATGTTTTTGTTTTTTAGTTATGACCGCCAGCGCGTCAATCCGCAAACATGTCAAGTGCGCCGTCTTGCGGATCAATCTTCCGAAAACAGATATTCCAAATCCACCGACGTGAGGCTGCGCGCAAAACCTTCCTCGCCGAGCACGTCGGCGATTGTCTGCGCCTTGCTCTGCTGCAATTCCCAGATTTTTTCCTCGACCGTGCCGGGCGCGATCAAGCGATACGCGTTGACCGTTTGCGTTTGCCCAATTCGATGCGAGCGGTCAATGGCCTGCGCCTCGACCGCCGGATTCCACCACGGATCGTAAAGCACGACGTAGCTGGCGTTCGTCAAATTCAATCCCGTTCCCGCCGCGCGCAGGCTCAACAGGAAAACACACGCGCCTGTTTCCTTTTGGAAATCATTGACGACCTGCTGCCGGTCTTTCGTCTGGCCGGTGAGAATGTGCGTCTTGATTTGCCGCGTCGCGCAGTCTTTTTCGAGAATCTGCAGCATCTGGACAAATTGCGAGAACACGAGAACTTTTTGCCCGTCAGCGATGAGCGGATCAAGCAATTCAAACAGCGTGTCGGTTTTGCCGCTGGCTGTGTCGCTGCCGACAAGCGACGGATGGCAGCAAACCTGACGCAACCGCGTGAGCGCGGCAAGGACGTGCATTTTCGACTTGTTCAAGCCCTGCGTCTCGACGGCTTTCATGACTTGATCGCGGCTGCGACGCAATTCGGCCAGATACAATTTCCGCTGCTCGTCGCCGAGTGGGCAATCACGACGCTCTTCAATCCGGTCGGGCAAATCTTTGGCAACGTGTTTTTTCAAACGGCGCAGCAGCAACGGCCGCAATTTCGCGGACAATCTTCGCCGCGCAATTCTCTGTTCCGACTCCGCGTTTTCGCCGCGCGGTTCGTAGGTGTCCAAAAACTGCTCCTGATTGCCGAGGTAGCCGGGCTGGATGAAATCCACGATGCTCCACAAATCGAGCAGGCGGTTTTCAAGCGGCGTGCCGGTGAGCGCCATCTTGTGCTCGCATTTCAACTGCTTCACCGACTGCGTGACCTGCGCGCCGGGATTCTTGATGAACTGCGCCTCGTCCAAAATCACCGCGCGGAACGCAAATTTTTGCAGCTCCTCCAGATCGCGCCGCAGCAGCGCGTAATTCGTCACGATCAAATCGTGCTGCGGAATCTGTTTCCGCAAATTATGCCGCGCCGCTCCACTTTCGAGCACGAGCACCTTCAAATTCGGTGTGAACCTTTCCGCCTCGCGCCGCCAGTTGTGCAAGACGGATGCCGGACAAATCACGAGCGACGGCTTGTGGTTTTTTTTGTTCTGCTCCTGCAGCCACGCGAGCCACGTCAGCGTCTGCAGCGTTTTCCCGAGGCCCATGTCGTCGGCCAGAATGCCGCCGAGTTTGATCTGGACGAGGTGCGCGAGAAAATCGAAGCCGTCTTTTTGATACGGACGCAATTCAGCCTGCAATGTTTTTGGCAGCTCGACGCTCGGAACTCCCTTGAATTCTGACACGCGCTTTCGCAATTCCTTCGCCTCGGGCGTTTCAGCGAATCGCGAAAAATCTTGCTCGTCGAGGTGCGCGACATTTTCCAGCCCGACTTTTTGCGGCACGGCGATCAGGCCATCCACGCCCATGTCGGCCATCGCCTCGTGCGCGCCCTGCACCGCGGCGGTGTCGAGCTCGACCCAGCCGGAATTCGGCAGCTTCACGAAACGTCCGCTGGCCGACGCGAGCCGTTCCAAGTCCGCCTTGCTCAATTTCAAACCTTCGGCTTCCCATTCGGCGGAAACGGCGAGCCAGTCAATGCCGCTGCCTTTGACGATCAATTTCGGCTTGAGCGTGCGCGGCGTCAGGAACAAACGGTGAAACGCGCCGTTGCCGAGAAATTCCGAATCCGACGGGCGCGACGACCACGCCTCGGCGAGCGCGCCGAGAAAATTTTCGTTCGCGTCGCCGATCCACAAGCCGGGTTCGGGCGTGAACCAGTCCAGTTTGCGAAGCCACTGCGTCGCCGGTTCGAGCCGCGCGTCGTCCAAAATTTCAGGCTTTTCATTCGAGCGCTTTTTGGCGTCGTTGGCAACCCACTCGTTTCCGTTCCAAAACCAGACGCTCTGGTCGCGCTCGCTCTTGGCGAGCAGCCGCAGGCGCACCGTGTCGTCGAGCAGTTCAAAGACAAACTGCGGCGCGGCCTTGTGCGTGACGCAAAGCTGCTCCCAATCCACGCCGTGGTTCGACTGCGTCTTGCGCAGATGCAGCAGCAGTCGATGGCTCAATTTGCGGACGGGCACGGACGGTTTGTGCGCGAGATATTTCAGCACGCGCGACGGCGGCGCGTTGCGCAAAAGGAAAAATGTGTTGCCGACCAGCGCGAGCGGCGGCTGATGGTTGAAAAATTTCGCGTCGGCGACGGAATGATTTTCGCCGCCGGGCAGATTGAAACGGTGTGTGAACGAAAGTTCCTTGTCGCCATTTTCCAGATGCGGCGCGAGCGAAATGATTTGCCCGTGAAAATGCAGCGGCTTGCCGTTGTCCGCAAATTCCAGCCGGTTCGTGTTGCCCCAGCGCGCGAGCCATTGCAGCAATTCACCGTCGGACAGAATCACCGTGTCCGCGCCGTCATTGCGGTTGCGATGCGTGTCGGCGATCCATTGGATGAATTCCCAGTCGGCGGGCGGAAACAATTCCTGCTCATGCGTCGCGCGGACGACCAGATCAATCATGTCATGCAGCGTGCGCGCCTTTTCGCCCGTGCGCGGGCGCGACAAAAGAAATTGCACCGCGAGACGATGGCGCGACGGCTCCTCGTCGTCCTGCTTCACCTTGCAAATGACGCGGAGCGTGGCGCGCGGCGTGTCGAGCAGCGGCATCGAGGGTGGCGACAGCCAGTTCTCCAATTCCTGAACCAATTTAACTTCCTGCTCGGCTTCCTCGGCTTTGGCAAAACGGTCGAGGCTCGCGTGCGGCTGCAATTCCGGCGGCACGGAACGTTTGGCGCGCAGAAATAAAAAAGCCAGTTCCTCCAACCGCGTCTTGCCTTGTGCGTTCAGCAATTTCGGCCACCAGTTTGTGTCGGGAAAATCTTTGCGCGAGAGCAGGAGCTTTTCGAAATAATCCTCGAGGAGCAGCCACGAGCGCTGGGAATCCGGGCAGGTCGCGAAACTTTTCAGGATGTCCTCGCGGCCGCAGACGGTTTCCTTGGAGTCGGACAGCTCGCGGCGCAAGTCGGCGAACGCGCCATAGGTTTGCGACAGCACCTTGTGGTGCGCGTCGTATTTCGTCCCGCCCGTTCTCGGGCCGCTCGGATTTCTGATTGCTGCTTTCGGCATCTGAATAGTTTTAGCCTTATTATTTCCTCATACGCCGGAACTTTGGTCAATCACAAAGCGAAGAAATTTGTGCACAGCTGGAACGCCGGGCATTGTCCGATTTGAATCCGGCCTTGCGTTTCCACGCTGAGCAATGCCAGGCGCTTCATCTGTGGATTGACGCGCGCGCAATTTCTGATAGATTTTCCGGCCCGTTATGAACCGAAATCCGCATGTGGCAGTCGTCGGCGCGACCGGCGCCGTCGGCATTGAAATGATCAAAACGCTGGAAAAGCGCCATTTTCCGGTCGGCAAACTCATCTTGCTCGCCTCGGCGCGCTCGGCGGGCAAGAAACTGAAATTTCGCGGCCAGGAAATCACGGTCGAGGAAATGACGAAGGATTCGTTCAAGGGCATTGACATCGCGCTCTTCAGCGCGGGCGGAAGCATTTCAAAGGAATTCGCGCCCATCGCCGCCAAGGCCGGCTGCGTGGTCGTGGACAATTCCAGCGCATTCCGGCAGGACGAAAATGTCCCGCTCGTGATTCCCGAAATCAACGCCGCCGACGTGAAATGGCACAAGGGCATCATCGCCAATCCCAATTGCACCACCGCCATCACGCTCATGGCGCTGTTCCCGTTGCACCAGGCCTTCACGGTCAAACGCATTTTCGCCTCCAGCTACCAGGCCGTGAGCGGCACCGGCGCGCAGGCGATTGAAGAATTGAAGCGGCAGGTGAATGAAATTGTTTCCGGCAAGCCGGTGACGAAGCAGGTTTATCCGCACCAGATTGCCTTCAACGTCATTCCGCAGGTGGATTCATTTCTGCCGACCGGCTACACGAAGGAAGAAATGAAGATGGAAAACGAAGGCCGCAAAATCATGCATCACCCCGCGTTTCGCGCGAGCGTCACCTGCGTGCGCGTGCCGGTCTACCGCTCGCACTCCATCGCCGTGAGTGCGGAGTTTGAAAAGCCCGTCACAGTGGAAGCCGCGCGCAAGGTTTTGAAAAGCGCGCCCGGCCTCGACCTCGTGGACGAGCCGGAAAATAAAAAGTATCCCATGCCGCTGTTCACCTCCGAGAAGGACAACTGCGAAGTGGGCCGCATCCGCATGGACTGCGCGCTGGACAACGGCCTGTGCTTCTGGGTGAGCGGCGACCAGTTGCTGCGCGGCGCGGCCCTCAACGCCGTGCTCATCGCCGAAGAATTGTTGAAGTGAATTGTTGCGCCGCGCGACCCTCGGAGCGGGGCGTTCGCTCCCAGAATCCGACGGAATAATGGCGGGCCGGCGCTAAATAAGATTCGACCGGCGCGGTATAGGAACCGACCGGCGCTGCGCAGTCCTCGGAAGGAAGTGCCCAGCCCTAGGAATGGCGTGTCCAGACCGTGGAGCCGACCGCCCAGTCCCCGGAACGGCGTGCGCAGGCCCAAGACCGGATCGCGCAGACCCAGGAATGGAACGCGCAGGCCGGGGACTGCGTCTCGCCGGGCGTGGACTGCGCCGTCCAGGCCCGGGATTATCCGGTAGAAACCCGGGGTTTTTCCGTTCGCTCCCGGGGTTTTCTCGAAGAATCCCCGGAAATTTCCCAAGTTTCAGCACACAAAACCCCAAAAACAGGCAAAAAACGGTCAAAACCGCGCTTTTTATGGGTTTGAGCGACCGGTGGACGTGGCTGGTGGCCAAAAGTGACCGTTTCCCCCTAAGTGCGCATCAAGTTCACCAAACTTGTTGCGGACGGCGGAGTGCGCCCGTCCTCGGGCGCAGCAACGCGGAAGGCCACGCCGCAGTCGGAAAATCGGGAGCACCTTGCCATCCGTCCGTTGCTGCGGCCGGGGACGGCCGCGCTCCGGCGTTGGGCGGGTTGAGGACAAATGAATGTTGCCAAGGCCAAGGGACGGGTTTAGGGTCTCAACCATGAAACCAATCGCACTGCACAGTGCGGGCGAAGAACAATGGTAGGTCACACACTATGAACGAATGGATGATTGCTCTGATTCCACTGTTGAGCGCAGCGATAGGTGCTTTTCTGACTTATTTGTTCACGTCGCGTGCACGACGTGATGAATCTATCGCTCGTTTCAAGGAGGAGAAGTATGCCAAGCTGCTCGTCAAGCTTCAGGGATTTGTGGGCACGACCACATCTGGCCAGTTGAAGCGAGAGTTTTTTGAGGAGCAGTATCAAGCATGGCTTTACGCTTCTGACGAGGTGGTTATGGCACTGAACGCGATGGTTCAGCTTGTCATTAAGGGCGAAGGCTCGGCGCCAGATCCGGAGGCTGGGCGTAGAGCTGTCGGCGAGATCGTTCTTTCCATGCGGCGCGACCTATTGCACAAGACAGCCCTCGATTATACCGCTTTCCAATACATTGATGTTTATGATAAACGGAAGGCCTGACCGGTCGCCCTGTAGATGTCTTCTGGCACGATTCAACAATTCACGAAGTAACGGTGTAACGCATCTCACGGCTTTCCCGCTTCCTTGGTGTAGGCCACCAGCGTCTTGATCTTCGCATCGGCGGCGGCGTCGCGCACTTTCACCACTTTTCCCCAAGGCGCCTTTTCGTCGGCGTTGATGGCGAGAACGAGCTGCGGGTTTTTGGCCGCCTGCGAAATCAGGCCGGCTTTCAACTGCTCAAACGTTTCCGGCTGCTTGTCCAAATAGTAAATGCCGTTGGCGTCTATGCTCACGACGAGCGGCGGGTTTTCGTTGGCGCCGGGCTTTTTGGCCTGCGAAGATTCGGGCAGCGCGAGCTTCAGTGACGATTGCTGCTTGAAGGTGGTCGTCACCATCAGGAAAATCAGCAGCACGATCAGCACGTCCACGAGCGCGACGATGATGACCGTCGGCGCGTTGCGGCGTTTGCGGATGTGAAAGTGCATCGGGCTTCAGGCCTTGGATTTCGGGCTTTTTATTTCCGGCCGGTATTGCCGCCGGATGAAATCGTCGCAGAGCGCCTCCATCTCGACGGCGAACACCTCGACTTTTTTGCTGAAATAACTCCACGAGACGAGCGCCGGAATGGCGATGAGCAGGCCGACGAGCGTCGCGCGCAAAATCAGGGCGATGCCCGCGGCAAGTTTCGCCGCGTCGTTCAATCCGGTCTGCCCGACATCGCCGAAAACCGAGATCATCCCGACAATCGTTCCGACGAGCCCGAGCAGCGGCGCGATGCCGACGATGATTTCCAAGACGACGAGGCCGCGTTCGAGCCGGACGATTTCATGGCGCGCGGCGGTTTGCAGCGCATCCACGTTTTCATCCTTGGGCCAGTCGAAATGGTCCGCGGCGAGCAGCAGCAGGCGTCCGAGCGGCGACGGTTTTTGCGTGCAGACGCGGCGCAACGCATCCACGTCGCCGCGCGTTTCGCACGCGGCGAGCGACGTGGTGATTTCCGGCGGCACGACTTTTCCCCAGCGCAACGCCAGCGCGCGTTCGACGATGAACGCCAGCCCGACGACCGATGTCATTCCCAGCAAAACATAAATGAGTGTGTCCATAAATTCTTCAACCGCGCTCAATAATAATAAAATGTGAACTGGATGTCCCGTGAATCCCCGAGCTTGAACCTCATGTCCGCCGGCCATTTTGCGAACGGCGCGGGGTCGTTGATCGCCTCCTGGCAGACATAACCGAGCAAATCGCCG
>Ga0181525_10003122_pt1 | contig 13258 bp, 4 predicted proteins | sample PEATcosm2014_Bin_48_FD_121100 | JGI IMG/M metagenome (GOLD analysis project Ga0181525, IMG submission 121100) | Peatland microbial communities from MTU Mesocosm Facility, Houghton, MI, USA - PEATcosm2014_Bin06_10_metaG | ecosystem: Environmental > Terrestrial > Soil > Wetlands > Peat | place...
ACCGTTGGCAAGAACTGCGGTCGGAACCAGTGGCGTGCAAGAGAATCCTGTCTCAAAAGTTGGCGTACCGCCGGAGGTTGTACAGCCGGGGGTGGTGTTGCCGGCGAATGAAATCGGGTTGCCATCATTCGGGGGAGTGTAGTTGAAATTGAACTGGAAGGGATAGTTTTCTCCCAGGTTCGGAGAATACCCGCGGTTTTCAAAGCCATTGAAGAATATTCCCCACCCGCCTCGAACCACCAATTTGGGCGTAGCCTGGTATGCGAAGCCAACCCGGGGCGCAAAATTTCCCTTCTGCGAATTGCCGAGCCCCTTGCCGTACTTGTTGGTAATGTCGAGCCCGATCCCGTCCGCAGTGAGCAAATTGGTAAAGCTTGAGGAAAGGTCGTTGGCGTTCGTGCTCCCCGGCAGTATGTACATAGGAGCGCCAGTGGGCGCGCCACTGGGAACAAAGTTGGCTTGGCCGCCGTGGTGATCATACACCAGCGTGAAGAAGTCCCAGCGCAAGCCCAGATTAACAGTCAGCTTGGGAGTTATCTTCCAGTCGTCGTTAAAGTACGTTCCGTAATAATTCTTCCCATCATCGGTGAGGAAGATGTTGGAAGCGTATATGTTAGTGGAGCCTCCCACGTCGTTAATGGTTCCTCCGTTTTGCGCCGGGATGGGCGTAAGCAGGAATGCAGCCCGCCCCAAGTTGCCCTGGTCACCGCTGTTATCGGGAGCTCCGGCGGGTATTTCCGCGAAATTGCCGTTGTAATCGAATTCACCGTGGGACCAAGACGGCTGCAGCGTGGAGAACTTTACATGCTGCCACTCGAAGCCCATCTTGAAGGTGTGCTTGCCATAAATTTTTGTGAGGTCGTCGGTTACCTGGAATGTGGAACTGACTTCGTCCGAGGGCAGGAACGAGTTGCTGCCCAAAGTCGCAAGTCCATTGATCCCGAAGGCGGGAAGCCCGCCGTTCTTTGGAACTTGGGGAATACCCAGGATGCCGTATTGCGCCGGAAGACCGAAGTTGCTGGCCTCGGGACCCGCGCGCGTGGTGTTCAGGTAGTTGAACCCCACACGGGCAACGTTTACCAGGCTGGGCGAAAAGACATGCGTGTAGGCCACCGCGCTCTGTTGACCAATCGCTGTTTGGTTACCCTGTTGGAACGCGCCGCCGTCGGCTACGCCTCCGAAAATGCCGGGAATGAATTCCGGGTCGTCCTTGTAGCTAAAGCGGAGGTACAAGTCGTCCTTCTGGCTCACGTTAAAGTCAAGGTTGGTGTCAAAAGAGTTGCTGTGTTCAAACAGCTTTGGAGAATTGGCGAAGTTCGAGAAAAGTGAAGTGTTGGTCGGCATGGGGTACAGATTCAGCAATGTGATCGCGTTCATGTCCAGCCGTCCGACCGCGGCAGCAGCCGTGAGGTTATTCAGGCCGCATCCGGAAAGAGTAAAGGCCGTAGTAGTCGCGGGACATGTACCGAATGGATCCCGAGCATAACCTATGGGTGTTCCGGTTGTCTGGGTACCTGTGCATGGCACCGTTATTCCGCTATAGTCCGCCACACCGCAGTCTACGGGCCGCGTGGTTGAAGGATCGAGAATGGTCCCGGTGGGCATGGTTCGACCCAAGAGGTCGGTCAGCGTAGGAGAACTCGATTGCCCCGTAATCAGGTCTGAGAAATCAGTGTAGGCGCTGCTTCGCTCGGCAACGGTGGGCACCGAACCAGTCAGGATTGTTCCCTGCACCCTGCGGAGTCCTTCGTAATCGCCGAAGAAGAAGATCTTGTTCTTAATGACCGGTCCACCGATGGCGAACCCAAACTGGTTCTGGCGAAGCTCGCCCTTGGGAATACCACCGGCGTCTTCAAAATAGTCCGCGGCATCGAGCTTGTCGTTGCGGAAAAATTCCCAGAGCGCCCCGTGAAACTGGTTGGTGCCCCGCTTAATGGTTGCATTCAGAACCGCCGCGCCGGAGCGCCCGTATTCCGCGCCGAAGTCCGCAGTTTGCACCTTGAATTCCTGAATCGCGTCGACCGGAGGGAGAACGACAAAATTCGTGCCGTTCAGGAAGTCCACGGTGTCGGAGTTGTTATCGATGCCATCCAGCAAGTAATTGTTCTGCGCCGGACGGTTGCCATTCGCCGTGAACGCACCGGATGCCGCATTTCCCCGGGTGTCCGCCTGGGGGGTGTTCACTCCGGCAGCCAGTTGAGCGAGGAACGTGAAATTCCGGCCATTCAGCGGAAGATCGTTCACGCTACGCTGGTCGATCACTTGACCCACGGAGGCATCTTCAGCCTGCAGCGCGGGAGGCGTTGTGGTGACTTCCACGGTTTCGCTGACGGCTCCGGCTTCGAGCTTGAAGTTGAGCAGAACGCGCGCGCTCACATCCACAGCGATATGTGACTGGAGTGCTTTCTTGAAGCCCGTCGCGGAAACATCGACCGTGTAACTGCCGATTCTCACCGGACTGAACTCGTAGATCCCATCGGCTCCAGTGTTGCTTGAGAGGCTGGTGCCCGTGCCTTCGTTGGTCAGCGTAACTTTCGCCCCGCCCACGACGGCTCCCGAAGCGTCCGTGACCGTACCTGTGATGGAACCCGTATCCACTTGAGCTTGCAGGTAACCGACGGTGAGAACGGCGCAAACGACAAATGTCAAACAGCCTTGCAACCTGCAGGAAACCAACTGTCGGTTCATGAGCTCTCCTTTGAGCCGGGCTTGCGTCAAGGCAAGCCGCATTCCACCGAGCTACTCAGCCAAAAATGTAACCGTATACATTGTGGCGCCCACCTAATACTCTTATATAAGGGTGACCGCTACCATACGGCAGGTCCAAATTCTTTGTCAACCAAAAAATAATGGTTTTGTACTACCCATAAACCGATCACCACATTCCTGCTAAGTTCAAGGGTATGCAATACTTTTTCGGCACGCTCTCCCGCGCCTCGACAGCAAGTAATTCGCGTCACCGCTAAACCAAGATGCCGAGATGAGTTTCATGTTTAGAAAGAAGTGCTAAGATCGGCCTCGTGGAATTTCGGAGCGAGGACGTCTGAGGATGGCGCGTCGCGCTGACGAATCTCCTTCACACACGCTCTCGCGCAGAGCCTTCTTAAAATCGATCAGCTGGGCTCCCACCGCATTTCTTGCCGCACCTTTTCAGGCGTGGCCCGTCGTTGATTTCCTTGGACATCGGCCGTCGGTCTTTCCGCTGGCGGACTCTCGCCTTATTCCTCACTACCCGAGCAAGGCACCTCTAGAGGATGTTTTGCGCCTCGTTACTCCAGGTTCGGATGAGTACATCACCGAGAAGTATGCCTTTGAACTGATGGACATCTTGAATGGATGGAGCACAGTTCTTCGGGGTGCGGCGCCTGGTTTTGCGCAGATTGCATCATTTCTCGCGCCCGCAATCGCCGCGACCCCTCTGCATCCCGCCCAGGAAGTCCGCTTGCGTTCGCAATCCGGAATTGAGGTTTGGCGCAGGCGCTTCACCGAAGCTGTCGTTATGGGCCGTGACAAATTTCTTGAGGAGATTACAGCCTACTTAGCTCAACTGGGGAAGCTGGAAACAGCCGAGTTCCAGATTGTCGGGATCGAGGAAATCGCGTCCTCGCCTCTCGCTGTGCGAGCGGACATTCGCTATGACTTCGTTGGAGCGCGGATCGACGCGAGTCGAGAGGAGCGGATCGGGCTCTGGCATATTCAATGGTCGCAAGACGATTCAAGGGGATGGCTTGCCAGCCGCTGGGAGGCAGTCGAGGAAACCGCTAGCCGGGTGCGCGAACCCTGGTTCGTGGATGTCACCACGCAGGCGCTCGGTCATACGGAATCCTATAGGACTCAGATGCTTCGCGGTGCAGACTACTGGCGCACCGTTCTGGACGGTGCTTGCGGAATCGACGTCTACGGTAACAACGGGTTGGCGGTGGGCGACATCGACAACGATGGCTTTGACGATCTTTACGTCTGCCAGCCATCCGGACTTCCCAACCGTCTCTATCGCAATCGCGGCGATGGCACTTTTGAAGACATAACGGAGGAATCAGGCTTGGGCCTGCTGGAGGGCACAGCCTGTGCGCTGTTCGCTGATTTCGAGAATAAGGGAATGCAGGATCTGCTCGTGGTTTGCGCGGGAGGTCCGCAGTTGTTCCTTAACCAGGGCAAGGGGAAATTTCAACTGAAAGCAGATGCCTTTAAATTTGTACAGCCTCCGCAAGGTACATTTACCCATGCAGCCGTCGCCGACTACGATGGAGACGGGCGGCTCGACGTTTACTTCTGCCTCTATTCCTACTACTTGGGACTGGATCAGTACCATTATCCGGCACCGTATTTTGACGCGCGCAACGGCCCGCCTAACTTCTTATTCCACAACGAGGGTAACGCGAGTTTTCAGGACCGTACGGAAGCTGCCGGATTGAACGTGGAGAACGATCGATACAGTTTCGCTTGCGCCTGGGGCGACTATAAAGGCGATGGCCGTTCTAGCCTGTACGTTGCGAACGATTTTGGCCGGAATAATCTCTACCGGAATAACGGCGACGGGACATTCACGGCGGTCTCGACCGAAGCGCAGGTGAACGATGTTGGCGCCGGTATGAGCGCCTGCTGGTTTGACTTGGATAATGACGGCAAGCAGGACATCTATGTTGCGAATATGTGGTCCGCGGCCGGCCAGCGTGTTTCGCAGCAGAAGAAATTTCATGAGCAGGAGCGCGAAGACATTCGTGCCTTGTATCGTCAACATGCGCGCGGCAATTCGCTTTACCGGAATCTTGGAGATGGAAAGTTTCTAAACGCAAGCTCCCCCGCAGGCGTTGAGATGGGCCGCTGGGCCTGGTGTTCCGACGTGTGGGACTTCGATCACGACGGCTACTCAGACTTGTACATCGCCAACGGCTATATTTCGGGACCCGATACTCGCGATCTCAGCAGCTTTTTTTGGCGGCAGGTCGTAGGAAGATCGCCTTCCACCGCGATACCAGAATCGAACTACGAGCGCGGATGGAATGCCATAAATGAACTGATTCGGTCGGATGTTTCCTGGAGCGGGTACGAGAGAAACGTTTTGTACTTGAACAATCACGATGGCACGTTCACCGAAGTCTCCGGCGCCATCGGCCTGGATTTTCCCGATGACAGCCGATCTTTCGCGCTTGCCGACCTGGATCATGACGGCCGACTCGAAATTGTGCTCAAGAATCGAAATGCGCCGCAACTGCGCGTGTTGCACAGCACAGCGAAAGATATTGGACATTCGATCGCATTCCGCCTGCGCGGGACAAGAAGCAACCGCGATGCGATTGGAGCCGCAGTCACAGTGGAAGTCGGAAACCAGCGCCACACGAAATACGTGCAGGCTGGTTCCGGATTTCTCGCCCAGCACACGAAAGAGCTTTTCTTTGGCCTCGGAACAGCCGAGGGAGACATTCGCGCCACGATTCGTTGGCCTAGTGGCTTGATTCAGACCCTTGACCGCATGCCCGTAAATCGCCGGGTCGAGGTGCAGGAGGGCTCGGCGGATTTTGTTGTCCGCTCATTCTTGGCCTGCCCCGAATCATGGATGCATTCTGGCAACCCGCCAGCGCCGGCGCCGTTGCCTTCTTCCATTGAGACCTGGTTGATTGAGCCTTTAGGCGCTCCTGATTTTTCGCTGGCTGATCTTGCCGGTAACTTGCGCGATCTTCGGTCCTTCCAGGGCAGCTTCGTCTTCCTCCATTTCTGGACGACCACAGCACCTCTATGCGCCGACCAGTTGCGACTTCTCCATCAGCATCACGCGGCACTAATCGCCGGCGGCGTTCACGTGGTTGGCGTCAATGTTGACGATCCCCTCGATCTCAACGCGGTGAAAACATTCGCGGCCCGCGAGGAACTAGATTTTCCTAATCTGCTCGCGACGCCGGAGGTCGCCGGCATCTATAACATCATCTACCGCTATTTGTTCGATCGCCGCAGAGATATCCCTATTCCATCGTCGTTCTTGATCGATCCTTCCGGAATGATCCTCAAGGTTTATCAGGGGAGCGTGGATCCCAAACAGATTCAGCAGGATGTTCGCTCCGCGCCTCGAACAGCGGCCGAGCGTCTCAAGAAAGCGCTGCCCTTCGCAGGAATACCACCGGAGGGCGGATTCGAGCGTAACGATTTCACTTACGGAGTGGCCTTGTTTCAGCGGGGCTATATCGAACAGGCGGCTGAGTCGTTCAAGCAAGTGATTGTCGCCAAACCTCAGGCTCCCGAGGCCTACTACAATCTCGGCACTCTCTATCTCCGAAGAAAGAACCTGCCTGAGGCAGTTCAGTACCTTGAAAAGGCCCTGCAGTTGCGCCCCGATTATCCGGAGGCGTGGAATAATCTTGGAATGATCGCGGCCGAAGAAGGCCGCGCGGAAGAAGCCGTCGGCGATTTCAAAAAATCGCTTCAGTTGCAGCCGACATACGTGGTCGCACTGTTGAACCTCGGCAATCTTTATCGAAGGAGCGGCAACTACGGAGAAGCTGATGCGCTTCTCACGAAGGCCCTCGAGATCGAGCCCGACGATGCGGAAGCCAACTACTCTGCGGGAATGCTTTACGCGCGGCAGGAGAATTTCGAACGAGCTCTGCCATATCTGGAGAAGGCGGTGACGTTGCGCCCGGACTATTCCGATGCTCTTAACAATATTGGCGTGATTCTTGTGCGGCAACGGCGCTATGCCGAAGCGGAAGAAGACTTCAAAACTTGCATCCGCGTGGCCCCCGATTTTGACCAGGGCTATTTGAATCTCGCCCGCCTGTATGTCGTCTTGAAAAATGAGCCACAAGCCAAAGCAGTGCTGCAACAACTGCTCCTGCTCCAGCCTGGACACAAGATGGCTCAGCGCGCGCTGGAGATGCTACATTGACGTGCAGACTCAGCAGGGCCCGAATGCGGAGGCGTAATGCAGCAATGTTGATTGGCAGTTTACTTCTGCGTCGATCCCGTCGCACTCGCGGCAGACTGAAACTTCTTCTCACGCTCGTCCTGGCGTTAGGCACGATTCTTCCGTTCGGCTCCATCCACGCGGCTGCCCAACAGACGCAGATAGGAACGCAAACAAAAACAAATACCGCAACGGATGTACCGCGCGGCCCTGAATCGTCACCGTTCGCGGAAGCAGAAGATCTCTTACGTCAAGGTTCCGTCGAGCCGGCTAAACAGAAAATCCAGGAACAACTGGCTCTTCATCCTGCGAGCGTCGCTGGATATAACTTATTGGGGATTGTCTACACCGATGAGAAAGACTATGCCAATGCTCTGAATGCGTTCCAGCATGCGCTAAAGCTAAGCCCAAATTCCACCAAGACGCATAACAATCTTGGCAACCTATACGTCGCGCAAAACAAGACCGATCTTGCGGAAAAAGAATTTCGCACTGTCCTTCGCCTCGAACCGGCGGATCGCGACGCGAACTACAATCTCGGTCTCCTGCTGATGGCCAAAGGATTGCCAGCCGAGGCCATCCCTCACTTCCAGCGCATCCGCTCCGCGAGCATGGAGGCGAAATTCAATCTTGTGCGCTGCTATCTGCAGTCGGGACAGAGCGCGACTGGCCTCGGCTTTGCGAGAGCCCTTTCCGCTCAAAACAAAGACGACGTCCGGCTGCACTTTACTCTCGGCGTTGTTCTCGCGTCTGCCAGGCAGTACCGCGAAGCTCAGCGCGAATTGGAGAAGGCCAATGCACTGCAGCCTGAGACTTTCGAGATTCTTTACAACCTCGGAAGCGTAAATCTTCGGGCTCGCGACTACTCGAAGGCCGAGTCGGTGTTGAACCGCGCTCTAAAAGCCAAAGCCGATTCTGCCGACACCCTTTATTTGTTGGGGCAGGTGTACGCCGATCAGGCAAGGCCGGTGGATGCTCTGGATGCTCTGGTGCGGGCGCACAAACTCGCTCCCGAAAACACTGATGTAATTTTCTTATTGGCCCGGGTCAGCATGACGCAGAATTATTTTGAAGATGCCATCCCTCTGCTTGAATCCGGTTTGAAACTTGCGCCCCAACGAGCCGACCTCCATGCCGCGCTGGGTGAAAGCTATTTCATGGCGGGAAAAGCGGATAAGGCCATCGCGGAGTTTCAGGGTCTAATCGCCCTCGACCCTACCGCACGATCCTACGCTTTCTTGGGACTGGCTTACCGCAACCTCGGCCGCTTCGACGAAGCCACGAAATATTTCCAGGAGGGATTAAAGCTGGATCGCCATAACGATTCCTGCCTGTTCAATCTTGGCTACATCGAGGAGCGCCAAGGGAACGAGGTGGGCGCCGAGAAGATGTTCCAGGAGACGCTGCGCTCGAATCCCAACTATTCCGACGCTCTTCTCGAACTCGCCAACCTTCGAATCAAGAGCAAGAAGTTTGCCGATGCTGCCGAGTTGCTTCGACACTACGTCAAGAGCAGCCGCAATCCCTCCACCGGATACTACAAGCTCGCCATGGTGGAGCGCAGCCTCCATCAGACCGAGGCTGCGCAGCGCGATTTGAATGTGTTTCAAACTTTATCCAAGAACGCCTCGACGGGCCCCTACCCCTACGAGCATCTCTTCGACTATCTCAACAACCGTTCGGATCTCAACCCTCTGGCGCGTACTCAGTTGGACGTGGCGGAATTGACCGAACAAATCCGCAAGCACCCGGAGCAGCCTCAGGATCTATATCTATTGGCGGAAGCTTACCTCAAGCTGGGAAAGATCGACGATGCCCAAAAGGCAATCGCGCAGCTCGATCAGTTGAGTGCTTCGGACTTCCGCACTCAGACAGGAGTCGGCGTGCTGCTCGCACGGTTTCATCTGTACGACGATGCCATCCAGCATTTTCAATCGGCTCTGCGCGCGAATGCGGATTCCGATGATGTGAAGTTCGACTTGGCTGACGCCTTCTTCCGAAATGGCAAGTATCCTGAGGCGCTCAATATCGCACAACAGGTTTCCGTTAGGGGCCAGCAGGATGACGCGCAGCTTTCGCTCCTCGGAGACATTTACGCTCACCTGGGCGATAGTGTTCGGGCCAGCGAGATTTTCCGGAATGCGATCGCGCGCAATCCAGACAACGATCAGTATTATCTTTCACTCACTCTGGTTCAGCTTCGCCAGGGCGATACTGCCGGCGCAGAGGAAACGCTACAGAAAGGGCTGGCGCGAGTCCCGAGTTCAGGGAAGATCCTTTGGGGGATGGGGATTGTCTCGGTCCTGGAAGGCAGAACGGGGCAGGCGGCCGAACAATTCGAGCGCGCCGTCGAACTTCTTCCCGAGTGGGCCGGCAGTTATTCAACGTTGGGAGTTTTTTATTACGAAACCGGACAGATCGACAAGGCACGCGAGGTGCTCGCCCGTTTCAAGGGAAGCAACGCTGGCGGACTCGATGTGAATCGTATCGAACAGGCCTTGTCCGCTGCTCCGGCCGCGTCGCCAACCGAGACGCTGTCGAAGGATGCGCGCCAACAACTTCTTCAGTTCGCTTTGTTCCTTGCAGACCGAACCCTGTGAAGCTACGGTTATCGCAGTCCGAAAAATGTTGAGGTCATCGAAAACGCGAAGCAACTTGAGTCTGCAATCCAAGAGCCGCTTGCTCTTCGCCGTCTGCGCGGTCGTCGTCCTCGCTTTGTATCTCACTGCGCTTTCCGGGCAGACCTCGAAGAAGCCGGACTCGCCGATACCCGTCCACTTTACTGATGTTCGGGAAAAAGCCGGTATCACTTTCTTGCAGGATGCCACCGCGACCGACGAAAAAAACTATCTGGAAACGATGGGCACCGGCGTGGGATGGATCGATTACGACCAGGACGGTCTGATGGATTTATTTTTTGTTCAGTCAGCGGCCACTGATTGGTACAAACCGCCTCATCCTCTCCGCTCCGCTCTCTATCACAACAACGGCGATGGAACCTTTACGGACGTCACCGATAAAGCCGGGGTGGGCGGAGTCGGACACTACGGTCAGGGTGTCGCCGTAGGAGACTATGACAATGACGGATATCCTGATCTCTACGTGACCGGCTACGGCAGAGCTATTCTCTATCACAACAATGGCGATGGAACGTTCACCGATGTCACAGCGAAATCCGGAGTCGCCGACGAAGGCGGTTGGTCAACCAGCGCCGGCTGGTTTGACTACGATAAAGACGGTTATCTTGATTTGGTTGTGACCAACTACATCGATTGGTCGCCGAAAAATAATATTTGGTGCGGAGAGCGCCGGCCGGGCTACCGCTCCTACTGTCATCCGGGGAATTACAAGGGCCAGAGAATCAAGCTTTACCATAACAATCACGATGGAACCTTCACCGATGTAAGCGATGCCTCGGGCGTGGGCAAGCCGGAAGCCAAGGGCATGGGAGTCGTGCTCGCCGACTTCAACAACGACGGATGGACCGACATCGCCATCGCCAACGACTCCTGGCCGAATTTCTTATTTCTCAACAAGCATGACGGTACTTTTGAGGACGTATCATTCACCTCTGGTGTGGCTGCGGGCGAAGACGGCCGATATGAAGCCGGCATGGGGATCGATGCAGCCGATGTGGATGGCGATGGCTGGCAGGACATCTATATCACTCATCTCGATTTCGAACTCAACCGTCTGTACCTCAATCACCGAGATGGAACTTTCGATGACGACACCTTTCGCTCCGGAATCGGCAACAAAGCCATCCTGCTAAGCGGGGTTTCCATGAAATTCATGGACTATGACAATGACGGCTGGGATGACATCTTGCAGTTGAACGGGGCCATGCTCGACAACGTAAATCTTTACCACAGCGAAGTGAGCTACAAGGAACCGCTGCTGATGCTCCGGAATCTGGGAAAGGGTCAGTTCGCCAAAGTGTCCGATTCTCTTGGCCCTGACTTCACGCGCCCAATTGTCGGACGCGGCCTGGCTACGGCGGATTTCGACAACGACGGCGACCTCGACATTGCGATCAATGTTCGTGGTGATTATCCTGAACTGCTGCGCAACGACGGCGGAAATGCCAATCACTTTCTCGATGTTCTCTTGATCGGGACGAAGTCCAACCGCGATGGCATCGGCGCCTCTCTAAAACTAACCTCAGAGGGATTTGTTCACGTCGAGCAGGCCAAGGGTGGAATGAGTTACATGTCGGCAAGCGATCCGCGAATTTTCTTTGGCTTGGGCAGTCGCAGCAAAATCGACTCGCTCGAAATTACCTGGCCGAGCGGCCAGGTCGATCGTTTGACAAACCTCGCCGTCGATCAAATCATCGCCGTGAAAGAAGGCGTTGGAATCGTCCTCCATCCGTTCCCAAAGGTGCCGAGTCGATAATGAATTTCCCCCGGCGGCATTTCCTCGGCTCTTCTGTTGTCGTTCTCGGCGCTACTCTGCTGGAGGCGCTCACTACGCCGCTTTGGCGTTGGAAGAAATCGTTGGCGCTCGCATCTGCAATCTCCACCCCTTCACCGGCGTCTCCGGTCGTCTTTGTCGACGTGGCACGCGAGGCTGGGCTAAACGCTCCCAACGTGTGGGGCGCGGTCGATCACAAGCGTTCCATCATTGAAGCGAAGGGCAGCGGGTTGGCGTTTTTCGATTACGACCACGACGGCTGGCTCGACATTTATTTGACCAATGGAACGCGGCTTGATGCCGATTGGCCGCTCGGAAAAGCTCCCACCTCTCATCTCTACAAGAACAACCGCGACGGCACCTTCACCGACGTAACAGAAAAATCTGGCCTGGCCCGCACCGGCTGGCAGACCGGTGTGTGCGTCGGCGATTACGACAACGACGGCTGGGACGATCTGTTCTGCTGCTTCTGGGGACACAACATTCTTTTTCATAACAACGGTGATGGAACATTTACCGACGTAACCCGCAAAGCAGGCGTCTATGATGAGCAAGTCCGTTGGGGCGCGGGTTGTACCTGGCTCGATTACGATCGTGACGGGCGCCTTGATCTCTTCGTATGCAATTACATCAAGCTTGATCCGGCCAGGATTCCACCGCCGGGCAAAGATCCCCTGTGCCAGTGGAAGGGAATCCCCGTGATGTGCGGTCCCCGCGGCCTCACTGGCGACACCAACGTTCTTTTTCACAACAACGGCGACGGCACGTTCACTGACGTGTCTGAAAAATCCGGCGTCCTGAAACCCGGCCCGCGCTATTCGATCACGGCAGTTTCTTACGATTTCGATAACGACGGCTGGCCTGATATTTATGTGGCCGTCGATTCCGAGCCCAGCGTTCTTCTGCACAACAATCATGACGGCACGTTCACCGACATCGCCGTTCCCGCCGGCTGCGCCTACAGTGACAACGGCCACGAGCAGGCGGGAATGGGAGTCGCCGTGGCTGACTACGATTGCGACGGCTGGCTCGACATTTTCAAGACGAACTTCGCCGACGACACCTGCAATCTTTATCACAACAACGGAGACGGCACGTTTACGGACGAGACTTTTGCTTCGGGGATCGGAATCAATAACCGCTACGTTGCGTGGGGCTGCGGTTTCGTAGACTACGACAACGACGGCTGGCCTGACATCATTCAGGTCAACGGCCATGTATATCCAGAAATCGAAGGACACGGCATCGGCCAGGAGTTCAAGAATCCGCGTCTCGTCTACAGGAACCTGGGCCAGGGACGCTTCAAAGACGTCTCATCCGAGATGGGTCCTGGAATTACTGAGCGCTTCTCCAGCCGTGGCGCCGCTTTCGGCGACTACGATAACGATGGCGATATCGACGCGCTCATACTTAACCTCAACGACCTGCCCTCGCTCCTTCGCAACGACGGCGGGAACGCGCAGAACTGGATCAAGCTGAAGCTGATCGGGACCATGTGCAATCGCACGGCGATCGGCGCGCGTGTGCGCGTAGTCACGGGCAGCCATACGCAAATCGATGAAGTTCATAGCGGTGCAAGCGTAATGTCACAGAGTGATTTGCGTCTGCACTTCGGCCTGGGAAAATCGCAGGTGATCGATCTGATCGAAGTAAAATGGCCAACCACTCAGAAAGTCGAACGGTTCACGCAAGTGAACGCGAACCAGATTCTGACGATCCGCGAGGGCAGCGGTATCGTGGACTCTTTCAAGCCGAAAACGAACGGCGTGGCAAAATGAAGGCTTTGCTGCTCTCCAAATATCGCTCGCTGGAAATAGCGGACCTCCCGGTGCCCACGCCGGCTCCCGATGAAATTCTGGTTCGGGTTGCGGCTTGCGGAATCTGTGGTAGCGATGTGCATGGCTACGACGGATCGTCGGGCCGCCGCATTCCGCCCATCGTAATGGG
>Ga0181525_10003123_pt1 | contig 13257 bp, 10 predicted proteins | sample PEATcosm2014_Bin_48_FD_121100 | JGI IMG/M metagenome (GOLD analysis project Ga0181525, IMG submission 121100) | Peatland microbial communities from MTU Mesocosm Facility, Houghton, MI, USA - PEATcosm2014_Bin06_10_metaG | ecosystem: Environmental > Terrestrial > Soil > Wetlands > Peat | place...
CGCTCGCCGAAGGCTGGGCGGTCATCGCGTGGCTCGTCGTCAAATAATCCGGCCATGGACGCTTTAGGAATCCAGTGGAGAATCCTGCTCGCGCAGACGATCAGTTTTTCCATCGTCTTTTTCGTGCTGTGGAAATATGCCTACGGGCCGATTTTCAGCATGTTGCAGACGCGCCGTGACAAAATCGCCGAGGCCCTCGCCAACGCGGAAAAAATCAAGAGTGATGTTGCGCAGACCGAGGCCGAACGCCAGAAAATCCTGGCCGACGCCGGCGACAAGGCGAACAAGCTAATTGACGAGGCGCGTCAGGCTGCCGCCCGCGTGCGCGAACAGGAAACGCAGAAGGCAATCTCCGAAGCCGGCCAAATTGTCATCAAGGCGCGCGAGGCCGCCGAGCAGGAACGCGCGCAGATGCTCGCGTCGCTGAAACGCGAAGTCGGACGGCTCGTCGTGCAAACGACCTCGACCGTCACCGGAAAAATTCTCACGGCGGACGACCAGAAACGCCTCGCGGAGGAAACCGAGAAACAATTGTCTGCGTAAAGGTAGGGTCGGCGCGTTGCGCCGACCAGATGCCGCAATGCGGCGTCCCTACCAGAAAAAATGAAAATCTCCAAACAAGCGCAGCGCGACGCCCGGCAGTTGTTCCGCATTTGCCACGTCAACGGTTTGCTGGACGAAAACCGCGTCCGGCAGACGGCCACGCTGTTGTCCACTGAAAAGCCGCGCGGTTACGTCGAGATTTTGTCGCGGCTGCACCGTTTGGTGAAGATGGATTTGGAGCAGCACGCCGCACGCGTCGAAAGTGCGACGCCGTTGCCCCCCGAATTGCAGGCGGAAGTGACGGGCGAAATCAAAAAGAAATACGGCGCGGGCGTGAGCATTTCGTTCAGCCAGAACACCGCGCTCATCGGCGGTTTGCGGATTCAGGTCGGCAGCGACCTTTACGACGGCAGCGTAAAAATGCGTTTGAAAAAATTGGAAGAAAGTTTTTAACGAAATTTTATGAGCAACTTATTGCAGGAAATTGAAGCGCAAATCAGCGCCGCGAAGACCGCGACGGCCACGCAAAATGTCGGCACGGTCCGCGAAATTGGCGATGGCGTGGCGAAGATCGAGGGTCTGACGGACACGATGCTCAACGAGATGTTGGACTTCGGAAACGGCATCACCGGCCTCGCGCTCAACCTCGAGGAAACTGAAGTTGGCGCGATCATCCTTGGCGATTACACCAGCATCAAGGAAGGCCAGGAAGTTCACACGACGGGAAAACTTTTGCAGGTGCCCGTCGGAAAAGGCATGCTTGGCCGCGTTGTCAACGCGCTCGGCCAGCCGCTCGACGGCAAAGGCCCGATCAAAAACGACGGGTTTTATCCGGTGGAAAAAATTGCGCCGGGCATCATCAAGCGCAAATCCGTCAGCCAGCCGGTGCAGACCGGCATCATGGCGATTGACGCGATGATTCCGATTGGCCGAGGGCAGCGCGAGCTTATCATCGGCGACCGTTCGACCGGCAAGACGACGATTGGCGTGGACACGATGATCAATCAGGCGCGCATCAACAAGGCCGCCGAGGCCGCCGGCGACAAAACCACGCGCCCGATTTACAACATTTACGTCGCGATCGGCCAGAAGCAGTCGAACATTGCGCGTGTCATCGGCGTCTTGAAGGAAGCCGGGGCGATGCCTTACACGATTGTCGTCGTCGCGTCCGCCTCCGATTCCGCGTCGAACCAGTATCTCGCGCCGTTCGCCGGCGCGGCCATTGGCGAATGGTTCATGGACAACGGCATGGACGCGCTGATCATTTTTGATGATTTGTCGAAGCACGCCGTTGCTTATCGCCAGGTGTCGCTCATCTTGAAGCGCCCGTCCGGCCGCGAAGCGTATCCCGGCGATGTGTTTTATCTGCACAGCCGCCTGCTTGAACGCAGCGCGCGGGTCTCGGAAAAATATGGCAACGGTTCGCTCACCGCGCTGCCAATCATCGAAACGCAGGCCGGCGACGTTTCGGCTTACATCCCGACGAACGTGATTTCAATCACCGACGGACAGATTTATCTGGAAACGGATTTATTTTATCAAGGCGTGCGTCCGGCGGTGTCCGTCGGCTTGTCTGTTTCTCGCGTCGGTTCCGCCGCGCAAATCAAGGCGATGAAACAGGTCGCCGGTCGTATTAAAGGTGATTTGGCACAGTTCCGCGAACTCGCGGCGTTTGCGCAGTTCGGTTCCGACCTCGACGCGAAGACGCAGGCGATTCTTGAACGTGGCAAGCGCGTGGTGGAAGTTTTCAAGCAGCAGCAATACGACCCGGTTTCGGTCGAGGCGCAGGCGTCCATCCTTTGGGCGGTGCAGAATAATTTCTTTGACGATGTTCCGGTGGACAAGGTCAAGGATTTCCAGCAGAAGCTTTCCGAGTATTTCCATACGCGCAAGCCGGAGCTGCTCAAGAAAATTTTGAAGGAAAAAACCATCAGTGACGCCATCGTGGCGGACTTGAAGGCGGCGGTGGCGGAATTCAAGCAGTCTTACCATTGATTCATGCCCAGCACGCGCGACATACGCCGGCGAATCAAGTCGGTCAAGAACACCGCCCAGATCACCAAGGCGATGCAGATGGTGGCCGCCGCCAAGATGCGCAAGGCGCAGCAGGCCGCGCTGGTCGGGCGTCCGTATGCCGAATTGATGAACGTGATCCTGGCCGAGGCCGGCCCGCGCATCGCCTCGTTCAAACATCCGTTGATGGAAATCCGCGCGGTGAGAAAACGCGCGGTCATCGTCGTCAGTTCGGACCGCGGCCTGTGCGGCGGGTTGAACAGCAACCTGTTTCGCGAAGCGGCGAAGCTGGACAAGAACACAACGGTCTTTGTCACCGCCGGGCGCAAAGCGTCGCAATACATCGCGCGCACGAAAAGAAATCTGGCGGCGGAATTCACTTACAAGGACGCGCCGACGTTTGCCGAGGCGCGGGCGATTTCAAAATTCGTGCAGGATTTGTATTTGAAGGGCGAGGTGGACTCCGTGGACATTTTGTTCACGCAATTCATTTCAACTTTGGTGCAGCAGCCGAAAGCGGTTCCGTTTTTGCCGGTCGGAAAAATCAAAGCGGTTACGGCCGGGGTTGGCGCGCAAGAGCAGGAATTGCAAAGCGCCGGCCCGCGCGTGGACACGTTTGAATTCGAGCCGGACGAAAAAACCGTGTTGGGCGAACTGCTGCCGCACAGCCTGAATTTCCAGATGCACCAGATTTTGCTCGAGGCGAAGGCCAGCGAGCAGAGTGCGCGCATGGTCGCCATGAAAAATGCAACGGACAACGCGAAGCAGATCATCAAGGACCTGACGCTCGAATACAACAAGCTGCGCCAGGCGAACATCACGAAGGAATTGTTGGAAATCACCACCGCGCAGATGGCGGTGGGCTGAAATAAAATTTTATGAACAAAGGCAAAATCGTTCAAATAATCGGCCCGGTCGTGGACGTGGAATTTTCCGCCGGCCAGCTTCCCGCAATCTACAACGCGCTTAAGGTGGATTTCACCGTGCAAGGCCAGCCCGTCAAGCTGACGCTCGAAGTGCAGCAGCACCTCGGCGACAACTGGGTGCGCGCCGTCGCCATGAGCACCACTGAGGGTCTCAAGCGCGGCTACGAAGTCACCGATTCCGGCGGCCCGATTTCCATGCCCGTCGGCGAAGCTGTCATGGGACGCGTCTTCAACGTGACCGGCGATCCCGTGGACGAGCAAGGCCCGGTGAAGGCCGACAAATATCTTCCCATCCATCGCGCCGCGCCCGCGCTCGTGGATCAATCCACCAGCCCGCAGGTTTTGACGACCGGCATCAAGGTCATTGATTTGATCTGCCCGTTTCTCAAGGGCGGCAAGGTTGGCGCGTTCGGCGGCGCCGGCGTCGGCAAGACCGTCGTCATCATGGAACTCATCAACAACATCGCGAAGTTGCATGGCGGTGTTTCGATGTTCGCCGGCGTCGGTGAACGCACGCGCGAAGGCAACGATCTTTACAACGAAATGATCGAGGCCGGCGTCATCAAGGTTGAGAAGGACGCGCAAGGTCATCCGAAAATCGGCGAAAACGGGCTGCCGATCATCGCGCCCGGTTCAAAAATTGGCCTCGTCTACGGCCAGATGAACGAACCGCCCGGCGCGCGTCTGCGCGTGGCGTTGTCCGCGCTCGCCGTGACGGAATATTTCCGCGACGAAAAAAACCAGGACGTGCTCTTGTTCGTGGACAACATTTTCCGTTTCTCGCAGGCCGGTTCGGAAGTGTCCGCGCTCCTTGGCCGCACGCCGAGCGCCGTCGGTTATCAGCCGACGCTCGCCGCCGAAATGGGCGACTTGCAGGAACGCATCACATCGACCAAAAAAGGTTCGATCACGTCGTTCCAGGCCGTCTATGTTCCCGCCGACGACTTGACCGATCCGGCGCCCGCCACGACGTTCGCGCATTTGGACGCGACCATCGTGCTGGAACGCTCCATCGCCGAGCTGGGAATTTTCCCCGCCGTTGATCCGCTCGCCTCGAACTCGCGCGCCCTCGCGCCGGAAATCGTCGGGCAGGAACATTACGACGTCGCGCGCGGCGTGCAGAAAGTTTTGCAGCGCTACAAGGATTTGCAGGACATCATCGCGATCCTCGGCATGGACGAACTTTCCGCCGAGGACAAGACGACGGTTTTCCGCGCGCGCAAAATCCAGAAGTTCATGAGCCAGCCGTTCACCGTCGCGCAGGTTTTCACCGGACGCGAAGGCAAGCAGGTTTCCCGCGAAGAAACGGTTCGCGCGTTCAAGGAAATTCTGGAAGGCAAGCACGACGAGGTCGCCGAGCAGAACTTCTACATGAAGGGCGGCATTGACGAGATAAAAGAAGCGTGATTCGTTGAAACGTTGCATCGTTACATCGGCAGACCGATTCACGATTCGCGATTCAACAACGTAACGATTTAACAAACAACAAATGGCCACGATCAAACTCGAAATTGTCACGCCGGAGGCGAAAACATTCTCCGACGACGTGGACATGGTTACGCTGACCGGCACGGAAGGCGAGATGGGGATTTTGCCCCAGCATATGCCGCTGATGACCCAGCTTGTCGCCGGAGAAATTGTCGCGAAGAAGGGCAATGAAAATATTTTCCTCGCCGTCGGCGACGGTTTTGTGCAGGTGACCGGCGAAAAAGTTTCTATCCTGACCGACATGGCCATCCGCGCCGAGAATATTGACGAAGCCGCCGCCGAACAGGCCCGGCAGCGCGCCGAATCCCGTCTGGCTGAAAAAATGAGCGAAGAGGAATCGGTGGCCGTTCACATGGCCCTGGCCCACGCCACGACGCAGCTCAACATCAAGCGGCGGCATAAGAAATAGCGGCCACGATCTCAATGAATAACGGCGCGGAGTTTTTCTCTCCGCGCCGCTTTTGTTTCCCCACAAAATTTCCTACCCGGCGATCACGCCGATCTCCACTGGCTCCACGTTCACGCCCTGTTTCTCCAGCCAGATGATGGCGCGGCCCACTTCGCTGCGCGCACCAGTCAATTCGAGGCATACGATGCCGATTTCGTCCGTCACGCTGGCCTGGCGGATGTTCGTCACGACCTTGAACTTGCGGCCAACCTCGTAGATGAACGGCTTCTTGATGAGCTTCGGCGGATACATCAGCCACAGGCGCTGTTGCGCGGGCGTATTCGGTTTCGTTGCCGTGATCTCTTTCTTTGGCGTGGCCATAATATGAAACTTAAAACTAAAAATTAAAAACTATTCTAGCCGCCGGCGATGGCAGGTATGATGCTAATTTCGTCGCCGTCTTTGAGCGGCGTCTCGCGATTTTTGAGGAAGCGGATGTCCTCCTCGTTGACATAGACGTTCACGAAGCGGCGCACCTCGCCCTTGTCATCCACGAGGCGTTCCTGGATGCCGGGGAAGCGCGTCTGCAATGCATTGATTGCGCCATCAACAGTAAGAGCGTTGATATAAACGAGTTCTTCGTTGTTGGTTAATTTACGAAGAGGCGTTGGGATACGCACCTTCACACTTGGATTTTGAATTACACCTGACATAAATTTTAAGCGTTCACTTTTTCTTGTTGTGCCAGCAGCGCCTCGAATTCGCGCAGGCTCGGCTTGATTTCGCGCGCCTTGCCGCAATAACCGTTGACGGCATCCAGCGTCTTCAATCCGTTGCCGGTGACGCAGATGACGGCGGAAGAATCCTTCGGAATCTTGCCGGACGCAATAAGCTTCTTTGCCACGCCCACGGTCACGCCGCCGGCGGTCTCGGCAAAAATGCCCTCCGTCTCGGCCAGCAGCTTGATCGCGTCGCGGATTTCATCGTCGGTCACGTCGTCGGCTGCGGCGTTGGTGTCGCGCATCACCTTGAGCGCGTAAAAACCGTCCGCCGGCGTGCCGATGGCGAGCGACTTCGCAATCGTGTCGGGCTTGACCGGCTTGAAAAAATCGAGCCCGGCCTTTTGCGCGACGGAAATCGGCGAACAGCCCGTTGCCTGCGCGCCGTGGATGTGCGTCTCGGAATTCGCGACTAGGCCGAGCTTCACAAATTCCTGGTAGCCTTTGTGGATTTTCGTCAGCAACGAACCGGACGCCATCGGCACGATCGTGTGCTGCGGCAGCCGCCAGCCGAGTTGCTCGGCGATCTCATACGCCATGCTCTTGGAGCCTTCGGCGTAATATGGGCGCATGTTCACATTCACAAACGCCCAGCCGAACTTGCCGGCGATCTCGGCGCAGAGTCGGTTCACCTCGTCGTAATGGCCTTTAATGCCGATGACATTCGCGCCGTAAATGAGCGAGTTCAAAATTTTTCCCTGTTCCAGATCTGACGGAATAAAGACGTAGGATTTCAATCCCGCGCTCGCGGCTTGGGCGGCGACGGAGTTGGCCAAATTGCCCGTGGACGCACACGCGACGGTATCAAAACCAAGTTCCTTCGCGCGGCTTAAGGCGACGCTGACAACGCGATCCTTGAACGAGAGCGTGGGATAATTCACCGCGTCGTTCTTGACGTAAAGCTCGCGGATCCCAAGCTCCTTCGCCAGCCGGTCGGCCTTGATGAGCGGTGTAAAGCCGACTTGCCTGCCGACGGTCGGTTCGGTCGCAACGGGCAGCAGCTCGCGGTAGCGCCACATCGTTTTCGGTCGCGACTCTATGGCCGCCTTGGTCAGCGACTTTTTGATGCGGTCATAGTCGTAGGCGACTTCGAGCGGGCCGAAGTCGAATTCGCAGACGTGGGTCGCTTCGAGCGGATATTCGCGTCCGCACTCGCGGCACTTGAGCGCCTTCATGGAACCGGTTTGTTGACTCATAAATGATTTTCTTCAATCGTAGCAGCCGACGTGAGTCGGCTCATTATTTTCAGCCAGAGCGAACTCACGTTCGCTGCTACGGGCATTTCAGGGCAGCAAAAAAGCCCCGACTCACGACGAGAAGGGGCTACAAAACGGTTGTGCTCTTCTCATTTTTCCCAAGCTAATGGTGCTTGAGCTGGAATTGGCACCTGTCATTGAAACCAAAGTTCAATCGGTTGCCGTGGTGTCATCGGGCCAGTCCCTCGACCACTCGTCATGAGTCCGTCAAATCAACGGATGCGGATAAATTGATGCAAACGATGAAAAGTGTCAAAGCTTTTTTAATGGTCGAGTTCTCGCCGCGTCCATACGAAAAACTAATTTTATACATTAAAAAATTTGCTGTGTGTGAAACTTGTGCGATTTGTTTTACGTCTGATGTTATATGTTAAAACCCCTTTCCAACGATGACTGGCATCTGGAATCGGCCGCGCATTTGCTGAACCGCGCGGGTTTCGGCGGTTCGCCGGACGAGATTCAAAACCTGGCCGACCTCGGCCATGATCAGGCGATTTCTTCCTTGATAGATTTTGAGAAAATTCACGATCCATGGCTTAATCCCGACTGGGCTAATCCGGATCCGGCGCGGCAGGCGCATATCCGCGACGTGAACCAGACGGGCACGCCGGATCAGAAGAAGGAATTGCAGAAGGAGCAGGCGCAACTCCAGCAGCTTCAAATGCTGGAATTGCGGGGCTGGTGGCTGCAACGCATGGCGCACGGGCCGAGGCCGTTTCAGGAAAAAATGACCCTGTTCTGGCACGGGCATTTTGCGACGAGCGTGGAAAAAGTCCGTGACGCATATTACATGTGGCGGCAGAACGAATTGTTCCGCCGGCTCGCCACGGACAACTGGCTGCGGCTGCTGATCGAGGCGGGCAAAGACCCGGCGATGCTCATCTGGCTCGACCAGGCGCAAAGCCAGAAGCAGCATCCGAACGAAAATTTCGCGCGCGAGGTGATGGAATTGTTCGCGCTGGGCGAAGGCCATTACACCGAGCGTGACATCACGGAAGGAGCGCGGGCGTTGACGGGCTGGTCGCTGGACCGGCTCAATCAAAGGTATGTATATCGTCCGGGCCTGCACGATGACGGCATCAAGACTTTTCTGGGGCGCACGGGAAACCTGGACGGCGACGACGTGATCGCGCAAATCGTGGCGCAGCCGCAGGCCGCGCGGTTCATCACCGCGAAGTTGTGGAATTATTTTGCCGGGCAGCCGCCGACGGACGAATTGAACGACGCGCTCGCCGCCGTTTTCCGGCAGAATGGAAATAATTTCAAGCCGTTCCTCCGCGTGATGTTCCGCAGCGAGGAATTTTACAGCGACGACATCGTGCGCAACGAGGTGAAAAGCCCGGTGCAATGGCTCATCGGCAGCGTGCGGATGCTGGAATGTGATTTGCCGCCGACGCTGGTGGGCTGGGGAATGCTGCGGCAGCTCGGCCAGGATTTGTTCGCGCCGCCGAACGTCAAGGGCTGGGACGGCGGCATCACATGGATCACGACGAACACGCTGCTGACCCGTTACAACGATGCCGAGTCGCTGGTGCAAGGCACTCTTCCGGCATTGACTGCAAATGATTTTGCACAAAAACCCGGGGGCGCGGGCGGCGAAAGGGCGATGAAGGTTTTGCAGCGCGTTCGCATGGGCGGCGTGAACCTGGATAAAATTCTCACGCCGGAAGAGCGCGCAAGCAAGGACTCAATGGTCGCCTCGCTGCAACACCGGCTGTTGCAGACAATGCTCAACGGCGACCAGGAAAAGGCGTTGAACGATTTTCTCAATTCAAAGGAACAATTAACCGACCCGGACATTTTGACGGCCATCCGGCTCATCATGTCCACGCCTGAATATCAAGTAACATGAAAACAATTCGTCATCATCGTCGTCCCGTCCTTATGAATCAAATTTGAGGATGACGATGAAGGATGAGGATGAGAAAGATTAAAATTATGAAAAATGAAATCACACTCCAGACGCGCCGCGAATTTTTGCGCACGACCGTCCTCGGCAGCGCGCTGTCGTGGACCGTTCCGGCATTTCTCGCCAACACGCTGACCGCGCTCCATACCGAGGCGGCGGATTCCGCCACGCAGATTGTCACCGGCAAGGACAACACGATTTTGGTCGTGCTGCAAATGGCCGGCGGCAACGACGGCATCAACACCGTCGTGCCTTACTCGAACGATTACTATCATCAGGCGCGCCCGCGCATCGGGTTGTCCGCCGACAAAATTATAAAGGTCAACGATGAGATCGGTTTCAATGGCGCGATGGGCGGGTTTAAAAATCTTTACGATTCGGGAAATCTTGCCGTAGTCCAGGGCGTCGGTTATCCGAACCCGAACCGCTCGCATTTCCGCTCGACGGAAATCTGGCAGACCGCCAGCGACTCGGACGTGATTGAAAAATACGGCTGGCTCGGACGTTATTTCGACAATGCCTGCGCCGGAGCCGACCCGACGGTGGGTGTGACAATTGGCAACCAGTTGCCGGAGGCATTTTTTGCGAAGACGCCGCAAGGAATTTGTTTCAACAATCCGCAGAATTATCGTTTTGTTTCGGACGCGCATCCTAAGCCGGGCGAGACCGACATGACCGAGGAATCCTACAAAAAATTGAATGAATTGAACGCACTGGAAATGTCCGCGCCCGCGCCGGACGGCGGCCCAAGCATGACGTTGACGACCGACGAAAACAATTCCGGCGGCAGCATCAGTTCGCTCGCGGCTGGAATGCCGATGACCGGCGGACGCGCGGTGGATTTCATCACGCGCACGGCGCTCGACGCGCAGCAAAGTTCCGAGGAAGTCCGCAACATCGCCGCGCGCGTGCAAAACCAGGCAACTTATCCCGGCTCGCAGCTCGGCACGTCGCTCAAGCTCGTGGCCAAGCTCATCGGCGGCGGACTGCCGACGCGGGTTTATTACGTTTCGCAGGGCGGCTATGACACGCACACGAACCAGCTCGGCACGCAGGCGCGCTTGTTGCAGGATCTCGGCGACTCGATGAAGGCGTTTGTGGACGACATGAAGGCGCAGGGCAACATGCAGCGCGTGCTGGTGATGACATTCAGCGAATTTGGCCGTCGCGTTTCGGACAATGCCAACGGCGGGACGGATCACGGCGCGGCGGCACCGATGTTTGTGGTCGGCAACCGGGTGAAAGCCGGGTTGCTTGGAAAATATCCGAGCCTCGCGCCGCAGGATTTGTTCCAGGGCGACGTCAAATACAACGTGGATTTCCGGAATGTCTATGCCGGCATTTTGGAAAACTGGCTCAAGACGAAGAGCGCGCCGGTTCTCGGAAAACAATTCGAGCCAATGCAACTGGTTTGAACTACGATTGAAAAAACCGCGCGGCGAAGAAATTAAATTGAGGGTTTGACCCGTTATCGCATGTCAAAAGTTGCTGCCCGAGAAAACGCCCGTCCAAAAATTCTGATTTAAATTGCAATTGTGTCTGGGCAGGTGTAGAAGAAGCAACGAAAAATCAAACCCTGTCAGCATGATGAAACGGAATCTTGAATCTTTTATGAATATCAAACGAAACCTGATTCGATTCTGTGTGTTGTGCGCGGCGCTGCTGGCACTGCCCGTTGCGGTGCAGGCCCAATTCACTTACACGACCAACGGCGACGGCTCGCTGAATGTTTCCCAATACACCGGTTCGGGTGGCGCGGTGACCATTCCCGCCACGGTCACAGGCTTGCCAGTGACCAGCATTGGAGCCGACGCGTTCTTTAATACAACCTTAACCAGCATTAACATCGGCACAAACGTCACCGATATTGGCACTTATGCTTTCTTTGATTGCGTCAACCTCACAAACGTTATTGTTCCGAGCAGCGTCACCAACATTGAAAGTTATGCGTTCTATTACTGCCCAAGTCTTACAGGTGTTTATTTCCGGGGCAACGCTCCCAATGCTGATACGACGGTGTTCACGAGCGACGCCAATGCCGTCGCCTATTATCTGGCGGGAACCACTGGTTGGCTGTCGACGTTTGCCGGCATTCCGACGGCAACGTATCTGCCATACACCTACACAGTCAATGGCGGCGCGATTACCATCACGGGATATCTTGGTTCAGGCGGCGCGGTGACTGTTCCCAGCACGATCAACGGTTTGCCGGTGACCAGCATCGGGAATGATGCGTTCTATCAATGTGCCAGCCTGACCAGTGTCATCATTCCCAGCGGCGTCACCAACATCGGGAACGGGGCTTTTTTCTCCTGCATAAACTTGACGAGCGTTTCAATTCCCAACACCGTCACCAGCATCGGGAAGTTCGCGTTTGAAAACTGCGTGAGCCTCACCAGCGTCACGATTCCGGCCAGCGTCACCAGCATCGCAACCGTCGCGTTTTCCGGCTGCACCAATCTGGCCACCGTCATTTTCCAGGGCAATCCTCCCAGCGCCGGTTCGTCCATATTCGCCAACGACAGCAATGTGACCATTTATTATCCGCCCGGAGCTTCAGGCTGGGGTTCGTCGTTTGGAGGCGTTCCGACTTCTTCGGTGCCATACAATTACATCACCAACAACGCCGCCATCACAATCACGGGATATTTCGGGGCGGGCGGTGCGGTGGCCATTCCCAGCACAATAAATGGCCTGCCGGTGACCATGCTTGCAAGCGATTCGTTTTATACGAACCAGACGATTACCAGCATAACAATTCCCGACAGCGTCACCAACATTGGTGCGGCGGCGTTCGCGGGCAATGCAAATCTCACCGCCGTCACGTTGGGCACCAATCTTGTCAGCATTGGTGTCCAGGCGTTCCAAATCACCCGGCTGGCCAGCGTCACCATTCCAAACAACGTCACCAGCATCGGCGATGAAGCGTTCAATTATTGCGAGAGCCTGACCAATCTCGCCATCGGCACCAACGTCGTCAGCATCGGCACAAACGCATTTTATGAATGCCTCAACCTGACCAGCGTCACGATTCCAAACAGCGTCACCAACATCGGCGATCAGTCGTTTGAAAACTGCTATGCCCTGACTAACATCACGTTTTCCACCAATCTCACCAGCATTGGGAACGGCGAGTTTGGCAGTTGCGGCCTGACCAGCATCACGATTCCAAACAGCGTCACCAACATCGGTGCACAGGCATTTGATTTTTGCGCGAGCCTGACCAATGTCGTCATCGGCACCAACGTCGCCGTCATCGGCACCAACGCATTTTATCAATGCACCAGCCTGACTAGCTTGGCGATTCCGAGCAGCGTCACCAGCATCAACGCCTACGCTTTCTTCGGCTGCACGAACCTTTCACAAGTCACCATGGGCACCAACGTCAGCTTTGTTGGATTTGCGTTCGCGAACTGCTTCGGTTTGACGGGCGTAAATTTCCTCGGCAACGCGCCCGTCCCGGCCAACGATACAAATGTCTTTTTTGGCGACACCAATGGCGTCGCATATTACCTGCCGGGAACCACGGGCTGGGCGGCGACGTTTGACGGCCTTCCAACGATTCTGATCGTGCCATACACCTACACAACCAATAACGGCACGATCATCATCACAGCCTACACCGGTTCGAGCGGCTCGGTGACAATTCCCGGCACCATCAACGGGCTTCCTGTCACCACCATCGGAACGAACACGTTTGCAAATGACACGAGCCTTACCAATGTCACAATTCCCGCCGGCATCACCACCATCGGAACCAACGCGTTTTCTGGCTGTATCGGCCTCACCAGCGTCACCATCCCGAACAGCGTCACCAACATCGGCTATGGGGCCTTTGCCGGTTGCACCAACCTTCTCGCGATCAATCTCAATTCCGGCAACACCGCCTATGCGAGCGTCGCCGGCGTCTTGTTCAACTTGAGCCAGACCATGCTCGTTGAATATCCCGACGGCA
>Ga0181525_10003124_pt1 | contig 13254 bp, 13 predicted proteins | sample PEATcosm2014_Bin_48_FD_121100 | JGI IMG/M metagenome (GOLD analysis project Ga0181525, IMG submission 121100) | Peatland microbial communities from MTU Mesocosm Facility, Houghton, MI, USA - PEATcosm2014_Bin06_10_metaG | ecosystem: Environmental > Terrestrial > Soil > Wetlands > Peat | place...
CAGGTCAAGGGCCTGGTTGGGGGTCCCTTCCGCGACACGGCGGAAGGTGCTGCCGTTACCGGTCATGGCTCAGCCCGAGTAGCTGGGCCAGCTGCAGCGTGTCGGTGACAAGCTGGAAGTGGCTGATCTGGTCGCCGCTCCAGCGCCAGATGTGAGCCCGGCGGTCGGGTCGTCCCAGCTGACCTGCCGCAGCTGCACGGTGGCCGCTGGATGAAGGGCGGTGAACCGGGACCTGATCGCCGCCAGCAGGCCGCCGTGCCCGGAGGGTCCGCATGTGGTACTTATCCCTCCCGTAAACCTCGGGCGGCACTTGCGTACCTCTGCCGCGGCTCCCGCTCAGCATCGGGAACGCGTCGTCAAGGGTGTGTCCGTCGCACTCGGCGGAGGTCGTGGTGATGATCTGACGTTCGGTCGTGAACGACTCCTGACTCGTCGTGGCCCTCACCGGGTTCGGCGCCCGGAATGTTCCGGATGGCGGAGATCTCGGCTTCGAAGCCCGGGCCTGCCAGTGCGGCCATGCTCTCGGCCTCAGCGACCGCGTCGGCGACGTCTTCGAGTTGTGCTCCCCTGGCTCGCACCATCTCGACGAAGGCGCGGTTCTCCCGGGTGGACAGGACGAAGACGACGATGAGGAGCGACACCACGGTCATGGCCGCGGCGATGAGGACGGCATCGGAGAATCCGCTGCTCAGGGCGGCCCCGCTGGCCGCCCCGCTGTGGAGTGCGTGGGCGGTCCTGGTGGTGGAGATGGTCGTGAGGATGGCGAGGCCGATGGCCGCTCCGACCTCGTTCACGGTGTTGAAGATGCCCGAGGCGAGCCCGGCGTCTTCGTGGGCGACCCCGGAGACGGCGGCGACGGTGAGTCCGACCATGACCAGCCCGATGCCCAGGCCCATGAGGAACAGGGGCCCGAGGACGACCGAGACGTAAGACCCGGTGGCGGTCAGGAAGTGGAACCAGAACAGCCCGCCCGCCAGGAAGAGCGCCCCGAGCGCGGAGACCGGCTTCGGGCCGAACCTGCTGATCCACCTCGACGACAGCGTCGCCGTGGTCGCCAGGGTGACATTGAGGGGCAGCACGGCGACGCCGGCCTTAAGCGCGCTGTAGTGGTGGACTTCCTGTAGGTAGAGGGCCAGGTAGAACCACACCCCGATGGCGGCCATGTAGAAGGCCAGCATGGCCAGGTTGGCCCCCGAGATCGACCGGGACCGGAAGATCGAGAACCGCAGGAGGGGACGGGCGGTGTTCTCTTCGATGGCGGCGAACACGCCGAGCAGCGCGACTCCCGCAGCGATGAAGCCATAGGAGCTCGGTGAGCCCCAGCTCTTGTTTCCCGCTTCGACGAAGCCGTAGACGAGCGAGGTGATGCCGAGGACCACGGTCGCCGCCCCGGGAAGGTCGAACGAGCCCGCCGGGTTCTCGCCGCTGGCTTTGGGCAGCAGCCGCGGGGTGAGTGCCAAAGCGGCCGCGACGACCGGCACGTTCACCCAGAACACCCAGCGCCAGCTGAGCTCGGTCGTCAGGACTCCTCCCATGATCAGGCCGGCCGCACCTCCGCTTCCGCTGACGGCGCCCCACACGCCTAGCGCCTTGTTGCGCCCGTTTCCTTCCGCGAAGATGAACATGAGCAGTCCGAGTGCGGCGGGAGCGACCAGGGCGGCGCCGGCCCCCTGGACGAAGCGCGCCGCCACCAGGAACCCGAACGAAGGGGCGATACCGGTAGCAAACGAGGCGATACCGAAAATCGCGGTGCCGGCGAAGAACATGTTCCTGCGCCCCAGCCGGTCGCCGAGACGGCCGCCGAGCAGCAGCAGGCCGCCGAAGGTCAGCACATAGCCGTCGATCACCCAGCTGAGGGTGCTCTCAGTGTGGACGTGGAAATGATCCTGAATCGACGGCAGGGCCACATTGACGATAGACGCGTCCAGGATGAGCATGAACTGCAAGGTGACCAGCAGAGCCAGGGCCCACCCCTTGTTCAGCTCCTTCTGCTTGGTCTCGGACATGAGGTTCCTTCTTTCTCGGCAGCCAACGGCGGCACCCGGTGGTGCCGCCAAGATCAGTCTCTGCCGGCCGTCTCGCTGCGCACTACCGTTATCCTGACGAGTGATGCAGGAATCCAGCCAGCCTCTGCGGGTCGAAGAGCTCTGGCCCCGGGGGCGGCTGCCCGGGGAGACCGGGGCCCGCCAGGTCCTCGCGCACGGGACACGGCTCGCCACGCACCAACACGATTACGCCCATCTCGCCTACCCCGCCACCGGGGTGCTCACCGTCACCGCCGCCGGGGGTACCTGGATCGCCCCGGCGAACCGCGCCGCGTGGATCCCGCCCGGGTTCGACCACTACAACGAGGTTTTCGGGTCGACCGACGCCCGGCTGCTTATCGTGCCCGGGCAGATGGCCGGCACCCTGCCCGCACAGCCGGCCGTGCTCGTGGTCTCGCCGCTGATGCGCGAGATCCTCCTGGCCCTCACCGGCCCGCGCCAGTTCGACCCGCCCGCACGGGACCGGCTGATCCAGGTAGCCGTGGACGAACTCACCGGGGCTCCCGAGCTGCCGTTGCATCTTCCCGAGCCCCACGACGAACTGCTCCAGGCGGTCGCGGACCTGCTGCGGGCCAATCCGGCCGACACCTCCACCCTGGCCGAGCTCGGCCATGCCGTCGGGGCCAGCGAACGTACGCTGAGCCGGCTATTCCGCCGCGAACTGAAGATGAGCTTCCGCCAGTGGCGCATTCAGCTGCGCATCCATCACGCCCTCGTTCTGCTGGCCGCGGGTCACAGCATTACCGAAACCTCTCTTGCCTGCGGATGGTCCAACCCGAGCACCTTCATCGAGGTCTTTTCCAAGGTTCTCGGCCAAACGCCTGGCCGTTATCAGGCCGATCTGCGATGAACGAAGCTTCGTCGTGTTGACAACGGCCAGTGCGGGAGAACATGCTCGCTGCGTACGTGTGCCGCTCCGGACCTTGTCGGTGCGCCCAGTCTTACCGGGTGCAGGGAGGGACGGAAGCAAGATGAGCGCACGTGGTGCCCTGCCGGATAGTTCCGGGTTCCAGGTCCGCTGGTCTGGCGGGTTCAGGTGCTGTTCGCGGTGGCAGCCGTTGTCGGGGTTACGGTGTTCGGGAAGTTGCAGTCGGGCGGCCAGGTGAGCTCGTCCGCACCCTCGTCGCAGGCCGAGGCGCTTGTCGCAGCCCACTTCGTGGGCGAACAAGGGCTTGTGGTGGTGGGCTACAAGGCACCACGCAGCCTGGAGATCGTTGACAAGCTCCCGCTGTCGGGCACCGGAAAGATCCTCAAGCGCGATCTGCGGCGCAAGCACTGGGGCGACTGGAGCGCCAGATTCACTGAGCCGTGGGCCTGGCTGACCTGGCTGACGGTTTCGGCTGGTGCCGGGCCATTTTTACGGGCGCAGGGAAATGCGCGCTCAGCTCAGCCCCGAACGTGGACGAAGTCGACGGCAATAACGCCGCGGCACTCTCCCGGTTTTGATCAGATGGTGTCGGGCTGGTGGTGCTCCAGCGTCTCGAGAAACGCCGAGGCGGCCGGCGAAGGGTGCGGGGCGTCGTAGAAGACGCTCACGGGAAACACCGCAGATTTGTCGGCCAGGCGGATGGCCCGGCATTCCTCGCCCACTTCGAGGACGGAACCATCCTCTGTGACCGCGCTCGCGGGCACGATGGTGACGCCGATGTCCAGCGCGGCGAGGCGGATCATGTCGCTCCCCTGCCCCATCTCGAAGCTGTGGCTCATGAAGCCGAGGCTGCGGGCGAGGCCCGTCACGGTGTCCCATCTACGGGTTCGAGAGGGACGCTGCGGAGGGTTCGCAGGTGGATGAGGCTGAGCATCGCGTCGAGCGCGGTCTCGAGCGGGCGAGTGCTGCGCTGAATCTGGGTGAGCAGCAGCCCGCCCTGCAGCGCCGAGAGTATTGCGAGAGCGAGGTCGTCGGGACTCGAAGCGGCGTCGAGTTCTCCCCGTTCGCGCATCGCACGCAGCCCGCCACGGATCCCGGCTTCCCATCGCGTGAAGCTCGCGGCGACGTCCCTGCGGGCTTGGTCATCTATCTCGGCCAGTTCGCTGCCGAGCGAGCCGATGGGGCACCCGCCGCGGCATCCGAGCTGGCGCTGATGCTCGACGAGGAAGTCACGCCACAGCCGCAGTCCGTCGAGGCTGTCGAGCTGCGCGAGGAGGGGTTCCTGGCCGCCGACGATCGTGTCGCTCTGGTGCTCAATGACCGCACGGACGAGCGCGCGTTTGTCCTTGAAGTAGTGATAGATCTGCGAACTGCTGACACCGGCGGATTCGCGCACGTCCTCCAGGATGGTGCCGGCGACGCCGTTGGCGAACATCAACTCGGCGGCCGCTACCACAATCCGCTGCCGGGTCAGCTCGCCTTTAGCCGTCAGCTTCGCCGGCCGCTTCCCAGTCCCTGCCTTCGCCGCCATGCTACGAGGCTACCATATTTTGGATTTGACATTCCATTTTTTTCCGATGATTGTGGATTGAACAAGCCAGTTCCCAGTGGACGCCGAACGGCGACGCCAAGCACACGGAGGCATCGGATGACCAGGCAAGCGATCACGAAGCTGGCGGCGGGCGACATCATCGCTCCCCGCACGCTGATGACCATGAACGGACGGCAGCTGCCGGTGCCGGACTCTGCGCGTCTTCAGCACATCCAGTTCCGGCGCTTCGCCGGCTGCCCGATCTGCAACCTGCACCTGCGCTCGTTCGTCACGGGCGCCGCCGCGATCGACGCGGCAGGCGTGGACGAGATCGTGGTCTTCCACTCCACCAAGGAGGAGCTGCTCAAGTACGAGAACGATCTGCCCTTCGCCGTGATCCCGGACCCCGCCAAGGAGCTGTACCGGGAGTTCGGCGTCGAGTCAGCGGCCCGCGCGATAGCCAGTCCACGTGTCTGGCTCACCATTCCCCGGGCGATGGGCGGCACCATCTGGGGCGCGCTTCGCGGACGCAACCCCATGGCCCCGCACAATCCCACCGGCGGGCCGCTCGGCCTGCCTGCTGACTTCCTCGTCGCTCCCGGCGGCCGGATCGTCGCCGTCCACTACGGCACGCACGCCTACGACCAGTGGTCCGTCGACGAGCTTCTTGCCCACGCCACCGCAGCCCTCACCACCCTCTGAAGGAGCACCTCATGACCAGCACGATCATTGACCAGGTCCAAAAACCACTGCCCTTAAGTTCTGGGATTTTTGTCTGCTTTGGGTAGGTTCGAGGGGCTGATGATGATGTCGTAGGTGGCTTCCTCGGTTGGGTGTTTCTCTCGCTCGGTTTTGGTTCTTCCAGAGGTCCGTTTCCTGTTTTCCCTGGCCAGTGGCTGCGCGGCGATCGCGGTGGTGAGCGGGCCGAGCGGGCTGGCGGCGCTGGCGGGGCGGTGGCCGCAGCGGGGGCAGCGGGAGCAGGGCCCAGGCCTCCTGCCGGGCGAGCTCGGGCGAGCGGCCGCGCAGGGTGCGGCCGGCGCCGCGGACGGTCTTCTTCAGGTGCAGGAACGCGGTCTCACCTGCCACCTCCTCGCGTAGCAGGCCGCGATCTCGCCGACGGGGAACGCGTCCGGGTCCAGCAGCGTGGCCAGGACGCGGACCGCGGTGCCCTTGGCGCGGCCGGAGCGGGTGGCGTTCCTGACCCGCCACAGCAGGTGCGGGCAGGCGTCGCCGATGTGCCAGCCGAAGGGTCCGGACTGGGAATGAGTGACCAGCACCACGGGACCGGTCCGCTCTAGCAGCGCCGCGCCCGACGCGCGCGGCGTGCAGCAACTCGGCGAAGCCGGGGCGCCCGTCCGGGGTTGTCTCGAACCCCGCGCCGGTCTGGGCGGCCCCGTGGATGAGGACCAGCGGGGCCAGGCTGGCGGAGGCGACGGGCGCGACGTAGCGTCCTAGATCTGGTCCACGAGCGTGCGGGCGCCGTCGGAGTCTGCCGCGTAGCGGCCTCCGGCGTAGAACGAGGCCGGGAACGTGGCGTCCCTGGCGGCGCGACGCTTACCGTCCGGCCCGGTAGCCAGGGAAGTGCTCACCCGCCTGCGCCCGCGTCTGCGGCCAGTTCCTGTCCCGACCGCTTGCAGCGGCGACGACGAGCAACGAGACCAGCGCGCAGGCACCGCAGACGAGCCACACCACCACGTACGCGCTCTCCCGGGGAACAGCGGTGTGCGCGATCGCGATCGAGGTGAGAACCGCCGCGAAGACGGCGCCGGACACGCTGCCGCCCACCCCCTTGGCCGTGTTGAACAGCCCGGTGGCAATCCCGGTGGAGGTCCGCTGCGCGCGCTCGGCGAGGACGACGGGAACGCCGGCATTCACGATTCCGGTGCCGAAGTTGGTGACGCACAAGGTCACGATGAACGCAGCGAGGTTCGCGTGACACAGGGCCATCGCGCCGTATCCCCCCGCCATGACCGCGCAGCCTAGGTAGAGCGTGGCCTTGTGGCCCCACATCCGGGCCAGCGGGGCGACGATCAGGGCGCCGGCGACGGCGACGAGCGAGCCAGGGAGCAAGACGAGGGCGACGTGCGTGAGGTCGAGGGTGAAGCCGTACCCCAGGAGCTTGCGCGGGCTGGCCAGAAAGGTGGTCGTCGCCGTCTGCGCGCCGAAGAACGCGACGCCCAGGGTAAGGCTGGCCAGGTAGATCGGCGCGACGCTGCGGCGCGCGGTGACCCGCAGGTCGACCATCGGCTCCCGGACTGTCAGCTCGGTCGCCACCCAGGCGGCGAGGAGAACGGCCGCGACGACCAGACTGCCGATCGTCAGGCCCGACGTCCAACGCCAGGACGAGCCTTCCGCGATGGCAAGCAGGAGGATGACGAGACCAGCGCTCAGGGTAAGCGCGCCGGGCCAGTCGACTCCTACCCGAGCGCGGTGCCGGGTCTCCGGCACCAGCGTCATCAGCATCACGACCGACACGGCGAAGAACGCCACCGGGGTCCACAGCACCGCCCGCGTGCTGTGCGAGGCGGAGTAGACCTCGGCCGCGACGACGAGGCCGATCGCGACGCCGCCGAGGAGGCTGGCGACCACCGAGGTCATCGCGAGCCGCTGGCTGCGGATCGGCAGCCGGTCCCGGACGATGCCGAAGCCGAGGGCGGTGAAGGCCGCGACGGTGCCCTCGAGGACCCGGCCGGCTAGCAGCACGCCGAAGCTCGGGGCCGCCGCGCAGGCGATCGCACCGAGCAGGGCAAGCAGCACCGCGATGCGCAGCAGGCGGCGGTGCCCGTACATGTCGCCGAGCCGGGCGAACACCGGCGTGCAGACCGCGGTCGACAGTAGCTGGGTGGTGTTAACCCACGTCAGGTCCCCGGCCGACGTGCCGAAGAGCAGTCCGATGCCAGGGACGGCGGCGGGGATCAGGCCGAGGATGATGCCTTCGCTGAAGGTCGCGAAGACGAGCGCGCCGATCACGAGGGCGACGGCGCGGGGGCTCAGCGACGGCTCCGTCACCGAGTCGGTGGCGAGAGGGTAATCGTGGCTGCTGGGGATCGAGAACTGCATCGAGCCTCCGAGGCTGAAACCTTCCCCGCCTGATCACAGCCGACCGGCGGGGGACACGGTAGTGTGCCTGGCGTCACAGTTAACGTATGGTTTACGTACCTCGTCAATGACTTTTATTCTTCGAAAGTCGAGCCCTCATTGTCGGACGGAGTACGGAGGTCTGCATGCCGGATACGGATCCCAAGCACGCCGCCTACCACATCGAGGCCCTGGCCCGCGGCCTCGCCGTGCTCGGCGCCTTCAGCCCGGAGCGGCCCGAGCTCTCGCTGACCGAGATAGCGGCGGCCGCGAGCACGACGCAGGCCAGCGCCGTGCGGATCAGCTACACGCTGCTCGAGGCTGGTTACCTGATCCGCAACCCGATTACGAAGAAATACCGGCTGGGGCCCAAGGTCCTGGCGGTCGCGCTGGCCACCCTGTCGTCGATGACGCTCCCCGAGCTGGCCGAGCCGTACCTGGTCGACCTGCGAAACCGCACCCAGGAGAACGCCACCCTGGCGGTGCCGTCGGGACCCTACGCGGTCGTGATCGGGCGCATTCCCTCGCGCCTGCACCCGGCGTCGACCACGTTCATCGGCACCCACATGCCGATCCATGCGTGCTCGCTCGGCCGGGCGATCCTCGCCTGGCTGCCGTCGGACGAGGTCGAGTCGGTCCTGGCCCTGTCCGAGGACCGCCGCTACACGAGCAAGACCATCTCGCCTGACAAGGTGCGGGCCGAGCTGGCGCGGACGCGCCGCCGCGGCTACGCGGTCAACGATCAGGGAACCACGGTGGAGCACCGTTCAGTAGCCGCGCCGCTGCTCAATCCCGACGGGCGGCCGATCGGGGCGATCAACCTGTCGGTCTCGGCCCAGCGGATTAGCCTGGCCGAGCTCCAGAATCGGCTCGCACCGCAGGTGGTCGAGTGCGCGGCGGCGATCAGCGCGACGATCCCGCCGCACGTCCACGGTGACGGGCAGCAGCCATTTTCGCTGAGCGAAACTAGTTTCCTGAAACGGTAAGGGGTGGCTAGCGTGGCCAGCGTCCCCGCAGTCAAGCGAGTTGAGGTAACCCATGGAACTCGATCCCGCCGCCCGTGCCTTCAGCGACATCCTCCCGATCGTCGAGCCCCGCCCGAAGCCGCGCCACGTCGGGCTGACCGAGGTGCGCACGCCCGCGATGGGGGTCGGCTATCACGCCAGCTACGCCGAGACGGTCGGGGACTACCTCGACAGCGTGAAGTGGACCGTCGGCACGCAGCGCCTGGTGACGCGCGAGAAGGTCCTGGAGATCAACACCTACTTGCACGAGCACCAGATCGAGGTCTCTAGCGGCGGTCTCCTGGAGTCGGTCATTCCGCACGGCGAGAAGGCCGTGCGGGCCTTCATCGAGGAGAGCGCGGAACTCGGCTTCGACATCATCGAGGTCTCCTCGGGCGCATTGGTGATTTCCCTCGACGAAAAGTGCCAGATCGTCAAGGCGGTCGCCGATACCGGCCTCAAGCCCAAGCCCGAGGTGTTCGGGGCCTCGCCGATTCCCGGCGGCTACGGCCTCGGGAACAGTTACGTGAGCGCGGCCAAGATCATCCGCGAATGCGAGGCGGTCCTCGAGGCCGGCGCCTGGAAGATCATGATCGAAGAGGACGGAGTCTTCGACGGCGGCAACCCCGACAAGTGGAACCGCGACCTCGCCTGGGCGCTCGCCACCAAGATCCCGCAGGAGTACCTCTTCTGGGAGGCGAGCAGCATGGCGCTCGCGGTCTGGCTGATCGCCCAGTTCGGCCCGGACGTTAACCTCTTCACGGGCCCGGAGTGGCTCGGGTACCTGGCCTCGTTCCGAGCCGGCGTCTTCGGCCCGACCGCTGGCCGCATAGGCGGCTTCAACCGCTAATTCAACGCCCGCGGCGGAACAACGACGGCAGCGAGGTCCGCTACCTGCAGCTGGCCCATAACGGAGGGGACCCCGGCCGCGAAGCGGTCGCGCGGACCCGTTCGACCTGCCTGACGTGCGGGGCGGAGGCGCGCTCGCCGTCTCCGACCGGCCCGGCGATGGTGATCGTCAAGGCGCACAAGGGCGAGACGATCACCGCCGCCGCCGATGCCGTCAACGCCCAGCGAGACACCGCGGACTACTCGCGGCGGCGTCCTACCGTGAAGAGACCGGCCGGCAACTCGCCGCCGCGTGCGGGGAGCTGTCCCAGCTGGCCGGCTGGGTCGCCTGCAGCCATCCGGACCCTGTGACGACTCGCGGGGAGCCCCGTCCTGACCTGGGCCGGCGATCACGGCCGGGCAGGCGAGGCGCCCGGTTAGGAGGCTGGCGGCGTCCAGGTGAGAGGCAGCCCGGACTGGGCCAGCAGTGTGGTGAGGCTGTAGTAGTCCCGGTCGCTGGTGATCTGACCGTCCTTAAGCTCCAGGATGGTCGTGGTGGGCACCGCGAACGGCTTCGGGGCACCGTGGATGTGTCCTGAGTAGACGGTCTCGATGGCTACGTGGTCACCGCTGCGGAACGTTTCCGTGATGGTAACGTGCACGTCGGCGATCAGCTGGTCGGTGCCCTGCTTCCAGGCGGCGACCCCGGCCCGGCCCACCGAGACCTTGTTGGCGGCGAGGTCGGTGTAGGTGCAGTCGGGGGCGAACAGGTCCGCCAGTGCCTGCGGGTCGGTGCCGTTCCACGCCGCCGCCCACTCGGCTGCGATGCCAGGGGGCCGGTGTCCGGGCGGCGGACTGGCAGCGAACGCGGTGCCGGTTAGGGCGATAGCGCCGAGAGTGGCAGCGAGGACGGTCAGGGTGCGCTTCGGTACCTGGATCTTCATGATGATTTCCTCACTGGGGTTGCTGGGAAACGAGGGGCAGTGTGGTGCGTAACGATCAGGGGGTCAGGATGATCTTGCCGAGGGCGGTGCGATCGGATGACTCCGCCAGTTCCATGGCCGCGGCAGCCTCGGCCAGCGGGTACCGGGCGGAGATTTTCGCGGCCAGAGCGCCGTCGCGCAGGAGGCCGAACAGATGCGTGAGATCGGTGCTGAGCTGGGCCCGGAACGCTTCCCGCTTGGCTGAACCGGGCTTTCCCGCGCCCGCCCAGACGTTGTAGAAGCTGGCGTGCCGGCGGGTTGGCAGGTAGTTCCAGAACGCCAGTTTCGCCAGCAGCAGGAGGAAGCCCGGAAGTACGGGACCGGTGTCATCGCGCTTGCTCGCGATGCTGTAGGAGACGAGGGTGCCGGTCCGGTTGAGCAGCCGGTAGGAGCGGGCGACGCTGGCCCCGCCGAGGTGGTCGAAGACGGCGTCGACCCCGCCGGGAGCCAGTTCCCGGAGGCGGGCGGCCAGGTCGGGGTCCCGGTAGTCGACCGGCTCCACCCCCAGTTCGCGCAGCGCGTCGTGGTGGCGCGGGCTGGCCGTGCCGATCACCCGCGCGCCGGCCTGCCGCGCGAGTTGGACCAAGATTGTGCCAACGCCGCCGCTGGCGCCCAGCACGAGCACGGTCTGCCCGGCACGCACCTTCGCGCTGCGGTTCAGCATCTGGTACGCGGTCACCCCGTTGACAACCAGCGTCTCCGCCTCGTCGGCGCCGACCCCGTCGGGCACCCGGACCAGGTCGGCGGCGGCCAGCAGGACGGCCGTGGCCCAGCCGCCGGTCTTGGTCAAGGCGGCGACCCGCTGGCCCTTCAGCGCCGGGTCCACGCCGGGGCCGACCGCCTCGACGATGCCGACGAGGTCGTAGCCGGGTACGAACGGAAACGGCGGCTGGCCGTAGTACCGGCCTCTGCGCATCGCGGTCTCAGCGAAGGACACAGCCGTCGACTCGACACGCACTAGCGCCTGCCCGGCAGCTGGCGGCGGCAGCGCCCGCCGAACCAGCCGCAGGCCGGACGGCTCGACCTTCCCCGGCAGCACCACTTCCGTCGCGGTCACGGCGGGGGCATTCATCTCGGTCATCGTCGGCTCCTCATAGTCGGCCTTGCACCAACCAGCGTTACGTATTCTTGCGATAGTTACAGTCTCTAACGCAAGAGAGTAGCTGTTATGCTTTGCGTGTCAACTTGGAAGGGGACCAATGCCGGCCGAGACCGTGCCCGAGCCGCCGACCATGCGCGAGCGCTACCGCGCGCAGGTGCGCGGCGAGGTCAAGCAGGAGGCGCTGCGCCAGCTCGCGCAGTCCGGGCCCGCTGGCCTGTCGGTCTCGGCGATCGGCAAGCAACTCGGGATATCCGGGCCCGCGCTCTACCGTTACTTTGCCAGCCGTGACGAGCTGCTGACCGCTCTGGTCATCGACGCCTACCACGACCTAGCCGCTGCGCTGGACGCCGCGGCAGGCCGACATGCAGGAGCGGGGCCGGTCGCCCGGTTCGAGGCCCTCGCCCGCGCCTACCGGTCCTGGGCGCTGGCCCAGCCGCACCGCTACAGGCTCCTGTTCGGGCCGCCGCTGCCCGGCTACGACGCACACTCGCACCGGATCGTGGCTGTCTCGCAAGAAGTGATGAACCCGCTGCTCAGCGTGCTGCGCGAGCTCGGGGGCCGGACCGCTCCTGTCCCCCCTCAGCCGCTCGCGTCCCAGCTCGCGGCCTGGATACAGGCGCACGACCCCGGGCTCGATCCAGCGACTGCCTTGCGTGCCGTGCTCATCTGGAGCTGCCTGCACGGCCTCGTGAGCCTGGAAATCGCCGGCAACTTCGCCTCCATGGGCACCGATCCGGACCAGGTCTTCGAAGCGCAACTTGCCATGCTCACCATGTGAACGCCGCCATGCCCGGGCCCAGCACCCCGCCCACGAACGCGTGGGCGACCCGCGCCCGCTCCGCCCGCCCGCCCGGCAAGCGTCACGCTCTCCCGGACCGCCACCAGGAAGCCACCGCGTACGCGGTGATGAAGTGGCCGTCCCTCGCCGCGCACTCCCGGGCCAGCCTTGCCGAATCGCTGGCCACGGTAACGCCGGCTCTGACCCGGCCAGGAACACGTAACCGGCCAGATCAACGCGAGCTGCGCACGGCCTTGTACCAGCACGCCTTCAACCCTGCCCGCCCGGCCGAGCCGGGCAGCGCCTCCGCGCGGATCCTCGACTGGGCGCAGCAGGCATCCCTGCCCGTCGCCTGTCTCAGCGAGCCGGACGTGCTGCGCGCCGCACTGGAGGCGCTGACGTTCCGGCTGGACGGCAGCCGGGCCGCCGCCAACACCATCATCCGCAAGCGCGCCGTCCTGCACGGCGCGCTTAGCTACGCGGCCGAGGCCGGGCTGCTGCCGGACAACCCGCTGGACAACTTCGGCTGGCGGGTGCCTCATTCATCCACGGCCCTCGACCCCGCCGTCTACACCCACTGCATCCACGGCCGCGACAGCCTCCTCAACCAGCAGATCGACCACGTCCTCAAGCCGTTCTCGGGGCCTGGTCCGTGCCCGTCCGTGGAGGAGCCAGCGGCGTGCACCGACCGCGCGACTACGCAGAAGCCAACGTTACGCCGGCGCGCGACAGCCGCGCGACGACTGCGGACGCCGTCCGCCATGCGTCCGTGACTTCCCCACCCGGCCCGCCGACGGCCCACAAATCACGCCGACCGCAGGCCATCGCAGCAGCCTGTGGATAAACGTTTAGCCAGCTCAAAGCCAAATTTTAGAACGATAACCGGTTACCCGGCCTGGCCCACAGCTGGCCCACAGCGACGAGTTTGGTGCGGGAAGAGGCTTTTCCCACGCGGGCGGAGACCTCGCCGGGCGGCCCGCCGAGATCCTGGCGCTCTTTACCGGCCAGCAGGACCTCACCGCCTCCGACATCGCCCA
>Ga0181525_10003125_pt1 | contig 13253 bp, 8 predicted proteins | sample PEATcosm2014_Bin_48_FD_121100 | JGI IMG/M metagenome (GOLD analysis project Ga0181525, IMG submission 121100) | Peatland microbial communities from MTU Mesocosm Facility, Houghton, MI, USA - PEATcosm2014_Bin06_10_metaG | ecosystem: Environmental > Terrestrial > Soil > Wetlands > Peat | place...
ATTGCGAGGAGCGCTTTTTGCGACGAAGCAATCCAGTCTTTGACGTTAGCATGCCAAGGGTTGTAGCCTTGCTAAGGTCAAAGACTGGATTGCTTCGTCGCAAAAAGCGCTCCTCGCAATGACAGCTCTCCGCAACAAGCTCTTCCTCGCGTAGAAAATCTTACCCCTGCAATTTCTTCTTCAACAACTCATTCAACTGTCCAGGATTTAATTTCCCGCCTGATACTTTCATCGCTTGTCCGACAAAGAAGCCGAATAATTTATCTTTGCCCGCGCGATAAGCTGCAACTTGCTCAGGATTGGCCGCCATGATTTCATCAATCAGTTTTTCAATTGCGCCTGTATCTGAGACTTGTTTCAGGCCGCGTTTCTCGATGATTTCATCCACATCGCCTTCCTGGTTCCAGAGTGCATCAAAGATGGTTTTTGCAATCTTGCCTGAGATGGTGTTGTCCGCAATGCGGGTAATCAGCTTGCCTAATTGCGCAGAAGAAATGGGGCTCGCATCGAGTTCAAGACCGGCTTTGTTTAAGGCACCCAATAATTCGCTGATGATCCAGTTCGCAGCAAGTTTTGGTTGATCGCCAGATTCTTTCACCACATTTTCATAAAACGCAGCCATGTCTTTGCTGCTGACAAGAATGCCCGCATCGTAGGCGCTTAAACCGTATTGATCCATAAAACGCTGCCGCTTTTGCTGCGGTAATTCAGGTAGTTCATTGCGTACTTGCTCAATGAGTTCCTCATCAATGATGAGCGGTAATAAATCCGGATCAGGGAAGTAGCGGTAATCATTTGCTTCTTCCTTGCTGCGCATAGGCCGCGTTTCATTTTTATCAGGATTGTATAAGCGTGTTTCCTGGGTAATTTTACCGCCGCCTTCAATGACATTAATCTGACGTTCTACTTCGTAGTTAATCGCGCGTTCAACAAAGCGGAAGGAATTAATATTTTTTAATTCTGTGCGTGTGCCGTATTTTTCTTCACCCTTGGGACGCACAGAAACGTTGGCATCGCAGCGGAAGGAACCTTCCTGCATATTGCCGTCGCAAATTTCCAGATAGCGCACGAGCGAGTGTATGGTTTTGAGATACGCAACCGCTTCTTTTGCAGAACGCATATCAGGTTCAGACACAATTTCCAAAAGCGGTGTGCCGGCGCGATTAAGGTCTATGCCTGTCAAGCCGTGAAAATCTTCGTGCAAGGATTTTCCTGCATCTTCTTCAAGATGTGCGCGGGTGATGTTGATGCGTTTTACTGAGCCGTCATCGAGTTCAATATCAACATAACCTTTGCCCACCACAGGCAATTCGTATTGACTGATTTGATAGCCCTTGGGTAAATCAGGATAAAAATAATTTTTACGCGCAAAAACAGATTTGCGAGTGATTGCTGCATTCGCTCCGAGACCAAATTTGATCGCCATTTCCACGGTTTCTTTGTTTAATACAGGCAAGACACCAGGCATGCCAAGATCAATGGCACAAGCCTGAGTGTTGGGCTCTGCACCAAATTGGGTAGGCGCTGCAGAAAAAATTTTCGTTTTGGTGGCGAGCTGAGCGTGAACTTCAAGGCCGATGACTACTTCCCATTCTATTTTGGACACTTAAAAGCCCTCCGGAATTTGTTTATGCCAGTCAGTGACGATCTGGAATTGATGCGCAATATTCAGTAATTTTTCTTCACCAAACAAGTTGCCGATTAATTGCATGCCTATCGGCAGTTTGTTAACAAATCCTGCTGGAATGGACATGCCGGGTAATCCTGCAAGATTCACAGCAATGGTGTAAATATCGGAAAGATACATACTGATGGGATCGCTGGTTTTTTCGCCGATTTTAAATGCCGGTGTGGGGGTAGTGGGGGAGAGAATGACATCCACTTTTTTAAAGGCTTCAGTAAAATCATCGCGTATCAGGCGTCTTGTTTTTTGCGCTTTTAAATAATACGCATCGTAATAGCCTGCAGATAATACATAAGTGCCTATCATGATGCGGCGTTTGACTTCACTGCCAAATCCTTCGCTGCGTGAACGTTTATACAAATCCTGCAAATCGACAGGGTCTTTGCAGCGATAACCGTAACGCACACCGTCGTAGCGTGCGAGATTGGATGAGCATTCTGCTGGTGCAATCACATAATAAGCCGGCACAGAAAGCGCAGTGTGAGGCAGTGAAATTTCTTCAATGATCGCACCGAGTTTTTCATATTCCTTGATAGCAGATTGAATGACGGTTTCCACTTCCTTGCTCAAGCCTTCACTGAAATATTCTTTGGGTAAACCTATGCGCATACCTTTGATGGATTGATTGAGTAAAGCAGTGTAATCCGGCACGGCTTTATTCACACTCGTGGAATCATGTTCATCAAACCCTGCCATGGCATTTAACAAGAGTGCGCAATCTTCCACAGTTTTAGCGATGGGGCCGCCCTGATCGAGACTGGAAGCAAAGGCAATCATGCCGTAACGCGACACACGTCCGTACGTGGGTTTCAAGCCGGAAAGTCCGCATAATGCGGCTGGTTGACGTATCGAGCCGCCGGTATCTGTGCCGGTTGCAGCGGGTGCAAGACGTGCAGCAACCGCTGCGGCTGAACCGCCGGAAGAACCGCCCGCAACGTATTCAAGATTCCAGGGATTTTTTACTGTGCCGTAGTAACTGGTTTCATTCGATGAGCCCATTGCAAATTCATCCATATTGGTTTTACCCAGCATGATGGTTCCGGCTGCTTTCAGTTTTTTAACAAGGGTTGCATCGTAGGGTGCAATAAAATTATCCAGCATTTTTGAGCCGCAAGACGTTTTAATGCCGTCGGTGCAAAAAATATCTTTTTGCGCAATGGGAATGCCAGTGAGCGGAGCGGCGTTGCCTTTTGCGCGTAAATCATCTGCTTCTTTTGCAGTTTGCAAAGCATATTCTTCCGTGACGGTAATAAAGCTGTTTAATTGCTCATCATGTTGATGAATGCGGTCTATGAAGTGTTGGGTCAATTCCACACTGGAGATTTTTTTTGCTGCCAGTTCAGCGGATAATTCTGCAATATTTTTGTGATGCATGGTTAAGCCTCTTCAATCACTTTGGGAACAAGATAGAGACCGGCCTCCACTTGCGGTGCAATACGCTGGAATTTTTCACGCATATCCTGCTCGGTAATGTCATCAAGACGCAGGCGCTGGGAAAGATCCAGCGGATGGGCAAGCGGTTCGATATTAGCCGTATCTACCGTGCCTAATTGTTCAATAAAATGCAGGATGGAAGATAACTGCGGTGTGTATACCGTGATATCGCCGTCTGATAAGTTCAGTCGTGCTAGATGAGCGATTTTTTTTACGTCATCAGGTGTGAGTGACATGGAAGATCTCCCAATCAAAAGAGGCAGCGATTATAGAGTACTCGCCTGCACATTTACATGGCTTCTTTAAAATAAATTGATTAGAATGCAAAGTTAGAATTTTTAGCCCGCTAACCCCCCATCGAGAAGGAAGTTGGTTCATGTTTAAAAAATTGCGTGGAATGTTTTCCAATGACTTGTCCATTGATTTAGGCACAGCAAATACTCTTATTTATGTCCGCGGCAAAGGAATCATTTTAAACGAACCCTCAGTGGTCGCCATTCGCCAGGGAAATGATAACGGCCAAAAGCTGGTTGTCGCAGTTGGCAGCGAAGCGAAACTCATGCTTGGCCGCACGCCAGGTAATATCAGCGCGATTCGGCCGATGAAAGACGGTGTGATTGCAGACTTTTACGTCACTGAAAGAATGTTGCAGCACTTTATTCATAAAGTGCATGAAAATAGATTCCTGCGCCCCAGTCCGCGCGTATTGGTTTCTGTTCCCTGCGGCTCCACTCAGGTGGAACGCCGCGCCATCAAGGAATCAGCCATCAGTGCAGGTGCAAGAGAAGTATTTTTGCTGGAAGAACCCATGGCAGCCGCAATGGGTGCCGGCATGCCGGTGGAAGAAGCAAGAGGCTCGATGGTCGTGGATATTGGCGGCGGCACCACAGAAGTGGCCATCATCTCACTGAATGGCATTGTGTATTCAGCTTCCGTACGCATAGGCGGTGATCGTTTTGATGAATCCATTGTCAGTTATGTGCGCCGCAATTACGGTATTTTGATTGGCGAATCCACAGCGGAACGCATCAAGCATGAAATTGGTCTCGCTTATCCTGCCAATCAAATGCTGCAAATGGAAGTTCGCGGACGAAATCTTGCAGAAGGTATACCACGCAGTTTTACCATCACCAGCAATGAAGTGCTGGAAGCGCTGCAAGAACCCTTGTCAGGCATACTGGGTGCGGTGCGTGCAGCACTCGAGCAGGCTCCGCCTGAACTCGCTGCTGATATTGCAGAACGCGGCATGGTTTTAACCGGCGGCGGTGCATTACTGCGTAACATAGACAGATTATTTATGGAAGAAACCGGATTGCCAGTCATTATTTCTGATGAACCGCTCACCTGTGTTGCCCGTGGCGGCGGTAAAGCTCTGGAAATGATACAAACCTCTGGCGTTGATTTTCTGTTAAAGGAATAAAGGGGGCTTACCATTCGCTCCATATTTCACCGCGAATCACAGCCTGGATTAAGGACCATTCTTCTGGTGTTTATTTCTGTTGCCTGTATGGTGATGGATAAAAAACTGGATACGTTTGTTTCCGTCCGGGCTGCCTTGTCATTACCGCTTGCACCGCTTCAATATGTTGTGAGCTGGCCATCGAATTTTATTGATAATGTCAAAAGCGCCATCAGCAGCCACGATGATCTGGTCAGGGAAAATCTTAGCCTGAAAGCAGAACAATTAATGCTGCGTTCGCAATTGCAGCGGCTGATTGCCATTGAAACAGAAAATAATTATCTCAAGGCTTTATTTCAATCTTCCAGGCAAGTCAAAGGCAAGACACTTATTGCAGAAGTGCTGGCAGTGGATTTTGAGCCTTTTGTGAATCAGGTCGTTTTGAACAAAGGTACGCGTGATGGTGTCTACGTCGGGCAGCCAGTTCTGGATGCAACAGGCATCATGGGGCAGGTGATACAGGCAGGGCTGATTACTAGCCGCGTGTTGTTGATTGATGATCCGCAAAGCGGTGTGTCCGTGCAAGATGTGCGTAATGGCATACGCGGCGTGGCAGTGGGTGATACGGGCAAGCTGCGTTTAATGTACGTGCCGAATACGGCGGATGTTCAGGTCGGCGATATTTTTCTGACTTCAGGTCTCGGCGATCATTATCCCGAAGGTTATCCGGTTGGCAAAGTGGTTATCGTGAAAAAAGATCCGGCCAGACAATTTGCTGAAGTCTATATTCAACCGAGTGCGAAACTCGATAGCAGTCGTCAGGTTTTATTAATCTGGAACCCCAAAAATGCATAGTTTCTTTGCCATTACCTTAACCTTGCTGGCTGCCATTATTCTGACTTTGCTGCCCATGCCGGACTGGACTATCTGGCTGCGTCCGGTCTGGGTGTTAATGGTATTGATTTACTGGGCGATGATGACGCCTTATCTCGTTGGTGTTGGCGTTGCATGGATAACTGGTCTCATCATGGATTTGCTGAATGACACGCTGCTGGGTGAGCATGCGCTTGCGTTCACCATCGTCATTTATCTTGTGGGCAGAATGCATATACGTTTGCGTATGTATCCCATGCTGCAGCAAGGTTTTAGCATAGGCATGTTTGTGCTGATTTATTTATTTATTCTTTATTGTATCCAGGGATTCATCGGGCAATTGCCGGGCAGTCATTTATACTGGCTGGCTGCAGTGACAAGCATGTTACTGTGGCCCTGGCTTTTTGTGGTGATGCGTGATTGCCGGAGTAGATTTAAGGTGGGGTGATGTTTGAATAAATTAATTAAATCGCTCACCAAAAAAGCGGCTTATTTGCTCGCAATATTCATCATTATTGCTGCGCTGGTGGTATGTGCCATCCGTTTTCTCACGCCTATCCTCGACGGCCACCGCGCCGATTTTGAAAATATCGCCGGTAAATTTCTGCAAACGCCGGTGAAGATAGGCAGTGTCCGCGTTTCCTGGTTTCGCTATCAACCTGTCATCAGTCTGAATGATGTCAGCATTCTGGATCGCACTAGCAAAGAAGAAGTTTTCAGGGTAGATAAAATCAGTCTGCTGATTTCTTTTCTCGACAGCTTATGGCAAAGACAAGTCATCACTAGCGGGATTATGGCATCCGGCGCTGAACTCAATATTCGTCAATCTGCAAGCGGTGAATTAACCGTTAAAGAATTTTCTTCATTGCCTTTCAATCAGCAGCAAGGCAAGAGTGAAGCCAAATTTATCGAAGTGATGGGCTGGTTGTCTCACGAGCCGTATCTGATCTTGTCGAATATTGATGTGTATTACACAGGCGTTGGCAAACAGAATCGCTTTGTGACTTTATATCATCTGGATTTTCATAATACGGAAACCGAACATACGATTGCCGGCAAGGCGGTGCTGCACCAGGACCTTCCCACTGAAATTTCTCTCGCTGCAAAATGGAAGGGAAAAATTGAAGATTTCCCGCAAATTAAAGCGAAAGCGTACTTATATATTTCAGGCTTATCGCTTGCGCAATGGGCGAAAGGTGTTGAATTACGAAACTGGCAAATCAAAAACGGTATCGTGAGCGCGAAAATCTGGGTTGATTGGGAGCAGGGCGGCTTGCAAAGAATTCAGGCGGCTTTTAAATCTTTCGGCCTTGAATTTTATTCTGATACAGACAAAACCCTGCATCGCATTAATCGCGCGAGCGGTAATCTTGGCTGGAAGCGTGAAGCTAATCATCAGATATTTGCAGGTGATGATATTTTACTGGATCTTCCCGCGCGTCTTTGGCCGGTCACCAGTTTTTCTGTTGCGGTCACACCTGATGCAAAAGGTGCACTGATACCAGATGTCATTCATGTTGGTTATCTTGATCTTGCTGATATGCAAGCCTGGCTGCATGCCGTGCCTGCATTCTTGCCGGATGACAGCATGAAAATGTTAGCTGCAATGAAGATACGCGGCGTCGTGCAACATCTTGTTCTCACGTTTCCAAAAATCTGGAATGACTGGAAGCACCTTGAGCTTGCTGCAAATTTTTCTCAATTGGATATTGCGCCTTACGAAAAATATCCTGGCGTTGAAGATCTTGCGGGTTCTTTCAAATGGAATGGCAGGCAAGGGGAAGTGAAATTAAATAGCAGACACACGCTATTAAATATTTCTTCCATTTTTAATCATCCCATGCTGCTCGATCAGTTGACTGGCGAGATGCAAATAGAGCATCAAAATAGTGCGTGGCTTTTTAATATCGCTTCATTCAATATGCTAAATGCTGATATGGCAGCCAATGCAAACGGCAGTATTAAATACGCAGCCAATTCAGGTCTTGTAACCGATATCAAGGCAAATGCAACGGTCAGGCAGGCAAAGCATATCACGCGTTATTTACCGCAATCCGTTTTTGATAAATCCCTGAATGAATGGCTTAAGGATGCATTTTTATCTGGCGAAGTGACTTCAGCACATGCGGTATTGCGCGGTGCGCTTAAGGATTTTCCTTTTGATAAAGGTAATGGCGAGTTTGTTGTTGCAAGCAAGATTAATAATATTGATTTTCGTTTTGCGGATAACTGGCCTATCTTGCGGCATGTTTCTGGTGATCTCACGTTTACCGGTCGTCAACTGATGGTGAATGTCGATCATGCGGATACACTAGGCTTGCCCATCACGAATGTGCGCGGTGTTATTCCGTATCTCGGTGATGCGAGGCCGCAAATTCTTTCTGTCACAACGAGTCCAATTCAATCTGATTTTGCGCAAGCCATGCGTTATGTGCATACCAGTCCGCTGGAAAAAAATATCGGTAAAATGTTTGCGGATGTCGATTTGCAAGGCAGCATGACTTTAACGCTGGGATTAAGCATTCCACTCAGTCATCCCGATGATACAAAAGTGAATGGCAGTATTTTGCTGGATAATAATGTCATGAATCTCGCGCCCTGGAATTTAAAACTGGAAAAACTAAACGGCAAGATTGGCTTCACAGAAAATTCTACGCAAGGAAAAAATATTCAGGCGGAATTATTTGGCAAGCCTTTGCAATTTAATTTGACGACAGTGCAGAAAGCAAAAAACCAGTCTGTCGTGCAGGCGAGTTTTTCCAATCAATTTGATTTGATGGATATTGAAACCTGGTTGAAGCTGCCATTGTCAAAAGTAGTGCGCGGTGATGCGCTGATAAACGGTGTCATCAATCTTTCACTAGCCTTGCCGCTTGAAATTCAGTTGAATTCCAATCTGGTGGGCGTTGCGATTGATCTGCCAGATGAATATGGTAAAAAAGCAAATGAAGCGCGTGAGACGTCGGCGGATTTAATTTTGCAAACGAATCAGCCCATGCGTATCCGCTTAAATTACGGAAAATTACTGAGTACGGCGCTCATTCTCGATCGCAAGCAGGATAAATATCATTTACTGAGTGCTAATCTGCGCTTTGGTAACGGTATTGCAGATTGGCCGGCTTCAACAGGAATTTATATTACCGGAGAGCTCGATACCCTGGATGCGGAAAAATTGGGTGATCTTAATAGTCAGCCTTCGGGTAATACGGATTTTTCACTGGATAAACTGAAAGAAATTGATTTGAACATCAAACAAATCAATCTCGGCGCGCAAAAACTGAATCAGGCGAATCTTCACGTCTATCCTGAACCCACAGCCTGGGATATTCACATTGATAGCCAGGAAGTCTCAGGACAATTAACCGTGCCGAAAAAAATAAAACGACAAACACTGATTTCTGCGCAATTTGAAAAAATGAATCTTCATGCTGCGGAAGGCAAGAAGCTGCAGCTCGATGTGAAATCTCTGCCCGCGCTTTCTCTCGCTGCGAATAATGTTCGTTACAATGATATTCCTATCGGCAACATCACGTTTAATGCCATGCCTGCATCGTTTGGTCTTGTCATTAAAAGTTTGCGGATTACTTCACCCAATGTGGATTTACGTGCAAGCGGTGAATGGAAACAGAATGGCAAAGGTTCGATTACACATCTGCAAGGCGGTGTGACTTCTGTCAAGGTCAGCCGCTTGCTCAAGAATTTCGGCATGGATGTGACAAATTTTCTTTCTGATAATGGCAGCATGAATTTTAATCTCGCCTGGCCGGATGCGCCGTTTGCTCCCTCGCTTGCAACCATGAGCGGCCGCACTTCATTGGTGCTGGGGCCTGGGCGCATTGTTGATCTCGGTGAAGAAAACAATGCAAAAATGGACATAGGCCGCATGTTGAGTATTTTCAGTTTGCAAACTATTCCGCGGCGTTTATCTCTCGACTTCAGTGATATTTTCCAGAAAGGTTATAGCTTCGATTCCCTGCGCGGAGATTTTGTCATTGATGACGGCGATGTCACGACCAACAATATGCGTTTTGATGGTCCGGTTGCCAAGGTTGGCATCAATGGAAGAATAGGATTAAAAAACAAGGATTATAATTTTATTCTCTCAGTCACTGCGCACGTCACCTCAAGCATTCCTGTTGCTGCGACCTTGCTCACGGGTAATCCGCTCATAGGTATAGGCGCGTTTGCCGTGAACACCATGTTGGGTGCAAATGCTTCTGGAGTCATCACGAATTACTATTCCGTCACCGGACCCTGGAGTCATCCAGTGTGGAAGTCTATAAAAAACAACAAGATAAATTAGGTCAATTTTCATTGCCATCCCGCCATTTTGTCCTTATAATGCTCAATTCGAATAATTAACTATATATACGAGGCAGTGATGATAGGCAGGCACTCCTACAAAACCATCTGGGAAAGAACCGAAGGCACGGAATTTGACAAGGCCATCGAATTATTCCGCCATTATTGCGGCCTGGGTGAAACCTTTGCGCCCCACACTTGGGGAAGCACGCATAAATCGGCAGTAGCTGAAATCCTTGAGCCATATTACGGTGACAACGGATACCTGAAAAAACATCGCCTCACGCCCGTTTGCAATATCGGTTTCCTGTTATTGCAAATCACTTGCAGCATTCCAGAAAAAGATATTAAACCCCGCGGCGGTATCGCTGAAATATTTGAAGCCATAAAAGAGAAAACGGGAATCAATGTTTATGCGTTTTATGAGAATAAGAATAATACGCTGACGGCTGCTCATTTTTCATCATATTGTCCTCTAAGACATGAAACCTGCATAAAGATGTGGAGTCTGGCAAAGTACCAGTCATTTGCAGAATTCCTGATAAGCGAAAATTGTTTGCCATCTTTTTTAATAAAAAATTATACTGATTTGCGTTGCCCGCATCCTGTTAATCAACAATCCATGGAATTATTTATTGAAGACAAACTGGATGATAAGTCATTTGCTGCAGCTTGCATGGCTGAAATTGAAGGCAAGCATGATCCAGTCAGTGTGATGCTGCGATTTGATTCTCCCTTCACGATGGGCGCGGCAAAACTCTGCGATATATTTGGTTTTAAAATTAAAGATATGCATCATCAGGTTGTTCATCAGGAAGTATTACTTGCCTGGTTTGAGTCGGCGCTTAAACATAAGAAATACCATCTTGCGCTTCACTTCCTTCGTCTTGCACACAATTGGCCTTCAGTTTATTGGGGGTGTGAAATAATTGACCTCAATCGAGTCATTTCAGGTCTATTAGGTGCTAAGGAACCTGATTTTGATGAGAAAGGTTGTAATGGAAAAATCCTTAATCAATATCTCGCGCGTGTCATTACACCTGATTCACTTCATGGAAATCTGGATGAGGTTACTGTCTACGATCTTTTTTTACATAAAGAGAAGATAGATAATTTTTCTGATATTGAAAGTATTCTTTTTCAAAAAAATAGCGAGCTTTATTTTGAATTGCTATTCAAAGCAATTTATGGAGGGAAGTTTAAATTAGCTGAGGGTCTCATCCAGTCAAAAGAAATTAATTATAGGCAGGCAAATATTTCCTGGCGTGAAATTCGTTACAAAAATCGTCAGGCAAGGATTATTGCTGAGTTAAATAGAGAGGACTGCATCAGGTTTACCATGCCGCAATTTTTATTGACGGTGGCTGAAGACTACTCTGTTGATCTCCATCTTGATTTACTAGCAATATTCAATCTGCTTAAACAAATCATTCATAAAGATCCATGGTGTCTTAACCAGTCTGATAGCATGGGTAATAGCATATTTTATTATTTCAATAGAATGCAGAAAAAACATAAAAAATTGAAATTGCAAGTAATAGAAGAAGAAATGGATGAAATGAGAACTCTTATCACGAAGCAATATTTGCTTAATATGTTTAACATTATTAACCCATTCATGAGTGCAGCGTTTTCCAATGATGCGAATATTTCAATTTTGCCTTTTGATGTATTGGAGCTGATTGTATCTGATTTTGTCGGTTTAATGGTGCAGGAACGAAAATCAATATCAGTCGATGAGTTTATGAAAAAATGTGAGGCAAAATGTGATGTTTCATTAAGCCACGACCAGGCGGTTGAGCTGTTTGAATATGCATTAAAGAACAAGGGAGTAGCTCTGGCATTTCATGTATTATTTACAGCTAGGCAGATTGCAGCGCCGTGTCAGGAAATAGTAACAGCAAGGCCGTTTCTAAAATTATGTTCCCTGATTACGCAGCCTATTCATGCTGTATATATCCTGAAATTTCTTGATTATATGTATCGCGAACAATCCTTCGGTGGAGAGCCGGTGAAGGCGGATCGTTATTATCGCGAATTAATAAAGATAAAGCACTATATCAGTGACTGGGAATGCGTTAACAATAAATACATTAAATATTTCGAGCCAAATTTAACCAAAATTTTTCTTGGCAAGAAAAGCATCTTATTCTTTGATAAGACTGCGTCCATACATCAGCTTCCGCCGCCAGTGGTGGAAGAGATTGCCAAGTTGACGTGGAAACTACATACCCGCTAAGAGAGACAATCATGATAGGCAGATCTTCATACGAATCCATTTGGGATAAAACCGAAGGCACGGAATTTGACAAGGCTTTTGCATTATTCAGTCATTATTGCAGCGTCGGACTGCATGCCTTTAATAACACTCATAAAGACCAGGTGAGCTCGATGCTTTTGTCGTTTTCAGAAAAAGCGTTACCATCTTTCGGAGAGAGTTTGAAAAAAAATATCGGCTTCCTGCTTTTGTGTGCGACTTGCGATATTGCAAAAGAAAAAATAAAATCTGGCGGCGGAATAGATAAAATATTTAATGTTATTCGAAAGAAAACCGGAATAAATGTTTATGCATTTTATGAGAATGGAAATAATAAAAAATTTTTTGCTGCTTTTTCTTATAAAAAAGAAGAGATTTTCAGGGCGTCTGGTGAGACAAAAATCCAGTCATTTTTAGAATTGCTGATAGAAATAAATTCCCTGCTTAAACTGGATTTTGCGTGTCCTGTTAATGAAGAATCTATAAGCTTATTTATTGATGGAAAGCTTGATTGTGATACTTTTACCTCAGCTTGCAAAGCTGCTATTGAAGGTAAGGATGATCCTGTCAGTGTTATGCTGCGCTTCGACGCTCCATTTGCAATGGAAGCTTCGTCTCTGCATAGAAAATTAAATTTGTGTATAGCGAGACATAAATTCAATTTTCATCAGCAAGCATATATCAACTGGTTTCATCTGGCGCTGCAGAAAAAGAAATATAATCTTGCGTATTTTTTTCTTGGCAAGGCACGTCAGGTTAACTTGCCGTTTCCAGAGCATAGTGATCTAGCAGATCATAATCAAATAGTCCTCTCGTGTTTAATCGAGCGCCCCAATCGGGAAATTATGGATGAATTTATTATGCGCATGACGGCGCCTGATTCAACTCATGAAAAGATGAGCATGGATAATGTTTACCTGATTTACTCGAATAGAAGATTTTTTAAAGATTTTCCTGCGCTTGAAAATAATCTTGTTCGACAATTCGGCAGCATACATTTTAATGAAGTTGTATTTAAGGCTATGCTGAAACTGGATATTGATTTGGCTGAGTATCTGATAGGGTCAAAAAATATAGACATTAGAGAAGCAAATATTTCTTATCGGGAAGTTTACGATCGTAGCTTCAGGAGTGCAACTACTCATAAAACAGATGCGATGTTTGAATTTAATCGCGAGGGTTGTGCCGGATTCACCATTCCGCAATTCATATTTAAATTGGTTGAGCATGAAGATAAAGCCTTCCATCATTTGGAGTATCTATTCAAGCTTCTTGAGCGAATACTGAATCGTGATCCTTTAGGC
>Ga0181525_10003127_pt1 | contig 13251 bp, 14 predicted proteins | sample PEATcosm2014_Bin_48_FD_121100 | JGI IMG/M metagenome (GOLD analysis project Ga0181525, IMG submission 121100) | Peatland microbial communities from MTU Mesocosm Facility, Houghton, MI, USA - PEATcosm2014_Bin06_10_metaG | ecosystem: Environmental > Terrestrial > Soil > Wetlands > Peat | place...
CATCGCCTATCAGACGAATCTGCTTGCTTTGAATGCGGCAATCGAGGCCGCCCGGGCGGGCGAGCATGGCAAGGGATTCGCGGTGGTTGCCGCCGAGGTCCGCAAACTGGCTGAGCGCAGCCAGGTCGCGGCCCAGGAGATTGGCACCGTAGCTTCCTCGAGCGTCGACCTTGCGGAACGTGCCGGTCAGCTCCTGGGCGAGATGGTTCCGTCGATCAAGAAGACTTCGGAATTGGTCCAGGAAATCACCGCGGCCTCCGAGGAGCAGTCCTCGGGCGTCAGCCAGATCAATACAGCGGTGAGTCAACTGAGCCGGACAACGCAGCAGAATGCGTCGAGCTCGGAGGAGCTGTCGGCTACCGCCCAGGAACTGAGTTCGCAAGCCGAACAGCTCCAGCGGTCCATGTCGTTCTTCAAGCTGCCCGAGGCGCGACCTGCCAACTTCACGCCGTCCATCGCCGATGCTCCGCACCTGGCGGTGCTGCCCAAGCCGGCTGACCGGCGAAAGGCGCCGGGCAGCCATCGCAGACCCCAGCTCGCGCAGGTCGGGGCCGAGCCCGATACCGTGAATGAAGCAGCTTTCGCCAGATTCTGAAAGGGCTCTCCGATGAACACCTCCGCTCAAACCAGCGCGCGAGACGCCGTCATGCCGCCGCAATCTGCCGCGACAGAACCCAAGCAATACCTGACTTTTCTTCTTGGCACGGAAACCTTCGCTATCGGCATCCTGGCGATCAAGGAGATCATCGAATACGGAAACCCGACGGAGATTCCGATGATGCCCGACTGCGTTCGCGGTGTCATAAACCTGCGCGGCGCCGTGGTGCCGGTGCTTGACCTGCACGCACGTTTCGGACGCAGCCCGGCAGCGGCCACCAAGCGCACCTGCAACGTCATTGTCGAAATGGGCGCGCATAGACAGGCCCGGGTAATCGGCGTCATTGTCGACGCGGTAAACGAAGTGATCGACATATCGGACGCCGACATCGAACCCGCGCCGGATTTCGGTACACGCATTCGCGGCGAATTCATTCGCGGTATCGGCAAGGTGCGCGGTTCGTTCGTCATCGTGCTTGATGTCGACAAGATATTGGCCCTGGACGAGCTCGTCACACTCGATTCGATCGACGCGTCGGCGCATCGCGACGAGCCCGGCTCGGAACTTTCGTCCTGAAGCGAGAACCCCAATGAGAGCTTGCCATTTCGCAATTTGCGCGGCAGTCGTACCCGTCCTGCTGGGTGCTGCGGCGGCAATGGCCGATTGCCCCGGATCTGAGAGCGCCATTGCGACCGATCGACCCAGCGTGGCCAATTCCAGCAGCGTCGTGCCCATAGGAAGCCTGCAGTTCGAAAACGGCCTGTCGGCGACCCGCGCCCAGGGCACAACGACAGTGGATTTGCCTGCGACGCGGGTGCGGCTCGGTTTTGGTACGTGCAACGAACTCTTGATGGATCTGCCCGATTACACCCATGCCGAAAGCGGCTTGAGCGGATTCAGCGATGTCGGGCCCGCATTCAAGCATCAGCTTCAAGGACTGCCCGAGGGCTGGACCCTGTCCGCCATTGCGGGAACGCTCTTGGACTCCGGCAACCCTCGCATTGCCGGGCGTGGTCCCATGCCCTACCTGCAGCTCCCGTGGTCGCGGGACCTCGGGCAAGGATGGTCGATCAATGGCATGTTCGATGAGACCTTGCACCGGCACGACGTAAACGAGAACCGGTCAAGCCAGGCAAGCCTGTACCTGGATAAGGCAGTGGGCGACCTGGCGGATGTCTTCGTCGAGTATGTCAACGATCTCCAACGAGGGGCCAATGTCGGGAATCGGGTGGGTATCGGCGCCTCCTACCGAGCTACCGGGACGCAGCAGATCGACCTGAAGATCGGTACCGGCCTGAATGCTGCCTCACCCGATTGGTACCTCACCGCGGGCTATTCCTTTCGATTCGATCGGCTGTTCTGAGCCTCGCTCTCGAAGCATGCCCCGCCCCCCGGAACCTGCTTCAGACTTCATATCCCGCGTTCCCGTCGAAAATGCTTCCGGGGTTCCGATAGCGTCCATATCAGGCTAGGAATTCGCCTCCCACCGCACTCGCATTTTCGGTAGCCCCTCGCGAACTCGCCGGCGTTCAAGAGAGGCGACCTACCGTGAAGCAGCGCGCCGCATTGATCGCTGGCGCGGGTATCGGCACGCCCAAGAACTCCGAGTGCGGGCCCGCCAACAACGCGGAGCCGACAGAGAGGGCATGGGCGCATTGAACTTCGGGGGCGATGGCAATCGGCCTCCGGCATGGATGCGGGGCCTCGGCATCGTCGGCGGCGTGATCGGAGGTGCGACCCGACAGGCGCCCCGTCGCATTGCCCTCGTGCGAGGATTCGCGTACGGTGCGGGGCACTCCAAGATCGGAGGACTCCTTCGAGATGCTTCCATGGCAATGAACTTCGCGGGAACGTATCTGCGCCGGGCCGTAACCGTCGTCCTCGCAGCATTGCTGCTCGGCTGCGGCACTCAACCCATCACGAGGGTGGAGCCGGACTTTCGCGGGATCTCCGCGCCGGACCGCGGCTTCGCGAAGCTCTATCTTTTGCGGCCCGCGTTCAGCGAACTGTCGCACGCGGATACGCCGATCTTCCAGGTCGACGGTTCGGTGACGGTCAAGCTGTCGTTCGGTTCCTACGCGGAACTGCAGCTGCCGCCGGGCAAGCACAGCCTCAGCGTGCGGCCCGGACCGCGTGATTCGGACATCTGGAATGGCGACTTCGAATTCACCGTGGGGTCGGATGCGAAGTATTTCCTGGGGGTGTGGAATGACGTGAAACACGTGACGCCCCCTCGCGTTCCGGGATTGGTCCCGTTCCTGATCGTCAAGTCGCTCACATCCGACTCGAACGCCGCCCTGCGCATTGAGCTGGTGTCCGAGGAAGACGCCTTACCGGTGCTAAAGGAATCCCGCTACGCCGAGATTTCCGCGCGGGCACCCGCTCACTGAGGCGACTAAGTCTTACAAATATGTGCGCCCGTTTCAAACCCGTAGTACTGTCCGCCAGGACCGTCGGGGGACCGGGGCGACGTCGCGTTCCAAGAAGAATCCATCGGGGGGAGTGGCCCATGTACATCCTGCAGAATGCGCGGCGATCGCTCTTCGCCGGCGCCGTGATGGTTACGCTCGCCGCCTGCGGCGGCGGGGGCGGCGGCGGAACTTCCGCGCCCGCGCCGACGCCTCCGGCGTCGGTTCCGCTGGCAGCGGCAATCGCCTATGGAAGCAATCACGCCATCAGCATCAACATGAGCATCAGCGGGACGGTAAACGGCGTGGCGGTGACCGGCTCTGCGTCGTACACGGAAGCTGCCGCGGTGGCGACGACCTTCAAGGGCGCACCGGCGCTTTCGCAGGCACTCTCGGTGACAGGCTCGGTGACGGGAAACGGCCAGACCTTCCCCTATTCGTCGACCGGCGTGGGATACGAAAACAGCTCCTATCAGGCGATCGGGTACCAGGATTCCACCACGTACGAGGTCGCGGCCGCACCCTTCAGCTACCCGGCGACGGTATCGGTTGGCGATACGGGCCAGGCGGGCATCTACCAGAAGTACTCGGACGTCACGATGAACACGCCGACAGGCACGGAAAAGGACAGCTACATCGTCCAGGCCGACCCGGCGAGTTCGACGGATCTCATCGTCGTGTACGTCGCGCAGAACTACGACACGGGCAACAACCTCACCGGGACGACGAACACCTATTTCAAGATAACGACGGCCGGCGTCCCCTCGCTGTCGAGCGTCACGGTCCAGTCGACCTCGGGAAGCCTGACGTTCACGGCGCAATAGCATTGCGGCGTAGATCGCCGCCAATCAGCGCAATGTCAGCATCAGCGCACCGGTGCCGAACAGCAGCGCGGTCCACGCGCGCCGCGGCAGCGCGCCGTCCCGCGGCCAGCGGCTGGCGATGCCGCGACACACGCCCGCGGCGATGAGCCCCGTCGCGGCCAGCATCGCCGCCGTGTGAACCCCGACGGCGGCCAGAGCCAGCGGCAGCGAGCCCGAGGCGGTGATCTCGCGCGCCGGATTGGCCGCCAGGCACAAAGGCACCAGCGCGGGCACCAGCATCAGCCCGGTGCCCTGCGCGCTCCCCATCAGGAAGCACCAGGCGGCGATTCCGACACCGCCGCGTTCGTGCGCGATCGGCACTTCCCGGCCGCGGCCGCGCAGGCAGCGCCAGCACGCCAGCGCGACGAGCAGCAGGCCGGCCAGTCGCTGGCACAGTGCAGCGTTCATCCACAGGCCCTGCGCGACCGCCCCGGCCACGGCCGCCGCAGCCAGCGCGTGACCGATGCCGATAGGGAGCAGTGCGCGCCAGGCATCGCCGGCGTCGCGCCCGCGCACGCCACACGCGGCGGCGAACATCCAGCCGCTGGCCGGACTCAGTCCATGCGAGGCCCCGAGTCCGGCAATGGCCAGCCACGGCCACGGATTTCCCATGGCATCGATCTGCGACGGCGCCAGGGCGGACTCAGGCGCGTGCGGCGCAGCACGAGCGGGCGGCCGGCGCGGCCGTCTGCGCCGCGTAGCGGTCGTGGTGCCGCACCCATTCCATCGTGTGCGCAAGGCCGTCCTCGTCGCGGCCGCGAGCCACCAGGTCCAGCAGCGCATACGTGCCCATCATCACTTCGACCCCGCGGCCGTAGGTCGAGTAGGTGTGGAAGATGCTGCCCGCTTCATCCTTGATGAAGGCGCTGATCCCGGGCGCCTCTTCCACGGGGAAATCCTGCATGACGAAGTTGTAGTCGACCGCCCCGCGCGCGCGTTCCTTGGCCGTGAAGCTGACGCCGTAGTCGCGGTTGAAGTCGCTGCCCTGCGAAGACACCCACCGGAACTTCCAGCCCATGCGCCGGCGGAAGGGTTCGATCTGGTCCAGCGGGGCGCGCGAGACCACCACCAGCGTGACGTCGCGCTGCTCCAGGTGCGCGTTCATGCCGTCGATATGGTCGGCCATGTACGAGCAGCTCGGGCATCCCTGCTCCCAGCCCGGGCCGAACATGAAGTGCTGCACCAGCAGCTGGCTGCGGCCTTCGAACAGCTCGGCCAGCGTGCGCCGCCCCTCCGGTCCGTCGAACGCATAGTTCTTGTCGACGCGCACCCAGGGCAGCGCTCGGCGGTCGCGCGCGAGCTGGTCGTGCAGCCGCGTGATCTCCTTCTCGCGCACCAGCAGCGCCCTGCGCGCGGCCAGCCATAGTTCCCGGGACACGACGGCGTGCTCGGCCGCTCCCTGCATCGATTCGTTCATGTTCATCTTGCGCTCCTTGGCTCGACGAGCCGGTTCATTGGCTATGCGGCGTGGACCTTGCCGCGTGGGTCATCCTGCGGCGCCTCACCGGGCCGCAGGCGTGGGGCGGCGCACGACGCGGACCTTGCCGCTCGATCCGCCGCCGCAATAGAAGAGATCCTTGCCGTCGGATTCGAGTCCGCTGACGGCGGTGCCGGCCGGCATGGCCAGGCGGTCGAGCACGGCGCCGCTTTCCGGGTCGATGCGGCGCAATTCGCTTTCGTCGCCTTCCAGGGTGCCGTGCCACATCTGGCCGTCGACCCAGGTCACGCCGGTGACGTGGCGGTTGGAGTCGATGGTGCGGACGATGGCGCCGGTCGTAGGGTCGATCTGGTAGATCTTGCGGTCGCGGTACTGCCCCACCCAGAGGCTGCCCTCGGCCCAGGCCAGGCCCGAATCCCCACCGTTGCCGGGTGCCGGTATGGACGCGAGCACCGTGCCCGTGGCCGGATCGATCTTGTCGATGCGCGCTTCGGCGATCTGGTACAGGTGCGTGCCGTCGAAGGCGGTACCGGCGTCGCCGGGGCGCTCCAGCGTGCGCGCTACCGCGCCGCTGTGCGGGTCGAAGGCGAGCATCCGGGGGCCAGTGGCGGCCCAGACATGGCGACCATCGTGGGTGACCCCGTTGATCCGCTCGGCGCCGGCGAAAGGTCCGTATTCGCGGACGATCTCGGCCGTCCGTGCCGGGGCGCGGGAATCTGCCTGCGCGGTCTTGCCTGGTGGGCGTGTCATCGTTCGGCTCCTCTGCCGGCGCACGGGACAGGCGCCGCGCAAACCAATCTACGCGAGCGGCAGCGCGGCAGGGAGTAACAAGATCGTCGTGAATTCGGTGAGCGGGGCCGCCAGCCAGCGCTGCGCACGGGCGCGCCCGATCGCGCGCACGCGGCCGGCGCCTTCCAGCTCGGCGAGCGCGCGCTGGATCGTCCGCTGGCTCGCACCCTGGGCCAGGGCCAGTGCCGAGGTCGACCAGGCGGCGCCGTCGGCAAGCAGCGACAGCAGCGATGCCTGCTCGCCGTCGACGGGCGGCAGGAGGACCGCAACCGGGCGCCGGCCGCGCGGGGTCAGGGCGAAACCGCGTTCACTGGCTGCGATGGCCGCCAGCGGCGCGGCCAGCGCGCGCAGCCGTCCCAGTTCGACGCGCAGCCTTGCGCGGTGCGTATCGTCCGGGCGCCGGGTGCGGAACGCGCGGGCGATTAGGGTGTTGCGGTCGACGTCGCCGGGCCAGGCCTCGGCCAGCGCGCGCGCCAGTGCGAAGAGCACCGGACGCCGTGCCAGGGAAATCCAGTCGGTGCCGGCGTGCAGCCCGCGCCGGCAGGCGTCGAGCACCAGCGCGTCGGACGCGAGCAGGTCTTCGACCTCGCGCAGCCGCAGCGACGCGGCCGTACCGTCCTGCAGGCGTCGTGCAGCCGGCCGCTCGAGCGCGGCACGCGCCTGCGTCACCTCGGCGAGCAGCGCGGGCACGCGCGCCTGCAGCGCGGCTTGCCAGGCTCGATCGAGATGCGCCTGCGCCGGCCCGGTGCGCAGCGAGCGCAGTGCGAGCTCGGCAGCGGCCAGGCCGGCGGCCGCCTCCAGCGCAGGCGCAAGGCCGCGCGTATCGCAAAGCGCCAGCGCGGCATCGGCGTCGGCCAGGCGGCCCAGCAGCAGCAGCCGGCGCACCTCGATCAGGCGCGCGTGCTGTGCATTGGCGTGGTCGGCATGCGCTTCGAGCGTCGCCACGGCGGCGGCCAGGCCGCGCGGCAGGCCGTTGAGGTCGCGCATCGCGAGGGCGACCTCGGCCTCGGCGAGGACGCACCGGGCGCGGGACAACACTTCGTGCGCGCCGAAGCCGCGCGCCGCGCGCCGCAGCAGTTCGCGCGCACGCGGGTGCTCGCCGAGCTGGGCCATGGCGACGCCGCGCAGGGCCAGCGCGGCGGGGTCCTCGCGCAGAGCGACGCGCTTGAGTGCGCCCAGCGGGTCGCCGGCAGCCAGGGCGCGCGCGGCCGCCGCAATCAGGGAGTCCATGCCGGCAGCCTACCGCAGCCTTGCGTACCGGTCGGGCCCGGCGCCGGGTCGAAGACGGGTCGGCGACGGGCCCACGCCCGAGCACTCCGCCGCCATATGCCATTGGGGAATGCCCTTTCTACAAATGCTTCGTTGGTTGGCCGCCGTGCGACCCGTATCGTCGATCCCCCGAGGCGCGCCCGATGTCCGTTCGCGCGTCAGGGTTTTCGGGCGGGAGATGGCTATGTCGAGCGTGGTGGAAAGCGTGGGCGCACCGCAAGGCGCTGCCGGTGATCAAGGCCGTCGGGGACGCGCCTGGTACCAGACCGAGGATTCGTGGGCGATCCTGCTGGGCGTCGGCCTGGTCGTGATCGCGGTGCTGGCGGTGCTGGGTGGTTCGAACATCAACTGGATCGCCGTGGCACCCGGCAAATGGGACAGCTTCGGCGAGGTCGGCCAGCAGCTGGCCAACAATGCCGGCCGGTATGTCGGCCTGCTGCTGCTCTGGCTCGCGCTGTTCGGCCTGAGCACGCCCTCCCTGGGCATACGCCCGGCGCAGTTCGTTCCGGCCTTCGTGCTGCTGTTCGTCGCCTCGCTGCTGGTCATGGCCGTTGGCGCCTGGTCGGCGGCCAACCGCTACAACCTCGAGCCGCCGCTGGTGGCGCTGGCGCTGGGCCTGCTGGTATCGAACACGGTCGGCCTGCCGCGCTGGCTCGATGCGGGTTTCCGGGTCGAGTACTACATCAAGGTCGGCATCGTGCTGCTGGGCGCCACGCTGCCGCTGACCTTGCTCGTGTCGGCGGGCCCGGTGGCGATCGCGCAGGCGGCCGTCGTTTCGCTGGTGACCTTCGGCGTGATCTACTTCGTCGGCGTGCGGCTGGGGCTGGACCGGCGCTTGGCCGCGACCCTGGGGGCGGGGGGCGCCGTCTGCGGGGTCTCGGCAGCCATCGCCGTCTCGGGCGCCGTGGGTGCAAAGAAGGAGCATGGCCCGATCGCCATCACCATCGTCATCTTCTGGGCCATCGTCATGATCTTCGTCCTGCCGCTGGTTGCGCGCGCGCTGGGCCTGCCCACCGGGGTCGCCGGCGCCTGGATCGGCACCTCGGAATTCGCCGACGCTGCCGGCTTTGCCGCAGCCCAGGCCTATGGCGGCTACGCCGGTCACGTGCCGGGCATCGCGGGCAACGCGGACGCGGCGGTCAACGCCTTCACCCTGATGAAGGTCATCGGCCGCGACCTGTGGATCGGCATCTGGGCCTTCGTGCTCTCCATCGTCGCCGTCACGCGCTGGGACGCCACCGGCGTCGACTCCCGCGCCGGGGCCGGCCAGATCTGGCAGCGCTTTCCCAAGTTCGTCATCGGCTTCGTCATCGCCTCGGCGCTCATTTCGGCGCTGGCGGCCGGCTACGGCACGGCCGATTTCAACAAGGTGCTCAAGCCCGACGTGGTGGGCCCGATCAAGACCCTGCGCACCTGGGCGTTCACCTTCTGCTTCCTGAGCATCGGCCTGACCACGCGCTGGCGCGAACTGGCCGGCGTCGGGCTGCGGCCCTTCCTCGCGTTTTCGAGCGGCGTGGTGGTGAACGTGCTGCTGGGCTTCCTGCTCTCGGCCGTGGTCTTCGGCGGCTACTGGGCGGGGCTGGGCGCGCCGTGAGCCTGGCCATCCGCCTGGCCCAGGCGCTGCGGCCGGCCCACCCGGCGGGCGCCCGCTGCGGGTCGTGCCGGCACCTGCGCGACGACGCCTTCGAACTCGAGCGGGCCCTGCCCGGCTACGCGGTGCTGGGCTCGGCACTGGGCACGGTGCGCGCCGGGGACGGACTGTGCGAACTGCACCAGCGCTGCGTGAGCGCGCACAGCGGCTGCGACCGCTTCGTCAGCCGCGCAGCGTCTTGTTGAAGAACGCCACCGTGCGCTGCCATGCCAGGTCGGCCGCGGCCTTGTCGTAGCGCGGCGTGGTGTCGTTGTTGAAGCCGTGCTGGACACCCGGGTAGATGAACGCCCGGTAGTCGACGTGCGCCGCCTTGAGGGCGGCTTCGTATGCGGGCCAGCCGGCGTCGATGCGCTCGTCGTCGCCCGCGTAATGCAGCAGCAAGGGCGCCTTGATCCGCGCCGCGTCCTCGGCACTGGGCTGGCCCCCGTAGAACGGCACTGCGGCGCCCAGGTCGGCAATGCGCGTCGCCAGGAAATTGGCGATGCCGCCGCCATAGCAGAATCCCACGGCCCCCACCTTGCCACTGCCCTCGGGCAGGGTCTTGAGCCAGGCCGCCGCGGCGAGGAAATCGGCGTGGGTCTTGCCCTGGTCGAGCTTGCCAAACAGCTCGCGCGCCTTGTCCTCGTCGCCGGGATAGCCGCCCAGCGGGAACAGCGCATCGGGTGCGAAGGCGATGAAATCGTCCAGCGCCAGGCGCCGTGCGATGTCCTCGATATGGGGATTGAGGCCGCGGTTCTCATGCACGACCAGGATGGCCGGGCGCTTGCCGCCGCCCTGGGCCGGCTCCACCAGATAGCCGCGTACGCGGCCGTAGCCCTTTGGCGAATCGATTTCCACGAAGCGGGCGCGCAGCCGCGGATCCTCGGGCTTGACCTGCTGGGCCCGTGCGAAGTCGGGACTGAGTTCGGCCAGCAGCGCGCCGGCCGTGGCCGCTCCCGCGGCGTACTTGCCGGCCGCCTCGAGGAACCCGCGGCGGCTCAGCAGGCCGTGGACGTAGCGATCGAACAGCGCGAGCACTTCGCGGGGGAAGTCCTTGCTCGTCTTGCGAACGGATGGCTGCACGCTTGCCTCCTTTCCGCGCGCGGACATCGCGCGCCAAGCGTTTGACGTCGATCTTACGCGCGGATGGGGTCGACCGCGCAGCCGCCGCCGTCAGCGGTGATTCGAGCCCGGGTCGGCCGCACGCGCGAAGTCGACTGCCAGCTGCTGATAGAGCTCGGGCCCCATCCGCTCGCTGATGGCCTTGGCGATCAGCGCCGTCGCCATCAGGCTTATCACCATCGCGTGGCCGTCCACCATCTCCATGACGATGATAGTGGCGGTGATCGGGGATTGCGTCGCTGCCGCCAGGAAGCCTGCCATGCAGATGGCGACCAGCGGATGCGCGGCCACGCCGAAATTGAACCATTGCGAAAGGTCGAATCCTATGGCGGCACCTACGGCCAGTGAAGGGGCGAAAATCCCTCCGGGGATGCCGCTGAAATAGGTGGCCGCGGTCGCCGCGAATCGTGCGATGGCCGTGTACCAGGGCAGCACGATCTGGCCACCGATCGCCTGGGAGGTGATCGAATAGCCGCTGCCGAAGGATGCGCCGCCCGCGGCACAGCCGATCAGGGCGACGAGCAGGCCGCATAGCCCCGCGAACAACACGGGTCGGCGCCTGCGCCAGGCCCAGAGGCGGCTGTCGACGGCGCGCTGGGGCCACAGCAGCAGGCGGCTGAAGGCGCCTCCCGCCAATCCGCAAACGACGCTGGCAACGAGCACTGCCGGGATGATGCCCGCGCCGTTTGCGCCCACCGTCAGTTCCCCGAAATAGCGGTAGTTCCCGTCCAGGGCAATGGCCATCAGGCCGGCGACGATGATGGTACTGAGCAGCACGCCGCTGGCACGCGATTCGAAGCGTCGACCCAGTTCCTCGATGGCGAAGGTGATCCCGGCCAGCGGCGTATTGAACGCTGCGGCGATGCCGGCCGCACCACCGGCAAGCGCCAGGTCGGGGGCGCGCAGTGCGCGCGGATTGGGCAGCAGGCGGTGTGCGTAATGCATGATCGAGGCACAGATCTGCACGGTCGGTCCCTCGCGTCCGGCCGAAAAGCCGCCGAGCAGCGCCAGCGCGCCCAGGCCCACCTTGCCCAGGGCGATGCGCAGCGAAATCAATGCGGTGACGGAACCGCCGTGCTTGAGCACGCGGGTTGCCGCTATCACCTGCGGGATGCCGCTGCCGGCGGCCCCGGGGAAGTGGCGCTGGGTCAATCCGACCACGAGCATGCCGACGAGCGGCGTGAGCAGCAGTGTCAGCCACAGGCGCCCCTCCACCAGCACGCTGAACTCGCGCAGGGCGACGCTCGACAGCGCGGCGAATCCCGCGGCGGCCAGTCCTGCCAACCCTGCGGCTGTCCATACGACGATCCGCGTGCGCCAGCGGGTCGAACTGAGGATTCCCTTGGTGAGGCGCAACGGCAGTTCCATTCTCGCGAATCGGGCGGTGCGCCAGCGACCCGCGCCGGCATTGCGATATCCGCCGGGCGGATGATACATGTGTTAGCATATTTGTACAAATGCAATTGCGCAGCTGCCGAGCGCCCCTACAACCTTTGCCGGAGTCCGATTCCCATCATGATTCGTGCCGCGATTTCCTGCGTCCTGTTTGCCCTCGTTGCCGCATGCTCGACGACGCCGCCGAGCAATCCGACCCCACCGCCGCCACCGGCGCCGCCGAAGGTCGCTGCCGCGCCCCCGCCCGCGCCACCACCGGCCAAGGCCGCGCCCGTGGCGGAGGAATCGCCCGTGCAGGCATTCGAGCGCCTGCGCGCGGGGCTGGCGAACAAGAGCGTGTACTTCGCCTTCGACAAGGACACCATCGTGCCCGCGGAGGAGGACGTCATCGCCGAGCACGCGAAGCTGGCCGTGGATACCGCGCGCGACCACATCGTCCTGCAGGGCAACTGCGACGAACGCGGCGGCCGCGAATACAACCTGGCACTGGGGCAAAAGCGCGCCGAGGCGGTGAAGTCGCGCATGGAGGTGCTGGGAGTACCCGCGGCACGCATCGAGACGACGAGTTTCGGCAAGGAAAAGCCGCGGCTGGCCTGCCACGAGGAGCGGTGCTGGTCGCAGAACCGGCGCGTCGACTTCGTCGAATCGTGGCGGTGACGCGGGCGCCGGGTGCGTTGCGCCCCGGCCCCCGCGGATCACATTTCGGCCAGCGGCACGCGCCGGCCGCCCGCATCACGGACCTTCATGAGGCGGGCGAGCTTGTCCAGGCGCCGCTGCAGCTCGAGCAGATCGTCGATCGGCAGGTTCCGGAGCGCGTCGGGCAGCACTCCCTCGAGGGGCTGCGGCGCGCTCTCGACGATCTCGCTGCCCTTGGCAGTAAGGCTGAGGTTGACCACGCGCTGGTCGGCATCGGAGCGCTCGCGCTTGATCAGCTTCTCGCGCACCAGGCGCTCGATGAGATTGCTGGCGGTCGTCTGGTGCACCGCCATCGCGCGCGCCAGCTCGGTCACGCGCATGCCGGGATTGCGGCGCAATTCGGCCAGCACCCATAATTGGGCGCCGGTGACGCCGGTCTTCTCCTGCACCCATTGGAAGTGCTTCTTTGCCGAGCGGAATATCAGGCGGAACTGTTCGAGAACCGCGAGGGCGGCGCGTGCCGCATCGTCGCCCCCGGTACGTGCCGCGGCACGCCGGCTGCTGGGCGCCGGCAGCGATCGGACGCCGGGTTTCGCGGCCGGGCCGGACTTGCGGCCGGCAGCGGGCTTGGGGCGTGTCGTTCGCGCGTCGCTTTTCATCTTCACCTGACGGGTTGCGGCGCAATTTGCCAAGCGGCGGATCGTGGGCGCAGCCTGCGGATCATACTGAAAGCGGCGCTCGGATCGGCGTCGCGCGACGGCGCAACACGAGACTGACGATATGGAATCCCTGCTGATCCGGTTCCTCGGCCTGATGTGCGTCGCGCTGCTGGTCGTCATCGGCGCGCGCCGCCTGCGCCTGCCCCTTGCCGTGGCCCTGCTCGTCGCCGGCACCCTGCTGGGACTGGCCGGATGGCGCACCGGATTCGTCCTGGACTCGGACCTCATCTACAACGGCGTCCTGCCCCTGCTGCTCTTCGAAGCCGCCTTCGACATCCGCTGGCACGAGCTGCGCCGCGATCTGGTTCCGGTACTCGTGCTGGCCACCGTCGGCGTGCTCGTCTCGGCAGCGGTCGTTTCGGCCGGAATGATGTTCCTGCTCGG
>Ga0181525_10003128_pt1 | contig 13251 bp, 13 predicted proteins | sample PEATcosm2014_Bin_48_FD_121100 | JGI IMG/M metagenome (GOLD analysis project Ga0181525, IMG submission 121100) | Peatland microbial communities from MTU Mesocosm Facility, Houghton, MI, USA - PEATcosm2014_Bin06_10_metaG | ecosystem: Environmental > Terrestrial > Soil > Wetlands > Peat | place...
CTGCGGCGAGAATTTCGACGATGGCGCGGCCAATGCCCCGGCTGCCGCCGGTGACAATGGCAACTCCGCCGGCCAAACCGGCGTCATTTATTTTCGGGTCGTTCATCCTGAAATGCAGTAACCGCCATCCACGACAAGTGTCTGGCCGGTGATCATGGCAGCTTCGGGCAGGCAAAGCAAATAAACCGCGTCGGCAACCTGCTCCGTCGTGAGCGTCGGGCCGAGCGGCGTGCGGCGTGCGTATTCGGCCAGCAATTGCTCGCGGTTCGGAAAAAACTTCAGCGCGTCGGTGTCCACGACGCCGGCGCTGACAATGTTGACGCGGATTTTTTTCGTGTGGCCAAGCTCGAGCGCCAGCCCGCGCGCGAGCGATTCGAGCGCGGCCTTTGACGCGCCGATAAAAGAATAATTCGGAATGGCGCGAACGGAGCCGAGGCTGGAAAGTCCGATGAGGCAGCCACCTTCGGGCATCATCGGCACGGCGTTTTGCGCGAGCGAATTGAGCGCGAGCGTGTTGGTTTCCAAGCAACGGCGAAAATGTTTGAGCGTCATTTCCATCGCCGGTTTGAGCACGCCGATGGCAGCGTTGCTGATGACGATGTCAACGCGGTCGAATTGCTTGCGAAAAATTTCAAACGCTTCCTTGAGGCTTTCGGGGTCGGCGACGTCGGCCTGAACCGCCAGAGCCTTTTGGCCGAGAGCCTGGATTTGCGCACAAACCGCCTCGGCTTCTTCGTGACTGTTGTGATAAGCGATGGCCACGTCGCAACCGGCTCCGGCAAGTTTCAGCGCGACAGCCCGGCCGATGCCGCGCGCACCGCCGGTGACAAATGCCGTTTTTCCCGCGAGTGATTTGTTCATTTTTGATTTTTGACTGGCTGAATTTATTCCCGTCGCGCTGCCGGATTGCGAGCAAAAAATTCCAGCGGGCGTTTCGGCCGGTTCATTTTGGTTGCGACGGTTTGCAAAATAATTTCGGGAAGAACCGGCCCGTGCGGGAAAGATAATCGCGATATTCGCCGCCGTGCGTCGTCAAAAGATACACCTCTTCGTCCGATGCCTTTGCGAAAATGCAGAAGTAGTGAACGGCCAGCGTGAGCAGTGACAGCGCCGTCGGCAACAGCAAGGCGGCGCCGGCCAGCATGACGATTTGAAAGAGATAAATCGGATGCCGGACGGACTGATACGGCCCGAGATTGACGAGCGTGGTTTTTTCCGCCGGGTTCACGCCGATTCGCCAGGCGTTGCCCATGATGACGTAGCACCAGAGCGTGCCCGCGTAGCCCGCAACTGTAATTGCGATGCCGAGCACGAGGCCGGGAAACGTAGCGAGTGCGGGATTAATTTGGAAAAATGCCGGCAAATCTCGGCGGCCAATCCACAGCGGCTGGGCCAGCCATAAAAAAATCACGAGCAGCCAGCCGAGCCAAAGGATTTTTTCCTTCAAATTCCGCGGACGAAAATTGGGAGCCCTGCCGATTCGCCGGCGGACGCGGCGGACTTGAATCAGCACACCCGCCCAATAAACAAGCGCCGCCCCGAAAACGACGGCGCGCCGCAAAAATAATTCTTCATTGGCCATTTTGTTCAGCCTCTTGTGCGCGGATCAGCCGCTGCAATTCGATCACCCAGTATTTTTTTATGCCGTGCCAGACATCCGCTGCCCAGAGGATGTTCGCGGTGTTGGTTTTGAATTGCACGTTCAACTGCGGTTTGTTCGTCGGCGTGTAATTATTAATCCAGTCAATGACTTCCTGGCTGTCCAGCAGATGTTTCGTGTCGGGGATGGTGGCGTGCTGGTAGAAAGTTGGCAGTTGGACGTTGCGCACGATGGCTTTGCCGGTGGCTTTGTAAAAATTTGCGGAGCCGAAGCCGAGTGCGTCTCCTCCGAGCACATCGAGTCCGAGGTAAAATCCGGTGAATTCCTCCACTGAGTCTGGAATTTGTCTCAAGTCTCCGTCAACGTCCCATTGATTGGGAAGAACTCGCGTCAGCCCGCCGGCGGCAAGGGCGGTGCCATAGGATAATTGCAGGCCGACCACCGGTCGCTTTTTCCCGGTCAACGGGTCGGTGATGTCCGTCCGGGATTCGGTCTGCTCGGTCAAAGGATTCCACACGTGGATTTCCTTGACCGAATCGCCAGCCAGTTCGTGCAGAACCTTGACCGCCTGCATTCCGCCCTGGCTGTGGCCGATAATCATCGGTCGCATTCCGTCCCGCTCATAATACCACGCAATCGCTCCAGCGATTTTTTCACTGCTCGCATAGCAACTGAAGGAATAGGAGCCGTCGCCCGGATTTCTGATGCTCGCCTCGGGATAACCCATGCCGATGAGAAATTCCGAAAACGATTTCATGGCAAGATAAACGGGATAAATGCCGCCGTGGATGTTGACGATTTGCGGCGCCGGCGCCTGCGAAAGAACGTCCTTGATGTCTTTTCCCGTCACATGCTCCGGGTCGAGCGTTAGGATTTTTTCCTTCAAATCTGGGGTGAACACGAAATCGCGCGGCGGCGACTTTTCAATTTTTTGGCGCAATGAATCGAGACCTTGAGGCTGATACGACGCACAGCCCTGCAGGACAAATGCGGCGCACAGCAACAGGTTTAGAAGTGTTTTGGTTTTCATGGACGGTTCTCCAAATGTTCCAGCATTTTTAGAAAATCATCTTTTATCTGCCCGATATCCAGCCCGGAAAAAACCGTGGACCGGTAAGTGATGCCGAAATTGACCACATCCCGGACCGTGGTGACCGAGAGCACCAGCGGCGTGACCGGTCCCGTGGAAACGGCCCGGAAACAGTCCACTGGTTTTTCGCCGGGCGGCTGTTCCCAGAGTGAATTGAGGTTCACGTTCGTGATGCCGCCCCAGAGAGGATAATGCCGGCGGTATATTTTTCTCCGCCGCTCCGCCGAGAACCACGAAAGCACGAACCGGCCCAGCGCCATTTCCAGCGGCGCGCCCAGATACAATTTGCCGCGCTTGCTCGCCAGCGTCTGGCGGCGGATGTCTTCGGCCAGTTCCTTCAAACCGATGCCGGCCGGAACTTCGTGCGAGACGGTCAATGAACCGAGAAAAAGTCCGAACGCCCGCCGTCCCTCAAGGCCGAGGTCTTTCCGCTGATTGACGATGAAGCCGACGGAAATTTTCCGCCGGAGCGGATGACCCGCGCAATCGGATTTGGAATTGGCCAGGCATTTCAGCAGCAGTCCCAGAAACAAATCGTTGAGCGTGACGTTCCATGCTTTGGCCGTCTTCCGCAGCGAAGCCAAATCCCCGGCGCCCAGCGAAAAAAACGCGACGTTGTTTGTAAATTCATTTTCATCGAAATAATCAATGTGGCGGGAAGTTCTCATGCGCCGGGCGAGCGCGGGCGCGGCGGCGATTTTTCTTGCGATCAGCCCCGGTTGCTGGAGGAGCCGCCGGCGGCTCTCGGGCCTGAGATTGACCGGCGTAAAAGTCCGCGCGCCGCCGCGCGGCAAATAAATTTCAATCATTTCCCTCGCCAGAAGCGCCACGGATTCGGCGTCGGCAACGGCGTGAAAATAAACGACGCCGAGCCAGAAGGCGTCCGGCTCCGGCAGGACAAAAAACCTGAACGGGCTGAAGCGTTCGCCCTGGACAAACGCCTTGTTCAATTGCCGTTCGATTTCCGCGCAAAACGCTTCGCGCGGATTTTCCCAGACGGGGATTTTTTTGATTTCACACGCCGCCGCGCCGCCGTGGTAGCGGTAGGTTCCGCGGTCCCGGTTCAAAGCCAGGCCGGTGAGTCCGTGCGCTTCCAGAGTGCCGTTGACCGCCTTTGTCAAACGTTCCCAATCCAATTCCGCCGGAACCCGGAACGCATGGACGACGTTGTAAGGGTGCAGGTCGTTCCACTGGAGCATGGTCTTTTGAAAAATGTTCAGTCGGCCGTCCATGCTCCTGGTGACAAATCTGTCGGCTGCGTGATTTTCTCGCGGATCGTCATGGGATATTTATCCCAGTCAAATCCCGCAATTTCAATCAAGAAAGACCTTCACTTCAATTTTATCCACTTGCCCTTTTGCGAAGATTCCTCGACCGCCGTCAGCACGCGCTGGTTTTTCAAGCCGTCCTCAAACGTCGGCTGAACAGATTTCCCCTCTACGCACGCGTTCACAAAATCTGCGACCGCGTGGACGAACGTGTGCTCGTAGCCGATGCCGTGGCCCGGCGGCCACCAATTGGCAACGTAAGGGTGAACGCCATCGCGCTCCGTCACTAGAATTTCCCGGAAGCCGCGCCGGTCCGCCGCATCGCCGCCGTTGTAATATTTCAATTTGTTCATGTCCTCGAAATCAAAATACAGCGAGCCTTTGCTGCCGTTGATTTCGATTTCGATTTTATTCTTGCGGCCGAGCGCGTAACGCGTCGCCTCCAAGTTCGCCAGCACGCCGCCCTCCATCCGCCCGAGGAACATCGCCGAATCCGGCACGGTGACCTTGCCCATTTTCCGTTGTCCCTTCGCCAGCGAATCCGCCAGCGGACGTTCGGGAACAAAAGTGTTCACGATGCCGCAGACTTCCTGAAATTCGCCGACGAGATAACGCGCGAGGTCAATGATGTGCGAATTGATGTCGCTGTGGACGCCGCTGCCGCTGGTCTCTTTTTGCAATTGCCAGCTCAAAGGAAAATCCGGGTCGGCCAGCCGGTCCTGCGCGTAGCGCGCGCGAAAATGATAAATCCGCCCCAGCGCACCTTCGGCGATCATTCTTTTCGCCAGCGCAATCGCCGGGATACGCCGGTAATTGTGGCAGACCATGTGGACGACCTTCGCCTTGCTTGCGGCGGCGAACATTTGCTCGCATTGCGTCAAATCCAGTCCGAGCGGCTTTTCACAAAGGACGTGCTTCCCGTTTTTCACCGCGCCAATCGCCATCTCCGCGTGCAAAAAAGTCGGCGTCACGATGTCCACGATGTCAATCAGCGGCGACTCGACGATTTCCTGCCAGTCCGTCGTCGCGTGCTGCCAGCCGAGTTGCGCGCGCGCCGCCTGCACGCCCGCGCTGTCGCGGCCGCAAATCGTGTGCAGCTCGACATTGGCCTTGAGGTTGAAAAATTTCGGCGCCTGCCGCCAGGCGTTGGAGTGCGCCCTGCCCATGAAGCGGTAGCCGATCAGACCGACACGCAAAGTTTTTGCCATAAAAGTATGGGTTGAACTGCTTGCGCCCGTCTTTATAGTGAGCCACGACAACCAAGTCAACGGGCAACCAGCCAAATATACAAAATGCCTACAGCCGCTGAAATCGCAAAATACCTCCAAGGTGAAGTCGTCGGTGACGCCGCCGCCGTCCTGAACAGCTTCGCGGCCGCCGAACGCGCGCAGGCCGGCGACCTGACCTTTGCCGAAAACGAAGATTATTTCATCCGCGCCGAACAAAGCGCCGCCACCGCCATCATCGCCGACAAAAGATTTTCGTCGTCGAAGAAAACCCTGATTCAAGTTCCAAACGCCCGCGTTGCCTTCGCCAGGGCGCTCGCGCTGTTTTTCCCGGAACAAAAATTCGCCGCAGGCATCCATCCGACCGCCGTCATCGCCAAATCCGCGCACATTGACCCGGCCGCGCACATCGGGCCGCATTGCGTCATCGGCGAGCGCGTGAAAATCGGCGCACGCTCCGCCCTGCTCGCCGGAAATTTCGTCGGCGACGATTCCAAAATCGGCGATGACGCGGGCATTTTCCCGAACGTCACCATTTACCCGCGCACCGAAATCGGCAACCGCGTCCGCATCCACGCCAACTCCGTCATCGGCTCGGACGGTTTTGGTTACGTCCTGGACGGCGGCGTCCATCGCAAGGTTCCGCAGATCGGCAGCGTCGTCATCGGCGACGACGTGGAGATCGGCGCGGGCGTGACGATTGACCGCGGCGCGCTCGGCCCGACCGTCATCGGCAAGGGCACGAAGATTGACAACCTCGTTCACATCGCCCACAACGTCGAAATCGGCGAACATTCCCTGCTGTGCGCGCAGGTCGGAATCGCCGGCAGCACGAAGATCGGAAATTACACCGTGCTCGCCGGGCAGGCTGGCATTGCCGGACATTTGAAGATCGGCAATCAAGTGACCATCACCTCCAAGTCCGGCGTGATGAACGACATTCCCGACGGCGAAAAATGGTTTGGCATTCCGGCGCAGCCCGATCACGACGTCAAACGCCAGATCATCGCGCAGCGGCAACTGCCCGAACTCCTCAAGCGCGTGGCGGAACTGGAAAAGAAACTGGGCGTGAATCCCAAGCACGACGGCGCGAAGTAACACCGGGATGATTCCCGCTGCCCGCAGTGCCGTCCCCATATTTTGGAGCCTTGCCCCCAATTTTTCCACCACGCTCCCCATTTTTCCGACGGCTCCCCCCAATTTTTTTGGCATCTCCCCCAATTTGCCGACGACTTTCCCCAATTTTTCCATCGCATTCCCCAATTTTCCGGCCATTTTCCCCATTATTTTTGTCGTTTTCCCCAATTTCGCGAGGGCTTTCCCCATTATTTTTGCCATTCTCCCCAATTTTTTCAGGGCTTTCCCCAATTTTTCTGCTTTCATTCCCATTTACAATCCTCTGTTCCCCAGTGATTTATGGTGATTCACGGCATTTTTGACGTGTTTTTCGCTTTTCTTGGCGACCGGGCGACATTGCGTGAAATTCATCCGGGCTTCCGCTCAAGTTATGGCCGCTCCATCCGATGATTAGAATACGACCGGCAAAGAGCTGGTCGGAAACGTTTAATAAAATATGACCGTATCAAGCATTGGCTCCACAACGAATGCGTATCAGGCCTCTTCCACGAACGCTTTTGGCCAGCTTTTCAGCGACTTCAAAAGCATCGGCAGCGACATCCAATCCGGCGATTTGACGTCGGCCCAAAGCGCCCTGACCACCTTTCAAACCGATTTGCAAAACAGCAACGGTCAAAATCCGTTGAGCAAATTGTTCAGCAACAACAGCACGCTTGGCAACGATCTCTCCGCGCTCCAAACCGCGCTGCAATCGAATGATCCCGCTGCCGCGCAAAACGCGTTCAAAACCCTGACCCAGGATATGCAGACCTCGATGAAATCACAGGGAACGCACCGCCATCATCACCACCACGGCCAGAGTTCCAGCGCCAGCACGGCTTTATTGGACAGCACCACGGACTCGACAAGCGGTTCCTCAAGCACGGGAAGCACGCTCGACGTGCAGGCTTGAAACGGGAGGGATTTCTGCTTTTAGCACAAAGACGCCAAGAGGCAGAGGCGCAAAAAAAATTATATTCTGATTCCCCGGCGACTTCGAGCCTAATTCATTTGGGCTTGAGTTGCGGGAACAAAATCACGTCGCGGATGCTTTCCTGGCCGAGCAGCATCATGCACAAACGGTCAATGCCCATTCCCATGCCGCCGGCGGGCGGCATGCCGTGTTCGAGCGCGACCAGAAAATCCTCGTCCAGCTTTTGCTGCTCGCCGCCGGCCTGATGTTCGAGGCGTTCGCGCTGCTCGATGGGATCGTTCTGCTCGGTGTAGGCGGGCGCGATTTCCTGGCCGTTGATGCAACACTCGAAGACTTCGACGGTCGTCGGGTCGTCGGGCGAAAGTTTGGCGAGTGGCACGAGTTCCTTGGGCAGATGCGTGACGAACGTGGGCTGAATCAGCGTCGGCTCGATCAATTTTTCAAACACCGCAGCAGTAATTTCAAAATCTTCGACTTCACAACCTGAATAACGCAATCTGCCGATGATTGCATTTAATTCTTTTTCAAAAGTTGCTTTGTCTCCAGCAGCGTGAGCAGATTTCAAATTAAGCCCCAAATTCATTGAACTAAATGCTTCTTTCCGTTTTGTTCCGCCGGGCAAATCTATTTCGAGTAAATAATCTGCAAATACAAGCCGCTCATAAATTGAAAGCTGAAACCAATCAACTCCTATTTTATTGTGCACTACTTCTTGAACGAGGTCTTTGTATTTCACGCGACGCCAAGGCGAAGCGAGATCAATCGTCTTCGCATTTAGGAATTGCGAAATGTTTCCTTTGATGGCGGCTGCAAAACCGAGAATATCCTTTTGGACTAGCTTCTTGTTTTTCTGCCAATCGTCCCCGTGACCAACGGAAATTACCGCCCAACCAGAAGCAGCTTGGTGGAAGCGATTCAATAAACTTTCAGTCTCCTTCGCCAAATCTTGAACCGTTCCGCTGTTGGTTCGTTCGATAAGTTTCACAAACTGCTCACGCAGTTCATGGAGATTCTCCGGTTGATTCATGACGTTCTGCTTTGTGCCGAGCTTGTAAATCAGAGCTATGAACTCGTCGATTCTGTGCAGCATTACGTTCAAAGCATGAATGAAGGCTTCTCGGCGATCATGGTGAATGACCAGCGTCCCCAAAACTTTTTGCGCGACGTGTTTCACCATTGATTCGACAAGTTCCATCATGCTCTCGTAATCGCCGAACGCCTGATACGCCTCGAGCATCGTGAATTCGGGATTGTGTTTGCGCGAGAGGCCTTCGTTGCGGAAGTTGCGGCCGATCTCGAACACCTTGTCCACGCCGCCGACGAGCAGGCGCTTGAGATAGAGTTCCAGCGCGATGCGCAGGTAAAAATCGCAGCCGAGCGCGTTGTGATGGGTCTTGAAGGGTTGGGCCGCCGCGCCGCCGGGAATCGCCTGCATCATCGGCGTCTCGACCTCGACGAAACCGCGCGAGTGGAGAAAATTCCGGATCTCGCGGATGATTTCGCTGCGCTTGAGCATCACGTCCTTCACGTCGGGATTCGACATCAAATCCAGATAGCGCTGGCGGTAGCGGATCTCGGTGTCGGCGAGGCCGTGCCATTTTTCCGGCGGCGGGCGCAGCGCCTTGGCCAGAATCACGAAGGAATCGAGCTTGATGGAAATCTCGCCGGTCTTGGTGGTGAACAATTTGCCCTGCGCGCCGATGAAGTCGCCGAGATCGAGGTGCGTGAAGATATCCCAACTGCCCGGCGCGGTTTCTTCGAGGTGATTTTTCTGGGCATAAATCTGGAGCCGCCCGGACTGGTCACGCACGTCAAGGAACATGGATTTGCCCATTTCGCGATGCGCGGTGATCCGGCCCGCGACAGCCACTTCGCGGCCTTCGGTGTAATTGTCGTGCGCGTGCTTGCAGGTTTCGCCGGGCGTGAATTTGTTTTTGAACGGGTCAATGCCCTTCGCGCGCAGCGCGGCGAGCTTGGCTTTGCGCTGTTCGATGAGTGAATTTGTGTCGTCCATCAGAATCTGCGAATTAAATCACAAATTGCCCTTCAGCGCACGAATGAATTTACAATAAGCGATTCACGATTGACGCGCCCAATGCAAATGCGGCGCGTCAATCGTAAATAATGAGCCTCGTTACCTCGGCTCCTACTTTTCTGCGGAGCTGTTTGTTGGCGACGGTGCGGCCTTGGGCTTGTAAAGCCCGGCCTTGATGAACGGCTGAAGCTGCGCGCCGTAGCCCGCCGCTTCCATCTTGTCCAGCGGGATGAACCGCAGCGACGCCGAGTTGATGCAGTAACGCAATCCGCCCTTATCGATCGGCCCGTCGTCGAAAACGTGTCCAAGGTGTGAATCGGCGACCGGCGAGCGAACTTCCGTGCGCGTCATGCCGAAGGAATAATCCGAATTCTCAATCAATTTCTCGCCGACGAGCGGCCTGGTGAAGCTCGGCCAGCCGCAGCCGGAATCGAACTTGTCGAGCGAGCTGAACAGCGGTTCGCCCGACACCACGTCCACGTAAATGCCCAGCGTGTGGTTGTCCCAATACTCGTTGCGGAACGCGGGTTCGGTCGCGGCCTGCTGCGTGACGGCGAATTGCTCCGGCGTCAGTTTTTTCTTCAACTCCGCCGCGTCCGGTTTCTTGAAATTTTTCGCATTCATAAATTGATTGGTTGAAACGGTTGAATCATCGACCGGTTGCGCGCGGCCCGCGTCGCGCGTCACCGCCACGACGACCGCCGCCAGCAGCAGCGCCGCCGCAATTTTTATGACTCCGCCAGATTGCATGTCCTTTCGACGAATTTAATCCATTCGCGTTCAATGTCCAACCGGTTCAAATGAATTCCCAACTGTCGAACATCGCCGCCTGACCGCACGGCTCTCCTTTTTCCGAAATCAAATTCCAAACCGTCGCCCGCTCAATGCGAAAACGCCGGCCGGATTTTGAAATCCTCACGCCGGAATAATCGTCAATGAACCCGCGGTTTGTGACCGTCGCCAGCAATCGCGCCCGCTCCTCGCGGTTCGGTGCCTCGGCGGTGAGCCGCGACGGCGTGCGTGTCAGTTCCTCCCACGACATTTCCCAGAGTGCGAGGGCGGCGGCATTGCCGTAATTCAAAATCGGGTCCGCCTCCGTGCCGTGCGACACGACGACGAACGGCGCTTCAAAAACTTTTTGCGCCAGTTCCACCGGTTCAGAAACAGCGGGCAGCAATTCGCGCCCCGTCCAATGCTTCAAGCTGCGCGCCAGACGAGCCGTTTGCGCGACAACAAAATCCGTTTGCCAGATTGGATTCATTTCGCCCGGTTCACATGTGAAACCAGTTGTATTGGCTGGAGAAAACCGGCCAATCGGTGGCGATTTCAGAAATGAGCATGAATAGAATCATCCCAGCCAGCGCCAGAAATTTGGCGGGGTTTCCAATGCGGCTCAACGCCCGATCCACTCCGAAAACGAACACCAGCAGGAACGGAATCAGGGCGCCGAGAAGTAACCGGCCCGACGTGAAATACGGGTGCTCGCGCGAGGGATAGAAACAATTGCCGAAGTCGTAAATGACGGACAGCAACGCCAGAAATATCACGGAAGCCGCAAAGCTGGCCAGCGCAAAAGAAAGCATCTGGCGTTGTGATTCCGTCGCTTTTGGAAACCGGCCGGCCAAGTCCAACGCGGTAATACCGAGGGTCGCGAGGACATAAATCATGTTGACGAGCGGCAACGTCAACGGTTTGCGGTGCCACCAAAATTCCCCCTGCCAGAAAGTGGCCAGCAGCCCGGATACAAACGTCCACGCGCCATGCGGCGTGAAAATCGGATGGCGCCACCATTCGCCGAATGGCTTGAGCGTCCAGCCGAGAAACTGGACTTTCACCATCGAGCCGGTGAAATCACCGAAATTCAGCTTGCACCACGCCATCCACACGGCCATCGGCAGCGCGGCGCAGAAAACCAACGCGGCGAGCGAGGGCATCGCTGCGCGCAGCCCGTCCATTTTAGCCAGCCGGTAGATTTTCCACAGCACGACCGCCGCGGAAACCGCGAGCAACGGCAGGTTGGCACCCTTGGTCAAAAAAGTTGCCGCGAGCGCCAGTCCCGTGAGTGTTCCCAGCCGAACGCCGGGAGATTCCGCCTGCAGCCATTGGGCAAGACAGACAAACGCAGCGCCAAAACAGAGCGGCGAGAGCACGTCGTTATTGATCGAATAAAACGCCGTCTGCGGCAGGAATGCCAGCAACGCCGGCACACCGAACCGCAGGAAAATGTTTTCGGGGAAAATCGTCCGCGCCGCGAAATATCCCAGCCAGACCAGCACCGCAACAAAAAAGATGTTCAGGAAACGCAGCCAATAGAAGAGCACTCCACCGTCCAGCCCAAAAGATTTCCCCATGTTCCACCAAACGCCGGCCAGCGCGTAATACAACGGCGGCTGCGATCCTTCGTGATTGGGGCTTTGCCACTTCGCCTTCCGCTCCAGCACAACAGGCGCGACTTTGTCCATCGGCTGCGTCCACAGCGGCGGTGGAAATTTCCCGTCCGGAAACGTTTCCGGCGGCCATAGAAATTCCTGCGAACCGTAAATGGCAATATAATTCATCGCATCGCCCGAAGTCGTCTCCAGACGGCGCGGCAGGTGGCCGTGCGAGTATTTTACCACAAGATCAAAATGCTCCAACTCGTCCACGTTGTTGATGGGCGGGAATGCGGCGGAGAAAATGAAAACGTGGACGGCGGCGAGGCAGCAGAGGAGCAAAATGATTTTCCGCTCCAGCGATTCGGAAAACGCGGCGGACGTTTTGGCGTCGGCGTTCACAAGATTTCGCCCAGACTAAAGCGCGCGTGGCAAAACACAAGCGCAGGCTCACAACGCCAGCCGCAGGGTGTCTGCCAGCTCCGCCGGCGTCAGCGCAATCGGATTGGCCTTCATGCTGCTTGAGTTCGCGGCTTTCCCAACCAAATCGGCAATGTGATCCTGTCGAACGCCAAAATTTCCGAGCGACTCGATTTGCAGATCGCTGACAAACTCGCGGATCCATTTCACGCCGTCATCTGCTGCCGCCGCAGCGTTGCCGGTCAGCAACCGCGCCACCTTGTCGTATCGGGACAGCGCCACGCTTTCCGGCGCGCGGTGTTGGAGAGCGCGAATGTTCGCGGCCATGACGTGCGGCAACAGAGCGGCGCAAATCGCGCCGTGCGGCGCGGGAAAACTTCCGCCAATCGGCCCGGCGAATCCGTGGACGGCGCCGAGGCCGGCATTCGCCAGCGCCAGCCCGCCGAACAAACTGGCCACCGCCATGTCTTCGCGCGCGGATTTGTTTTTGCCGTCGCTGAATGCCACGCGCAACGACCGCGCGGCGCGGCGGATTCCCTCGACGCACAAACCGTCGGTCATCGGATTCGCGCGCGAACAGACAAACGGCTCGATGAGTTGCGTGAGCGCGTCGAGGCCGGTGCTGGCGGTGAGCGCCGGCGGCAAATCGTAAGTGAGTTCCGGATCAACAATCGCCATTCTCGCCAGCATCAGGCGGCTGCGCAGGCTCACTTTCAATTTATGTTCGGGCGACGCCAGCACCGCGTTGCGGGTGACTTCCGAACCGGTGCCAGCCGTGGTGGGAATTGCGAAGAACGGCGCGGACCATTTCTTCAGCGTCTGGCCGCGCCCGATGATTTCGAGGTAATCGAGCAATTCACCTTCGTTCGTCAGCAGGGCGGCAATGGCCTTCGCGGCGTCAATGACGCTGCCGCCGCCGAAGCCGATGACGGAGTTGCATTTCTCCGCCTTCGCGAGACTGATGCCCTGTTCCACCGTGACAATCTCCGGCTCGCCAGCGACGGCGAACGTGACCACGCCCGTGCCGTGTTGCCGCAGGTCCGTAATCAAATTTTCCGCGCGTTGCGGGTTTCGCCCGGTGACGACAAGCGCGCATTTACCAAAAACCTTTGAGTTCCCGCCAACCGATTTGACCGCGCCCGCGCCAAAGAGGATGCGCGGGACGGTCGTGAATTCAAATTGGATGCTCA
>Ga0181525_10003132_pt1 | contig 13229 bp, 15 predicted proteins | sample PEATcosm2014_Bin_48_FD_121100 | JGI IMG/M metagenome (GOLD analysis project Ga0181525, IMG submission 121100) | Peatland microbial communities from MTU Mesocosm Facility, Houghton, MI, USA - PEATcosm2014_Bin06_10_metaG | ecosystem: Environmental > Terrestrial > Soil > Wetlands > Peat | place...
ACGAAGGCGACCAATACCGGATGGGACAGCTTCAGTTTCTGGGGATAACGGATTCGGCGTCTGCGCCGCTGCGCAAGCTGTGGAAGCTTCATGGCGGCGACGTCTATGACTCCAGCTATCCAACCGTATTCTTCGCCAGCGTGGGAAGACAGTTCGATCTTTCAAGATTTCGCGTGGGCGTGAGCCACAAACTCCAGCGCGAGAGTAAGACAGTCGATGTCTTTATTCAGCTCTCGGCACAATAGTCTGGTATTGACCGCTCTAAAAGTGCACTGTCGGCTCCACTGACATGCCGGGCCGAAGGCGATCCAAGTCCCGCTGATTGGGATTGAATAGAATGCGCACCGGCAGTCGTTGGACTACTTTCACGTAATTGCCAGTCGCGTTCTCTGGCGGAAACAGGCTTGATCGGTCTCCGGTGTCTGCGGGCATATTTTGCACTGTGCCGTCGAAAGACTCATCGAGCGCGTCAACCTTGATGGTCACACGCTGGCCGACGCGCATCTTCTTGAGTTGCGTCTCTTTGAAGTTTGCCGTCACCCAGTCCCCGCTCACCTGCACCACCACGATGAGTTGTTGGCCCTGGGAGATTCTGTCACCAACTTCCGCGCTACGTTGGCTGGCGACGCCGTCCACTGGGGCGACGATATGGCAATAGCTTAGGTTGAGCAGCGCAGCATCGAGTTGCGCTTTGGCCGAGTCCACGCTGGCTTTGCGGGACGCGACGGTCGCCTTCTGAATCATGATCTGACGCGGTGAATTGGCGCGATCCTGCGACAGTTTACTCACTTCCTGGCTCAACTGCGCTTTGCGCTGGTCGACAATTCTTGCTGACGATTGCGCAGCGAACCGGCTGGCTTCGACCGCCGCCTCCTGCGAGCCTGCATTGGCGACGTACTGGTCATAGTCGGAGTGCGAAATCTCGTCTTTATCCACCAGCTCTTTGTAGCGCACCAGATCGGACTGGCTCTTGCGGTTGTTGGCCTCGGCCTGTCGCAACTTCGCCATGTTGCTGTCGTAGTCCTGCTGCGCACTCGCCACGGCGGCTTCCGCAGTCGTAACCTCCGCCTCGTCGATGTCTACGGTCCCCTGGTTCGAAGTCTGCGTGATCGGCACATTAGGATTCTGCGCCTCAGCTTGAGCGACCGCCTGTTCGTAAGCCGCTCGCGCCTGCGCGACCTGCACTTCATAATCGCTGGGGTCGAGGTCGACCAGCGGCTGTCCCGCTTTTACCGGCTGATCGTTTTCCACATAGACCGCTTTGACTGTGCCCGCCACGCGTGACGCAATCTGATTGAGGTGTCCGTCAATTTGCGCGTCATCGGTGTCTTCGTAGGTGCGCGAGTACAGATAAAAAGCAATGCCTCCGATCAGGACAACGACGCCGAGAATCACGCCAATGATGATGCGCCGCCGCTTGGTGGCTGGATCGAGTGGCTTTTTTTCTTCCTTGTGCTCTTCCGGCTTCTTGTCGTCGTTTTTCGACTCGCCGGCTTTCGACTCGTCGGCTTTGGCTCCGGAATCGCCGTTCGTCGTAGTGCCGGGCTTGTGCTCGTCCGCCTTTTGTTCCGGCTTTTGATCCTTCAATTCTTCCTGCGTCGCGGTCGGCATGGTCAATTTCCTTTCAACATATTTGGGATGAATTTTTCGGCTTGCCCGGTCGCTCGGGCCAGGCTGATGCGCGCCAGATTCAGCGAAAAAAGGCTGCTGATATAGTCGCGCTCGGCAGAGGCTACACTCTCTTGCGATTGCACGACTTCGACGGAGTTTGTAACTCCGGCGGCGAAGCGGTCGAGCGATTGAGTAAGTGTTTCTGCCGCGACTTTCCGGTTTTCCTGCGCCACAGCAATCTGTTCGGTGGCGACTTGCAAGTCAACGTAGGCTTCGCGCACGTCGAGTTCGACGACGCCTTTTTCGTCGGCATATTCGGCCTGCCGCTGGCTCAGTGCAGCATCGGCCTGCTCAAGGTCGGCATGGACACGGCCGCCCAGGAAGATCGGAATGTTGATCGTGCCCGCGGCCTGAAATACTTGCGATCCCTGATTGGGATTTTCCCCTTCAAGGCCGTAGTTGCCTTGAATCCCCAGTGAGGGAAGATACTCCGCCTTTGAGGCTTTATGGGCTTCTTGCGCCGCCTTCAATTGCATCCGCGCCGCTTTGAGGTCGGAGCGCTCATCGAACGCAAGCTTCACCGCGTCTTCTAGCGGCAATGCCTCGGGTACCGTTGCGGGCAGGTCTTCGGCGAGGTTGAGCACTTGGCCGACGGGCAGACCGATCAGACGGGACAGTTGCATGGTTTGCTTCGTTAAGTCGCCGCGAAGAGAGCTCAGCCGCTGCTGCTCGGTGCGGAACTCGACAAAGTTTCGGTTGCGATCGATCACTGGTGTTGTACCCGCTTCATACTGATTGACGGATTGTCTGTACGTCGCCTCGGCTTGTTTGACTTGCGCTTCCTGTGAAACAACATTGGCTTTACTGGCGAGCACGCGGAGGTAGGTTCCACTCACCGCCAAAATGATCAGTTGACGGGCATCTTCCGCACTCATCTGCGCTGCGGCCTCCGACGCCTGTGACTGCCGCAGGTTATAGAACGACGTCATGCTCAGTTTTTCGCTCGCGTTGGCCAGAGCGCTGTAATAGTGGAACGGGCCAACCGTCGTAGGAAGCGGAATGCTCGAGCCAAAAGTGCCGGAGCTTAATCCCTCCGATTGAAGATCGATCTTCGCGCCATTCTCCGACAGTGAAGCGTAGATGTTTGGCAGCATTTCGCTGAGCGCCGACAACCGCTCCCCGCGCAGTTTTCTCACCGAAGCATTTGCGCTCACGGATCCAAGGTTGAATCGCAGCCCGCGCTGGATGGCGTCGGCGATATTGAGAGTCAGCGGCCCTTGCGTCGCATGCGGATCGGGAACACTTCCCTGGTAAGTGCCCGATACCTGGATCGTCGTGTTCACTGTGTTAATGCTGGCACTTCCGCCATTTCCGCTGGACGACTGGTTCGCCTGCACGCTGCCTCCGCTGTCGCCTCGTCCGGACGGCGTTACCTGCGTCGGCTTCGGAATTGGAGAAGAATCGGATGATGCCTGCTGCGCGACACTGACCCCGCTGAACATCGACAGTGCGGTCACAGCTGTTACCAGACTTATCCTTAATGCGTTCAATGTGTGTGCTCCTTGCCCGCGCATTACATCCCTTCCCCTGCTGGAGCGCCCTCACCCGGCCGATTATTGTTCAACATAAAGGCGCAGAGCATCATGGCGATCGACACCCAGCACAGAAGTCGGTAGACATCGGCATATCCCATCGCGGACGCCTGTTGGTTCAATTGCTGGTAAATTTGCCCTCGCGCCATGGCGGCGGCGCCCGGCCCGCTCGCTACGGTTCCGTAGGCAGAGGTGAGTGCGTTCAAGTGGTTGACGTACGCGGGATTCCCCATCTGCATGCGATCCGCCATGCGGGCTTCGTGAAAGAGCGTGCGATTGGTCACAAACGCCCCCGTAACGGAGATGAAAATGCTTCCCCCAACATTGCGCGCGAAGTTGATAATTCCAGAAACCTGATTGCTCGCGTCACGGGGCAAACCGACGTAAGCCGCGTTGGTGATCGAGATGAAGCAGAACGGAATGGGCGCCACCTGCACCACGCGCAGCCACGAGTTGAAGCCAAAACTCATCCCCAGAGTGAGGTGCGTGGAGCTGTAATAGAAGGCCGCGATGAAAGCTGCGAAACCGCCGATGACGAGGTTACGCGCCGAAACTTTTCCCGTGGCGAAACCAGCTAGCGGCATGACGAATAGAAGCGCGATCCCTCCCATGGTGAGCGCTTCGCCCGCGACCGTCGCGGTATAGCCCAGAAGCGCCTGCGAAAACTGCGGCTGCAAGACTGTGCCCGCATTTAGCATGCCCCCGACCAGCATCATGAGAAATGTGCAGATGGCAAAATTCTTAAACTTAAACAGCTTCAGATTCATGATGGGATTCTTGGCCAGCCACTCCCGCCAGATCAGGCCAATCATTCCGGCCGCGAACAATCCTGCGAAAACGCGAATGAAGTTGGACGCCATCCAATCGTTCTCTTCGCCCTTGTCGAGCATGATTTGCATGCCCCCCATGGCGATGGTAAGAAAGCCGAGCCCAACATAATCGAGCTTCTTAAGATTTGCCGTGTCGGCGTTGATCCACGGCGGATCGTCGACAAAACGGTTTACCAGGAAAACGGCGAGAAGTCCGACTGGAATATTGATAAAGAAAATCCATCGCCAAGAATAATTGTCGGTAATCCAGCCCCCAAGCACCGGGCCAATGGACGGAGCCAGCACCGCCACGAGCCCATACAGTGCAAATGCCTGCCCGCGCTTTTTCTCTTCAAAGGAATCGGCCATGATGGCCTGCGCGACCGGTTGCAGTCCGCCGCCACCTGCGCCCTGAACCACTCGGCTGATGAGCAGGATAGGCAGCGAAGCCGCAATGCCGCACATAAAGCTGGCGACCGTGAAAATGCAGATGCAGAGCATGAAGAATCGCTTGCGACCGATCACGCTCGAAGCCCATGCTCCGATGGGGAGAATGATTGCGTTCGACACCAGGTAGCTGGTAAGAACCCAAGTACCTTCGTCGGTACTGGCTCCAAGATTCCCCGAAATATGGGGCAGCGCCACATTGGCGATGGAAGTGTCGAGCACCTCCATGAATGCGGCCAGGGCAACCGTCGCGGCAATGATCCAGGGATTGACCCTTGGTTTCCACTGCGCGTCGGCGGCGTCTGTCATCGCATTCCGTTCCTGATATAAGTCGGCTTTGAGCCGTGAGCGATTCGGCTTGCAAATCGCATCATGCCGTGCTTAGATGATACGTGTTGCATTTGGATACATTATGTATTTCGCTTGCGTTCCCGGCAAAACCAGCCGGGGCAGCGCCATCCCGCGACGGCTGCACACAAACGGAGAAGTTGGGATGCGCAGGATGACTCAGGTGTTGCGTCCTATCCGGGGGATTTGGCCACGCCTGCTCGCTATGCTAAGTCGAACAGATGACGAAAGACTGTGTCCATGAGAGCCACGGCGTCAATCCGGAAGCGGCTTACCCGCGAGCAGAGTCGCGCCGCTACTCGCTCGCGCTTGATCGCAGTCGGACGCGAACACTTCTTGCGCCACGGAATTGGCGACGCCGTGGCCGAGGCCATCGCGGAAGAGGCGGGATTTTCGCGCGGAGCGTTCTATTCCAATTTCGAGGGCAAAGAAGACCTCTTCCTCGCCGTGATGATGGCCGAGAATGAGCGCCGCCATGCCACTTTTGAAAACATTCGCCTGGACCGAGGCTCCGCAGCCGACCGGATCAAAAGACTTCGAGAGACTTACACAAACTTAATCATGGATCGCGATTGGATCGTATTGCGAGCGGAGTTCGAGGCAGGAGCACTTCGCAGCGAGCGCATGCGGCAAAGCTTTGTGGAAGCGTACAAGAAGGAAGTGCAGGACGCCGTCGCCAGTGCAATCGATCTGATCCAGCTACCGGGCGTCACCTTCCACATGAGCGCTCATGACGTAGTGGTGGCACTGATCACCTTTTCCTATGGCATGGCGGTGAAACAGAAAATCCTGGGAACTTCATTGCCGCAAAAAGCCACGCGCACACTGATCGAGTCGTTTTTCGATCTTCTCGTAACGGCGAAATAAACCGGCACCGGGGATGTGGCGAGGTTTATCAGAAAGACGCGGTCACCGTTTGACAAATGCTTCGACTTGCTTCGCGCCCCAGAGTCCGCGCGGAACCAGCGTGGGCGATGGTTTGCGCACCGCCGCTCACTTCCGTGTTCGCTTTCAACTCGGATGCCGGGGGCCGGTCCTTACTCAGTCGTCGCTTCGCCGGCGACCTGCTGTTGCTGATCTTCTGCTTCCTGCCAGCCCGCGCCTGGATTGTATTCCTTCATGGCTTTGGCAACTACGTCGGTTTTCCTACCGAGATCTTTTTCGTAGACCACGCCATCTTGATCGACAACGAAGGTCATGACTCCGGAGGAGCGGTATTCCGCGGGATAGGCAACAAACGCAAACCCATCCGTCATCTTGCCATCGACCAGATAATTCCTCGCTCCGCCAGGAGCGTTCTTGCCTTGGCGGGTTACGATTCGGAAATAATAACCGCGATAAGGAGTTGGCTGTCCATCCGTGCCTTTTGCGTAACCATCCGCTACGGCGGAAGCCACCAACGGACCGATCGGGCTCTGCGGCTGGCCATCCGCCGCCTTCCAGTACAGACCATCGTGCTGCCCTTCATCGCTGAATATCTTTTGGGCGTACTCATCGTTTTGCATGGATCGATATTCCTTTTCCGCAGACACCAACTCCTGGCAAACCCGAATGGCCGACAGTTCATTGCGGCCGATTCTGCGGTACAAAACTTCCTTCTTGCCCGCTTCGGTATCGAAATACCATGCGCCACTCTTGCTCATGAGCGGGATCGGCGTGGGCCAATTCTCTGCCCCGATGTATAGAATCGTCGCTCCGTCCTGCTCTTTTACCAGGCGGTGCAATTCCTGATACTTTTGCACGAAATTGGCGCGGCTCTGGGCGTCGTCGACATCGTCACCCGAAGACACAATCTGTTTGCCGTCCGGCCCCAGAATGTCGAGCATAGCCTTTTCGTCATTGTTTTGAGTTGCTACCAGCAGCGCATTGCTTGCTTCTTCCGCGGAGGAGAAGGTCTTCTGGCCAGACTGCTGCGCCACCGCGCTGGGCAGCAAGCAACTGACGAAAACAATGGCCGTCGCGGCAACTCCCGCCAAACTCACAAGGGAAGCACTTCGATTTCGCGTCATACTTTCGATTTCTCCAGTTCAAACATTCGCCGTGCAGGAACCAATTCAATCCTCAGAGCCGCCGAGCCTTGCCTATCGGCGCCCACCGCCACCGCCGTGACCACCGCCGCCCCCACCACCGTGGAATCCGCCGCCGCCACCGGCGTGCGCGGCCCCGCCGCCCATGCTGGCGCTTCCGCGCGAAGAATAACTATGGGCCTGACCGCCATGGTCGTAGCCGCTGAAGGCTCCAGAGCGCACTCCGCTTTGCCCTCGCGGTGCGGCATAGCCTCGCGCTTCCGCATGGTTCCCGTTGAAGGGGCGGGCTCCCCCTGCGCCGCGGTAGGAGTTCGCTCCGCCGCGCACACCGCCTCGATTAAAGTTACCGCGGTTATAAAAGGTGTTGCTGCGGGAGTAATAGCGGCCGTGATTGTATACCGCGTAATGGTTATGCCAGTCGAAGCCCCAGTGGCCCCATCCCCAGCCGAATCCGCCAAACCAGCCAATGCCAAAGCCGACTCCGAAATTCAAATACGGACCGCCAAACCAAATTCCCGGATACGGATACCATCCCGGCCACGCCACAATCGGCCCGCCATAAACCAGCCACGGATCGTAGGCCGGAACATAAACCACTTCCGGATTCGCCGGCTGTATCTTGATGGCATCGTCGTCATCAACCACGGTCTGCTGTTGCGTGTCCTTTAGATTGCCTGCTTTCTCGGCTCTACGGCGCATTACTTGCACAGCGTCCATCACATCCTGCTGCTGATTGTAGTAAGCATCGCCTAACTCGGAGGTCCAGGAAAGATTCTTGTCCATGTTCCCTAATACGGAGGGAAACGCTGCAAGCGCCTTAACGCTGGGATCCCAATTTTCCTGATCAACCGCATGACCGAGAGCGTCTCCTTGAAGTCCGGGATGCGCTTGCACCCAGCGATCGGCCACCACCACTTGCTCCGGGAACGTCGATGCCGCGAGAATCTGCGCCACCAGTGAATCCGGATAAAGCGCGATCGGCGCCACCAATTGTTGTAATTGTTCAGGTGTGTGTTGCGCATACGGAGGAGCAGGAGGCCCTTGAGTGGGCGCTTGCTGGCCCTGGTCTTGCGACGGCGGAGGCGGCGCATCTTGCGACGAAGGAGCGGGCGGCCCCTGCGACGATGGATCCTGAAAAGCCAAAAGCCGCAGCGGGAGGGCCAGAAGCACTACCGTGAGAGACAAAACCAAAAGAAAAGTCTTTGAGTAATCTGTCCCGTATCTCGAAACCTTTATCATGCGCAATCCTTTTCGCGTCCGGTTTATTGGATGCACCCTCGGCGAATTCGTTTCCTGTGAACTACCAGACGAACAAGCGTGCCCCGGTTCCGGAGAATTTGGTTTTCCCGTTTTGTAAAGAACTGTCATCGATCGAGAGCCCTTGCCCACGATCTCCCATGGGCAATTCTGGTCGCGAAGCGCTGATTTTTTCGACTTCGACCGCACCGTGTCGATTCATGATCGCCGCAGCCTTTTCCGCCTCATCGCCAGAGCCGGTCGCGAACACGATCACTCCTCCATTTCGCACTCCGGTGACGTAATCGTTGGCATCCGCTTCAACCACGCCGAAGGCGCGCAGATCACGCACCAAGGCCACCTCAAAATCCGTGTGCGGTGTGCTCAGCACTCCACTGCCCGCCAACTCTCGCGGCTCACTGAGCACGCGAACATCCTTCTCGGGAAATCCGTTGGCTTCGAGATCGCGCACTACGCCATCCACCAAACCTGAATTCTCAAATAATCCAACTGCCGTTTTCGCCATGTGACTGTCCCCTTTAACTACTCCCAGAGTCGCTCAATTGGGGACAAAATACTGTGCACAATCGCTCACTTTCAGGGCGTTGGGGTCGGCGATGTTTATTCCCTTGGTTCTGCCTCAATCATCAAATCGCCCAGCCGATCCAGGCGGCGTTCCCAGATCGTACGATGACTCTCGATCCAAAGTGCCAGCGCATCAAAGCCAGATGGATCAATGCGGCAGATGCGCACCCTCCCGAGCTTTTCCGTTTTCACCAGACCGCTCTCTTCGAGTACTTGCAGATGCTGCACTACCGCAGTCAAAGTGATGTCGAGCGGCTCCGCCATGCGCGATACCGACAGCGGACGTTGACTCAGCATCTGCAGCATGGCTCGGCGCGTCGGATCACCCAGAGCATGAAACAGAAGGTCGATGTTCACTTTGGCTTTGGACATAGATCGCGCTGGGATTAGCGAACCAGTTCCTTCTCCAATTGATCGAGCAGTCGTTTCCATCCCCCTTCGCGCATCTTCGGTCCATCGGAGCCCTCAAAGAACGCTCCTTGATGAGTAAAAATAAGGTCGGTTCCCTGCTCCGTGGCTAGAAGTTCGAAGGTGACCAGCGACGCAGAAATTCGTTTATCGCCCAGAGTCATGGCCGAGGCAATAACCAGTCGCCGATTGGGGACAATGTCCTGATAAATTCCTTGATTGCTGAGAGCGACGCCAGGGAACGGACTCTGCTCACTGAGCCGGTAGCGGGCTTGCTCGCTGCCCCCGACACGGAAATCCATCGTGAAGGCGTCGACTTCGTGGCTGCCGCCTTCAGCAAACCAGCGACGCTTTTGGGTTGGGTCGGCGAATGCGGCAAATACCCGCTCCGGCGATTTGGGATAACTGCGTTCGATCACAAATGTGCTGTGGATGACAGATGGTTCCTGCATGGACAATCTCCTCGATTCTTTGATTTACTGAAGCAACAGCTTCAGTATTATCGAGAGGGAGTCAATTGTCAAGTCAACACTTCAGTATTTACTGGGGTTGGATGAGACGAGAGATTACGGGTATCTGGCTGCATTGGCATGCCTTCCGGATGTCGCGAATGACCAACCGGAAGAACGTCGCTCGCTTATGCCACTCTCTTGGGTCCAGCTAACGAGGCTTCCTCGGATGTGATCTCGATGCGTTCCTTGCGGACCTCAAGGCGAATGCGGGCGAAGATGGTCATATAAAGGTTAGCCACAAACACTAGAGAAAAGAGAGAGATCACATAGCCGCGCCAATCGGGGAACAACAACTTGTAGCGCGTCAAAATCAAGAACCCAGCCGTCACATAATGGCTGAAGCAATACTCGCAAGTGAAGAGGTAAAAGAACTTGCGCTCATAGATGCGGCGGCATGTTTTACTCTCCGCAACACAATAGTCGCGGAACTCGCGCACCACTTCCTCGTGCGTGATGGTCCACGCAACGCAGGCAATGGGGAGGGCCAGGACGAACAGATACAGCACCTGCGACGAAAGCGACAGATTCACGGCGCACTCCCCTGGTTGATTGGTGCCGATTTAGCGCCGATGCGTTGTCCAACCCAATACGCCGCCGAACAGAGCTCCGGCGCATAGTCCCACAGCGAAAGTCGCTGCGACCGTGAGCCCCAGATTCCGTTGCAGGCGTTGTTTGGTGTCCTGAACAAGTTCCTCGGCGGCGTCGGCGCTCTGTTTCGCTGCCCGTCGCGCCACTTCGACTCCATCATGAATAGCTTCGGCGACCGCGCCACTTGCGCGCGACGCCTGATGTGCGGATTCGGTAATGTGCTCCGCGGTTCGATCTAACACGTTATGCGCCATGTTGTTCTCCTTACATAACAGTTACGTTCGCCAAGTTGGCCTTCCCGACTCGTCCAGCGCTTTACGAGCCGATCGCTTTTTCCACTTTGCCCACCACCTTCTGCACTTTCCCGGCGATTTTTTCAGTGTTTCCGGAAGTCTCCAGCTCTGAGTTGTTGGTCGCCTTTCCAATCTGTTCCTTAATCTTGCCTTTGACTTCGTGAATCGTACCCTGCGTGCGATCTTCTGTGCTCGGTTTCATGTCCGTGTCCTCCCAATCAAGTTGAAGTGCCGAAGACTGAGTATTCACTTTCCAGCTGCCTTAAGTCTGGTCACTCTTGCTCAGAATTTCGCGACGCTCCTTGTTACGGTTGAGACCTCGGCACCTAAGTTGAAACCAGTGGCAACCGGGCCGAGCCACGGAGAAAAGCGATGCTAACCAACGCGAAGGATATAAAAGGCTTTGTCATTCACGCTAACGATGGCGAAATCGGAACCGTCGATGAGTTTTATTTCGACGACGAAAGCTGGGCGATCCGCTACCTCGTGGTGAACACGGGTAGCTGGTTGAACAACCGGCAAGTTCTCATCTCACCCATTTCTGTGGGTCGCACGGACTGGCAAGCGAAGCAGTTGCATGTCGCGCTCTCCAAAAAACAGGTCGAGAACAGTCCCGCCATAGATACTCACCGGCCAATTTCGCGCCAGCACGAAGCCGCATTCATGAGCTACTACTCATACCCTTATTACTGGGGCGGTCCGCTTATGTGGGGCGATGGGTTCTATCCCGCAAGCCTCGCGCTCCCTTTAGCGGTCACAGAGAAAGCCGTTCACGACAGGGCGGCCAAGCACCCCGAAGAGTCCCATCTGCGCAGTTCACAAGCCGTTACGGGATATCACATCGAAGCCATGGACGGCGAGATCGGCCATCTAGAAGGCTTTGTCCTCGACGATGAAACCTGGGCGATTCGTTACATCGAAGTGAGCACGCGCAATTGGCTGCCTGGGAAAAAAGTCCTATTCTCTCCGGCGTGGATTCAGAAAGTGAGCTGGCGTGAGCAGAGAGTCTATGTCGGCATTTACCGCGACACTATCAAGGGCGCCCCCGAGTTCTTCGAATCGCGCCCCATCGATCGCAACTACGAAGGCCGACTTTACCTCCATTACGGACGCCCTCCTTATTGGGTGCATGAAGCGGAGCAGACCTCGGCCCACGCCTTGAGCAGCGTATAACGCCAACTTTGCATCCAAAGGCGACTATGGACGAAACCAATTTACCCAGCCCCGCGGCGCACCGCCATCACGACCGCCTCCCTTACTGGAAGAGAGCGCATCACGACTGGAAATTCTGGGTCGGCTTGGTGCTGATGCTGGTCGCTATCTCGATTTACGTAGTGACCAACGACTTATCGATGTTTCCATCCGGGCGCCAGAAGCAACTGCCGAACGCTGTGACGCGAGTTCCATAGCTCGCGTCTAAGGAACGATTACGGCCGAGCCTTCCTCGGTTTCTTCCTTAACTGCGAGCAGCGCCCTGTTCGCGTCATCCAGGGAAAAGACTGTCGCCTTAGGATGAATATTCAACTCACTAGCGATCTTCAGGAAGTCACGCGCATCCTGCCGCGTCATGTTGGCCACGCTGCGAATTTGCCGCTCGCCCCATAGCAGCTTGTCATAGTCAAAGGCCGGCATTTGATCGAGATGAATGGCGTTGATTGCGACCACGCCGCCCTTGCGCAAACTAGCGAGCGCGCTCACCACAACTTTTCCGCTGGGAGCAAATGTAACGGCGCGGTCTAATTCAACCGGCACCTTCTGATCCTCATCACCCACCCAGATCGCCCCAGCGGCAGTTGCCATTTGGCGATGCCCCTCACCCCGAGTCGAAACATAAACCTCGCATTTCCAAGACTGCAATATCTGGATGGCAAGGCTGGCCGAGCTGCCAAAACCAAACAGTCCGACACGTTCGCCCGGTTCAACTCCGGCAACTCGCAGACTTCGGAACCCGATGATGCCCGCGCACAGCAAAGGAGCGACATGGACATCATCCAATCCGGGAGGCAAGGGATAAACGAAGTCCCCTCGCACTGCCACGAATTCAGCGTAGCCGCCGTCCACCGTATATCCCGTGAACGTCGGCTTGTCGCACAGATTCTCCATTTCGTGACGACAGAACCAGCAATCGCCGTCGACGCCGCCCATCCAGGAAACGCCGACGCGCGTTCCGATAGGCAAGTCCGAGGTCGCGCCCTCGACGACTTCTCCGACGATCTGATGACCCGGGGTAAGCCGAGGCCGCAACGGCGGCAGATCCCGTTCGACGATATGCAAGTCGGTGCGACAAACTCCGCAAGCCAGCACTCGCAACAGCACATGCCCGGCTTCGACTTCCGGACGCGGGATATCTTCGAAGTGTAGAAACGCCCCCGGCGAGGAACTCGCAGACGAAAAAACGGCCGCTTTCATTCCCGACATGCCTCCGACTTCAATTCGGCGAAATCAGTAAAGTACTTCGCCCGTCACATAGATGCCTCTCACCAGCGAGTGATCGCAAAATTCTACCGAGGAATGTCGCTCGACTGAATGTTTCCTCTCTAGACGGAGTCAGCAAAGAAATTTCCAAATCATTTCAAGGTTTCATACATCAAAGCCCAAGTGATCGGGCGCTCCAGTTCGCACCTTGTATCCCAGGCAATAACCCTATGACTAACGAACAGCTACTTGTCGCCACAGCCCTGGCCGCTTGGAAACTGAATATCGAGCGTGCCGAAAAACTATTCTTCAACCTTCCAGGTGAAAAGCTTCAGGTCGAAATCGCGCCCGGAAAAAA
>Ga0181525_10003133_pt1 | contig 13229 bp, 9 predicted proteins | sample PEATcosm2014_Bin_48_FD_121100 | JGI IMG/M metagenome (GOLD analysis project Ga0181525, IMG submission 121100) | Peatland microbial communities from MTU Mesocosm Facility, Houghton, MI, USA - PEATcosm2014_Bin06_10_metaG | ecosystem: Environmental > Terrestrial > Soil > Wetlands > Peat | place...
AGGCATTTCCCAAGCCCGACGGCGGCAACCTGGCGGTGCTCGAGGGCGTGCAGCTGCGTCTCGAGGAGGGCCAGATCGTCGGGCTGCTGGGACGCTCGGGCTCGGGCAAGTCGACGCTGTTGCGCCTGATCGCCGGCCTGGACGTGCCGAGCTCGGGCTCGCTGGCGTTTCGCGGCCAGCCGATCGACGGGCCGCCTTGCGGCATCGCCATGGTGTTTCAGAGCTTCGCGCTGTTTCCGTGGCTTACGGTGTTCGAGAACGTCGCGCTCGGCCTCGAGGCGCAGCACATGGAGAAGGGGCAGATTCGCAAGCGCTCGCTCGCGGCCATCGACCTGATCGGCCTGGATGGCTTCGAGTCCGCCTACCCGCGCGAGCTCTCCGGCGGCATGCGCCAGCGCGTGGGCTTCGCGCGCGCACTGGTCGTGCATCCGGACGTGCTGTTGATGGATGAGCCGTTTTCAGCGCTCGATGTGCTCACCGCCGAGACGCTGCGCACCGACTTCCTGGATCTGTGGGCAGAGGGGCGCGCGCCGATCAAAGGCGTGATCCTCGTCACGCACAATATCGAGGAGGCGGTGCTCATGTGCGATCGCATCCTCGTATTCGGCAGCAACCCGGGCCGCATCCTCAACGAGATCGACGTCAAGATGCCCCAGCCGCGCAAGCGGCTCGATCCGGTGTTCCGGGAGCTGGTCGAGCGCATCTATGTCGAGATGACTTCGCGCCGCACCGGCGCGGCGCCCACCCGCAATGAGCGCTTTCCAGGCCTGGGCATCGGCAGCGTGATGCGCCGGGTGTCCTCGAACCTGCTGTCCGGACTGTTGGAAACCATCGCCGCCCCGCCGTTCAATGGTACCGCCGATCTGCCGAAGATCGCCTCGGACCTGCAGATGGAAATCGATGAGCTCTTTCCGGTCGCCGAGACGCTGCAGCTCATGCGCTTCGCCGAGGTCGAAGGCGGCGACATCCGGCTTACCGAGGCTGGCATCGCCTTCGTCAACGCCGATCTGGATGAGCGCAAGCGCATGTTCGCGCGCCATCTGCTCAACTATGTGCCGCTCGCGGCGCACATCCGTCGCGTGCTCGATGAGCGCGCCTCGCATTCGGCGCGCAAAAGCCGCTTCATCGATGAGCTCGAGGACTTCATGGGCGAGGACGATGCCGAGGACACGCTGCGTGCCGTGATCAGCCTGGCTCGCTATGCCGAGGCGTTCGCCTACAACGATGAGACGGCCGCCTTCAGCCTGGAGAACCCGGTCTGAGCTGATCACGGCGCCGTCAACAGCTGCGTATCGGCCTCCACCACACTCGCGCCGCCGGACTTGATCGTGCGTGCCAGGCTCAACGTCTGCGGCAGCAGGTACTCGGCATAGAAGCGTGCGGTCTGCAATTTCGCGCGGTAGAAGCGCTCGTCATCCGTGGATTCGCCGAGCCGGCGCGTCGCCATCGCGGCACTGCGCGCCATCATCGCCCCGCCCAGCACGCGGCCGCACAAGTGCAGATAAGGCACCGCGACCGCGTAGGCGCGCGCCGGGGCCTCGGCGTACTGATACAGCAGTGCCTCGGTAGCGTCGCGCAGTACGGTGATCGCCTCGATGCTGGCGTTGCGCACGCTGCGCATCGCCGGCTCACTGCCACGCAGATCGTTGATCTCGCGCAGCAGGTCGGAGAGCAGGCTGGCGACGGCCGCGCCGCGATCGCGCGCGAGCTTGCGGCCGATCAGGTCATTGGCCTGAATACCGGTCGTGCCCTCATAGATTGAGGTGATGCGCGCATCGCGCAGGGTCTGCGCTACGCCCGTTTCCTCGATGAATCCCATGCCGCCATGGATCTGCAGCGCCAGGGAAGCCAGCTCGCTCGCCTGATCGGTGCTCCAGGCCTTGACGATCGGGATCAGCAGCTCACCGCGCGCGAGCGCGCTGGCGCGGCGTTTCTCATCGGGTTCGGCGCGCGCGCGATCGAGCGTGAAAGCGGCGTACAGGGCCAGCGCGCGCATGGCCTCAACGTTCGCGCGGATCGTCAGCAGCATGCGCGCCACGTCCGGGTGCTGCGCGATCGGCGCGCTCGCATCCCCGCCAGCCCCGGGCGCTCGCCCCTGCACGCGGCTACTTGCCCAGGCACTGGCCTGTTGCAGGGCAAGCTCGGCAATGCCCACACCCTGCACGCCGACCGACAGGCGCGCTGAATTCATCATGATGAACATGTATTCGAGGCCGTGATGCAATTGGCCGATGAGGTAGCCGATGGCGCCGCCTTGATCGCCATAGGACATCACGCAGGTCGGGCTCGCGTGAATGCCAAGCTTGTGCTCGATCGACACACAGCGCACATCATTGGGCTCACCCAGGCTGCCGTCGGCCCTGAGCAGGCGCTTGGGCACAGCGAACAGCGAGATACCCTTGATGCCCGGGGGCGCACCTTCCGCGCGCGCGAGCACCAGGTGAATGATGTTGTCGGACAGATCGTGGTCACCGTAAGTGATGAAGATCTTCTGCCCGACGATGCGGTAATGCTCGCCCTCGGCGAGCGCGCGAGTGCGAATCGCGGCCAGATCCGAGCCGGCCTGCGGCTCAGTCAGATTCATGGTCCCGGTCCACTCACCGGTCACGAGCTTGGGCAGTAACTGGGCACGCAATGTCTTGGAGGCCACGGTCTCGAGCGCCTCGACGGCCCCGCGCGAGAGCAGCGGGCAGAGCATGAAAGCCAGGTTGGCCCCGCACCAGATCTCCTCGACCGCGGCGGTCAGCGCCAGCGGGGCGCCCTGGCCGCCTTCCTCGCTCGCCGCGCTCAGCTGCGGCCAGCCGTCGGCGACGAACTGCCGATAGGCGCTGCGAAACTCCTGCGGCATCCTGACCGCGCCGTCGCTGAACTGCGCGCCGAGCCGGTCGCCCAGAGCGTTGATCGGGGCGAGCACGGTTTCCGCGAAACGGGCGGCCTGCTCCAGGACCGAGCCGGCCAGCTCGCTGGAGAATTCGCTATAGCGCGGCAATTGAGCCAGCTGCTGCACGTCGAGCAGTTGCTCGAGCACGAAACGCAGATCCTTGAGCGGCGCGCGGTACATGGACTTATGACAAGTCTACGCGAGATGCGCGCCGGGCCGCCTCCCGGAACGCGAGCAAGATCACGCCAAGGACTTTCCGTCCCTGCCAACATTGCGTTATGACTACTGCCGCGCCTGAGCTCAGTGCACCGCTCATCGAGCAGGACCCGCCAGTCGGCCCAGCGGCAGGACGCAACACCACCTGCGCGCAGCTCGGCCAGCGCCTGTTGCGTGTGCTGGCACCGCTGCAGGTTCAGCGCCTGACGCTGCATGGCGGCGAGGGCGAGTTGCTCTGGATGAACCGCGGACGCTGGGGAGCATCCGATCAGCGCTGGCTGCATGACGCCGAGCAGGAGCTCGGGCTTCAGGACAGCGAGCCGTATCTGGAGCGCGAGCTCGAGGATGGCCAGCGGGCACTGTACTTTTGCGCGCGCTCGGCCTCGGGCGAGCGCGTGAGCCTGGCCTTCGCCGTCGTTCAGGCGCCGCAGGCCGGAGTGGATGTCGCATCCATTCGCGCGCGCGTGCTTGCCGCGATGCACCGCTATGGTCTGGGCATGAGCGCGCGCATCAAAGTCGAGGCGCAGAGCGCCCTGCTGAGCGAACTGTCCATCAATCCGGCCAGCGCACGAGCAGCCCCGACGCGAGCAGCGTTGCCACCTTTGCGCCTGCGCCGCTATTCGCGCTTGCGCAGCGCGGGCGCGACGCGCCGTTACGAGATTGCCGGCGAGCCGACATCCACGTCAGCCGATCTGGACGGCGCGCGTCGCCTCATGCATTGGCTGCAGCGCCGCGGCTCACGCGGTTCGCGCACTCCCGCGACCTTCACGTTGCCACTGTGCGCCGAATCAGTGCTCGCCTCGGACTTCATGGCGCGCTTGGCGCCCATCATCCAGGGCGCCGCGCTGGCGGAGGGCGTGCTGGGCTTGCGCATTGCGACCTCGCTGGCGGCGCTGGATAGTGTCGCCACCGAGCGCTTCATCAACCAGTGCGCGAGCCAGGGATGCTTCGTCGCACTGGATGACTTCAACCTCACGAGCCCGGGCTTCGCACTGCTGCGCTTGAGCGCGGTGCGCTGCCTGAAGCTCGATCCGGCGCTTACCGCCAATATCCTGACCGAGAAGTTCTCGCGCGCGAGCGTGGTCGCAATTGTCAAAGCCGCGCGCGTACTGGGACTGCACTGCGTGGCCAAGGACCTGAAATCCGCGGCGAGCGCGCGCTGGCTCGGCTCGGCGGGCGTCGACTACGCATTCAGTTGACATAAATCAGACCGGCGCCCCTGCGTGCAAGCCGCCCCGAATCTGCCCCCCGAATCGTACGAGGCGGCTGTGCCCGTGCCATCGGGACCGCCCAACTCCCCCATGGACCGCGAGTTCATCGCCCGCAACCAGATTGTCGAGCGCTACCTCGGCGGGCGTCTGCCGCCCAGGGGCGCACAGGATTTCGAGCGCTACTGCCGCGCGCACCCGCAGGAGCTCGATGAGATCGCACTCGGCGAGCACGTGAGCGCGGCGCTGCGCCTGCTCGAGGCCGGCGGCATCGCCCTGCCCTGGGAAGTGCGCAAGCCCTGGTGGCAGCGAGCGCCACTGCTGCTCGGCGCCAGTGCGCTCGCACTGCTGCTGGCCGTTGTAAGCCTGGTGCTCGCCCACAAGCTGGGCGTGCGAGATCACACGATCGCCTCATTGCGCCAACTCCTGACCCAGCAGTCGCTCGAGCCGGTGAGCTCGACGCGACAGATCACGCTGATTCCCAGCCGCACACCCTCGAGCCGCAGCGCCGTGACCATCGGCGGGAGTGCAGCGGAGCTGGCCGATCTGAGAATCGACGTCTCGTGGTCGGCGTTTTCGAGCTTTCGCGTCACCATCGATCGCCTGGAGCAGGGCCGCGTCGCGATCCTGCACAACGTGCTGCGCGATTCGAACGGCCATCTGCACCTCGGGCTCAACAGCTCGGCGCTGGGCCCCGGGGATTATCAGCTGACCATCGAGGGCATGAACTGGCGCGGCGATACGGTCGCACAGGCCTGGACGACGATCACCGTCACGCGTTAGTACAGTACGCTGCGCGCTTTCGCGCGCACCATCGAGCGCGTCGAAATGGCGCCCGCGGCGCCGACGATCACGATCGCACCCACGACGCCGAGCAGCCACATGGGCAAATCGAAGCGATACTTCAGATCCAGTTCGTGCGCGAGCCAGGCGCCACCGATGGAGGCACCGCTCGCAGCCAACAGCCCGGCGAGCGCGCCCATGAGCGAGAATTCAGCCAGCACGCTGGCAAAGATCATCGAGCGGCCCGCGCCGAGCACGCGCAGGATTGCGATCTCGTAGCCCCGCTCCTCGCTGCTGGACTGCACGGCCGCGGACAGCACCGTGAAGCCGGCCAGCAACGTGAACACGAACACGCTCTGCACAGCCGTGACGGCCTTGTCGATCACCGCGCGCACCTGCGCGAGCAGATCGGCGATATTGAAGATCGAGACGCCCGCAAATCGGTGCACGAGCGCCGCCATGGCGCCGCTGGAGGGCTGCAAATAGGCGCTGGTCATGTAGGTGCCCGTGGATGCATCCACCAGTCCGGGCGGCAGCAGCACGAAAAAATTCGGCTTGAAACTGTCCCATTTGACCTCGCGAAAGCTCGCGATCGTGACCTCGAGCGACTCCCCGGCGACGTCAAAGCTCAGGCGATCGCCAAGCTTGAGCTGCAGCGCGTCGCGGTACTCGACGGCCAGCGAGACCAATGGCTTGCCGGTGTCGGCTGGGGTCCACCAGCGGCCGGCGACGATACGGTTGTCCGACTCGAGCTGTGCGCTCCAGCTCAGGTTCTGCTCGCGCTCGGCGAAGCGCTTGCCGCGCGCGTCGGCAAAGTGAAGCTGCGCCACGCTCTGGCCGTTGATCGCGGTCATGCGAGCGCGCGTCATCGGCACCATGCGCTCGAGCTTGGCGCCTTCGCCGATGAGCTCGTGCTGAAAGTCCGCGCGCTGCTCGGGCAGAATGTTCACGAAGAAATAATTGGGCAGGTCGGGCGGCAGACTCGCTCGCCAGTCGGTGACCAGGTCCGAGCGCAGGATCGCCAGTGCCAGCAACAGCATCACGGCGAGCCCGAAAGCCACGATCTGCGCGATGCCCTCGGCGCGCCGGCGCGACAGATTGGCCACGCCGTAGCGCCAGGCGGCCCCGGCGTTGCCGCGCACGTGCGCCGCGAGCCACAGCAACAGCGCCCCGCCCCCCGCCAGCACCAGCGCCGCAGCGCCCAGGCCGACGACAAACCAGAAGCTCAGGCGCACGTCCTGGAGCGCGGCGTAGACCACCGCAACGATCGCGAGCGCCACGGGCGCGGACGCAACCCATAGCCGCAGCGATGGTGGGCCCGAGTCGCGACGCAGAACGCGCAGCGCCGGCACGCGCATGAGCTGCAGCAGGGAGGGGAGCGCAAAGCCCGCGAGCATTGCCAGTGCGATCATGAAACCCGCCAGCGCCGGCCAGGGTCCCGCGGGTGGCAGATCGGAGCGCAGCAGTCCCTGCAGTACCCGCACCAGCCACAGCTGTGTGAGCCAGCCGGCCGCGGTGCCGATCAGGCTGGCAACGGCCGCCAGAATCAGCAACTGCCACAGGCTGATGGCCAGCACGAGGGCTCGCGAGGCGCCCAGTGTCTTCATGAGCGCCACGACGTCCAGATGCCGGCGCACATAGCTGCGCGCGCTCATCGCGATCGCCACCGCGCACAATAATACCGCGACCAGTCCGGCGAGGGCGAGGAAGCGCGTCGCGCGCCGGCTCGCATCGGCGACCTGCGGGCTCGCTTCGGCCACATCCGCGAGCCGCTCCCCGACAACCCCCTGCTGCGCATGCCAGCGGCGAAAAGCCTGCAGCGGCGCGCTGGCGCCCGCCAGCAGCAGCGCGTAATTAATGCGGCTGCCCGGCGCAATCAGTCCGCTCGCGGCGAGGTCGGCCTCGTTGATCAGCAAGGCGGGCGAGAATTCGATGAAGGTCGCGCTCTGATCGGGCCGCGAGATCAGGATCTGCGTCACGCGCAGCGCGCGCGAGCCGACCATCAGCGTGCTGCCGAGCCCCGCGCCCAGCTCGGCCGCAAGCCTGGAATCCGGCCACGCCTCGCCTGGCGCCGGAATGCTCGTCGTGGGCTCGCCGGCTGCAAACGCTCGATCGGCGATGGCCAGGTGGCCGCGTAGCGGATAGCCGCGGCTGACCGCCCGCACGTCGGCGAGCTGGTTGGCATCGCCGTTGAATATGGCCGAGAGCGTACGCGTGAGATTCGCCTTCACGAGGCCCAGTGAGTGCGCCTGCGCGCTCTCGGCCGGGGCAATCGGCAGGTCGGATTCAACCCGCAGGTCGGCTGCGAGCACTTCGCTCGCCTGCGCCTGCACGGCGTGTCCGATGCGATCGGCCAGGAAGCCAACGCCGCTGAGAGCGGCAACCGCAACGCAAAGGGAAAACCACAGCACCGCGAGCTCCCCGGATCGCCATTCGCGGCGCAATGAGCGCAGGGCCATGATGAGGCTGTGCATTGCAGCCCCTAGGCGCGTATGGCGCCGGCATCCATCGACAGGATGCGATCGCAGCGCGCCGCGAGTGTGCGGTCGTGCGTGACCAGCACCAGCGTCGTATCGGAGCCCTCGTTGAGCTCGAAGAGCAACTGCGCGATGCGCTCGCCGGTCACGCTATCCAGATTGCCCGTGGGCTCATCGGCGAAGAGCACCGCCGGACGGCCAACCGAGGCGCGCGCGATGCCCACGCGCTGCTGCTCGCCGCCGGAGAGTTGCCGCGGGTAATGACCCAGCCGCGCCTCGAGCCCGACGCGCGCCAGCCATGCGCCGGCGGCATCGCGCGCATCGGCGCGACCCGCGAGCTCAAGCGGCAGCATGACGTTCTCCAGCGCCGTGAGCGAGGGCACCAAGTGGAAGGACTGGAACACGAAGCCGACACGCTGCGCGCGCAGCCGCGCGCGGCGATCCTCATCGAGCCCCGACAGCTTGACACCGGCCAGCCAGACCTCTCCGGAAGTGGGCAGATCCAACCCCGCCAGCAGCGCGAGCAAGGTGGATTTGCCGGCTCCCGAGGGACCCACGATCGCGATGGATTCGCCCGCCGCCACCTGCAGGGAAATGTCGCGCACGATGGTCAGCGGCCCTTCCGGGCTGCTAACCTGCCTGCTCACATTCCGGGCTTCGAGAACGATGTCGCGCGTCATTGGCATCCTGGTGGCATGGCTGATCGCACTGGCGACGTCGGCGGCACTCGCCTCGCAGTCAAACGTCATTCTGGTGTACGGGGACAGCCTGAGCGCCGGCTATGGGATCCGCGTCGAGCAGGGATGGGTCAGCTTGCTGCAGCAGAAGATCCTGCAGGAAGGGTACGGATTCCGTGTCGTGAATGCCAGCGTCAGCGGGGAGACCACGGCCGGCGGCCTGTCTCGCCTGCCGCATGTGCTCAGCGTGCAGCAGCCGCGTATCGTGTTGCTCGAGCTCGGCGCCAATGACGGCTTGCGTGGCCTGCCGCTGACGCAGACGCACGCCAACCTGGATCAGATGATCAGGCAATTGCAGACGCACGGCGTGGCCGTATTGCTGCTCGGAGTGCGATTGCCACCCAATTATGGCGAGCGCTACACGCATGAGTTCGCCGCCATGTACGATCAGCTTGCCGCCGAGCGCAAGACTGCGTTGCTCCCCTTTCTGCTCGAGCGCGTGGCCCTGACGCCGGGTCTGATGCAGGAAGACGGCCTGCATCCCAATGCGCAGGGGCAGCCGCTGTTGCTCGAGAACGTGTGGCCCAGGCTGCTGCCGCTGTTGCGCGCCGCGGCCAGCGCTGGCGCCTGATGGAGCGCTTCTGGCTCAAGCAGTATCCGCCGGGAATTCCCGCCGACGTGGATGCGAGCGCATGGCCATCGCTCAAGGCACTGATCGAGGATGCCTGCGAGCGCTATGCGGATCGGGTGGCCTATCGCTGCATGGGCACGGCGATGAGCTATGGGCAGCTCGCCCGGAGCTCCGCCGCCTTCGGCGCCTGGCTGCAGCAGCGCGCGGGCCTCAAGCCCGGCGATCGCATCGCCATCATGCTGCCCAATCTATTGCAGTATCCCATCGTGATGTTCGGCGCGTTGCGAGCCGGCCTGGTCGTGGTGAACACCAACCCGCTCTACACCGCCGTCGAGCTCGAGCGCCAGCTCAAGGATTGCGGTGCGAGCGCGGTGGTCGTGCTCGAGAACTTTGCCGCCACCCTGGAGCAGGCGCTGCCCCCTACCTCAGTGCGTCACGTCATCGTGACCGGCGTGGGCGACCTGTTGCACTGGCCGAAAAGTGCGGTGGTGAACCTCGTGTTGCGCCACGTGCAGCGGCGCGTACCGCGCTGGCGCATCGGCGGGGCGCACCGCCTGAGCGCGATATTGCGCGAAGCCGGCCCATTATCGCTCGCCCCGGTAAGCCTGAATCACGATGCGCTGGCGTTCCTGCAATATACCGGTGGCACGACCGGCATCTCCAAGGGGGCGATGCTCACGCATGGCAACATGGTCAGTAACGTCCTGCAATGCCGGGCCTGGTTCCAGCAGGTCGCGCTCGATCGGGCCACCTTCATCTGCGCCTTGCCGCTCTATCACATCTTTTCATTGACGGCGAACTGCCTGCTGTTCGCCTCGCTGGGTGGCTCGGGACTGCTGATCGTGAATCCGCGCGACTTCCCCGCCTTCGTCAAGGATCTGAAGTCCCATCGGCCGATGTTCTTCATGGGCGTGAACACCCTGTTCAACGCCCTGATGAATACGCCAGGCTTTGGCCAGATCGACTTCTCGCGCCTGGTCGCCACCATCGCGGGCGGCATGGCATTGCAGAGTGCGATCGCCGCGCGCTGGAAGCAGATGACCGGCTGCGCCATCACGCAGGGCTGGGGCTTGACCGAGGCCTCGCCGGTCGGGTGCTGCAACACGCTGGTGGGCGCGTACGCCGCGCTGAGCGGCTCGATCGGCCTGCCGCTGCCATCGACCGAAGTGTTCATCCGCGATGACGATGGCCGCGATCTGGGCACCGGGGCGAGCGGGGAGATCTGTCTGCGCGGACCGCAGGTGATGCGCGGCTATTGGAATCAGCCCGCCGAGAGCGCGCAGGTGCTGTTGCCCGACGGCTGGCTGCGCACCGGGGACATCGGGCGCATGGACGAGCTCGGCTTCGTGTTCATCGAGGATCGCAAGAAGGACATGATCATCGTCTCGGGTTTCAAGGTTTATCCGAACGAGATCGAGGATGTCGTGGCGCATTGCCCGGGTGTGCTCGAGGTGGCAGCCGTGGCGCAGCCTGATGAGCATTCCGGCGAAGTCGTGGCGCTGTTCATCGTGCGCTCCGACCCGGCTCTGACCGAGCAGCGCATCAAGGACTTCTGCCATCAATATCTGACCGGCTATAAGCGGCCGCAGGCGGTGTATTTCCGCGACGAGCTGCCCAAGACCAATGTGGGCAAGATCCTGCGCCGCCAATTGCGCGACGAGCTCGCACGCCGCTTCGCGCCCCCGGCGGCCGCGCGCGCCTAGCCGAGCGAGTCGGCAATCTGCTGCTGGATTGCCTCGGCCGCCGCGCGCGGGTCAGCCGCGTCGCGAATCGGTCGGCCCACGACGATGTAGTCCGCCCCCAGCTCGAATGCCTGCGCCACCGACACGACGCGCTTCTGATCATCGATTGGCCGGTTATCCACTGGCCGCACCCCGGGCGTGACCACGAGCAGGCGCCGATCGAGCAGGGCGCGCAGGCGCGGCAGCTCCAGCGCCGAGGACACGACGCCGTCGCAGCCGGCTGCGAGCGCGCGCCGTGCGCGCGAGATCACCAGCTCCTCGACCTCACACTCGAAGCCCATGTCGGTCAGATCGCCGCGATCGAGACTGGTGAGCACGGTGACGGCCAGGATTTTGACATCGCCCTTGGCGCGCGCGGCCGCCTCCATGATCGCCTGGTTGCCGTGCACGGTCGTGAAGCTCACGCCGCGATTGCGCAGCGCGCGCACCGCCGCGGCCACGGTGACCGGGATATCGAAGAACTTCAGGTCGACGAAAACGCGCTTGTCGCGCGCCACCAGATAGTCCAGCAGCTCGAACAGGTGCCCGCCCGCGCACAGCTCGAGTCCGAGCTTGTAGAACTGCACCGAATCGCCCAGTTGCTCGACCAGAGCGCGCGCGGCGTGCTCATCGGCCAGATCGAGCGCGAAGATCAGCCGTTCACGCGTGGGGATCGACTGCGCGGCGAATGCGGCCGGAACGCTCATGTGCGCTCGTTCGGATCGAACAGGCGCCTGTGCTCGAGGATGGCGTAGCGATCGGTCATGCCGGCGATGTAGTCTGCCACAATGCGCGCGCGCCCGTCGATGCCGTCGCGCGCTTCCAGCCGCATCGCGCCGTCGCGATACTCCGCCGGCAATAGCTTGATCTCACCCATGAAGGCCGCGAACAACTCGGTCACGACGCGCTTGGCCTTGGTGGTCATGCGCAGCACGCGCTGATGTCGATAAACCTCCTCGCGCAGGAAGCCCTTGAGCTCGAGGTGCTCGGATTGCATGGCCGCGCTCATGCCGATCAGGGGCTGCGAGTGCGAGCGCGCCGCATCGATATTCGCCGGGGCTGCCACGCGCAGGCGCTCGAGGCTCTCCTCGATCACATCGATGACCAGTGCGTTGGTAACGCGGCGCACGGTCTCATACACGCGTCGCCGGCCCTGCAGCTGCGGGTACAGCCGCTGCACTTCCTCGTACTGGCGCGCGACCAGCGGCACCGCGCAAGTCTGCTCGAGCGTGATCAGGCCGGCACGGATGCCATCATCGACATCATGATTGTTATAGGCGATCTCGTCGGCGAGATTGGCCAATTGCGCCTCGAGCCCGGGCTGGCGGCGCAGCAGAAAGCGCTCGCCGATCTCCCCCAGCGCGCGCGCCTTGCTTGCGGCGCAATGCTTGAGGATGCCCTCGCGGCACTCGAACGTGAGGTTCAGTCCCGGGAACGATGCGTAGTGCTCCTCGAGCTCATCGACCGTGCGCAAGGACTGCAGGTTGTGCTCGAAGCCGCCGTAGTCGTCCATGCAGTCATTGAGCGCATCCTGCCCGGCGTGGCCAAAGGGCGTATGGCCCAGATCGTGCGCCAGGGATATGGCCTCGGTCAGCGTCTCATTGAGCGCCAGCGCGCGCGCAATGGTGCGCGCGATCTGTGCGACCTCGATCGAATGCGTCACGCGGGTGCGGTATAAGTCGCCCTCGTGATTCACGAACACCTGCGTCTTGTAGGCCAAGCGGCGAAAGGCGCTCGAATGGATGATGCGATCGCGGTCGCGCTGGAACTCGGTGCGATATTGCGGCGGCGGCTCCGGGTAGCGGCGCCCGTGGGAATGCTCTTCGTGGGCGGCGTACGGGGAAAGCTCGCTCATGCGCCAATCATGCGGCGCTGCCGAAGCGCGCCGCCAGCGTCTCATGCAGCGCGTTATCGGAGTAATCGGCGGTCAGCTCGGCCGCGCCCAGTCCCTTGAGCAGCACCAGGCGCACGCGGCCGGCTTTGACCTTCTTATCGATGCGCATGTAATCGAGCGCGCGCTCAGCACCGATCGGCGGCGCCTCGACCGGCAAGCCGGCGCGTTGCAACAGCGCCACGAGCCGCTCGAAGACGGCCGGCTCGAGCTGCCCCATGCGGCGCGACAGATCCGCCGCGAGCACCAGGCCCACGCCCACGGCTTCCCCGTGCAGCCATTCGACGTAGCCGGTCGCCGCCTCGATCGCATGCCCGAAGGTATGCCCCAGGTTCAGCAGCGCACGCTCGCCCTGTTCGCGCTCATCCCGGCCCACGATCTGCGCCTTGATCTGGCAGGAGCGGCCAATCGCATGCTCGAGCGCGCCATCCTCGCGCGCCAGGAGCTGCCCGATATGCGCTTCAATCCAATAAAAGAAGGCGGCGTCGCGGATCAGGGCGTATTTGATCACTTCAGCCAATCCGGCGCGCAACTCACGCTCCGGCAGGCTCGAGAGCAGTTCGGTGTCCGAGATGACGGCGACGGGCTGATGAAACGCGCCGATCAGGTTCTTGCCGCCCGCGTGATTGACCGCAGTCTTGCCGCCGATCGATGAGTCGACCTGAGCCAGCAATGTGGTCGGCACCTGAACGAAGTCGACGCCGCGCTGATAGCAGGCCGCTACGAACCCGGCCAGATCGCCCA